>ERZ837487.139-NODE-139-length-102799-cov-10.755781_pt1 | contig 102799 bp, 96 predicted proteins | sample MGYA00519911_ERZ837487 | MGnify/ENA primary metagenome ERZ837487 (study PRJEB31850, sample SAMEA3708818) | human gut metagenome | biome: human gut; feature: human-associated habitat; material: faeces | place: China | collected 2014 ... | reverse complement strand
TTTATGAAATGAAGTAAACACAAGCTGCATAGCAGCGACTGACAGCTTGCTGGCAAGTTTACGAATGTAATAAATGAGGGGCTGAACTGTTACTTCCTTTAATTTCATCACACTAACAACGATATCCCCCACAGTACAAGTATATGTACCGGATAAAATGCATAAAAGAAATACTTAGGCATTTTTACATCATTTTTTGTGTCATCATATGCCATTATAAACGGTATTGCAAGCACCCCGAATGACTGCATCCTGCCCTGTACAAACATCAAAAAGCAGGTATATAACAAAGCATTTCTTCTGTCATTTCTCTGCATATAAAATATGGCTATTAATAATATTCCCCATATGCTATAGTCTGTTTTTAATACAACTGCAACAAATCCTGCAAGAAATACGAGTGCCATTTTTACTGCAAAACTGTATTCCCATTTTGCTACAAAATACATCATTATCACTCCGAGTAATAATGTCCACATTACATTCTGTTCGCCTACATCTATTAACTTATGTCCAAATGCAAGGTCATATGGTATCTCCGATATAACAGCAAATATCAGCAGATTTATCATATATTTTTCCCTGCTGCGGGTGTGTATAAATCCCTCCACGAGCAAAAAGCATATAATAGGAAATGATATTCTGCCTACCGCTCTGAACGCTTTATATATTATATCGCCCCTCTCCATTAAGAATACACAGCCTATATGATCGATAAGCATTGTCAGTAAAGCTGTTATTTTTAAAAAGTTTCTTCCATATCTTTTGTCCCAGAATGTTTTTTCTGTTGCTACCATTTTTATCCTACTTTCTTTTTTATATTGTTATTTATTTTATAATTTTGTATCTTATGGTTTTGTATTTTATAATATTTTCTGTTATTCTGTTGTTTTCCCTGCAAATACGAAATAAAGTATCAATCCCTGTGCAACATTTTAGTCATAAAAAGATAATTAACAATACAATGTGCTTGTATATGGATATGGTATTATTGATTTTCTTTTTATGACAGATAGCCTTTCATTTTAATCATACATCAATTTCTCAATTTTAAACTCTGATTTTTATTCTTTGTTTTTCATTTTGCAATATCAAATTTAAAATTCGACTTAAATACTTTTTTTAACCCGTCTGTTATCGTTATATTTCCATTATCCTCCACGAGTACGGTATCAAATTCATTTTTATGCTCCCGCCAATAATCCAACGCTTTTTCTTTTCCCATGACAAATAATGATGTGGACAATGCATCGGCAAGCGTTCCGTTATCGCTTACTATCGTCACACTCTTAAGACCTGACTCTGCCGGATACCCTGTTTTAGGGTCTAATATATGATGATATGTCTTTCCGTTCTTTTCAAAATATCTCTCATATCCCCCCGATGTGATGACCGCCTTGTCTTTTACCGATACCACTCCGATATAATCCGATGATTTGTCGGGATTTTCGATTGCTATCTGCCAATCTGTTCCGTCAGTTTTTGTACCGAGCGCCTGAACATTTCCACCAAGCGATACAAGACCGGAAGTCACACCACAATCCTTAAAAATCTGCATTACACGGCTTGAAGTATAGCCTTTTGCTATGCCACCGAGGTCGATTTTCATATTTTTGCCAAGTTTTATACTGCTGCTTTTTTCATCAAATTCTATCTTAGATGAGTCTACATTTTTGAGAAGTTTAGAAATCTCTCTTTTTAACGGCACATTATATTTTTGTGTTGTAAATCCCCACTTTACCATCAGAGGATATATGCTTATGTCAAATGCCCCATTTGTTGTTTTATTTATCTTAAGTGCTTCTGAGACAATGTCTTTTGTGTCTTCCGAAAGTGTACCGCTGCCTGTCTGATTAAGTTTATATATATCACTTTCTTTTTTCTGTGCACTAAGCACCGTTTCAAGCCTGTTTATCTCATCCACTGCTTCATCCACAGCATTTTCAGCATTTTTACCATATGCTGTCACCGTCATATATGTATCCATCGCAAATATATCTTTTGATGCTTTTTTATTCTCATCACTGTTCTGGCAGGCGGTAAATGCAGCAATACATAATGTGAGCAAAAAAATCCCACCAAGTTTAAAATAAAACTTTCCTACTATCTTATGATATTTTTCTGTTTCATCTGGTGCTGTTTTATTGTATTCATGGCATGATTTTTGTGCTTTAAGTGATAGCTCTGACGGAAATTTTTCATATCCGCTCTTATATCCATCCATACTTTTCATTGTCTTAATCACTTCATCTCTATCTGTAGTCATATCTGTACCTCATCTTTCTATTTCCATCCTATTTTATCAACAAATCTTTTAACCGTCTTTTCTATTCCTTATCAAAATCCTTAATAAACTTTTTAGTTTTCTTGTTTTTCAATTTCATTAACAATCCTCATAGTTTTTTATTATCCTTTTTCAAAATCCTTAACAAACTTTTTATTTTTTTATTTCCTGTCAATATAATAAACAAACCTTTTATCTATTTTCCTCATCATAATTTTTTTCCACCTCCAGAGCCTTATTCCTGACCGCCTCATCATAGCCTTTCAATGCCGCAAATGAAGCAAACTGTGCCGCCCTGTCATGTATGCTCATCGGCATATGTTTCTTTGATAAGGGTCTTTCTAAGTCTATTATATCCTCATATTTTTTCCAGTCACCATTTTCAAGCATCATGCCCTGTGACCTCCTATCTGCCTGTTTCTTTCCATAGCCGTCGCACCTTCCTCAAGGTTCATACCTTTTAATATAGCATTTTTGCCGTATTTTTTCTTTACATCTATCATCGCTTTTTGCAATCTCTTTTCTTTTTCAAGCCTTAACTTTTCTTCCTGTTTCTGCTTTTCTAACTCTCCATAATCAGTAAAAAGGTCAAGCTGTTCAAAGTCTTTCTTTTCGACTACATCTTCCTGCCTTATAATGTGATTTGCAACTACATTCATTCGTCTTACAAGAAGGTCTTTATTTATTATATCATCATATAATTTTTCGATATGCTCCATTATAATTTTTGTTGATGAAGTCATTTTTCCGAGATTTGTCGTACCATGTGCGTGCTTTGGTATCTTTCTTCCATATCTGTCTACAATATATTCGCCTTTGTATTTTTTTCTTATCTCAGGATTTTTCAGATTTTCTATATCATACCCCACTGTAAGCACCATCTGGTCGGTCACAAGATCCTTTTCCACCAAATCAAGTACAAGCATATCTGTCATTTCCATAACGACGAGTTTAGCTTTTTTTGCATCATACGGACAGGTAAGCACCTGCCCCGAACTTATACTGTTGTTCTCAGGTTTATATGCTTTTATATCAGCAATGGTGCATGGTTCATACCCCCACGCATGGTCTATAAGAAGTTCTGCATTTATCCCAAACAATTTATAAAGAAGCTCCTCATTATAAAAATCACCTGCTTTTCCGACAGAACACATCGCCACATCTCCCATTGTGTAAATGCCGCACTCCGCAAGTTTTTTCGCATATCCCCTGCCGACCCGCCAGAAATCAGTTATAGGCTTGTGCGTCCACAATATCCTCCTGTAGCTTATCTCATTTAACTCGGCAATCCTCACACCATCCTCATCGGGTTTGATATGCTTTGCAACTATATCCATTGCGACTTTGCAAAGATAAAGATTTGTTCCAATCCCTGCCGTTGCGGTAATGCCTGTTTCCTTTAAAACTTCCCTGATAAGCATCATGGCAAGTTCTCTCGGTGTTTTTTCATAAGCCTTAAGATAAGATGTGACATCAATAAAAACCTCGTCCACTGAATAGACATGAATATCCTCAGGTGCTATATATTTAAGATAAATATTATAAATTTTTGTGCTGTACTCCATATAATATGCCATTCTCGGCTTTGCCACGATATATTCTACCTGCTCTCCTGTAGCCGCCTTTATCTCTTTCACTTTCTGCACAACTTCAAAAAGCCTCGCCCTCCCCGAAATTCCATATGCTTTCAGGGAAGGTGAGACTGCCAGACAAATTGTTTTTTCGGTTCTAGACTCATCCGCTACCACCAGATTTGTCGTAAGAGGATCAAGCCCCCTCTCGACACACTCAACAGATGCATAAAATGATTTTAAATCTATTGCTATATAAATGCGATTATTATTTTTGTCTGATCCGCCTTTATCAAAGCCCTCAAAACTCATCCTCATTTAACACCTCTCTTTTATCAGATTATGCACAGGCAGTCCCGCAATACTGTCACTTTGACACAGCATACAGGTAGTTTTGACCTGATAACATCACAACCTTTTAAAAAACAAACTTACCTTAAATATGTTATCATTAAGTTCTGCTTCTATTTTTCCACCCATTTCCTCTGTCATTTCTTTTGCGATTGCCATCCCAAGTCCTGTTGAAGTTTTGCTCCTTGCCACCTCCGCCTTATAAAACCTCTCAAAAATTCGGGATATATCAATTTCATCAGGTTTTGTCACCTCATTTTTAATCGTAAGTCTTATCTCATTTTTAATTGAGTTTAAACATATCTCAACCTTCTTCTCACCATGTTCCAATACATTTTTTATTATATTTTGCAAAATACGGTGCATCATCTGCTCATTTCCATAAAAATACAATTTTTCTTCGGTCAGCTTCAGCTCAGGTACAATAGCTTTTTTCTCCCACTCGTCAAAATAAGAAAATAATGTTTCCCTGACTATCTCACTCATGTCACATTTGTACAATTTAATATTATAAGTCTTATTCTCCAGTTTTGTAAACATAAATAATTCCTCAAGCATATCTGAAAGAGCTTTTATCCTGCCTTTTATCACTGAAATATACCGTTTGTTTTTCTCCTTATCTTCTGATTCTGACAAAAGCTGAAAATATCCGTCAAGTGATGTAAGCGGAGTTCTTATATCATGTGAAAGATTTGTATATATACATGAAATTTCATTTTCTTTTTTCTTCCACATCACACGCTCAGCCCTGTGATTCTCAAGCATTTCATTAAGTGCAGCTGCAAGTGCTTTTGATCCGCCTGCTTTCACCCGTATCGTTATCAATGCATTACTCCTGTTTTTTTCAATAAAATCAAGCTGAGCGGTGATATCCTTAATCTGACTGCGTAATGTAAAGTACATATATATAAATATACCTAATGTAATGATGAGCATTATAATTATTATTTTTTCCATTTATTTCCGACTCCTCCCTCCATTAACACAATCAGACATTTTCAAAACTCAGTCGTTCTTTAAATAAGTCAAGCAGATATTCGCAAACAACAAAACATATACTGAGTTTCACAACCACCTGTATATCATACCATATCTCTCTTTTCCACGCTAATTATTCCCACAAATACGGAAACAATGAAATATACAGCCGCAAATACTATGATGTTCCTTATCTGTGCCATGTCCATATTTGGAAGCATGGTGCTTATTTTTGTTGTAATTAGATATTTTTCCAAAGAAACCTCACGGTTTAAAAGCTTATATATTCCGGCGTCAATTCCCATACACGCCAGCTTGCCCATTCCAAATGACAGGCATACCGCTGCCGTCATGCTGAAAACCCTGCTTTTTGTTATTATTGCGATTGCCGTACAAACGATTACAAATACATATTGTAACAAAAACTGCGAAATAATAAAAGTAATATATTCGCTAAAGCTGCCTGCCCCAAAATTTCCTTTTGCAATAAACCATATTACTGACTGAACAACCAGCAATATAAGGTCAAACATAAAAATATATATAAATATAGCTGTCAATTTGGAAACAAAAAGCTGCCAGCGGTGTCTGACCTGTCCTCCGATGTTTTTAATATACCCGTTTTTATTTTCACTTAACGCAAATATCATTGTGAAAATAACACTAAAAAAGAGATAGATTCCCGATGACATAAAACAGCTGTATATCGTTAAAACATTCTGTTCAGTTCCAATAAGCTGTGAATCATCAACAGCTACCCCTAGTTTAACACTTTGTTCTTTGTTTTCATAGACAACAGTATTGTTGTCCTCTTTCGTATCTGTTTTGCCGAAATCAACCGGTGCTGCAGACAACAGCATGATTGCAACAGATACCATTGCAATTATATTTACAACATAAAACGACCTCATTTTAAACATTTTATATAAATCCATTTTTATTATATTAAACATAATAATCTCCATTTCTGCACAAATTTTGTGTTACACATATTTTGTGTTACACATATTTTTATCTTTTATGCTATATAACTTTGCGTCAGGTATGCACAGACACAAAGCCTGTATAGTAACACTTTTACTTCCCACACCACTGTTTATCAACGGCTTTCTAATCCGCCGTCATATTCAAAAAATAACTTTCAAGTTCTTCCTGATTTACTTTTATCTCTCTCGGACACACTCCTGAATTTACAAGTCTTTCATTTATATAAGCACTCTCCTCAAGTCTTTCATAAATGTAAATATGTGACTTATCAATGACTTCATAATCGTGAACTCCTATTTCATCAAGTGTGACAACTGCCTTTTTAGGCTCATCAAGCACCAGTTCAATACGCTTACTGCACTGCTGCATAAGCTGTTCCTGCGAAAGCTCCTGTAAAAGATTTCCTTTATGTATTATGCCAAAATCCGTACATACTTTTGAAAGTTCCTCTAATATATGACTTGATATAAGAATGGTAATGTTCCTTTCCTTAGCAAGTCCTGCAAGCATATCCCTGACTTCCACAATTCCCTGCGGATCAAGTCCGTTTATCGGCTCATCAAGTACCAGAAAATCAGGATTTCCAACCATTGCAAGAGCTATGCCAAGACGCTGTTTCATACCAAGAGAAAAATTCTTTGTTTTTTTCTTTCCGACATCTGCCAAGCCTACCATATCAAGAAGCTCAGAAACATATTTTTTATCACTTATCCCAAAAAGCTTTGCCTTTATCATAAGATTGTCATATGCTGACATATTTATATAAAGTCCCGGTTCTTCAATAAGACAGCCTACCCTTGACCTTACCTTTGACAACTCTTTTCCTGAATATCCAAATAACGAATAATCACCCGATGACGGAGTAGTCAGACCACTTATCATTTTTAAAAAAGTGGTCTTACCGGCACCATTCCTCCCAATAAAACCATAGATACCTCCCCGTTTTATATGCATATTGATTTCATCAACTGCCTTATGTTTCCGAAACTGTTTCGTTAATGCGTGTGTTTCTAATAAAATATCACTCATAATAGTTTTTCCTTTCTATTTTTATTTTACAACATTTATTTTAAGAGCCATTTCATAATAAAACGCTAAGAAAAAGTAAAGAAAAAGTAAAGAATTTATATTTTCCCATAAAACAGTAAAATCAAAGCAATAAGCCGTAAATCTGCCGGCTAATGCTTTGATCTGTTTGTTTCTGCACATATATTTAGTCAGCAAAGCGATATCCGATACCCCATACCGTCCGGATAAACTCTTTGTCAGTTATCTTTTTTATCTTTTTGCGAATGTTACTTATATGCACATCGAGTGTTTTTGTCTCTCCCATGTATTCTTCCTGCCACGCATATGTAAAAATTGCTTCTTTGCTGAATACTCTTTTAGGATTTTGTGCAAGCAGCCTTAAAATTTCAAACTCCTGCCTTGTTAATTTTTTAAGTTCTTTTCCCTCTATCCATATCTGATGTGTTTTTATATCCAGTTCAAATCCATCAATTTTTATTTTCTCATCCTCTTTTTCATTTCCTGCATGACGAAGCTGTATCTTCACCCTCGCCAAAACCTCGTCGATATTAAAAGGCTTCGTTATATAATCGTCTGCTCCATTTGTTAAGAGTTCAAGCTTTTCGTCCATTCCGTCCTTTGCAGTAAGAATTATAACAGGTATATCTCTATCTTCCCTTATTCCTGCAAGCACTTCCTCCCCTGACATTCCCGGAAGCATAAGATCCAGAAGTACGAGTGCCGCATCTGTTCTTTCAAGCTGCAACAAAGCCTCAGTCCCTGAAAATGCCTGTATGCACACATACCCCTCACGCTCAAGAGCCTCTTTGAGCAGATTGTTTATATTTAAATCATCCTCCGCTATCAATATATTTTTGCTTTTCAATCTAACAACATCCCTTCCATATATGAATAATAAATATAACTCGGATTGATATAATACACGCTGGAGTTCAAAAAATAAGACTGTATGGAAACATAAAATTTCCATACAGCCTTATTTTAAAACATCCTAAAACAATCCGTCAACCATCTCTTTAGTAACAGTAACGCTCTCCACCTTATCGACCTCTATCTGATAAAGTGTATTTGCTGCAATATGCTCTGCTGCCTGTTCAAGATCTCGTATTCCTGTCGTGTTTGAGAACTTATCAACCACTGCTGCTACTGCCTCAGGTGTAACTATACATTCTTCGTTTCTCATACCCATTCTTTTAAGAACCTTTGGCATACAGAAATTCTTGAAGATAACCTGTTTCTCCTCTGCCGTATAATCAGGTATATCTATTACTGCAAATCTCGACATCAAAGGTGCACTTATCTTTGATTTGTCATTTGCCGTGGCTATCGGATAGACACCGACTGTCGGAACCATACATTCTATGTAATTGTCAGTAAATCCGATATTGTCAAGGAGCGTGAGAAGTACATCCGCCGGATTTCCATGACCTTTGTTTGATGTTGCCTTGTCAAGCTCGTTTATGATAAATACAAGATTTGACTCTCCTGCCATCTCAAACGCATCTATAATGATACCTGATTTTGCATTTGAATATATTCTTGAACTTCCCGTAAGCTGTTCCGGGTCACTTATCGAACTCATATCAAGTGTTGTCCATGGAAGTTTGAGTATTCTTGCAACCGCATATGCAATCTGTGATTTACCTGTTCCGGCAGGTCCTACAAGCAATATTCCGTATGCCGGAAGTGTATGCGTACGGTTTATCTGTACTATCGTTTCTATGATACGCTGTTTTACTCTCTCCATTCCATAGAGTTCTTCATCGAGTATCTTTCTTGCCTCGACAATATCTATCGTTTCAAAGTAATTGCTTTTCCACTTTATGTTCATCATGATAGATAATGCTCTCTGTGCGTGCCGTCTTTCCTCCGGAGATACTTCGTGCGATTTTGCTACCGCAAGGTTTCTTCTCGCCCACAGTCTGATATTATCAGGAAGTGTTGCCCCCGCACAGTTGATAAAATCGGTAATACTCTGAAGGCTTGTCAGCTTCATTCCATCTCCGCTCTCGTCTTCCTCCTCGTCATTTACGACCTTTGAAGGAGCATCACTCGCAAAAAGTCTTTCTATCATATATTGGAGGAAACCATCCTCCGCAGATAACTTTGAAGTATTTCCGTGTGCAACTTCGCTTATCTTATAAACAGCATATCCCTCAGCCGTATTTTCGCCTGAAAGCCTTACATTGATATGGCTCTCTCCAAGCCATTTGAGCAGACTTACAAATCTTGCATCAACCTTTAATATATCTGAAACTTCAACTCCGTTTTCCTCGTTAAATTCAAATGTTGTACGCTTTATAGGATTGGTAAACATACCAAATGAATGATGTTTCCACTGTTTATTTTTATTATCAATAACTAATATCGGTTTTTCCGGCGTGGCACTCTCCTCGCTTGACATAAATATCTCGTATGTGCATACCGCATTTTTCTTTTCTTCATCAGGTACACTGTTAAAATCAAATACAGGCATCATTTTCTCCTCTCGTATTAAAATTCGATTTCCTTTAAATAACGCTCAACTGCATCCTGCCATGTCGGAAGCGGCTTAAATCCATTCTTAACAAGTTTGCTCTTGTCAAGTCTGCTGTTAAATGGTCTTGCGGCTTTTGATACACCGTACTCTGCCGTTGTAACAGGACTTACCTGAACTTTTTCTTCGCTGTACTCAGTTCTGCCAAGTTTTACTGCCTGTCTGAATATCTCCTTTGTAAAATCATACCAGCTTATATAACCGCCCTCATTTGTAGCATGATAATAACCATACTTGTCAGTTTCTATCATATCGACAAGAAGCCTTGCAAGGTCAAATGTATAAGTTGGTGTACCTATCTGGTCATTCACAACAGTAAGTTTGTCATGTGTCTTTGCGACATTGAGCATTGTCTTTATAAAGTTTGAACCGTTTTTTCCAAATACCCATGCTATTCTTACTATAAAATATTTATCTAAGATGCCTGATACGGCAAGTTCACCCTTAAGTTTTGAACTTCCGTAAACATTTAAAGGCTTATAATCCTTGCAGTCAGGCTCCCACGGTTTTTCTCCCTGACCGTCAAACACATAATCAGTGCTTATATACATCATAGGAACATCAATCTCTTTACATACTTTTGCTATATTTTCTGTTCCTGTTGAATTGATTGCAAAAACTTTTTCCTGCTTGTCCTCATCTTCTGCCGCATCAACCGCTGTCCATGCCGCACAATGGATAACCGCATCGGGTTTGATTTCTTTGATATTTTTTGAAACTGCATCACCATCTGTTATATCCATCTGCACATAAGGTGCATCAATAGATGTAACCTCAGCTAAAATATCACTTCCAATGCCTTCATGACCACGCTTTGCAAGTTCATTCATCACATCAAAGCCGAGCTGTCCACCGACACCTGTAACTAAAATTTTCATGTCTGTTACCTCACTTTATAATATTACATTTTCATTTTTTATAATGTTTACCCAGACTCAACCGGTACTTAAAATTGCTGCATTATTATGCAATCATCACTGTTTTTCCAATAGATGACAATTTATATGTAAAAATACATTTCTATCTGTTTCCTAACATACTGCATCACTTTATATTTATTTACAGGGATGTATGCTTAATATCACACATCCCTGTCTTATTTTTTATCAAGCTCTTTGTAAATTCTCATCCTCTTGAATTTCAGCCAAGAAACATTTTACTCTTTCAGCCTTTGATTATTTTCCTGACACTATTTCAAAAAGCTACCTTTATTTTCAGCTTTTGATTATTTTCTTAACCTTAATCCAAAAAGTATCCTTCACTTTCAGCTTTTTTTACTGTCTGTTTCCGTACATCTTCTCGTAGTAATTCTGATATTCGCCTGAAATGATAGTCTCCCACCACTCTTTGTTATCAAGATACCATTTTATTGTCTTCTTTATTCCATCTGCAAATTTTGTTTCAGGAAGCCAGCCAAGCTCATTGTGAATCTTTGTAGGATCGATGGCATAACGCATATCATGTCCTTTACGGTCAGCAACATATGTGATAAGGCTCTCAGGCTTTCCAAGTTCTTTACAGATTATCTTAACAATATCAATATTTGTCATCTCATTATGACCACCAACATTGTAAACCTCTCCTACTCTGCCATTGTGAATGATAAGGTCGATGGCACGGCAGTGATCCTCAACATAGAGCCAGTCACGCACATTTTCACCTTTTCCGTAAACAGGAAGTGGCTTATCATTGAGTGCATTTGCAATCATAAGAGGTATAAGTTTCTCCGGGAAATGGTATGGTCCATAATTGTTTGAGCAACGGCTTATCGTTACAGGAAGTCCATAAGTTCTGTGATAAGCAAGTACAAGAAGATCTGCTGAAGCCTTAGATGAACTGTAAGGACTGCTTGTATGTATCGGTGTCTCCTCTGTAAAGAAAAGATCTGGTCTGTCCAACGGAAGATCTCCGTAAACTTCATCTGTTGATACCTGATGGTATCTCTTGATACCGTATTTGCGGCACGCATCCATGAGTACGGCAGTACCCATAATATTTGTGCGAAGGAATACCTCCGGGTCCTCGATTGAACGGTCAACATGGCTCTCAGCCGCAAAGTTTACTACCATGTCAGGCTTTTCTTCCTCAAATAATTTATAAACTGCCTCACGGTTAGTTATATCCTCTTTTACAAATCTAAAATTAGGATTGTCCATAACCGGTGCAAGTGTTGATAAATTACCTGCATATGTAAGACAATCAAGACAGATTATACGATAATCCGGATATTTATTTAACATATGAAAAACAAAGTTACTTCCAATAAATCCTGCTCCACCTGTTACTATAATAGTCATTTTAGTTCTCCTTTTATCAATATAAATTTTCCTGGTATTTTCCGTCAAGTACATCTTTAAGGTACTGTCCGTACTGGTTTTTCTTTAAAAGTTCATATACTTTTAAGACTTCCTCTTTTGAAATCCATTCGTTAAGATATGCGATTTCCTCAAGGCAGGCAATCTTTCTGTGCTGGTGCTGTTCAACCGTCTTTACAAAGTTTGTTGCTTCCACAAGACTCTCATGTGTACCTGTATCAAGCCATGTAAATCCCTGTCCTAAAAGTTCAACATTTAAGCTGCCTTTTTCAAGATATATACGGTTGAGGTCTGTTATCTCAAGCTCACCTCTCGCCGACGGTTTGAGGTTCTTTGCATACTCTACTACCTTATTGTCATAGAAATAAAGACCTGTCACGCAGTAATTACTCTTAGGTTTCTCAGGTTTTTCTTCAATGGAAACAGCCTTTCCATTTTTGTCAAACTCAACGATACCAAATCTCTCAGGGTCGTCAACATAATACCCGAATACTGTCGCACCCTTTCCTCTCTCAGCATTTTTAACTGCCTCGTTAAGACGCTTTTTAAGACCGTGTCCCGCAAAGATATTGTCTCCGAGTACCATAGCAACATTGTCATCACCGATAAATTTCTCACCGATTATAAATGCCTGTGCGAGTCCGTCAGGACTTGGCTGTACCTCATATGAAAGATTTACGCCAAACTGATGACCATCGCCTAAAAGTTCTTCAAATCTAGGTGTGTCCTGAGGTGTTGAGATAATAAGAATATCTCTTATTCCTGCATTCATAAGCACTGACATAGGATAATAAATCATCGGTTTGTCATATATAGGTAAAAGCTGTTTACTTGTTACTCTTGTAAGCGGATAAAGTCTTGTACCTGAACCGCCTGCTAAAATAATTCCTTTCATAATGTTCCTCCTAAATTAGTAAATTATACGAATGTTTTAATTGTGATTACATTATAAAAGGTGCCCTAAGGGCATATGCAAGTCTTTTTTTATTTTTTATATAATTTTTATATTTTATATGCTAAATTTTCTATATTTATATGTATTTTTATCATATATTATCTAATTTTTTCAGCTTCTCGACAGTTTATTCCTTATATTATCATTTATTTTTTCTTTCTTCTTGCCTTTTTCAAAAACATCTCTTACTTTAAGCCAGATTTATTTTTTCACGGCACGAAAAACCCCCGCCTCTTTCGTTACATCAAAACCGTACTTTGTCTTTTTCTTTACAAAAGACACAAAATCATTGTATCTGTCAACTATAAATCTATTCTGGTTTCCATGGCACGAAAGAACATACGAGATAAGAGACTCCGGTTTTGTCACCTCAAGATAATCCTCATATTCAGACCATGAAACATCTGAAAAAAACTTTTCAAGTATCTTGCCGCCGTTTTGTTTACCAAATTTTTCATAAAGTCTGTCAGCAGACAAAACTATCCTGCTGTCGAAGTCACTTACAAGCATACTTATCTCTTTCATGTGAGCATTTCCGTAAGTGCTGCCAACAAATCTTCCGCCCGGTTTTAAAACACGCTTTATCTCACTGCACACCTTTTCTAAATCCTCACAGTAAAAAAGTACATGGTTTGCAATAACTATGTCAAAACTCTCATCTGGTGCATTTATATGATGTGCATCCATGACTTCAAACGAAAAATCATTTTCAATATCTTTCATTGAACGCCTTACATCTCTTATCATACCGTCAGAAATATCTGATAAAATAACATTTATCTTTTCAGGTATCTTTTCCCTGTTCATCCTCCACAGCGAGGCATCTCCGCAACCAAGTTCAAGCACATTTTCACCTGATTTAAGCTCACACTGCTCAAAAAGCCACGGAAACCAACCCTGCTTATTTTTTGAAAATTCCTCATGAAGATTTATCCTTGCCGAGATATTTGATGAGTTCTGATACTGGACTTTAAGCTTGTGTTCCATTTCATTTACATTTACAAGCTGCATCATCTTGCTCCAGTCAACATTTTTTTCCTGCTTAACTGCCTTTGACGCATCAACTAATGCCGTCTTTATAAGCTGCATCTGTTCTATTTTTTCCTCGATAAGACCAAGCTGCATATGAAGTGACTCTGAGAAAAAATGCTTATCTGAATTTCTGACTGTCATTTCCTTTATATCAGCAAGAGAAAAACCAAGATATTTAAGAAATAATATCTGTTGTAGTCGTGCAAAATCTTCATCCGAATAAAATCTGGCTCCACTGTCACTTACAAAAGACGGTTTAAGGATATTGTGTTCGTCATAATACCTTATCGTTTTCTTTGTAACATGAGCTTTTTTTGCAAATTCACCTGATGAATAATATCCCTCTTTTTTCATATTGCTCCTTATTTCGTATTAAGTCATGTATTTTCTATACTTTTTCGGCAATTTCACTTTTTTACAGCATTTGAAAGCGTTCTGTAACTTATGCGGCGTAACATATCCTAAAGTTTCTGAACTATATTTACTCAGTAGGCAACTACCTGCTTCTAAACTTGCTGAAACAGCAAACATTGATAATAATAGTATAATACTTTACACCTTATTTTGCAATAATGAAAATTTCCAGCTCCGTTTCCATACACAACAACCCCCTTATACCGCAGAAACTCACTCGAAATGCCCTTCTCACAGTATAAAGGGGTTGTTATAATTATTTTTCAGTTAATCCATATATTTCGTGTCCTGCCACAAATGATCAGGCAGTCCGTTTTTGTAAGGGAGCATTATCTCACCATTTATAAGCGGCTTAACATACTCAAGCATATTGTCCGTCACATTATTATGAGCTTTATTTATCCACTCTAAAGGTACTTTCTTTTCTACATTCGCAATGCTTTTTAGGTCTGCATATTCAATAACGGACCTGTATGGTGCATCGGATATTCTTTTCAAAACAGGGATAAAACCTGTATTGCCCTCTATCGCATATTTTACTCCGGCAATTCCAAGCTCATAGGCTTCTCTGATATCCGTCCCTGCTGCCATATGTGCTGCACATCGTTGCATGATATTGATTTCAACACTTCTGCATTTTATATGAAGCTTTTCCTTCACCAGAAACTCAAGAGTTTTTGCCGCACCACCAAGCTGATCATGACCAAAAGTGTCTGAAGTACCTGCATTGATATAGTTTCCGTCACTGTCATGTATCCCTTCTGATACTGCAACCATAACGCAATTTGATTTTTTCAGCTCATTTTTTACATCTTCGATAAATTCATCCTTATCAAAATCCACTTCGGGGAGATATATAAGCTGCGGCAGCTCGTTGTATTCATTTCTCGCAAGTGCCGCAGCACCCGTAAGCCATCCTGCATTTCTTCCCATCAGCTCTATGATAGTCACACACGGAATGTCATATATTTTTACATCATGTGCCATCTCCGCTATTGATGCCGCTATATATTTTGCAGCAGAACCATATCCCGGAGTATGGTCAGTGTGCGGAAGATCATTGTCAATAGACTTAGGAATACCTACAAATCTTATATCAGAGCTTATGCTTTTTGCATATGCTAACAGCTTATTTACGGTATCCATGGAATCATTTCCGCCAATATAGAAAAACATACCGATATCATTCTTGTCCAATATAGCAAAAATCTTCTCATAAAGCTGTGAATCTTCTTCATAAAACGGAAGTTTAAAACGGCATGAACCAAGATACATCGACGGAGTGACTGCAAGCCTGTCTAGCTGAGATTTTGGACACCACGCTTTTTGAACATCATCATTGCCTGATGTCACGATATCACTGATACTGTCATTGCCTGCTTTTACATCATTTTCAAATATCGAGAGGTCTATAAACCTTTCATTTAATACACCCAAAATCCCATTGGCTGCTCCAATTATCCTCTCATATTCACCAGACCTCGCAACACCTGCAATAACTCCTGCAAGCGATGCATTGATTGCCACTGTCGGACCTCCTGACTGTGCAACTAAAACTCTTTTTCTCATAATGCTATTTGTTCCCTTCTGATTTTTTATACAATATGCAGAAACAACTTACAAACAATATAGTCATTATCCGCATATTGTAAAATTTTATCCCGAAAGCATTATACTCCTTTATTTTCATTTGAGAAATCTAATTTTCATAGTAACAAATAACTGTTTTTTAATGTATTTTTGTCAGACAGCTCCTTTACCGACTTTTATTTAGCTTTTAATACATTAACGCTGACTTTTTTCTTTATGCCATTATGTGTAATGCAATAAATCACGCACTTCCCTTTTTTCTTTCCGGTCACCTTTCCTGCCCCTGTTACAGTTGCAACATTAACATTCGATGAAATAAATGTTATTTTCTTTCCTTCAAATACAGGTGTTTCGTCTGCTTTGTCACCTTCAAGTGTCTGTCCCCACTTTGCATCATCCATCACAAGTACCGCCTTTTGAATTTATCTTATTCTACATTTTTAAGTGCATCACTCTTTGGTATCTTCTTTATTTTTATCATCTGAATGACACATACCGCAAGATAGCTGATAACACCCATAACAAACATTTTAACATAACAACTGTCTGATATGATATAAGGAATATAACCTGTCATCTGCGTATATAGATATGAACTAAACATCCAACGCATAATGACATTTACTATAGGTATCGACAAAAGCAGTGATATAACCACCACCGCAAAAGTGGTAATGATATAAAGACCTCCTATCTCCATGTCCAAATATCCTAGTATCTTTGTGAGTGCTATTGAATTACTGTTTTTCTCTATTATCTGTTTTGATAACAGATACATTAGAAGGATAAACATTATAACACCAAAATACTTTATCAGATCCATAAAATCACCCATCGACACTTTCATCTGTGTTGACACTTTTCTTAAGTCCTTTACTGTGATTATTCCCGCAACATAATCATCGTCTATATCCTTTAATTTTTTATTGCTGAAATACCCACTATAATAATCATCATCCTTATCAAATTTTTTTATAAAAGTATTTCTGTTCATAAACACCGATATAACGGCATCATATTTATATGAGCCCGCAACTTCAAACTTATATTTCTTGTTGCTGTAAGGGTCTTTAAGTTCTATTTTATCTCCTTTTTCTATGCCGAATTTATCCATATACCCATTTGACACATAAACCTTTTCGTCAGGTATATCCGCTTTAACATATTTGCTGTTATCTGATATTCCGTAAATCGTTATATCATCTTCCATATATTTTCCCGGAAGTGTCTTTAAACTCTCCACACAATATTTTTCTGCCCCTGGTACTTTTGTATCAGCAGGTGCTTTGAGTATATACTGGTAATCAGCTATTATACTCTTTCCGACAAGTTTTGAATAATCATCAATAAGTGGTCCGAACATCAGACTGAAGATAACTATTACCGCCGCAAATAAGATACCTGCAAACAGTGTTATGTAGTTTGATATATTCTGGAAAACAACCCTCAATCTGAATCGGTGCATAAATGGTATCTTCGTGTTTAATCTCACCGCTTTTCTTCTCGTCTTTTTAGAAAGTTCCCTGCGTAAAAATTTAAGCGGTGAAATCCTTAATTTTGATGCTAATACAAAATAATTTATGATAAACATTAGTATCACCGGAATAACAGTCGTATCTATAAATGCCTCAGCATTCCATAAAGTATTGTATGTCGGCAGACTGTAACTGTTATAATACATTGATGCCATATATTTTACCATAACGGTATATCCCACGACATTTCCTATTATAGAAGATATAAGTGTAACTATTACAGGATTTATCATATAATGTCTTACGATTTCTCCTCTGGTATATCCTGATGCCCTTAAAGTGCCTATAACACCAGCCTCTTTAACTATTGTATTTGAAGTCGTTATGGCAAAGACAAATGCAAGTATCGCTATTACGATATAGTCAAATAAAATAAACATTGCCTTATCTCCGCCCATATCATCTCCGGTAAAGTTTATTGCTTTATTTTCACAGCGAGGTATATAGGAAGTGACTGCAGCTTTTTTCGCCAGACTTTTGAGAAAATCATCAGACATATTTTTCTGTTCCTTGTCACTTTTTGGCTTCTTGTTATATCTCATGGCATAACAGTAATTTAACTTACTCTTTTTAAGCTTTTTAATACCTGAATCCGTCATCGAAGCCACACCGAAATTTACTGAATCAAACATCATATCAGCGTTATCTTCAAACAGACAACTATAATCAGGCATTGCCACAAAACCTGTTATCTTATAATCTTTATCTCCTATTTTTATATTATCACCAACTTTATAATCATTGTTTTTTGCAAAAACTCTGTCAAGTGTAATCTCGTCATCAGTTTTTGCAAGCCTGCCTGACATTATACAAAGCTTATTTACTTCTTTCCTCTCACCATATACTCTTATGGTCGCATTTCTCTTTGACTCCTTTAATTTATAATACCTCTGGTCATAAATCCTGACTTTATTATCGTTTTCAAGCTCTTTTATCGTTTCGTCAGACATTTCGTCTGCCGTCACGAAATCTGCATATTCCACATTGTATTTTTCAAATCCCTTTTCATATGCATCATATACGCTGTTGTCAGCCACCAAAAAACCAGACACAAGACTGATAAGCATAGTCATAAACAAAAAGATAACAAGATACTTGCCTATATCTCCTTTTAACTCTCTCGGAAGTCTTTTTATAAGTGGATTTCTCATATTAAGCCTCTTTTCTACACACTTTTTGTGCATATTAAGTTTGTGTCAAGTGTGCACAGACACAAATGTTGTGCGTGCTGCCCCTTTACCATTCAAGTTCCTTAGCCGAAATTTTATTTTCATTTTTATAATTTTTTCTTATCTCGCCATCCCTCAATGTGATAACCCTGTCAGCCATATTTTTAATCGCATCATTATGAGTTACGATTATTATGGTATTTCCATATTTCTGATTTATACTCTCTATCAGCTTAAGGATTTCCTTAGATGTATTGTAATCAAGTGCCCCGGTCGGTTCATCACAGAGGAGGATATCCGGATTTTTTATTATCGCCCTGCCTATAGATGTCCTCTGCTGCTGTCCGCCTGAAAGTTGATTTGGAAGCTTATGCCTGTGCTCGTAAAGCCCAAGACCTTTTAATATCTCATCTGTATTCATAGGATTGTCGCTAAGATAGGCACCTGTCTCGACATTTTCCTTTATGTTAAGGTTTGGTATAAGATTATACATCTGAAAAACATATCCGAGATGCTTTCTCCTGTATCTTGTAAGCTGCTTTTCATTCATATCCTCAATCTTATCACCGTTTATGGCTATATAACCGTCATCGGCATAATCTATCCCTCCGATGATATTAAGAAGCGTAGACTTTCCCGAACCTGACGGACCAAGCAGAACACATATCTCACCCTTTTCAATCTCTATGTCAATTCCTTTTAAAACCTCAACCCTGCTTTCTCCCTCTCCATAATGTTTTCTGATATTTTTAATTTCAAGAAACATAATATCACTCCTTCCTATGCAGATACTCTTCTAGGTGATTGCGAAACTAATTATGTATTGTGTTAATTGCACAATTAAATCAAGGTTTATGATAGTTTCGCAAATACCTACAGAATACTCTCCGTATATTTTTTCATTTTTGATTTTGGGAACCATTTCATATGAATAATTGTTCATATGAATATATGTATCACATTTTCATGCATATGTCAATAGATTCCAACAAAAAAGTTAGCATACACTAACACCTTTATTAGTATATGCTAACTTTAATTAGTTATCAATATTTGATTTTAAATTTTTTACTTTAATTTATTAAGCACCGATGTCCCGATAGTGCCCTCCGGTATTTCTACGCCAAAGTTCTCTGCAACTGTTGCTCCGATAACGGCAAATGTGTCTGTCTCAGGCAGTCCGCCATTTCCCTTAAATGATGGAGAATATGCCACAAACGGCACTTTTTCTCTCGTGTGGTCTGTCCCCTTATATGTCGGGTCATTTCCATGGTCTGCCGTTATTATGAGAAGATCATCTTCCTTAAGTTCATCAAGCAATATGCCAAGATTTTTGTCAAATTTTTCTATCTCCTTTGCATAGCCGACAGGATTTCTCCTATGACCCCAAAGTGCATCAAAGTCAACAAGATTTACAAAGCAAAGACCTGAAAAATCTCTTTTTGCTATCTCTATAGTCTGCTCCATACCGTGAACGCTTGATTTTGAACGATTGCTCTCAGTGATGCCCTCTCCCGCAAATATATCATTTATCTTTCCTACTGATATGACATCAAGCCCTGCATCCTTAAGTGAGTTAAGAACAGTGCGTCCTGTCGGCTTTAAAGCATAATCATGTCTGTTGCTTGTTCGTACAAACTCACCTTTTTTACTGCCTGTATATGGTCTTGCAATAACCCTGCCGACACGCCACTCGTCTCTCATGGTAAGCTCTCTTGCTATTTCACAATATCTATAGAGATTATCAAGTCCCATCGTTTCTTCATTGCCACATATCTGCATGACCGAATCAGCAGAAGTGTAGACTATCAAAGCTCCTGTCTTTATCTCCTCCTCACCAAGTTCATCCAATATAACAGTGCCGCTTGCGGCTTTATTTCCTATTATCTTTCTGCCTGTTCTTTTTTCAAGCTCTGCGATAAGTTCCTTTGGAAATCCTGTTTCGGTAAATGTGATAAACGGTTTTGTGGTGTTTATTCCCATCATTTCCCAGTGTCCTGTCATGGTATCCTTGCCATTGCTTCTTTCATTCATCGCAAAATAATATCCGAGTGGCTCTTTTACCGGTGCGACCTGTTTTAAAGTCTTAAGATTGGCAATCCCCAGTTTTCTGAAATTAGGTATGTCAAATGTTTCAACGGACTGCGAAATATGTCCAAGTGTATCTGCTCCTGCATCATCAAAATTTGCCGCATCTGCCATTTCACCAATACCCATTGAATCAATAACTATCGTAAAAATCCTCTTATATTTAAAACTCATACTATCCCTCATTTCTGAACAACTTACCACGAAGTTGTATAAAAACTATTTGTTTTTTGGACAGCAGCTAATCATGTTTTCATAATGCCATCATACTAAATCTGCTCTGCGTTACCCGCCTGAAAGTCAGCGACATGATACACTACTCAAGATTTTCCGGTCCAAATCCCTCCGGAAGTATATCTTTTAATTTGATGACTTTTATGTCTCCGGCTGAATTTCCAAGAACTATCTCAAACTCCTCAGGGTCACAAAACTCCATCATAACTTGTCTGCATACACCGCATGGCGAGCAAAAATCATAATCTTTTTCACCCTCTTTTCCACCGACAATAGCGATAGCCCTGAAATTTCTCTCTCCATCACTTACAGCCTTAAAAAATGCTGTTCTCTCCGCACAGTTTGACGGTGTGTATGCTGCATTTTCAATATTGCATCCTGTGTATATTTTCCCTCTCTCAGTTAAAAGTGCTGCTCCTACCTTAAAATGCGAATATGGTGCATATGCTGAATGTCTTGTCACCGATGCCATTACTAAAAGTCCTTCTGCGTTCATAAATATTAGTCCTCCATTTTTTCATACTTTCTTTTTTATTTTATAGCTGTTTTAAAAGTATCTATCTGTTTATTGTTATTTTTTTATATTGTCTTTTTTAATAAGTTCTCTTACTGCCCCGACTGCTGTTTCTATTGCTGTCTTTGTGTCGTGTACCTGCACATTTGAAAGTCCTTTTTTAGCTCTCTCCTGATTGGCAAGCACTAAAAAGCACGCCCCTACTCTCACTCTGAGATAACTTCCTGCAATTAAAAGTGCCGCTGTTTCCATCTCCGATGCAAGACACCCCATATTTATCCATGCATCCCATTTATTCTGAAGCTCATATCCTACAGGCATAAGCTCCGGCTCATGCTGACCGAAAAAAGAATCCTTGCTCTGAACTACTCCGACATGATATTTTAATTTTAATTTTTCTGCCGAAGTCATCATGGCATTTATCACATTTATATCTGCCACCGCCGGATATTCTATAGGTGCATATTCTTTTGAAGTACCCTCCATTCTTATGGCTCCGTTTGCGATAACTATATCGCCACCGAGTACATCATCCTGCATACCTCCGCAGGTGCCGACTCTCAAAAAAGTGTCTGCCCCACAGGCTGCAAGTTCCTGAAGTGCTATCGCTGCAGATGGTCCGCCTATCCCGGTCGAAGTGACACTAACCTTAATGCCATCAAGTTTTCCGGTATATGTAACATACTCTCGGTTGTCTGCAATAAATTTTGGCTCATCAAGAAAAGCAGCTATCTTTTCACATCTTTTGGGATCTCCCGGCATTATGACATACCTTCCTATGTCGCCTTTTCCAACTCCTGTATGATACTGTTTTCCTGAACCTTCACTATAATCTACCATAGCAATTCCTCCTCCCTGTTTTTTTAATTTTATCCTTTTTTATATTTTACTAACATACGCAAACATGGTCAATTACTTTTTTATTTTTTTCTGCTAAATATAACCAATTTTCACCACTTAACTTATAAATACTTGCCATATTCCAATAAAAACTGTAAGCTATAATAGGCTATAAATAAAACATCACTAAATATGTATATTTTTTTCAAATCCGTTTTTATGAATTTATAAGCAAAATGAGACAGTGTGAAATATAATCCTGACTGCTTATTTTTTCACGCACAGTATTTGTGTCTATGCACACTTGTCACAAATACCGATGGCACAAAGTATGTACTAAAAGTGTGCAGAAATGAGGTTTAGAATGAAGAAGATAAGTATTAAAACAGCAGTTATCACATTTCTGCTGTCAAGCGTTATTATAACGGCTCTTATTTTAGGAGCATTGTCTATCACAAGCATTAAGAAATCTACCGATCAGGCAACAGACAAATACACCACGGCTATGAATGACGGCTATAAAACAGAGATACGCTCAGAGGTTGAAACAGCTATTGCCGTATTACAGGCAGAGTATAATAAGTACAAAGCAGGCACTATCACAGAAGCACAGGCTAAAGAAAATGCCAAAGAAACCGTAAGAAATATGCGTTATCGTGAAGATGGCAGCGGTTACTTCTGGATAGATGACACCAATTATATATTGATAATGCACCCTATCCTCACTAAACAGGAGGGGGATAACCGTAAAAATATTACGGACAAAAACGGAGTTCACATAATACAGGAAATACTTTCAACGGTAAATGATAAAAATGCGGACGGCTATAACGAATTTTATTTTACAAAATCAGACGGTAAGACCGTTGCTCCAAAGCTTGCATACTCACAGATTTTTAAACCATGGGGCTGGGTGATATCAACCGGAAATTATGTTGATGATATGCAAAGCGAGATGAAACAGACAACTGATAATCTCAATCAGCTTTATACCAATATGCATCGCAGCTTTATGATAGTTGCCATCGTTATACTTATAATCATCGGTGTTCTTGGTGCTGTTTTTGGAACATACCTTTGCAATCCCATCCACCGTCTTGCCGATATTGCAAAAGATATCTCACTTGGCAGGATAAATACTAACCTTCAAAGAATATCAGGTAAAAACGAAATAAGCACATTACAAAACAGTTTTTGTGACCTCCTTGAAACATTTAAAAATCAGGCTGATACCATAAGCAGGCTGTCAGACGGTGATCTGTCAGTAACAATCATCCCAAAATCTGAGGATGATGTCGTTGGAAATGCTTTAAACACTCTTGTAGCTAAAAATCATACTGCTTTCTCAAATATGAGCCTTGCCGCTGACCAGATAGCTCAGGGTAGTTTTCAGATAGCAGATGCAAGCAAAAATCTCGCAGATGGTGCATCACAGCAGGCAAGTGCCATTGAACAGATATCAACCTCCGTTTCCGAGATTGCAGACAAATCAAGAAATAATGCAACAGAGGTATCTGATGTTCAGGGACTTATAACTGATGCCGCCAATGCCATTATATCGGGCAATGAAAAAATGCTTGAAATGATGGATGCAATGAAAGAAATCAAGTCAGGTTCGGAGGAAATACAAAAGATAATCAAAGTTATAGATGATATCGCCTTTAATACAAATATTCTTGCTCTTAACGCTTCCGTCGAGGCTTCCCGTGCAGGCGAGCATGGCAAAGGATTTGTAGTGGTCGCTGAGGAAGTGCGAAACCTTGCAGGTCGTTCTGCCGAGGCTTCAAAGCAGACTGCCGAAATGATAGAGGATTCAATAAGCAGAGTACAAAAGGGCGTGGCTCTCGCCAGAGATACAGAAGAATCATTGCAGATAATTTCCGAATTGGTTAAAAGGATTACTGAATCAGGTGATACCATTGCTAAAGTATCAGACGAACAGGCTCAATCTGCTTCACAGATCAATGATGCACTTATGCAGATATCACAGATCACACAGACCAACTCAGCGACAAGTGAGGAATGTGCTGCTGCCAGCGAAGAACTCTCTGCACAGACAAGAACGCTTCATTCACAGATTGCAAGTTTTAAATTGTAAAAAGCATACCACTACTATACGAGCATTTTCGTATATTGTTAAAAAAGGCAACGGCAAGCTGTTTGACTTGCTGTTGTCTGTCAACAAGCAAGTCCCCCACTTATTGCTCTACGCAATGGAAGTGGGGGACTTCTTTGATAGTGTTAAATTTTGGTTTAGATGCCGCAGATTTCATCTATAAGTTTTAACTCCTCATCAGAAAAATCTGCTGCCTGCATAACCTTTAAGTTTTCAAGTATCTGCTGCGGTTTTGATGCACCTATCAGAACACTTGTAACATCACTGTCTTTTACAACCCACTTAAGTGCCATCTGTGCAAGTGTTTCACCTCTTTTTGATGCTAAATCGTTTAACTTTCTGATAACGCTTATCCTGTCCTCTCCCAGTTGTTCTTTATGCAGAAATCTTCCATCTGTCACAACACGGCTGTCTGTAGGAATACCATTTAAATATCTGTCCGTCAGCATCCCCTGTGCAAGCGGGCTAAATGAAATAATTCCCTTTCCGCTTTCCCTTGCCGCCTTTTTAAGTCCGTTATTTTCTATTGTGCGGTTAAAAATATTATATGAATTCTGATTTATGATAAACGGACATCTAAGGTCATTTAATATCTCACAAGCCTTTTTCATCGTCTCTCCGTCATAGTTTGAAAGACCTGCATATAAAGCCTTTCCACTTTTTACTATTTGGTCGAGTGCACCCATTGTCTCCTCAAGAGGAGTATCCGGATCCATTCTGTGATGATAAAAAATATCCACATAGTCAAGCTCCATACGCTTTAAACTCTGGTCAAGACTTGCTATCAGATATTTACGGCTTCCCCAGTCACCATATGGACCCTCCCACATATCAAAACCTGCTTTCGTACTGATTATCAGCTCATCACGGTATGGTGCAAAATGCTCCTTTAATATCATACCAAAATGCTTTTCAGCACTTCCCGGTTCCGGTCCATAATTATTTGCAAGGTCAAAATGTGTTATGCCATTGTCAAATGCCGTAAAACACATCTGTTTCATATTGTCATAAGATGATATATCACCAAAATTATGCCATAGACCAAGTGATACTATCGGCAACTTTAAACCACTTTTGCCACATCTGTTATACTGCATACTATCATATCTTTTTTTGTCTGCACTGTACATGATTTTTCCTTTCGTATATCAAATTATTTCAGGTAATTGCGGACTTCTCTTTAAACCCGTTTTAGGATACCTGCTGCATTATATACTAACCTAAATATTGATATATATCAATATTCAGATTAGCAATATTTCCAGTTCTGCATTTCAGACTGCATATCAAACATATGCTTATAAATTCCATTATTTTCTTTTAATTTTTCAGAAAATTTTTCAAGCTAAAATTTTACCCTTTTATCCACTCATGAAAGCTGTAAATAAAATGTTCATATTTTTTATCTCACTCATTCATTTTATATTTTTCAATAATGCATTCATGTTGCTCAAACGATTTTTGCTGAAATTCTATAAATTCATTCCATTTTTTCTTTTTTACCGCTATGAATAATTCTTCCCTTATCTCCTCATTTGGCACAAATGCCATCTCTCTTTTCTGATCATATGCAAGATAGCCAAGATGTATAAGATATGTCAAAATATCATCTTTATCTTCAAAATTGACTGTATCATTTTGAAATGAAGTTACATCTGTTTCTACTGAACCGCCAGCCAACATCTCTATTATCGCACTCTTTAACCCGTCAAAATCCATATTTATTAACGGAACTATTATCCTGTATGAACCTGTTTCCGACCAATAACTCCTAAACTCCCCCTCCATCATAAGACTTACTACCGCATTAGGATTATAAATATGATATTTGCCAAGCTGATAGCCATCATACCACTTTTTTACTTTGTAAAAATCCCGTTCATACCTGTCACATAATTTTTTTACTTCCTCCTCTGTAAAACCGATATATTCTGCCAATGGTCCAGGATTTAACATTGTATATTGTTTAAAATTATTAAGTGCCGACTGTGTTTTCAACTTCTTTATCGGTAAAATCCCCGTAAGATAAGCAAGCCCTATATATTTTGTCGGTTCAACCCCCTTAAACATTGCTCTTAAAAAATTGATATATTCTTCCTGAACTTTTTTATTATTTGCCTCATCACGAATTATAATATCCCATTCATCTATTATAATAATAAATTTCGTTCCATTCATCGAATTTATTACAGATAACGCTTCGGGAAGTGATTTTATTTTTTCAGACAATTCATTGGGATAATACTCTCTCAATTCACATATCGTTTTTTCTGTTATATATGACACTACATTTTCTGAACCACCTGCCGGTTCGATGCACCATTGAATGTCAATATGTATAACATCATATTTATTTATATTTTTTTCAAATCCTATACTTTCACTTATTTTTAATGTTGAAAACATTTCTCTCGAATCACAGCCTTTACTGTAATATGCTGCAAGCATATTTGCCGTGACAGACTTTCCAAACCTTCTTGGACGGCTGTTACATATATACCCCTGCAATGTATTTATGACTTTATTTGTATATTCTAACATCCCCGTTTTATCCACATAGATTTCTGAATTTAATGCCACCTGAAAAGCACTATTGTCAGGATTAACAAACATTCCCATACCTTTACACCTCTTTCTCCTATATATTGTTTATTATTTTAACATACTTTATTATCATTTACCATAATGCCACTTATTTGCAATATTCGATTACCCTACGGACAAAGTCTTCGTATGTCGAAAATATTTTTTTATCGTTTATGCTGTAAAACTCAAAATCAGGCTGTGGACTAAATGAATTATTTATAGTTATCGTAATCGGTTTTTCTTTTGCAATTTCAAGAAGATATGGAATACAATTATCTCCGCATCTAGAAGCACATACATATTGTTCATCAGTATTCAACAAAATTAAAAGTGCCTTAGTTCCAGAAGATAATTTATCAGGAGAAATTACAACCGGCTTATCATCAACAAAATGCCTTGCCGTAAAAGAAAGACCATTTATCTCATAAACACGGTCTATTCCCTTTAAAATATTTTTTGCTAATTCGCTTGTAAACCAATCTTCCTCATAACAGTTGTCAAAATATGAATCGACATAATAAAGTTCATCATCCAAATGTCCAAAATAAACCGAAAGATTGCAACTATTTTTTTCACCTTTCAATTCCTGTATGTTATCTGCCATTTTAATCCTCATTTCTACACACATTTTTTGTACATATCAAATTTATGCCAAGTGTGCACAGACACAAATCTCAGGTGTGATTTTTTTCACACTGCTACTTCCAAATCACATAATCTGAATACTTACTTAACTTAAAAGCTTTTCTGCTATCAATAAAAAAATTTTCGAATTCACAATTTTCACATTGTTTACACTTTTCAAAAAAGCTAAATCCCGTCGTTGAATCTTCTATCATTATCGTATCTATTGGATACTTTGAATTTTTCGTGTAAAGTTTCTGATATTTAGGGCTTATTGTCAATTCTGTGCTTTTCTTTACAATCTTATAAATAGCGTCAACCGAATACGCTAATTGAGCAAGTTTATTCTCTCTTGTCATTAAAACAAACCAATCATCTGAATTTGATATATATTTTATCGTTTCTTTTATATTATTTTTCTGCAAACAGTTACAATCCTCGTCTATCAATATTATTTTTTTCTCATTATTATTTTCAATATCATTTAAGCTGTCAACTGCCTGTAATTTTAAACTAGATGTCAAAACAGCTCTATTTCCCGGAAATTTCTTGACAGCATCGAACAGACAAGTTTTTCCCTTTCCACTTTCATCATCGATTACCGTTATTCTATATTTCAATTCAGCACTAAATTTTAACCTGCCTAACTTCAAATTAAATCTCTGCACTCTTATCACCTCATCTACACTAATTTAATAATCTCAGTAAATCCTAATAGTTCTGTAAATAAATCCTGTCCTAAATTTTTTAATGTTGGGATATGGATAAACAGCACATTTCGAAAATTCTTTTGCAGCATATCATAATATGCTGCATTACATAAATACTTTGTTGAAGTATTTGATACCGTACATTTTATGTTTCTTTTTTCAAAGTATCTTTTTATTTTCTCTGTATCAAAATTTGTAACTATAATATCACCATCATTCTCTGCAATTTTTTCTATCCTAATCTCATTATCTAAATTTTTATCCAAACCAAACATCAATACCACATCATATATTTGTTCAAGATGATTTATCTCTTTCGCAAGTCCAACATATGAATTTGTCAGATATAATTTATCACCTGTTATCTTATCTAATAATATAGCTGACGAATTATTCTTTCCTTTGAAAGCTGTAAATAAAATGTTCATTCCCATACCTTTACACCTCTTTCTCCTATATATTGTTTATTATTTTAACATACTTTATTATCATTTACCATAACAACGCCTATCTGTTAATGTTGTACCATAGTCATAAAACATCAAAACTTCTTTAAAGTAACGGTTCAGCCTTTAAAAGACACAATAATGTAATAAATTTGTAACTCATTTTTGCCTGACATGATATATAATAATATTACTAAGTACTGCTGTTCAACCTATTATGCAGACAGCAGCCTTAATTTCAACTAATAAGGAGGGATTTCAAATGAAAAAGATTAAAAAAATTATATGCCTTATCTTAACTTGCTCACTTTTATGTTCAGGTACACAAAATACAACGGCATCAAAAAAACATTACCTGGCAAAATCTGTTGACTGGGGATTAGGTCTTAATAAAAATCATGCAACACCCGGTGGAACTTTACCCTATAACGGATTTTCATTAAAAAAGTACAATACCATATTCACTGGCAATACTAAAAAGAAATACATATATCTTACCTTTGACTGCGGATACGAAAACGGATACACCAAAAAAATACTCAATATTTTAAAAGAGAAAAACATCAAGGCAATTTTCTTTGTCACAAAACCATATATTGAGGGCAACGCAAAACTTGTTAAACGCATGAAAAAAGAGGGACATTTAGTTGGTAATCACACCTCAACGCATCCAAGGCTTGGTGAATGTAATACTGATAAAATCCGTTCTGAATTAAAAAGTGTCGAAAAATGTATGAAAAAGAAAACAGGCTACAAACTCGACAAATTTGTCCGCCCGCCAGAGGGTAATTACAGTGAGCTTGCATTAAAAACAATGCAGGGCATGGGATATACCACTGTCCTCTGGAGTCTTGCCTGGTATGATTATAACCCGTCAGACCAGCCGTCTACGGATTATGTTGTCGGAAGATTTAAGAGTTATTATCACAAAGGAATGATTCCTCTGCTGCACGCTATCTCCAAAGCAGACACAAATGCACTTCCAAAGATTATTAAATATATGAAATCAAAGAAGTATGAATTCAGGACATTGGATACAATAAAAATCAAAAATAAAGTTTCCTGATAAATTAAAGACTGAACTGTTGTGAAACTATAATAAAACCAGATAAAATTGCAAGGATATAACAAATAAATTTATTATATCCTTGCAATTAATCATTATTTATCAATCTGTTGTTACTTCCATATTCCTTTCTGTTTTCTGACTACATAGTAAAGATCGTTTTCCATAGCCATTACTTTTTCAAGTGGAACATGTTTAAAAATAGGCATTTTCATTTTAACTTTTATCCAAATGGCTGAGTAGATACCAAGAACTAAAAACGAAACTCCGGTCAACAGCCATATCATCATTCTTTCATGTGGGTCTGTAGATATGTTAAGAATCATATACGCCGTTCCCAAAATTCCTATTACCGGCAATGTCCATCCGCCCGGAACTTTAAAGTTTCTCGGTGCTTTTGGCAGTCTCTTTCTAAATACAAGTACATCAATATGTGCAAGAATATACGAAACCATCCATATTACTGAGCCGGCAAGTATAAGAAAATCTATCATGTCGGCCGAATTGTTGCTGACAAATGCAAATAAAAATATTGCCGCACTTACAAATACCTGACCAAACCATGGAACCTTATATTTATTTGTCTTTGCAAATATCTTTGGCATCATGTTCATTTTTGCCATGCCCTGACATATAACGGCAAGTGAATTTACTGTAGAATTCTGCGTGCTTATTACTGCAAGTGCTCCAACCAACATCATCCATATCTTACCGAATTTTCCAAGGATGGCATATCCGTAAAGAAGATGTGGTGCTGCTGAATCAGCAAGTTTTCCCCATTCAACATAATTGTGAAATCCAAATACCATAACCGACTGCATTATGAAGATAAGGAAAAGTCCTATCATCATTCCAAGAGGTACATTTCTCTTTGCATTTTTTACTTCTTTAGAAATCGGAATAGCATACTCTGCTCCGATAAAAAGCCAAAATGCAACTGCCGTCATAGATGCTATACCTTTAAAATCAGCTTCAAGTACAAACGGCTGGTCTACTTTCGCTCCCATGCCTGCACCTATCATTCCGATAAATCCCATTACGACAAGCGAACCTACAAGCAAAAATGCAACAATATCCTGAATTTTTGCAAACATATCAACTCCACGCAGGTTTGCAAGAAGAATTATAAATGTCATTATAAAAGTGTAAACTATGCTGGGTATATTTCCACCTATCGTATCCGCAAGTGAAAACGAAAAAATCGAAGCCTCAACACCGCATGACATTGTATTGCATATTATGTAACCGCCCACCATCGATACAAGCGTAGGCAGTGGTCCTATCGCCGCAAGTGTATATTGTGCAAGTCCTCCTGTAGTATTTGGCATCAGTGCATTTAACTCTGATAATGATGCAACTGTCGTCATATTTAACAGCATTGCTATCGCCATTGCGAAAATAAATGTAACTCCAAGTGTTCCTGAACCCTCACCTAATGATACAAGGCAGCTTGTAGCAACAACAAGTCCGACAGAAATGGAGACTACATTTGCAAGTCCTAATTTCTTTTTATTCATAAGCAAGTCCTTTCTATTATAGAGCCTCCACACCCTCGTCTCCGGTACGCACTCTTATTACATTATCGATTCCATAGACAAAGATTTTTCCATCACCGATATGACCTGTATAGAGTTCTTTTTTGACAAGGTCGAGTATCTTATCTATCTTATCATCCTCAACTACAATATTTATCTGCTGTTTTGGCAAAAGTTCCATGACTTCATTTAATTCAACTTCATACTCTTTTGTTCCAAGCTCAATGCCGCAGCCAAGCACCTGCATGACAGTCACGCCACGCACACCTACTTTGCTCAACTCGCTAATAAGATTTGTAAGTTTCGACATTCCCGTTATTACTTCTATTTTAGATATTCCCATAGTCTTACTCTCCTTTACAACTTATAAATTTTAATTTTTCACTCTTTTGTTAGTATTTATCATTTTTCTGTATTGCTCTAAAGTAACACCTGAATATTTTTTAAATTCTTTCATCATATGCGGTTCATCGTAATATCCACAATCAAGTGCCACCTGTTCATACCTGACACCCTCTTTGTCTGCCTGCATCAGGAGATTTTGAAACCTTATATACTGAGCAAACTGCTTTGGTGAAATCCCGTGAAAACTTTTAAATATCCTTCTAAGATAACAGGCTGAATAGTTAGTCTCATCCTCAAGCTGCCGCATTGTTATCATGCCTTTTGTCCTGCTTATTCTATTTACGAGATATTCATTTATCTTTTCCTTATCCGAAAGAGAATTTCTTCCTAAAACCATATCTTCATATGCCTTTTTGAATATTTCTATTCTCTCACTCATGGTCTTTGCCAATGCAATTTTCTCCGTAAGATTTTTCCCAAAAATATCTCCATCTATTTCAATGTCATCATTAACTATCATTTCCATTGTAATATCTTTTGGAAGTATTCCCTGTCCCGGCTGAAACCTCACACCAAAACAATCGTCCTGAGTACCTAGTTCCCACTTCTTCACACCGAACACCGTCCCGCTGATATATGTAGAAACTTTGTTTTCGCCTATATTGAAAAGCAAATCTATGCTCGCATCAGGAACGGCTTTAATACAGTGTTTTTTCTCATCATGAATCGTAAATTCATAAAAGTGTGAAATTCCGTAATCAGTTCTGTTAATCTGGCTGTAACCATCCATCTCCAAAGTCATGTACGGCTGAAAAGGATTTATAATATCTGTCTGCTTCATAGTAATCTCCATTCCTGCAGACATTCTCACAATCAATGAAGTTCAGGTTCATCCCACAAATGAAGTTTCACTCCTATTCCAAGCTTTAAGGCATTTTTATAAACAGTCTCGCCCCATGCTATGTCCTCAACCGGCATACCACCTACTGAATAGATTATCCTCTGCTTATCATTATCCCTTCCCGAAACCTTCTTTGTGATAACATCTGCTATATCTATAATTTCTTCTCTTGTTATCTTTTTGTCATGCAGCAGATCCATAAATTTTGCTCCGACCACCTGTACCGGGTCATAACTAGGATATGGATATTCATCCGCCCATGCCTCATAAAGTTTATAATTGTCAACCACCAGCTTTGTGTTTTCGTCAAGATAAAATTCTTCATCAAATCTTGCTGCTGACGGCATACAGATAAGTGCACCCTCTTTTATCCATTTCTCATCTATGTATGGGAAAAGACTTTCCTTATCGCCTACGGATGTTGCTGTGTTTATTATGTCACTGTCCCTGATAGCTTCTTCCATAGTCTCGCATACTTTTATCGTTGTTACCTGTGGAAATTCTTTCTTTACATATTCAACAAATGAGTCTATCGAATTTTTTCCACGACCTTTAATCTTTACCGTATCAATCTTAGGACATACACTCATAAATGCTGCAAGTGCTGTTTTTCCCATAACACCCGGTCCGACTATTGCAACTGTTGTTGAATCTTTTCTCGCAAGGTATTTTGCTCCGACTCCCGGAATGGCACCTGTTCTGTATGCACTTAACAGATTAGCGGACATAAGTGCAAGTGGAGCACCTGTATCCTTATCATTAAGCATCATCATAAGAATGGAACGCGGCAGTCCTTTCTTTTTATTCTCGATATTTGAACCATACCATTTCATTCCTGCCATCTGAAAGCTGCCGCCAAGATATGCAGGCATTGCCATAAATCTTCTGTCCTCACCATTCTTTGGCATCCCTTCAAACTCCGGATTATCAGGGAAAGTCACCATACATCCGTGTGAGTTATGATTTTCACCTCCCATGACATAATCCCCTTTGTTCAAAGTAACCATCATGTCCTCCATAACTTCCACGCATTTTCCCATATCTTTTACACCGGCTTTTATCATGTCCGGTTCACTTAAATAAATAAAATCAATTTTTGCACTCATGTTTTATCCCTCCGCTTCCATTACTGTTCATAACTGTAGTATAAACACTATCCAACTTTCACAATACATGGCAAAGGAATAAATTTAGTTTATATTATATATGCATTACCGCTGTTTTCAGTAATTATGCCATAATAAAACAAAAAAGTGCCAACGGAATTTAACCGTTGACACCTTTGTCATGTATTGATAATACCATAATTGTAAAATTTTTACAAGTGTTTTTAGTCTTACTTTTTGTTTACAAGTAACAGTTCAGCCTTGCATTTCTTACATTTACAATAAACATATTATTCTTTTTTATATTGTTTGTATTGTAAAAAGTGATACAAGGGTTATGTTTTTTATACTCTGCCAAAATCATCCATAAATGCAATATCAATCATAAACTCATACTGCTGTAAAATATTCTTCTCATCACTAGCATCTGCCAATACAAGATAATACTTATCACCGTATTTATATTCTCTTGATTTCAAAGTAAACTTCTCATGGAAAGTTCTCTTCTCCGGTGCATCTTCTCTGCTATTAGCAATCATCGGCACATCAAATGAAATCTTTTCTCCATCCTCCGTAGTAAAGTAAGCCACTATACTTCTAGCTTTCATAGTATCTGTAACTTTCTCTGTCTGAATAAAATCAAAATATGTGATAAGATTCGTCACCTTACGGGTAACAGATGTAAGGACAACATCCACATAATTGTATGCCACACCTCTGGTATTTGTTGTCAGTTCAATTATCGGAACTATCATCTCCTGCAGAGATGTACCTCCATGTACATAATTCTGTCCACCTCCAGAAACTTTGAATATATCTGCTCCTACCGGAATATCTACATATAGTTCACTGAGGTATGGCATTGTTCTTGCCATGATTCCATGTTCATTTACTGCATCTTCTGTAATAATAAATCTCTTGTTGGTATATAAGCATTTATCCTTCGGATATGCAACCTTATCAAACTCCTGTAATCTGTCTCTTTTATATATAAAGCCATGATCTGCTGTTATGAAAAACTTCGGTGCAGATACATATATTGTCAGCTTTCTAACCAACTTATGTATCTCTTCTATAGCCTCAGCACAAGCGTTAAATACCTCATTTTCACTTGCAGGCTTGTCTCCTCTTGCATCCACCTGATTGTGGTAGATGTACACGATATTCCTGCCCTGAATCAATTCCCTGATTCGAGTCTGATTTGCATTTGCAACTTCATCAAACGATAAAGCCACATTATTTTCATTATAAGATTTCAATATCTTATCCCTCTGCTCCATACTTGCACATACTTGTCCATCAACAGTTACATTCATGCAGCCATCTACCTGCATATCTTTATGTGGGAGCAGGCTTGCCATTCCAACCGATGTCACAGAAGGCAGACAGCTAAGCATACATTCCATCTTTGGTGTACACTTCTCATCCAATTCCAGTCTGCCAAAAAGTTCCTTTGCACACTCATACCTAAAAGCATCCGAGATAATTACAATAACTCTCTGCTTTCCATCGTAACCTCTAATATAATGCTTGTAGAAATCTTCCTGCTTAGGCAAATCAATAGTATTCATTAACTCATTTGTGAAATTCTCATTCCACTTTGATGTTATCTTCTGCAAGTATATATTCGCATAAATATTCTCTATCTTCTGTCTTATATCAGAGAATTTGGTGTTATCTTCAATCTGATCATATGCATAATAAAACCATCTGTAATACGAATCTATCAGGTAGTATTCTTTCCGGTAATTTGCAGCTAATGACTTAATATCACTTGATAACTCCATAAGTGATATAGACTTCATCATCAAATATGCATACTTGATAGTTGTATATTCATTCTTGTATCTGTCACTATAGTGATATGCCTTAGACATTCTCTGGTCTGCTGCCTCGGCAATACTCAGTCCATCAATCTGTGCATCTAAAATCTCATCATTTAGCTGTTCCAATGCCCAATCAATAATAATGTCATCTAACCCGGCAAACGCATCACAGGCAAATATGTCAGACACTTGGAGAGAACTGTCCTTTTTATTTTCCACATCTTTCTTTAGTCCACCCTGTATTTTTGCCACAAAATGTAATGACTTATCTATTCTTTCTACCAGTTTGTCATAGGCATCCTGATAATTCACATTGTCCATGATATTACGGATAAAAATCACAACATCATTACGCTTCTTAAGAATATAAGACCTCATTGTTTCCGGAACAGCAGACTTTAATGTAGACGATGCATAAGTTAATATCATACAAGCAGACAAATCATCTATGTTTGGCTTTTCAGACTTATAACCGAAGAATTTTTCACAAAGCTCCCAGAATTTATCAGTCAATCCATTATCAGCCAATGCCTTAAAGTATTTTCCACTGTCACCTAGCATCATCTGTTTAACGACCTCCTCAAAATTCGGAGTTTTCACATCTGTAAGCACGGCAATCAAACCAATATCAATCGTCTGTGCATTGTAATAGTCAATTCCAAGTTCCTTAAACTTCTCAATACGATGCTTATTTTTCCAGAAATTGCCATACTGCGACAAATGCTCCTTAAAACGATTATCAATACCAATCTCCTGAGACATCTGTGACACTCTGTCTGTATAATAATGTATTGAGTAATAATACATATCTGCAAGAGGATTTTTGGCATCACTTGGCTTTGCAAATGCTGCATAAACAAGATATTTACTCTCTGTATCTGCTTCATTCAATAAATACTTAGAATAAAACCAGTTTAAACCATCAAGAATATGCAGCTTTACATCACCAAGCTGCAGTTCCGATACCTCATCCTCGTATTCACCCTTATCATCAAACCAAAATATGATTCTTGTATCTGACTTGGCAAATTCTGTATTTAATTGTTCCTGTATGTTCTGTAAATCCATATTTCACCTTCTAATCCATTTGTGCAGATGGTTTGCACAAATTATTTTCCTCTGCGAATCAGCGAATTGTAATGTTTTCTAAAATAATATATCTGAACTCCTACAAACTCATCTCTTTCTTCTCTGTTGTACAATTCATCCATTATCTTTTTAAGCGTTACTGATGTACATTTTCCTTTTGTATTCAATGCCGCCATCATTTTCTTTGCTCTGTCATAGGCATCTTTTCTGCCCTTTAACAGTTCCGTAGAGGTATCTCTTACTGTCCCATCTTTTTTCTGAATACCGTTCAACAAGAGAACTTCATTTATATCTCTTTCCATATCTTCATCTTTCGGCTTCGTGTAGATTTTACCTTTTGAGTCATATGCAATCTTATCCATCTGAGACCTATTAAGAGGACTAATTGTGATTTCTATCTCTTTTTTATGCGCATCACAACAAAGAATATGTCCCTTATCCCCAGTAACTTTCTCCCCACCATCACATACTCCAAGCATATTGTTATAATCAATTGCCATGTCCTTGTTTCTACTCAATGGTACAAAATGCTCCACTCTTGAATGATTGTCCATACGAATACGTCTCATACAATATGCACAGATACCATGTTGTTCATGAAGTAAAATCTCTTTAACCTCATTTTTCGGAAAATCATTATCGAATGCATTGCGTATTGCTGTTGTGTCGTCTTCGCCGATGCTTTTCCATTTCTCGCTTTTGCTCAACTCTATAATTTTTCTGTTTATATCATTTGGCAAACCTTCCTTTTCTATATACAGCATATCAGCACTCCTCTATCAGCTTTGCATCCGAAATCATTCCTGCCATTTTCTTGTACTCTAAATTATCTGCACCAAGCACATCTTTTAATCTTTCCAATGCAGCATCTGCTTTGTCAAATGCTATATCGTCAATCGCATTCTCTATCTCATCAACCAGGTATTTTACCTTCTTTGGTCTTGATACACTCTCCTGACGGTAGCTCAGTACATCCTCTACTTCATATCCATAACAATCTGGTAAATAACTCACTGCTTTGACATTGTCTAAAAGAATCAGGTTTACCTCTTTTGACGCTGAAATTACAATCGGTGAATGTGTTGCAATGATAAACTGAACCCCTGAAAATGTTTTTCGCAATGCATCAATTACATTCCACTGCCACTTTGGATGAAGGTGTAAATCAATTTCATCTATAAGCACTACACCCGTAATTTGGTCTCTACTTTCTAATTCCGGATTAAGCATACAAACACGATATGCCAAATCCATAACCATCCACAATAAAGACTGGTAACCGGCACTCAGCTTTGAAATAGGCATTTCTTTCTTATCATCCTTGTAAACTAATTCATCAAACTGCGGAGAATAATAAATTGAAGGCATCTTATCTAGTTCGTTGATTTCCTTCATAAACGAAGCTACAATATTCTTAAACATTTCGTATTCCCGCACTATCCCTTTATTCGAGGTCACTATTTCCTGTTTGAGGCACCACTGCTGAATAGATTTCACATCCATTGAAGAATCCAGACATCCGATATACCCACATCGTCTATCATCCAGTTTCTTCTTTAATTCCGTTCCAAAATCTCCTCTTCTTACTCTCCATGCTCTGGCAGCACTTTGAAAACTAATCAATGGCAGAATTGTACTTGAATTATTAGCAAGTTTCTTCATCCAAACACATACATTTTTATCATCTATCTTTGTATGGGTAGCAGATACCTCTTCCTTGATTCTGTTCCATGTAAAATTCTGTTCTTCCATTACCTGAAGTGTGCAGCCAGCCACTACAGGTTCACAGTATTCAATCGTCGTTGAAGAATCACCCAGAGCTTTTATATTCATACGAACATCATCTTTTACGATATTCTTAGTTCTGACACCTGCGACATTGACAAACAAACCTCCAAGAGCAACAGCAATTCCTTCAAGTACAGAAGTTTTACCTGAACCATTATCACCAATAAGCAGATTCAACCCAGGTTTTAAATTAATATCTAATTTTTCAATTGCTTTATAATTCTCTATATGAATCTTTTCTAAATACAAATATATCACCATCCTTTATCTATATCTTTGCCAACAAATTAACTTTCAATGTTTTCTTACCTTCCTGAGCGACTTCCACACCCTGGAATTTCGCATAATTTACCTTTACGCCATCATCATTATTCAGATGAATCTCAATTGTATATTTTATAAATCCATTTATTTACTCCCATCTCTACCTTATATTCATCACGAGTCAAATGCATCATCTTCTCATAAAACTGTATGCTATATTCCCAGTTTTCTCTAGTAAAGTTTCGATTCATTTCAAATGTTTCTGCCACATAAGAGGATATATAATTATCTTGAACATTTACATTTCCTCGTCTACAAAGTTCTTCTACCTTTGACTCATTTTCATCAAATATTGCATTTAATGAAAATGATAGAATGTATTTTAACTGTTCAATTACAACATTATCCCCTGTTTTTACAAGAATACTTGTTTTAGGGATGTGTTCAATGCAATTATCATATGACATAACATAACAAGGATATCCTGGATTCCAATCCACTGTATTTATTTTAATATTTCCATATTCGATAGGGTGCATCGCATGAAAGGTGACATTAGAATATAAAATTCCATTACATTCATTATGTACTATTTCACCATTTCCAAAAAATTTACCGGATATAATTTGCAACATATTTTATGTCTCCTTCCTAATTATGCAGACAATCTACCTGACTTAAAACAATAGCTTCATAGACCTGTACCCTTGCAAATAATTCTTCATATTATTTAACCAAGAAGTTTATTCATATCAATTTTCATTCCTGCTGCATTAAGTTCCTTTAACATTTCAAGTTCCCAATTATCTTTTGTTGTATATACCATTCCTGATAAATCACCTGGAATTTCTACATTTTCATCCGCAATCAAAATTACATTCTCTCTCCCTAAATATCCCATAAAATAGCCTGCTTCAAAAACAACATTCTGCCTAGCTCTATATTTTTGATTTTCTTTTTCTTCCTTAGCGGCTCCGATATCATCTTGTGTAAATAATGCGATTGCTATATGTACATCTGAATATGCTTCTATTTTTTCAATAATAGTTCTTCCTCGATTCACCTGTTCACTTAAGATTATCGCTTCAATATCTTGTTGCTCTAATCTTCTCGCGACCTTTTCTTTTAGCTCACCATCATGTCCATGAACAACAAACACCTTATTATTTAATAGACCGTTCTTTTCCACATTGGCATTTGAGTTTTCATCCTCAAAATCACCAATATATCTTTCAAACTCTTTCTTTGTAGTCTCCAAATCCTGTACATATGGTCCATGAAGATCAGTACCTGTCACACTTACTATTGGTGAAAATAATCGATTATTAAAATTTTTAAGTTGAATGCTCTTTTCACCATAAAGACTAGAAAGACATAATTGTACATCAGTTCTCCATGCTTTAAAATCGCTATCTTTAGAACTACTTTTATTTTTTAACTCATCAATTTCATTGTATAATTTTATTAATTTGTTTTGTAAATTCATAATATTTGTTCTCCTTTCACATTAAAGCTTCGCCAACAAATCAACTTTCAATGTTTTCTTACCTTACTGAGCGACTTCCACACCCTGGAATTTTGCATAATTTACCTTTACGCCATCATCATTATTCAGATGAATCTCAATTGTATATTTTATAAATCCATTTATTTACTCCCATCTCTAATTATGACACACTATCTACATAACTTATAATATCGTCAACTATATTTCTACTCTGTACAAATTACCCCTTTAATTGACATCATATATTTTATAATCTTTTGTTCTAATTCTTCTGATGTAAAATAAGCTAATATGTATGTCCCACCCAAAACATTTAGATACTTAGTTACTTCATAATATACATCTCTATGGTTTTTTCCTTTTATTTTATATCCGATATCTTCAAGATATTTTAACGCTGAAAACAGTCCTACAGTAATATCATGATTACTTATATAATTATTAGAAAATATAATCAACATTTTAGTAGCATAATCATCAATGAGATATTTTGTCAATTCAAATGGATCTTTCCTTTGTTCATCATATGTAAGTCTACCACACCACCATAATTTCGACAAACTGTTTGTTATCAAAAACCTTTTTTTATTTTGACCAAAGAAAAATCGCGTTCTTACTTTTGTTTCACCCTCTAGTCCATTTGTGCAGATGAGCTGCACAAATTATTTTTATTCAACCTATGTTAATAAGTGTTCGATAAGCCAAAATGTAATTGTCCAATCATTATTTCTTCAATTTGCTTTCAAGCCATGAAATAATTATTCCACAATATGGTGTCAAATTTCGTTCCTGTACCAGACTTTCATATGTACGCTCTAATTCATGTATAAATGCATCTTGAGATTTTCCTTTGCATTTTTTCATAATTCTGCATTTTTCTTCCATCAAAACTCTTTTACGAGTTTCGGGAAGAGAGACCGCTTCACAGTTTAAATTCAGAGTTTCTGTAATATCCTTGTTGATATCCGCATCATCTGAATAAATACTTCCATCTGCTTTATACTTTATCTTTCTGACCGACAATTCATCAAATGGATTTATCGTAAGTTCTGTGTTTCCTCTATGAGCATCGCAAGTTGTATCCTCTTGATTTACACCTTTAGTCAGGCTGTTACCATAGCATACACCAAGCATCCATTTATAATCTAAAGTTGCTTTCTTATCATGCTCCACTTCATCATGCGGATGTCTTGGTCTGCAATGCTCAATTCTTTCTACACCTGGGCTGTCAATTTTTCTCATACAATATGCACACAAATGCTTTTGTTCTTCCCACATCTGCTCTCTAATATCCTTAAGTACATATGACGGTGTATCCTCATACTCTGCATACGGATACTGCTTACGAAATTGTAATAGACTGTTTGGTTCTTTTCCTCTTCTCACAACTATCATATGCTATTCTCCCAGTATCTTTTCTAAATCAAGCGATGTTCTTGCTGCTGCAATATCAGGATCTGATGTTCCAACGATTGCCTCAATCTCTGTCAAAAGCTTATCTGCTTCTTCATAATTATTTTCATCCATATATGCATAGAATAAGTCCATACGCCGCTTGATGTCTGCTGGACGCTCAGATACCTTCATCACTTCTCTTAATATAGAATTTGCATCTCTTCCATAGGTTTGTGCTGCCGGCATATAGATTTTTCCATTGTCCAAAATGCGAATCTGTTCTTTTCTAACTGAATTAATTACTGCCGGTGCGTGTGAGCTGACAATAAATTGTAATTTTGGGAAAATAGTATTTAAATCGCTTATAATTGTCTGCTGCCACTGTGGATGCAAATGTAAGTCTATCTCATCAATCACGACAACTCCAGATGTCTCTTCTAACACTTTATCTCCAAGCATTGGATTCAATACAGCCATACGATATGCAATATCTCCAATCATGCTGAGTGTATTTTTATAACCATCACTCATTTCATCCATTGCAAATTTCTGTAAACTGCCATCTGAACTCTCAAAATTCAAAACCAATCTATGTGTATCAAGATCAAATACGATGCTGGCATTTTTTGAGCTGCTAATTCTCTCAAAACATTTGCAAATAGCTGCTTCAACTGTCCTCAACAATAAAGGCTTTTCCACCTTACCTGTCCGTTGCTGCTTTTGAAGACTTTTTAATGTCTGAATCTGAAACCAATTAAGCATCAGCTTTTCATTGGATTCCGCTACCATACAATCCACATAACCAACCTGACGTTTAAATTCAGTCAGTGATTTCATGTTTTTCTTCTCTTTCTTCTGTGCATATAAGCGACCTGTACCATAATAAGATATCAACGGAAGAATTAATGACTTGTCTCCTGTCATAATTCTCTTTTGTACATCCTTTGATATATTAGTTAATTCTTTTGCTTCTTTGACTGTTGTATTTCCACTTTCAGAATTAAGAGAACGCACCCATTTCATATCATGGTTGTCCAGACAGTCGCCTGTACTTTCAATACTTACGGGAAACTGATGCTGCGGATCAACTGTACCATCAAGATCATGGAACTCATATCTGGCATCATCTTTTGAAATGCTTCTGCTAACTCTACCATCAATTCCAAGTAAAAATGTACTGACTGCAACAGCAACTGCATCTAATATTGCAGTCTTACCTGCTCCATTCTTTCCGACAATTAATGTTGTATGATTATCAAAGTCAATCTCTGCTTCTTTGAAACATCTATAATTTGTGATTCTTATTTTTTTTAATTTCATTTATTTGTCACCTCAAATCACTTTCATTTCTTCTCAATACTTGCTAAAATAATTTTATATTACAGACTTATCATTTTGAAATAGGCTCCGTCAATTTTAAAAATTCTCTACCTAGCGAAGTGATTTTGTATGAATTATTATTTGCTAACTTTTTTACTTTACTTGGAAACTTAACACTTTTATGGCTCTTCGAATTACTTTGCTTATCAAGATCTTTTAGATAATCAATAATGATAGCTAAATCCATATCTCTAATGTCAGCATTTTTATTCTGAAGCAAACCAAAGCGTTCCAATTTTTCTTTCACAAAACGATATTGCGTATCTGAAATATCAACATTCCGCATGATAGAATAATAATTTTCTTCATGTTCATAAGAAAAACATTTTAATACACGAATATCCAAATCACTTAATTCAGTAAGTGTTTTAAAAAACATAAGTGTCATATCCTCATTAGGATTTTCAATACACATCAAATTTATAAAACCATTAATTCCATATTTTACTTTTGATTCTTGTATTTCATCATATATAGTATCAAGCATCATCTCACAATATTTCGTCCTAAACATCTGATCTTGATTATTTTTTTCAAGCACTTCCAGTTGAGCCGCAATTAAGGAATCATTCTTTTGTAATTCTTCAATAGCTTTTTTTATATTTCTTTCAAGGCGATTCTGTTTCCACCCCAATCGTATATTATTTATTCTTGGAAATACAGCCCCTAACATTTCACATATTACTGATGCCGTAGCTTCAGACACCACCATTTCCGAAATCTGTTTAACAACTTCAGGTAAGATTTCTCCCAATGTTACATCCAATGCTTCTTCATTCGATGCATGAAATAAATCTAATACATTTTCCTTGCTCATAGTTGATCTCCTAATATCACATTCATACTTGTATCATAAATTATTTTCTACTACTTCCCAAAATCTTTTCTTGCATGTTCAAAGCTATACTGTAACTTTTCCACACTCCAATCATACGAAAAAAATGCATCATACTGCTCTTTCAATGAAATCCACCAGGATTCATCTCCTTGCCATTTGGTATTTCCTATAACTATCTTAAGTTCTTCAGTTACATCCTTTAAAAAACCTTCCGCAAATTCTCCTCCTGCACCATGATAGAATGATCCCCAATTTATCAAATGAGTTTCATACCAATACTCTGAATTATTCTCTGGAAGTTCGTACCGGTTAATATATTTACGCAATTTTTCTTCCTGAGCACATTTCCTAAGTAATATCGGAATAACATAATGTGCAGATTTATTTCGGACTACTCTTGATACAGCATGCCACCATTCAATATCGCATCCATCCATAAAATGTGTACTTTTAGCCTCATTAATCGCCTCAGATAAAGAGCCATACTTACTTAACTGGGACGCTGAATCTTCTCGTTTCATTCCAGAATCTTTATCATTTAAAATCGCTGCTCTCAGTACATGTTCCATCAATAAACAAAGATTAGTAATAGAACTCTCATAATTTCCAACCATAAATGACAACACCGCTTCTTTGTACAAGCAATTAATTGACGGATCAATCCATGGCAGAGGCTCTGGAATTCTCTTTGCATTATTTGTTAAATTGTAAAGTAAATTACCACCATAACCTACATCTGATGTAATATGCCATACTTTCATACACCCGTACTCCTTCCTATATCTTCGCCAACAAATCGACTTTCAATGTTTTCTTACCTTCCTGAGCGACTTCCACACCCTGGAATTTTGCATAATTTACCTTTACGCCATCATCCAGATCAATCTCTATCCTCTGATTAGCAACATGAGCAATTGCTTCATCATATATCTTCATCTCTGCAAGCTGCTTTGTGTACTTTGTTACTGCTTTTGTAGCTTTTGATTTTTCTGATGCAGATTTAGCATTGTCAATCGTATATTGTGCACTCTGCATTGCATTTTCCACATACTTCTGTGCCTTATGAAGATAATCTGTTCTCACTCTGCCGACTGTGTCAGCATCATATCGGTGCATATAGATAAGTGCTTTAAATCCATTTTGCTTACCACTATCAAAAAGCCAGTAGATAGGTCGCTTACCGGAACCCGTAACAGAATAAGTATTACAATGATCCTTAAAAAAATTATTTAAAAAATAATTTCTGATTACTTCTCTGCTTGTATTTCCTTTGTTACCAAGTGCTTTTGCTATAAAATCAAGGTTTGTTTCCAATGATTTCTCACCATATACAATCTTTACCCATTCACAAAATCTTGAAACAATATCATCTGAAAAATATTCTTCATCCGTAATTGGAATAATATTATCTTTATCCGGATTATAAGTACATTTTTTCCCACCATCATCTGTCTTATAATAAAATTCACCTATCGGAACGGATGCACCCAGTGCTCCTGCAAAGCTAGTTCCACATACCGGTGCAGACGCTTCAAAAAAATGCGATTCAAATGGCTGTCCTGCCAAAACAAGACCTTCCTCATCCAATGAGTAGCGTCCAAACATACAGCCAACAGCATAAGAAATCAGGCTCTTAATATCAAGCTGTAAATCTGCTTTATGGACTGTGACATCTCTTTCTTCAACATCTGGTGTTACCTCATTTTCTAACCCATATGCATTAATAAATATTTTATTTAATTCTGTCTCATTTCTTATAAGTGTTTTAATTCTGTTGTCGCACTCCATTTCCCATTCTACAAATTTTTCAGAAAGATCTTTTGATAATGTACTCTTCACTAATGGATGTATCTTATAATCCCAAGATGTTTCATAAGAGTCCCAATCCATTTTACAGCAATCAATATTTTCTTTTGCCAATTTTTTTATTTCTTCTAATTCAGGTAAAATTATTGGAAAACTTTTAACATCCTTAATTTGTAAATTTATTGATGGATTAAAAACCCAAAAGTAGTATTTTGCCACATTAGAGTTTAGTAATGCTAAAACTTCATCTTTGTTGCCGAACAGATTTATTGATGGTCCTCCCTTATCAAAAATACACCCTTTAGGTAGATATCTAAACCCCGTCCCTCTACTCGTAATTGCCGAATATGTTATCCCCTCTTTATACCAAAAATCTTCTGCTAATAAATTAGATGTTTTATTAGTCGCATAAAAATTTCTAGCTTCTTCTGACCAATTTACAATATAAGATAAATTACCATAATACTGCCTGTAATCACCACCTTTAGCATACAATCGCCATTCATTACCCACTTGTTCTTTTTCAACTTCCCAAAATAGTCTTAAATATTTCTCATTATCACCTGTAATATTTTGCGAACCAGTTAATTTTCCATAATCTTCAATATATTTTGCATTCTCAAAATTATCTATAAAATTATCACTCACATAATAAGCATATGGTATGCCTGGTATATTGCCAAATCTCATACATTTAGAGTCAATTCTATTATGTGTATTGAAAAACTCCTTTGTCTTCTCGCTATAACTTTTATATTCTACAAGTCTTACAAATTTCGTAAGATAATTATTTTTTTTATTTTTTTGATAAATAAACGAACATGTCTGTACAACATCATTACCAATCTCTTCAAATGCTTTAATTCCTAAATGAACCATATTTATTAAGTTACAATTAAGCATCTTGTTTCTTAACTTTTCAAAACTTCCAATGAACATCCACGAATGTTGCGTTATCATCGCCTGATACCCGTTCTTCTTAAGCATCTCCCCGCAACGCTCAATAAACACAGCAAATAAATCAGCCTTACTATCAGGATAATTTTTCTTAACAAAATTATTTACTTTTGCACTAAGATTACTCGTACCCGCATACGGCGGATTAGTAACAACAACCTCATATTTCTGTGCCATCACCTTCCCAATTCTAATCAATCGTTTTAGCTTCTCTACAGTCTCTTCTAATCCGTATGTATCAAAAGAAATCTGACCTTCAGTATTGCTGCTTTCTACAAATCTGCCTAACAATTCCCAATCATAGCTTTCCACATTAAGCAAAGAACCATATTCCTTTGCGTCATTTAATGTATTAAGAAGTCCTTCCATTTGCAATAATGCGGTCTGTTTCTCTTCCTCTGTCAATCCTGCCCCAAAATATTTAAGCTGACTGCGATTGATGCCATTGCTCTCCTGCACGGCATATACATTAGGCTCTATTCCTCTCGTCAGGATTCGCCTGTCATACTGTCTTGCTTTCATCAACACTGCAAAATAACTTAACTGTGCTGCTCTGTCATCTATATCAAGTCCATAAATATTATTTTTGATAATGCTCTGTGCCGCATCTCTCTGAGACCATCCGGCATTTTCATATATCTGCATAAATACATCAAACGCATACACCAAAATATGTCCTGAACCCATGCATGGATCAATGAGTTTTATATCTTCAGGTTTTAATGTCGTATATTCTGCCTTTATCTTATCAAGTTCCTGCTGTACATCCTCTTCCTGCTTAGCCTCATCCAGATAATATTTCCATTTTCCTTTCAGTTCATCATCAGGATGTCCTTCTACCCACATTCTGCCGAGGCTGTTTTCTACCATATATCTTACAATCCAGTCCGGAGTAAAAAGCTGGGTAACTGCTGGAATTTCCTCTTTTGTGATTTTGCCTTTCTTTGCAAATGCTTTATTTTTAGGCTCTGTATTATAATATTGATATAACCATCCAATGATTTCCACCTGTCCTGCTGCCTTGCCATCTTCGCCAACAGTAGTGATATTAAATTCTTTTTCATCTATACCATCTACAAGCATACGAATTACATCATCTTCATTCGTAAATGAAATGTTCAGGAGCATTTCTGTATAGTCTTCTGTCTCTTCAAAAAGTCCCGGTAACACTTCATGAAGCAGATTGCACTGCTTTATAAAGAGCATTCTGAATAAATCATCAAGTCTGTTATTCATCTTGGCATCAATGATTTCTTCTCTCTCTTTATCTGTGAAATCCCAGTCAATATCAGGTGCCATTGTTACCACATCAGGCTCATTCTTTACCAATCCGCTTACAGTGGATTTTTTTTCAGAAGAAAGCACACGAACTCTTACAGGATACATATAATCATTAACTTCCATAAATCGGATAGCACAGATACGATTAAACCATGTATATGCTACTTCTTCCACTACCGCCTCAAAGCCTTTTGCATTAATCTGGTCTACCAGTTTTCTTCTCTGCTCACACTGCTTTTTGTTAAGTGTTACTTCTGTTCCTGCGGTTGTCTTATATACTTCAAAATCGACACCTTTTGTTATTGCTTCACTGCAGTTATCCGGTGTGATTCCAAGCATACCTGCTTTATCCGTAACAGATGCTATCAGTTTATTTCTTGCATCTATTGCAAATTTCTTAATTGCATTTTTGTTCATGTGCTATATCCTCCAAACTAATCGTTTATGTTTACAATTTTCTTCGTCTCCTGTATGTAGTTTCTGATACATTTTCCTCTATATATCCCTGCAGATGTCTATCTGTACTCCATATCATTATTCTGCCAATTCCCGGAGTATTAGACTTATATTGCTGATATGCATGAATAATAGACATATCTCCCACACCTACCTGTTGCATAGCATTCTCCACTATATTGTCTGCCAGATATAAGAGACCTTCTTTGTCTAATTCTATACCATATAACTGCCATGGAGCCTCTCCCTCTGCTGTTTTCCTCAAAAACTCTCCAAACTTAGATGCTATAGTTCGTCTACTGTTTCCATTATTTATATGTGCAATATGGTTTCCTGTTTCTATAATTGTTGCTATTGGAAGAATCAGAACCTCTTTATTATCTAATACCTGCCTGAATTCTTCTTTTATCATCTGTGAATCAGAACATCTTCCCGGAACTTCTAACAAATTCATCATAACAGATGTATCTATAAATCTAATATTCATCTACTATACCCCCAGCCATGAATAGTCTTTTTTTTCATTTGTTCTCTTTAGAGATTTCAACAAACTATCATCAATCATTGCATTTCCCAATCCACCTGATGCAAGCATAGCTGGAAAATCTTCAATATCAACAAATGATTTTATTTTACTTGTTCCCCTCTCCTTATCCCGATACACAACTGAAACTCCTAAAAGTTCAGCTTTTTTATATGAATTTAAAAGAGTAGCATTATGAGTAGTAATAATAATATCGATTTTTCTTTCTTTTCCTATCGCAATTAATTGTTCGATTAATTTATATACACAAGCCGGGTGAATACCATTATCTATCTCTTCAATCATTATCAAACTGCCTGGTTCTCCTATTAATGCTACAGTTAATACCGCAATACAACGCAATGTACCATCCGATAACTGCCGAGCATCTACTAACTCTGTAGAATTAAGATTTCTTTCTCTCAATGCGAAAATCACATCGCCTATCTTGGTTTCGATAAATTCTATATCCTCTACATCATTTTCTGGAAGTTCTCTTACGAATTCTAATAATCTATCCTTTTTTAATGCGTCTTTGCACATTTCATTTAATGCTGCTGAAAGATTATCGCAATTCTGTCTCAGTTCAACATCTGATGTACGAACATAATCACGAATAACTGAAGGAACTGGGTCTAACATACTAATATTCTTTAAATGACTTATAACTCTATCCATATAAGATATTATTGTTTTTTCCTCCTTTGTATTTCTTCCCATCTTAATTACCATCTGTGGTAAAATTGCCGAAGAACGTGTACAAATTGTATCTGGATCATTTCCTCTCATTCCGTTATTATATTGTACTTTTATTTCAACACGACCAGTTTCCGCTTTTTTTGTCTTAAATATTTTATTAGTTTTTGGACCAAATGTATCACTCTTTACAATATATAATCCTTCTTCTTCAATTCCTATACGATCTCCAACTCCAATTTTTATTTCATATAGTAAATCATTAGTTTCATCTAAATCTATTAAGCACCCTAGCTTAAAGGCATTGGTTTTGAATCTTGCACATCCCCGGCTGCCACCACGAACTACAGCTCCTGTGCTCTTTGTTCCATCCAATATTGTATTTAACTCAATTCCTGTTGCTGCCTTTGCTAATATTGCAATTCCCTCTATAGCATTACTTTTTCCAGAAGAATTTGTTCCTATCAGAGTTGTCAGTGCTTCAAGATTTAATTCAGCCTTCTCAAAGCTTTTGAAATTATCAAATGTAAAACACTTAATCATTATACAATCCTCCTTCTAGCTCAATGTAATTATTGTGTCTTCTTCCAGCTCCTGCATCAGTTTCTGCTTCATCTGAGCAAGGAATTTATCAATATCCTGCTCTGTCTCAATCGAATATGTCCTAGCCCCGGCCACATTGCTGATGGAAATATTTTTGCGTCTTTTCGTCTTTACTTTAATTGGTGTCTCAACATCATTAACCGGCTCTTTACCAGAAACTACTGGTGTAACAGGCGGTTCCGGTACCGGTTGATGCACTCTCTCATATTCATCTATCTCATCCAGGCACTTTATTTTAAGAGCATCGCTTTCCAGCCTGATATTCTTAATCGCAGCTATATCACCGGATGTTGTAAGTTTCTCCCGTATTTCATCAAATCTTTGATTGATACGGTGACGGAGCACTTCTGCAAAAGGTTTACTATCCAATACTTCTTTTACTTTAAGAAAGTCATCGTGTACTAACGGTTCCATTATTGCAGCTTCTTTTTCAAGCAATCCCATGTGAAGGTCTTCAAACTTCATGTTCAACTCCGGCAATCTCTGAATCTTACCAAATGGCTTACCGGTCTTTACAACATCCTCTATCTCTTCAACTACTTTTAATAGCTCCCGGTCACTTACATAAGTCTTACTGTTTTCAAAATAAGCAAGGTTCTTTACTGATTCTTCAAAAATCTTTCTCTGTTCGCCCTTAAAGAAATCAAATACAGGTGCCGTATCTTCTGCGTCGTCAAGCAAGTCATCCCTCTTTTTATCTACAGTCTTAAAAAACTCTGCTGCCTCATTTATATTAAGGATTTTTGCAAGTCTGTTTCTTGCATCTTCCATCAGTCTCTTGCAAGGATATTTTGGATTAATTCGGTACTCTACAAGAATGTCATCATATACTTCCACTTTATCTTCTGCTCTATCCTTAAAAATGCTCATGATTTTATCATCATCATCGCTTGTTACCGTGAATCCGAAGTAATCCTTCATAACTTCTTTGACAGAACGAATCTGTCCGTCAGTCGCTCTCTCTCTAATATCAATTAAAAGTTTTTCTACATATTCACGCTTTGTAATGTATCTGACTAATTCATCCGGATTTGTTGAAAGCAATGAAAGATTCCGGCTGTTAAGTGTAAGAGAAACCCTTCCCAGCTTGAACAGCATTGCAACAAGCCACTGCACATCTTTTGTATCAAATCCATAAGGTGCTGCGCCAAATTTATCCTGTAATGATTTGAGAGAAGTCTTCATATGTCTGGCATTATTTAATTCAATTACCTGCACTACCTCCTCTAATGCAAGTTTATTCGGTGTTGTATCTCTCATGCCAAGAAAACTCATCTGACCATCGCTACGCTTAAAGATAGCACTAATATCTGACAGTTCAGGTGCTGTTTCCATATAAGTGAGCTTATTGTATTTCATAGCTACAAGCTTACCAAGTGCCTCGTTGATCCTTGCCGCAGGCTCCTTAGCCGAAATGACTGCCTTATCGCCATTTACATAAATGTCCGCATTCTTTAATGCATCCTCAATAAAGATTCTGATTCTATCCTTTTTTTCAATACGCTCATCCTCTTTTGCCCTACGGATGCTATCAAAGCTGCCTCTGGCACCGGAAGCATTTTTATTAAGAAATTTATATATTTTTATTGATTCTGTAATTTCATCAAGAAATGTACCGTCATTTGGCAATTTCACAATTATACTGCTTTCCTGTGCCGAGAGCAGACGAAGTGCAGAATCCGCATAATCCCCACCATAAGGTGTTATAATTGTCACTCCGATATCGTTAGACTGATTACTTTTGAAAAATCGATCATCCACCTTCTGATTAAATGCAAACATATATCTATTACTATATCTATATTTTTTTTCCGTATAGATTTCCTCAAATATAACTGTTGAAGCTTCTCCTATGATTTCTCCCATCTCTACAGACTCATTATTGATGGCATTGTTGATTTCCTGCTCTTCATTTGTCAGGAAAATGTATATCTCACCATTCTTCTGTACAAGCGTCTCTTTAATCAGTTTCTTTAATGACTCCTCAATCTTAGAACGAACTTCAATTCTGTCATCATCAATATTTGAAATCATAAGTGTAGTGAGATTATCTGCATTTGCCTTGATTTCCTTGACATACTTAATCATAAAAAGAACTTTCAACAGCTCTACATCAAACTCATCCAGTTTACTGTTATCCTCTGCATCTGAGATTACCTGGCTATGCTGGTGATCAATAAACTTATGTAATGGATTATAGAAATAGCTGAATGGGACTAATACTCCATCCTCTTTATCCATTACTCTAATTGCCGACTCCTGAAACAATGCAAGCATAGAGCGTGACTGGTCAGACAGATGTTTTCCACTTGCACCATGTGTTCTGACGGCAGTAAGCACCTGTCCTAAAAGACTGAACTGATACGGAATAAAAGGATAGCAATCTGCAAAATCAGCTTTATCTGCATACAGCTTTTTATCTGCCGTATCCACTGTAAATGTAATAAGATTCTTGATAATTGACTCTTTCTGCTCATAGAGGAGTCTGAGAGCCTGTGCTGCTGTATCATTCTTTGCAAGTACACGCTTACGAATAACCTCATCCACATTTGATGCCGATAATGAAAGTCTTGTATCAAATCGTCCCTGAATCTTAGAAAAATCATTTCCTTTTGTCTTGGTGATAGAGTCAATGTCCTCCTGACTTGTTACGATAACCCATGCTTTTCCACGGCAGGCAGTTCCCAGGTCTTCTACAATTGTCTGGAGATTAAGCATCAGTTGTGTATCATCCGCAATATACTGACCAATCTCATCTACTAAAAAAATCACATGATGATTCGGTCCTTTCTTTGCACAATATTCCTGCACCAAAGACACAAACTTTTCAATACTAAGGTCATAATTGCCTTTTGCATTTTTGCACCAGTTTCGTGCTGCCTCCTCACTCATAAAATCCATTTCAACAAGCGTCTTTACAACTTTGTCCTGAATCACGGCAAATGCCTGTCTCTTCTTCTCCCATGGTGCTCCGGCAATCTGTTCAAACGTTTCTTTAAACTCCTCAAATCTGCCTTCACCATCCAACTGGCGTTCAAAATCTGCAAGATAAGGAACAGAACCACAATATCCCTGCATCTCATTGAACACCTTCATAAATACTTCAACAATAGCCTCTTTCCCGGAACCAATTTTTGCAGAACCCTTTGAATCAATATTAAAAAGCACAACATCTGAATCTGTTTCTCCGGCTTTTGTCATCTCTGCGATAAGCATAGGATCTTCGATTTTGGGTCTGATGCCTGCATCAGACTCACATCCGGTAAAATACTCAATGGCTCTTTTGCCTTCTACTGTGCTGTTTTTTAACAAATAGGACAAAATCTTTAAAAAATGTGATTTACCACTTCCAAAGAATCCGGAAATCCATACCCCCATCTTATCTGTATATCCGTCTATACCCTTTTCATAATTTTCAAAAAAAACACGAAAATGCTTTAACAACTCTTTCGTAACAACATACTCATCCAATTCCTGATAAATATTTTCTTCGTCCGACTGACCTACTTTAATAACGCCTTTTATGTCACGGTCAATCTGCTTTTCAAACATATTTTTAATCTGCATTGTTAATTCTCCTATTTTTTACGAAAAACTGTTTCCTTTCAGAAAATACTGCTGCCACCTCTACACCAAAGGTAATGCTCTATAATAATTATGTGAATCCATCGTTCCAAATAGCTTCAGATCCTGTCCACTATATTCGCCCGGATAAAACATTACCACCGGAACACTATCCAGTACCTGATGCAGGTTATTAAGGATATTGTGACTGGCAATGATTGGATGACATTTGCCAACTCCCGTAAGAAATACCACACTGTCTGTTAAATCTTCCCTCAATATTCCGGATATGATTAGATTCAGCTCATTGGTCTCATCTAGTCCCAATGTTTCTACTAAACTGTCTGCCATCTCAAAAAATCCATTCTCTCTTTCCAAATCAAAGAATGCTTCCAGATAACCTTCCTCCTCTAGCACTTCTATCATCAGGTGAAACAGATCGAGTTCTATAATCTGAAAGCCAAAGCTGCTCTCATTGATTCTTTTCTTTAGATACTGTATATGATTTCTTACATGAAGTTCTTCTCTCGGATCATAATCAAATATATAATATCCGACTTCATTTCCCAATCCTTTATTGTGGAGAAAGCTCTGATCCGATATTTTCTTCTCTATCTGATTCAACCTTTCATCCAATGATAACTTTACCATCAACGCACTCCCTTCACTACATTCAGATATGCTTCTAATCCATTCCTTTTCAATAATTCTTCCGTTCGATAATCAATGTGTATCCGTCTCATAATCCTAGGCTTTGCACTGCTTTCAAGCAAGCCTGCCTCATACATCATACGACAAAAACACTGTTTAAGTTTTTTTACTGCTGTATCTGTCCATCCGGCAACCACTTCACTCTGCATTGCCTTATTTGCAAAAAATACATTCAAATCACGGTCTGTAATTTCTGTCTCCCCAATTCTAAGCTTTTCATCATACATTTCATGTATAAATTCAAAAAACAAACGACTGTCCATCAATATAGAAATCAAATTTAAAACTTTCGCTGTCTCAATATCGCAGGACAAAAATACTTTTAATAAATCCATTGAAAACAGAGAAACCCGGCGGTATGTGCCATTCAACACCTCGTAAGCCCGATACTCGGCTCTTACCCGGTATATATTCTCCTCCCATGCAATCGCTCTAATCTCAGACTTGCTAAAACCATCCGCAATATATGATGCAGTCTTTCTTGCCTCCTGCAGCCAAAACAATTTGGATGTTAATCCCGCACTGTATTCCATAATCATTCACGCCTCCTCCTCTTTCACATAGTGAATAATATCTCCGAAATCACAGTCCAGCTCCCGACAAATTTTCTCAAGTACCCGTAAAGAAACTGCCTCGTTCTTTGTCATTTTTGCGATTGTACTGCTGCTAATCTCTAATCTTTCTATCAAATCAACCTTCTTCAGGTTTTTGTCAATCAACAGTTTCCATAATCCGTTATATGAAATCGACATCTGCTCTACCTCACAATATTAAATATCATCATATCATCAATTAGATTTTATCCAACCTGCCTGTATAAATCAAATTACAACATGATAAGTATAATACCATAAAGCAGAGTACAAATCAATGAAAACCGGAAATAATCGTTCGAGTTCTCAAAGTTTTTCTTTGTTTTATCATATAACATTTACACCCTTTTTTATATCATTCTCTTTGCCCATATTCTATCATTAATTTTATGAATATAATAATCCTTATAAAACAAAATCAGTCAAGATAAAGTCCACACAACCACTTATTATGTAAGACTTTCTTAATAGTGTTAAATGATTTTAAAAATAAAAAGTAACCCACAAGTCCCTAACTCGTAAGTTACTTTTTACAATAATCATATTTTTATCAAAATTATCTCACCGGCTTAAACCTGTTATAATTAAGTGCACTTATATCAACCACTGTTTTCTCGCCGACTACCATCTGTGCAAGCATTAGTCCGACTGCCGGTGCAGTTCCAAATCCATGTCCTGTAAATCCGCACGCAAGTATCAGTCCCGGTGCTTCTTCTACCGGACTTAAAAAAGGTACTCCGTCAAATGCTTCGTCAAGCCATCCGCACCAGCTTCTTACTATTTTTGCGTCCCTGAGTGCAGGTATATAACTCTGAATCGCCCTGCAGCTTGCCGATAATGTCATTGAATTTGTGATAAGTTTTGACGGGTCTGCCGTGTTTGTTGACGGGTCTACCATCTCGTCTACCGCCTCCCATCCGGAGTCTGAACCAAATACAAATGAACCATGATGTGTCTGATGTCCGTAAAAATCCGCTGTAGCACAGCCAAACATTACATCTATCATATGCGGCTGCATTTCTGTCACAAGACATTCATCTATAAGTCTTGTCATTGGTATATCAATACCTATGGTTCTTGCTATCTCCCTGCTTTCATAGCCTGCCACAAGAATTACTGTTTCGCCCTCAAATACAGTGCCGTCATTTAAGATTACTTTTCTTACTTTTCCCTTGACTTTCTGCAATGCTTTTACCGGTGCATCAGTATAAAATCTTACTCCCATCTCAAGTGCTCTCTTATAATATCCGAGTGTTGTTGTGAGAGGATTTGCATGACCGTCCGTAGGACACCAGCTTGCTCCTATAACTTCATCTGAAAGATAAGGACATATCTCTTTGACTTCTTTTTCATCTATCATTCTCACATCAAGACCTACTGATTTTGCACTGTCTGCAAGTGTCCGGAGCTTTTTAAGATGTTCTTCTGTCTTACCCATTCGCAAATTTCCTTTCTGGGTATATTCAGTATCTACACCAAGCTCCTCTGACAATGTAGGCCACATATTTTTAATACCATACATTGCATATGGCAGTTCTCTTACATCACGGCCTGACTGACGGACACCGCCGCCATTTCTTGATGAACCTCCATGTCCTATACTGTTTGTCGCCTCAAGTACAACTACATCCTTAACGCCTTTTTTTGCAAGATAATAAGCAGCTGCACATCCGTTTACTCCACCACCTATGATAACTACCTCTGCTGTTTTATTCATGGCTTGCACCTCCATCCTCTGCTAATATACACATCTCAATCGGTCTCATTGGTGCTCTTGAACTTGCAGGTACAACCTCTGACGGAGATACTTTAAGTTCAGATGCAATAATTGATTTTACCATTTTTCCACAGGTCTGCCCCTGACAAAGTCCCATTCCCGATCTCAAATATCTTCTCATTTCTTCCAATGTAAATATTCCCTCATGGACAGCTTTTCTTATCTGTCCCTTAGTCACTTCTTCACAACGGCATACCAGAAGGTTGTCGTCAGCACCCTCAACAAATGGTCCTATTTCTTTTAATTTTGCCTGAATGTCTGTCATAGTTAAACCCTCCTTATGCTTCTTTCTTATAAAATCTTGCTTTCATTACCATATCGTTAGGAACTTTTATCGTAAGCAGATTCGTGTGGTCAAATACAGGTGCACATCTCACTTTTGTGACTTCCGCCTTACATACTTCTTTTCCGTCCCTGCCAAGTGCAATACCCTTATCGCCAACCTCAGGAACAGGTAAAAATTCATATGGCATTGTGACTTCTCCAAATCCCGGTTCAACATCTTCCTCAACTAAGAAAATTGACTGACCTGAACATGATGCCACGCACATTCCGCAACCGATACATTTTTTCTCCTCATCAATAGCAGGAAGTGATGTAATATTTTTTCCTATACGGATGCAGCCCATCTTACAGGCATCCTGACACGGATTACAAGGAATGTTCTGCGTACACTCGATGACCGGATGGATTCCTTTCTGGTGTATAACTCCCGGAAATCTTTCTATCTCATCATCAGCCACAAAACCTTTATTTAAAAGATTCATAGAAACATCAATTCCCTCATCTGTCTTTTCGACAAGTTTACCTCTGTTCTTTGGAGCAAACATACCCTGTCTTAATGTTTCAAGCTGATTTTCAAGTTCCTCTATTCTGGCATCTCTTTCTTCTTCCGTCATATATCCGAGATAGCACGCAATAGAAGCTCCTGACATTCTTCCCTCTATCATTGCTGAGCTTGCTTCCTCAATACCTGAAACATCACCTGCCGCATATATTCCCGGAACACTTGTTGCACCGTACCTGTCAATCTCAGGGACATGACCGCCTTTAGTATCATTCATCTTTACTTCCGCCTGCTTTAAAAGCTGTGACATCGGCGACAAACCGACAGCAAGGCAGACCGTGTCAACATCAAAATGTTTTTCAGTGCCGGGTATTATCTTCCAGTCAGCTCCTACCTGACCTATAACTACTCCCGTGACGGCATCTTCACCCTCAACTCTTACAATAGTATGTGAAAGATAGAACGGCACGCCACATCTTGCAATTTTAGCTGCATGAACTCCGTATCCTCCGACTCTCGGAGCTGCATCTGCAAGTGCTACGACCTCGCATCCCGCCTGCAAAAGCTGATAACTTACAACAAGACCGACATTTCCCGAACCGAGCATCAAAATCCTATTTCCCGGTTTAATATGATGAAGATTCATCATTGTCTGTGCTGCTCCCGCACCGATAACACCCGGCTTAGTCCATCCTTCAAAATTAACCATATTTTCACTTGCTCCGGTTGCGACTAAAACTGCATCTCCTTTATAATGCCTGATGCTCCCGCCAACTTTTACCGTAACTTCCTTTTCAGGATAAAGACCTACGACTGTTGCATCTAAGATAACCTCAACACCATATTTCTCAGCTTCACCAAGAAGCTCCTCACCAATCTTAAATCCTCTCACTTTAGCTTTGTGTTCCTTTGAACCGAAAAATTTATGTATCTGTTTAAAAAGCTGTCCGCCCGGCTTTGCATTTTCATCAAACACAATAGGTTTTAAACCTTTCTTTGCCGCCTCTATCGCTGCCGATAAACCAGCCGGACCTGCACCGATAACTATCATGTCATATCGTTCTATCTTCATAACTCTACCTCTTTTCTTGCGATCTCTTATCCAATACCAAACTCAAAAGCTCAATTTTATCTGTGCCAAAACACCACTTACTTTTCTTCAAAAATAACTATCAACTTTTATTTGAATATTCTTGCCGTTTATTCTATCTTTATCCATATCTATTATATCTGCAAACAGCTTTATTCCTGCTAATATCCAGATAATTTATGCATCGGGTTTTGCCGAAACACCATACTGTGTCTGCACGACCATTCCTGCTTCAAGAGGTGTAATGCAAGTCCTGATATTTGGTTTACCGTCAACTATCATTACACAATCCGTGCACCTGCCTATTGCACAAAAAATTCCTCTCGGCTCATGTTTTTTCGCCGTATATCTGTGAGCCATAACACCCGCTGCCTTTAACGCTGCAGCAATCGGTTCACCCTCATATCCCTCAAGAAGTTTTCCGTCATAACTAAAAGTGACTTTCTTACGCTTAGGTGTCTCCCCTAAGATTGGATGATTTTCTATTCTTTCCATATATATCAGACCTCCTTAATCTCATTCATACACTTTTCTGCCCCTGAAAAAAATCCAGAAACAAAAATCCTGTGTCAAAACTTTTTCTTATACAAAGAACACATATATGCCATTTATATAAGAAAAACAAAAGACGCCTGTTATCTCTAACAGACGCCTTTGTCTTAATCATTTGTTGATTAGACTTTATCATTAAAATATTCAGTTGTATTGTAAAAAACGATATAAAGTCAGGGGATATTCACAATATTCTCTGCTACCTGCCCATAACACAATTATATTACATTATATAAGCTATTTATAATTTTTATCTTTTATGCAAATCCGGTTAAGTATTCTCTCAATGACAACCATACAGTCTTTAACAAATTTTTTCCTGTTTTCTCTATCTGCCAATGCTACCGCAGCTTCATTCATTGCCTTAAAATTTGGCACTTCGTTTCCTGCAAGTTTTGTATTGTCATATGACGTGCACTCTTTTTATTTGTATCCGGGAACAGCAAAAATCTTATAGTCAGACTCTAACCCAACTGCTTTTTCATCCATATATGAGGGCAACCCTCATCATAGCCGATTTCTCCAAATTCAGTATATCCTGACTTTGCATAAAAATCTTTTGCCCTGCACTGAGAATGAAGCATAAGAATATTTCCGCCTTTATCAGATGCACATTTTTCAGCTTCGGCAAGCATCATACTTCCTATATTTTTCCCACGGTAATCTTTCATAACGGCTAATCTCCCTAAAATATATTCACCAGATTTTTCTCCTTGAAAAATTCTACAGGTTGCCGCAGGCTTTTTTTCATCATATAAAACAATATGCGTTGCAATATTATCTGTTTCGTCTAATTCATTCACAAATCCCTGCTCCTCAACAAAAACTGTCTGCCTTACAAACTTTGCTGACTCAGGGAGATAATCATACACTTTAAAATCCATTTTTTCTCCTATTTACTCTACAGTTCATCACTATCCAGCAGCACGGTAAAAGGACCGTCATTTAAAAGTTCAACTTTCATATCTGCACCAAACTCTCCCTGCTCTACTATCTCAATCTCCTCTTTGCATTTTGATATTATATATTCATACAATTCTTTCGCCATATCAGGTGCTCCCGCTTTGACAAATGATGGTCTGTTTCCTCTCTTGCAGTCAGCATACAATGTAAACTGCGATATAAGCAGCAGGCTGCCATCCACATCCTTTAAACCAAGGTTTGTCTTACCGTGCTCATCCTCAAAGATACGCAGATTTATCATTTTATGTATCATCTTATCTGCAATTTCTTTCGTGTCACTCTCTCCCACACCTATAAGCACCATAAAACCTTTTCCTATCTGACCTCTTATCTCATTATCAATCGTCACTTTTGAATTTGATACTCTTTGAATTATAAAACGCATTTTCCCTCATTTCCGCATATGCTAACATATGCTGTTTTTTATTAAAAGGGCAAAACAGCGTTTTGCCCTCCAAGAATTGCTTCGCAATTCTCGTTGGTGTCACACTATTTTACAGCATTTTCATATACAATAAAAATAATCATTTAAAAACAATATTTTTTATTTTATTCCTGCTTATCCCGTCATCATATTTAATATTTTCAGGGCACTTTGAATTATTTTTAAACCTGTTATCCTTAAACAGGATACCGTCACATTTTGCCAGTATTATTTCATCTTTTTTATTACCTTTTGAAAAATCATTATTTATAACTTTGCAATCATAAACCGTACCAGTAGTTTTATCATTACTCCACCCTCCAATACGAAGCCCACAATACAAATTATTATACATGATATTCTCACTGATTTTTATGCCTCTTACATAATTTTCTTTTGTATAATAACTTTTCCACTCTTCAGAGCCTACTTCTATTCCATAGTGATTTTTAAATGTCTTATTTCCTTTTACCAAAATATCTTTAGCACCATCTATATAAATTCCGGCATTTTCTGCAAATGAACTTTTGCAATTATAAACCGTATTGTCAATACACTTACAATTTCTTGGCTGGTCCATTGTTAAATCATTACAATATCCTGCATTTCCGTAAAAATCTATTCCAATATTCGTATTATTGTAAACCTTATTGTTTTGAACATATATATTTGTACAATTACCTGCCACGGATATATTTTCAGACCATCCGTTTATATTATCATGCACTTTATTTCCCAAAATATAAACATGATGAATACTGTTTTTCTTCTCTCCAAGTAATAGTACAGCATTTGCTTCACCACCTGGCTTTTCAATACTTCCAGGTCTTGTAGTAATTATATTTCTGAACTCACATTTTTCTATCACAATACTGCTTTCACTGTTTTTCATCAATATACCGCATACATTTTCAGCTTTAATATTTCCAATATGAAGTTTTTGTATTTTGATATAACTCTGTCCTCCCATATCAAATACTGCCGCACTTATATTATCTTTATTTGATATGTTCACTTTTTCATTTTTATATGCAGCTATTGTAATATATCCTCTTTTTTTATTCCCTGATTTGCGAAATATAAACGGTCCTTTATAATTTCCCTCTCTTATATAAATTACTGTTCCCGCATCAGCTTTATCTATGGCTTTTTGCAGAGAAGCTAACGGATATTTTTTGCTGCCTGTCGATTTTTTATTTCTTTTCTGAGATACATAAATGATTTTTTTGTTATTCCCTTGTTTTGCATTGATGGATTTTCCAAAAATAATGCTAAATATGCATAATAACATTATAAAACTCAATAAAAATATTATTTTTTTATTAACATTTTTCATTCTTAAATATTTTTCTCCAATCCGATATATTTTGTTTGCTTACAAATTAATATATGTTGACCTGCCCTGCCACTTTGTCAACAAGACCAGGTGTGACTGCAGGATTGCAAAAATTACATTGCAATATATCAATCTATGACATCAAATCAAGATAAAATACTTTTCAACTCAAACATTTTGAAAGTCTGCATATGTAAATCAAAAAAACAGAGATGACATAGCTCTAAATATATGTACATCTCTGTTAAATCCAGTGTCTGATGTCAGCATATACTTCAATAAAATAATTATTTACTTTATGCCAAACCAGACATTTTTCTAAATCAAAATCATTTTAAATTCTCAAATTGATTATTCAGCTGCTTCTGCAAGTATCTCTTTCTTATTGTAAGAACCGCAAGACTTACATACTCTATGAGACATCATTAAAGCTCCACATTTGCTGCATTTTACCAAATTTGGTGCTGACATCTTCCAATTTGCTCTTCTTTTATCTCTTCTTGATTTTGAAGATTTATTCTTTGGACAAATAGACATTACATTCCACCTCCTAGCCTTTTCCTTTACAACACTCCTCCAATTATACCTAACTTTCGGAGATTTGTCAATATATTTTCAAACTTTTTTTATTGTATTAGTAACAGTTCAGCCATAAAAAGATAATTGGCAATACAATGAGCTTGTTCATCGTATTGTTAAGTACCTTTTTATGGTAGAATAGCCTTTCATTTCTGAAATGAAATAAACAAAAGCTGCAAAGCAGCGACTGACAGCTCGCTGGCAGGTTTATGAATGTAAGAAATGAAAGGCTGAACTGTTACTGTATAGGAAAATGCTCGTAAAGCAGTGTAACACCAGGAGCAAAACGCTGGTTTTGCTTTTTTATTATTTCACGAGTCTTGCTGTCTCTCTTGCAATAGCAAGTTCTTCGTTTGTAGGAACTATCCATACAGGTACTTTGCTGTCTTTTGTTGAAAGAAGTATTTCTTCTCCGCGTGTCTGGTTTGCTTTCTCATCAATCTTTACACCAAGTGCACTGATTCCCTCCATGATCATCTCACGAACTTCTTTGTTGTTTTCTCCTGCTCCTGCCGTAAGTGCTATAGCATCTAATCCGCCAAGTGCCATATAGTAAGCACCAATATACTTTACAATGCGGTAAACAAGTACATCAAGGGCATTTGCTGCATCTTTATTTCCGCTTTCTCTTGCGTCTACAAGATCTCTGAAGTCATTTGATACACCTGAAAGACCAAGCACACCTGACTTTTTATTCAAGATAGTTGTCATCTCACTTACTGAAATGTTTTCTTTCTGACATATGAACTCTATGATAGCAGGGTCAATATCTCCTGAACGCGTTCCCATTACAAGACCCTCAAGCGGTGTCATTCCCATGCTTGTATCGATTGATTTGCCGTCTTTGATAGCTGAGATACTTGCTCCGCTTCCGATATGGCAGACAATCATCTTTGAATTGTTATAATCAAGTCCTGCAAGTTCTGCAAGTCTCTTTGATACAAAACTGTGGCTTGTTCCGTGGAAACCATAACGGCGAACTCCGTATTTCTCATAATACTCTTTTGGAAGACCATATAAATATGCTTTTGCCGGCATTGTCTGATGAAATGCTGTATCAAATACTGCAACATGCTTCACACCCGGCATTGCTTCCTGACATGCACGCACACCTAATATATTTGCAGGATTATGAAGTGGTGCAAGATCATTACAGCTCTCAATATCCTTGATAACATCTTCAGTTATGACAACTGATGACGAAAATTTCTCGCCACCATGTACCATACGATGTCCCACTGCATGAATCTCATCAAGTGAATTTATAACACCTCTCTCTTTATCTACAAGAAGTTCAAGCACCTTCTTAATCGCAATACCATGCTCCGGAAGATCTGTCTCCGTAACAAACTTATCTCCATGAGCCTTATATGTAATCTTTCCGTCAAGACCGATTCTCTCACAATTTCCTGATGCACTTACCTGCTCTGTCTCTGAATCGATAAGCTGAAATTTAAGTGATGAACTTCCGCAATTTACTACTAAAATATTCATTTTCTGTTTCCTCCGTATAATAATTTACTTGTGCTCTCCATAAAAGAATAATGCCACCGTACCGGGTCCTGAATGTGATGCTATAACCGGATCTAACATCCTGATCACAACTTCTCCGATATTGAAATTTTCTCTGACTTTCTTTGCAACATACTCTGCATCTTCAATGCAGTCTCCATGACTTATATATACCGACTGACCGTCAGGTACTATAATACTGCTTTTCATATGCTTCACAAGTGCATCAAGAGATTTTTTTCTGCCTCTGGCATTTTCCATAGGAATTAGATGTCCATTATCATCAACATGCAAAACCGGCTTTATACTTAATGCTGTACCTACAACGGCGGTCGTGGCAGATATCCTGCCACCCCGCTTCAGGAAAAATAAATCATCAACAGTAAACCAATGGCATATATTGTTTCTGTGTGCTATTATCCAGTCTGCATTTTCAGAAATCGACATACCCTTTTCTTTATTGTCAATAACATATTTTACCAGAAGCCCTTCGCCGAGTGCCGCCGCCAGTGAATCGACTGCATAAAGCTTTCTATCAGGATATTTCTGCGATAATGAGTTCGTGACAAGTGATACTGCCTGAAAAGTTCCGCTAAGTCCCGAAGAAAATCCCACATAAAGATAATCCTTTCCCTGCTTTACTATTTCCTCAAGCATATCCATGGCATCACCGACCGTAACCAAAGATGTGGTTATTTCTTTTTTCTGACGCATCATGCTGTAAAAATGTGCCAAATCAGTCTTTTGACCTTTAATGTATCCTTTGTATTCCTCTCCGTCTACATAATAATTTAACGACAGAATCTCAAGTCCATACTTTTCAATCATATCTTCCGGCAGATTTGCGGTCGAATCCGTAACTATCACATAGTCATTTGACATTTCACTACCTCCATATCCCACTGCTATATATATTATACTGCATATATATGTTACATACGCAAATCACTTAATATATAAAGCATAATTTTTGTTTACCGTTCACACTTACAGTGCTATCAGTTCCCCTTTTGTTACTATGTCAATGAAATAAAATTACTGTCCATAAATCTACAGACAGTAATTTATAAACAACTATGTTAAGTATAATGTAATTTCACCTGATTGGCAAGTATATGTTTTTATAAAATATTATATTCAGGTAACAGTTCAGCCATAAAAAATAATTGACAATACTTGAGCTTGCTCATTGTATTGTTGATTATCTTTTTATGGTAGAATAGCCTTTCATTTATTATATGAGGTAAACATAAGCTGCGTAGCAGCGACTGACAGTTTGCTGGCAGGTTTATGAATGTAATAAATGGAAGGCTGAACTGTTACATATTTAGTAACACTCCATTCTCTTACGCATTGCACGCATTTGTAAGTATCTCATTTAATGCCGTTCCACTGCTTGTATGACATCTTACTATATCTGCATTGCATTTTTCGGCTTCAGTTATCGCACACTTCACCATCTTGTGAGATACCGTATTTGTGAACAATATGAGAAGATCAGGACTTCCTATCTGCTCACTGAGTCTTGCCGACATCTGGGTAAAAACTTTTGCCTTGCAATTATGCTCCTTACATATCTTCTTGTATCTACAGACCATGCGGTCATGTCCTCCTACTATAACTACACTCATGTTAATCCTCATTTCTGCACACATTTTTTGGCATACCAGGTTTGTGTCAAGTGTGCACAGACACAAATCTTGTGTGTGAAAAATCAGATTTTCCACGCTAAAATCCTGCATATATGGATTTTTCACACTATTATCATGCTTCGATGTTTTTGTCATATGATGCAATATCATTTCATTTTTTGCACCCCTTACTTAAGTTAGTTTGTTCTAACTGTTTTACATCATATAGGACAAAAATATAAAAGTCAACAAAAAAAATGACAGTATTTATCAATAATATTGTTATTGATAAATACTGTCATTAATTTCGTCTGTTTATCGTCTTTAATTATTTATATGGCTCAACTTTAGCATTTATATCTGCAAACATCTTTTCTTTAAGTCCCTTTATATACTCAAATGCTTCATCAACCGGAATCATTTCTTTAACTGACTTATCTCTCGTTGTTACCTCTACACATGACTCCTTGAGATTTCTAGGACTTACTACAACTCTTATCGGTGCACCGAGAAGATCTGCATCTGAGAACATTGCACCCGGACGAACATCCCTGTCATCATAAAGTGTCTCAACTGAGGCTGACTGTAAATCCTTATAAAGCTTGTCTGCAACTTCTTTTGTCTGCTCGTCATCAACACGAAGGCAGCATACTTCAACTTCCCACGGTGCAATAGATATAGGCCAAATAGGACCATATTCATCATGCTTTGCCTCACATACTGATGCTGCAAGTCTTCCAACTCCGATACCGTAGCATCCCATGATAGGATTTTTTGTCTCACCATTCTCATCGGTGTATGTCATATTCATTGATTTTGTATATTTTGTGCCAAGCTGGAAGATGTTTCCTACCTCAATACCACGCTTTATGCTTATTGAGTGTTTTTTACAACATGGACATATTCCGCCCTCTTTTATCTTGGCAATATCAACATACTCAACCTTTCCAAGATCTCTTTCGAGATTAAGTCCTTTATAATGGCATCCCTCTTTATTTGCTCCGGCAACCATGCCCTCAACACCTTTAAGCGAAGAATCAATATATACCGTAACATCTTTTGATATATTATAAGGTCCAATATATCCTGCAACAAGCGGATCATCTGCCGTTATCAGTGCAACATGGATTGGTTCTCCGACAATGTTGCGGAGTTTTGTCTCATTAACTTCATAATCACCACGGACAAACGCTACAACAAATGTATCATCCGAATTTCTCTGATATACAACTGCCTTACATGAAGTCTCCACTGAACTGTGAAGATACTTGCAAACATCCTCGATAGTCTTGCAGTCAGGTGTCTCAATGCACTCTAACTCTGAAACTTCTCCAATCTTTTCATCCGGCATTATATTCTCTGCTGCTTCCATGTTGGCTCTGTAATCGCACTCAGTACAAGTAACGATTGAGTCCTCTCCTACCGGAGTAAGGAGCATATACTCATGTGACACATTTCCTCCCATCATACCTGAATCAGATGCAACAGTCACAACTTCAGGAACACCAACTCTCTGGAATATTCTGTTGTATGCCTGATAACATACATCATAATACTTTTCAAGGTCTTCCTGTGATGTATGGAACGAATAGGCATCTTTCATTGTAAATTCACGAACACGAATCATTCCCGCTCTCGGTCTTGCCTCATCCCTGAACTTACGCTGGAACTGATATATCATAAAAGGATAATTGTTGTATGACTGTCCATACTCACGGACAAGCTGAACTGATGCTTCCTCATGTGTCATACCAAGAACAAGTTTAGAGCCGTTTCTATCCTTAAGTCTTACAAGCTCATTTCCTACGCTTTCATACCTTCCTGACTCCTCCCAGAGTTCAGCAGGCATAACAACCGGAAACAAAACTTCCTGACCGTCTATCATGTTCATTTCTTCACGAATGATATTTTCAATCTTTGCAGTCACTCTCCTAAGAGTAGGGAACTCAGAATAAATTCCGTTTCCTACATATTTCATGTAGCCGCCCCTTACCATAAGTGCGTGACTGTCAATGACACAATCAGCAGGTTTTTCTTTAAATCTCAATCCAACTAATTTTGATACTTTCATTTGTTTTCCCTCCATTTAATATCATTACCATATAGGAAAGCCGTAACAGCGTTACTATTTACACTTAAAGAATAATCAGCTATACAACAGATTATAATAATTTCATAGCAGCAATAATGCAGTTCTTTCCTGTTTTATAAACAAAAAACCTGTAAGCCATAAATGACCTACAAGTTCTTTCGGGTTGGGCTGATTTTCATCAGAGCAGTCTGTAGGGGAATCGAACCCCTGTTTTCGCCGTGAGAGGGCGACGTCTTAGCCGCTTGACCAACAGACCATATATTTACTTTTATCAGATATTAACATATCAAACCGTCATTTGATACTTTATGACCGACATTACATCGGAGCAGTCTGTAGGGGAATCGAACCCCTGTTTTCGCCGTGAGAGGGCGACGTCTTAGCCGCTTGACCAACAGACCATATATTTACTTTTATCAGATATTAACATATCAAACCGTCATTTGATACTTTATGACCGACATTACATCGGAGCAGTCTGTAGGGGAATCGAACCCCTGTTTTCGCCGTGAGAGGGCGACGTCTTAGCCGCTTGACCAACAGACCATATTTACTTTTATCATTTACCAGCGATGACTTCTTTATCTTCCCCGTCGTGCCGACAAGCAATACTATACATCATTTAATTACAAAATGCAAGCATTTTTTTCAATTTTTTCTGTTTTTTTTCAAGACCCTCATTAATTATATATTTTTATTACCGCCAACAACATATATTTTCACCATGATAACACAGGACAGGACTACAGTCTGCCCTGTAATACTACCAGTGACACAACCATACTCTGTCCTGAAATATTTATAATATTATCTAGTATATATAGACTCTTCTCTAGGATGATTTGGATTTTTCTCCACTTTTTTTACAGCTTGATAAACACAGGATGTTATCTCTGCATCTGATTGTGTCGTAGATGCATTAAACCTGTGAATAAGTTTTCCCTGAAGTGAGTGAACATATCTTGGTGGAAGTCTGTTAAGTGCATATGCTGCTATATCTAATTTACATTTTTGACATTTGCATCCGTCTGTTGTTTCCCATAACTTATCAATCTTCTTTAATACAGTTTCCTCCATCATGTTGACTAAACCTTCCATATTTCTCCTCCATTCATACCAACACCTTAAATAATTCATACGATTATAGTCAAGCGGTTATTCACAATCCGCTCTGCTGCTTACTTATAACACTAATATTGTATTATTTAAAGTATGCGTCGATTCCATCTGCAATCCCTTTTGCCATCTTTGTCTGAAAGTTTGACTTCTGCATCTTTCTGTCCTCTGACGGATTACTCAAAAATCCCATTTCAATAAGAGAAACCGGTATCTTGCTCCAGTTTGTTCCTGTAAGGTCATCTCTTGCAACCAAACCTCTGTTGCGTATCTTTGTTTTTTTACAATAAGACTTGAGCAGACATGAAGATAATTTTTTGGATTTTGCACTAAGCTTTGAAACATATCTGTTTGCTTTTGACGGATATAACCCACTCGCACCAGTAACAGCTCTTGAGTTTGAACTATCTGCATGTATTCTTATGTAAATATCTGCACCACTCTTATTTGCAAGCTGTGCACGCTTTTTATTACTGATATTTACATTATTCTTTGTTCTAATCATATAAACCTTGTAACCTCTGGCTTTAAGCTCTTTCTGAAGCTTTTTTGAAACGGCAAGCGTCAGTTTATACTCAGGAACATGTGATGCAACTCCCGTTGCTCCTCCTGCCACTTTTGCTTTTCTTGTACTTGAACCCGGTCCTACCGGCTCCATTGCGAAGTTGCCTCTTGCCTGATGTCCTGCATCAATGGCAATCTTAATATCCTTTTTTTCTTTTGCTGTGACATTTTTAGTTGTTTTTAAAGTTTTCTGCCCTAATATCATTGATGTGATGAGTGCAAGACATACTATCTTTTTCAACTGTCTTTTCATGTTATTTTATCCCCCTTTTATATATTATGTTCTCTCGGTATCTTCTGAACGAAGAATTTTGAAAGTACATTATTTGCAAAACAAGGACAGATAAATATCTGCCCTTGTTTAAATCTAATACTTTATCTTTTATTGCATTACTTAAATGTACCAAACTCAGACAATGGCGAAATTCTCAAAATTGCTCTTCCGGCAATATTCTTTTTCTTGACCGGTCCAACATCTGGATATCTGCTGTCATCGCTTATCTCTCTGTTGTCTCCAAGCACAAAAAATTCATCTTTTGCCAGTTTTAACGGTTCTTCTGCAATCCCTGATTCTGTCATCGGATCCTTGCCATAATTTTCTTTAATGGCCTTTCCGTTTATATAAATGGTATTACCTTTTATCTGTATAGTTTCTCCCGGAAGACCTATGACCCTCTTGATGTAATAATCATTACTCTCTCGTCCATGAGGATAGAACACTATTACATCAAATCTCTTTGGTTCAGAAAAACGGTATGTAACCTTTTCTACCAAAAGATTATCGCCATCCTTAAGTGTATTCATCATTGATGTTCCATCAACTATCGTTCTTTGAAGAACATACTTTGGAACAACACATACACACATCACAATTATAGCCGCATATAAAAGAAGTTCAATAACTGCATTGCTGACTTTCTTTTTCTTTGGCACTTCATCACTTTCCGGATTTTCTATGGGTTCACCATATGAATCAACATTTCTTTCTTCTGTTGCTGTTTCTTCTCCAGCCTTTTGTTCATCAGAAGATTTTAGCGATTCTTTCCTGTCTTCGTTTTTGTATTCATTATCCATTTTAAAACCTCTGCTACTCTTCTTCTTCCTCTTCCTCTTCTTCAAATGAGAATGTCATCTCATTCATAGCTTTTTTTTCTTCTTCCTCAGCAAGCTTTTTTGCCTCTGCCTCTGCTGCTTCTTCTTCACTTAAAATTCTAATTTTTGAATTGTATAATTCGTCTACCGCAATTGAGAGCGGTTTTGGACACCTTATGCCAATAAGTGGATCTGCTCCCGCAATAAGCTGACGTGCCCTCTTTGCACTTGCAAGAACGATTGAATAACGGCTGTTTACTACCGGAGCTTCACCTGTTTCTACCTCACTATTTATAACTTTCATAAGATCTGTATAAGATGGATGTAACATAACTATTCCTTCCTTTCATATTTATTTGAATTTATTTATATTTCTTTAAATCCTCAGTTATCATATTGATGAGTTCCTGCTGATTTTCTTTTGCATTATGTATAGACTGAAGCAGTCTGTGTATCTCGTCAACACATTCATCAAGATCATCATTCACAACGATATAGTCATACTGATTCATATATGGACACTCATCAACTGCTCTTGACATTCGCTTTTCTATCTGCTCTGCTGTTTCTGTCCCTCTGCCGACAAGTCTTTTCTTCAACTCATCTGCTGATGGCGGTGTGATAAATATCAACGCTGTCTCAGGAAATTTTTCTTTAACTTTTAATGCTCCTTGCATTTCAATCTCAAGTATCACATCAAAGCCCTCATCAAGCTTCTTAAAAACATAATCCTTAGGTGTTCCATAATAATTGCCTACATACTCAGCATACTCTATAAGCTGATCATTTGCAATCATCTTTTCAAATTCATCTTTTGTCCTAAAAAAATAATTTTGTCCGTCAACTTCACCTGTTCTTGGCTTGCGTGTCGTTGCTGAAATCGAAACAGCATAACTTTCTTTTTCTAACAGTCTGTTTACTACAGTTCCTTTGCCTGCCCCGGAAAATCCCGAAATTATTGCAAGAATGCCTTTTTTACTCATTGGCTCTGCTCCTCTCTGTTCTGATTTTCGTTCACACGGTTTTCTATTGTATCCGGCAGAAGTGCAGACAGAACAATATGCCCACTGTCCATTATAAGAATACATTTGGTTTTGCGGCCACAAGTGGCATCTATAGCCATATTGCTGTCTTTTGCTACCTGTATCATCCTTTTTATCGGTGCTGCTTCTGTCCTTACAATACTGACAACCTTATCCATGTTTACGATATTACCATATCCTACATTTATAAGCATGAAACCACCTCATATCTATTCAATATTCTGTATCTGCTCACGTATTTTTTCTATTTCTGTCTTTAAATCTATAGCGTCCGCAGAAAGTTTCATATCATTTGCTTTTGAAAGTATAGTATTTGCTTCCCTGTTCATCTCCTGTGCAAGAAAGTCAAGCTTTCTTCCTATCGACTCATCTTTTGATAAAGTATCTCTCATATTTTTTATATGACTATGAAGTCTTACCGTTTCCTCATCCACACATACCTTATCAGCAAAAACAGTAAGTTCTGTGGCAAGGATTGTATCATCTATCTGTTTATCTCCAAGCAGTTCTTCTACTTTTGTCATAATCTTCTGCCTGTACTCAGCAAGAATTTCAGGAGATCTTTCCTCTATCTTTTTGACGAGTTTCAAAATATAATCAAGCTTTGAAAGAATGTCCGTTTTTAAATGTTCTCCTTCTCTCTCCCTTGACTCCCTGAACATTTTGCAAGCTTCCTCAAAAGTTTCCTTTAAATCATTTTGAAGTGATTCATCCTCAACCTCTTTAGTCTCTAAAGAAATAACTTCAGGAAGTTTCAAAAAATCCGTTGCTGCTGGATATTTAAGTGAAGCACCGGGAAATTTTGTACTGTACAGTTCTTCCGCTTTTTCAATCGCTTCCATATATCCGCCCGCAATATTATCGTGATACCTCACCTCAACATTTTTTTCTGAGTAATCCTCATATGAAATATATGCATCTATCTTTCCTCTTGCCGCATATCCTTTAAGAATACCTCTAAGTTCATTCTCGTAAGCATTAAACTTTTTAGGTAATTTAATATTCAGATCACAATATCTGTGATTTACCGATTTTATTTCTATCAAAATCTTATAATCATCAGTAACCGTTTCATGTCTGCCATATCCGGTCATACTTTTTATCATAATATTCCCCGTTCCTATTTAATAGTTTCTGAAACATCTTCTATTTCTGTTTTAGCATAAAAACCATGCCAAATTATAATACAACTAAATAATTGTATATTAAAATCTGCATTTCGTCAAGTTCGATATAAATAACTCTTCTATTATTTCGTAACAGTTCAGCCTTTCATTTGTTACATTATTTCACATTTTTTTCTTTTTATTGTCTGATTGCATATCTGTGGTCTTTTTTGCCATTTTCCTGATTATGTCCGACAATATTTTTTGTTTGTTTTTACTATCTTCTTTGTTTTTATTCTTTTTCTTTCCCATAAGCTCTGATGGAGAATATGTTATATATTCATAACCATCTTTTCTGTCCTCGATACTTTTAAGGTCTATATATGTCTGCGTATCAGTTGACAGCTTTCTTCTCTTAAGGCAGTAATTAACAAAATCCTTGATAATCGTATATATAACAGCAAACAACGGACAACCAATGAGCATTCCGGCTATGCCCCAGAACCCTCCGAAGAACAGTATCGAAAAAAGCACCCAGAATGCTGACAGACCTGTTGAATCACCGAGTATCGCTGGTCCGATGATATTTCCGTCAACCTGCTGAAGTATTGCGACAAGTATAATAAAATATAATGCCTGCACCGGACTTACAAGAAGTATCAGCATAGCACTAGGTATAGCTCCAATATATGGTCCGAACACCGGTATGATATTGGTAACACCTACTATCACACTTACAAGCAGAGCATATGGCAGACTAAAAATCGTCATAAGGACAAAACATATAATACCAATAATAGCGGAATCAACTATTTTTCCTAAGATAAAACCGCTGAACATATCATTTGATATGCGGACATAATGAATAAGTGTATCTGCGGTCTTTTTTTTGCACACACCATATATTATCTTTTTAGCCTGTGCTATAAATACTCTCTTGCCATTTAATATATAAATAGCAACTATCATTCCTATAAAAAGATTGTATAATACATTCAGAAAGCTTATAACACCGTTTGCAAACTGCTTTGCATATAAATTCAAATTTGGAAGGAGCACACTTTTAAGCCAAGGAAATAAATCATGGTTCATGATGCTATCCATGTATTTTGTAAAATTTAAAGCCGTATCCTGCATCCTTGATGCAAGATATTTATTACTCTGTATCTTCTCTGTTAAATAATTGTAATAATCATTTGCCTGTGATGGAACTGTTTCAACAAGTGAGATAACAGTTGTGATAAGTTGTGGAATCACCAGCCAGCAGAGTATCGCAATTATTAGTACCCCGGTAAGAAGTGCAAACAATATCGTAAGACTTTCAATAACACTGACCGTTTTTGCCGATGGCTTTTTTCCTTTCTTCTCATAACCCTTTAACAGAAGACGGTAATACATCTTTGTGAGTGGGTTTAACAGATATGCTATGATAGCACCATATATAACCGGCTTTACTATGCCGAATATATATGTGATTCCCGAAAAAATATCATCAAGATTTATAATAAGCAGATAAACTACGGCTGCCGATATAAGCACCAGAAAAAGACCAAACCATTTTCCGAATGCTTCTTTTATTGTTATTCTTCCGTTTTCTTCATTATCATTCTGAGACACGATATTCCTCCTGATACTTTGATAAAACTGCCCAACTGACATCATAAGACAGTCATTATCAATATTTACATTTTCATAATTCGTTTAATTCATTTTATTTTAACACAATATTACGCCTTCATTCAAGTATTATTCACAACGGAAGTCTTTTTTACGTAACAGTTCAGCCATAAAAAAGATAAGTCAATAATACACGAGCTTGCTCGATGTATTATTGGCTTGTTTTTTTGGGCAGAATAGCCTTAATCAGTGAAAGAATAAATCAAATGCCAAGCCGCTATTGTTATGACACAAAAGCGACCATCCTGTAAAGAATGGCCGCTTAAGTCTTTAATATATATTTGGGAAAATATTAATATGAAAGCAAAATTTAGTTGTTACTTATTATACTTCAAATAATAAATCACCATATGATGGTACAGGCCAAAATTCCTGATCTACTATCATCTCTAACTCATCAATTGGTGCACGAAGTTCTTCCATTGCAACAAATACAGTATTCTTAAAGAATAATGCCTGCTCCTGTCCCTCTTCTTTTTCTGCTGCCTCAGCAGTAACTTTTTCAAGATTTGCAAGAGCTTTCTGTGCTTTAGCAAGAAGTGAAGAACACTTTGTAAGAAGCTCAGTCTGTACTGACACATCTGCCGCTGCACAAGCTGCAGTCACCGTGTTTACTGAATCTGCAAGACTTGTTACATATGAGATAACAGCCGGGATAAACTGTTTTCCAGCCATATCTATCATTGTCTTTGCTTCGATGTTTATTGTCTTTGAGTAATTCTCATAATTAATCTCAGCTCTTGATTCAAGCTCAGCTTTTGAAAGTACATTCTGTCTCTCAAAGAGTTCGACTGTCTTGTCTGTCACAAGATAAGGAACAGCTTCTACCATAGATTTAACATTTGGAAGTCCGCGTTTCTCAGCTTCTGCAACCCACTCATCAGAATATCCGTCACCGTTAAAAATAACTCTCTGATGCTCTGTAATAGCTTTCTTGATAACCTCTTTTACTGCTTTATTGAAATCATCAGCCTTTTCAAGTTCATCTGCAAACTGCTGTAATGTATCAGCAACAATAGTATTAAGTACAAAGTTTGCACCTGCGATAGACATTGATGAACCTAACATTCTGAACTCAAATTTATTTCCTGTAAATGCGAATGGTGATGTACGGTTTCTGTCTGTTGCATCTTTCTTAAGTACAGGAAGTACATGAACACCTGTATCAAGCTTGCTGCCCTGGATTGATGATGAAACATCACCTCTTACGATCTGCTCAACAACATCTTCAAGCTGCTCGCCGAGGAAAATAGAAATAATTGCAGGAGGTGCCTCATTTGCACCGAGTCTGTGATCATTTCCGGGATTTGAAGCCGAAAGTCTGAGAAGTTCTGCATTCTCATCTACTGCCTTGATGATAGATGCAAGGAAGAGAAGGAATATCTTATTCTCATGTGGTTTCTTGCCAGGGTCAAGAAGATTTACTCCTGTATCTGTAACAATTGACCAGTTGTTATGTTTACCTGAACCGTTTACTCCTGCAAATGGTTTCTCATGGAGCAGACACTCAAGGTTATGTCTCTTTGCAACTTTTTTCATAATCTCCATTACAAGCTGGTTATGGTCTGTTGAGATATTTGCCGTTGTGAAGATAGGTGCCATCTCGTGCTGAGCCGGAGCAACCTCGTTATGCTGTGTCTTAGAAAGGATTCCAAGTTTCCAAAGTTCTATGTTAAGGTCTTTCATAAATGAGGCGATACGCTCTTTGATAGCACCAAAGTAATGGTCATCAAGTTCCTGTCCCTTAGGAGCAGATGCACCGAATAATGTACGTCCTGTAAAAATAAGGTCTTTACGCTGTAAGTATTTGTCTCTGTCAACAAGGAAATACTCCTGCTCAGGTCCTACCGAGCATGAAACCTTTTTAACATCATCCATACCAAACATCTTTACGATACGAACTGCCTGTTTGCTGATAGCTTCCATTGAACGAAGAAGCGGTGTCTTTTTATCAAGTGCCTCACCTGTGTACGAGCAGAATGCTGTCGGAATACAAAGTGTTACACCTGCTGCATCCTCCTGAAGGAATGCAGGTGATGTACAATCCCAAGCTGTATATCCTCTGGCTTCAAATGTTGCACGAAGACCACCTGATGGGAATGAAGATGCATCCGGCTCCCCTTTAATAAGCTCTTTTCCCGAAAATTCAAGAACAGGTTTGCTCTCTGATGCAGGACTGAGGAATGAGTCATGCTTTTCAGCGGTAACACCTGTCATAGGCTGGAACCAATGTGTATAATGTGTAGCACCATGCTCAAGTGCCCACTCTTTCATCGCATGAGCAACGACATTCGCAATCTCAATATCAAGATCTGCTCCGCTCTCAAGCGTTTTCTTCCAAGATTTATATACATCTTTTGGAAGTTTAGCCTGCATTACTTCATCATTAAATACATCTTTCCCAAAAACCTGTTCGATAACATTATTTTCCATTTCGTTACCTTCCTTTCATATTAATATTTTAATATTCATATAACAGTCAAAAGGTTTTTCCTTAAAACTATTTTTATATGATGTCTGGAACAAAAATCATTTTGACCCTTGCATCATTATATAAAGCGTCCGGAATAATTATGTCATTCCTATGCTGTCACCCGGACACCATATAAGTTGCTGTACAGCTTATGTCATTCATTCTAGTAAAAAAGGCGCACTCAATTATTTTAATTGAGAACGCCCTTGTTCTGTACTTCTTTATCAACTGTTTTGAAGTATATCACACTAACTTTGATTTGAAAAGACTTTTATTGCATATTTTTACTTTTTTGACATATTGCATATTCCATTTTCAAAAACGCAGTAAACTTTTGTAATAATCCTACAATTTTTGACATTTATCTGCTAAACAGTATCTCTCAAATATATTATCGCTCCTTCTACCTACTGTACAGCAGGCATCGGCTTATTTAGTTTAAAGTTTCCAAAGATAAATACCTAAATTCTATACACCTATATAATCAAACATATCGAACCGCACCGCATTCCTACAGTCTTTTCCATCACCGCTTGCATACAGTGCAATATAATTTCCCGTAAATCTTCCTCCGACTTCCGTTGTGAGATAATCAGCTTCACCCTCTCCTGCTTCGAGCCACTCTCCATTCTCCTTATAGCTAAAGCAGTAAATATTTTCTCCATTTTCACCCTTTAACGCTTCAAGTCTCATGTAAATGCTGTCATCGGCGAGTATTGATATTCTGTCCTCTCTGATAAGCGAACCTATCCTTCTTCTGAACATAAGCCATCTTTCTCCATCAAGTACAGATGTAAAAAGTTCATAGTGATGTTTGTTGTTCATATATATTGTAAAGCCTGCTTCACTGCCATCCTCCATATTGGCAAAATCAATATGTGTTTCTGCCATAAACTCGTGATGCTTTTGCCGGTAACCAACCCATGCAATCTCACCACTTGAGATTATCGGCTCTTTTGTTCCGTATAATAAAAGACCTTTTGTCTTATCCAATGCCGCATATTTAGATGTCGTGTTATAGATAAAATTCCAATCTTTTTTCAATGCATCACCATCAAATTCATCATGAAAATGTTTTCCCTCATCAGTCTGAGATTTCTGCATTACTCCTTCATGCAGTTTTCTGTCAGATGATATTCTCTCATCGAGCAGACCATTTCTTCCTATAACAGGCCAATCCTTATCATCCCACTCTACAGGCACAAGAAATGTTTCTCTCCCAAGATTATGTTTAAACGGATATGTGATAGGACGGTTTGCAAGACACACTCCCCACCAATCACCATATTGGTCACAGACTATATCCATATGACCCGTTCCTTTTATTGGAAGTGATGTAGACCTATTACTAAAAACCGGATTTCTCGGACACGACTCATATTCTCCCCATATATTTCTGCTTCTTGCTACTGTTATCATATGGCAAAATTCCGTACCGCCCTCCGATATAAGCAGATAATACCAGCCATTTATCTTATAAAGATGCGGTCCTTCAGGGTCATTCCCGCCTGTACCATACCATATAAATTTTTTCTCGGAAACCGTTTTGCATGAAATATCAACAACTTTTCCATTTTCATCATACTTATATGAAAATTCAAGTTCGCTCATAAAAATCCCATTATCAAATGCACCCGTATAATATACCTTTCCGTCATCGTCAAAGAAAAGTGAAGAGTCTATTCCCGGTAAATCGATAAAAACCGGGTCCGACCATTCACCGTACGGATCATCAGTCCATACGATAAAATTTCCCTCGTCCTTACTGCCATATGTAACATTTGTTGAGATAACATAAAAAATACCGTCATGGTATCTTATTGTCGGTGCATATATGCCAACGCAGTTTTGCACTCCCTGTCTCAATGCAAGTTGTCCGGGTCTTGATATACAGTGACCTGTCTGCTCCCAGTTTATCAAATCTTTGCTGTGGAATACCGGAATCCCCGGAAAATACTCAAATGAACTGTTCACAAGATAGAAATCATCACCCACTCTGCATATACTTGGGTCAGGATAAAACCCTGAAATTATCGGATTTACATACTCCATATCTTTTTCCTCACTTCCTTTAAGATATACTCCCGGCACTTTCTCAAAACAAAAAATTCCGAGAGCACATTAAGCTTTTATATTTATTTACAAATAAAGCAGCTGTGACACACACCTGCAAACACCTATAATCCTATTGACGGTGCTTTATGTGTCAAGCAGATATTAGTAATCCTCTCTGCTGCCTGCTCGTAGCATAACAAAATAAATTTTCTCACATTTTTAATATTTATACAACATATACTTTCAGCCACATATTACATTATACTTTCAGCTATATGCTTTGATATACTCCCCACTGTATATCAAAGCATTTTAGTTTCTCTGTATATTCAAATTGCAATTTCTATATATACTGTATCATACTTTTTACATGACACATTCTGCCTTATATATTATCGTTCACATCTGTAATTCGACATCAGCGATTACTTGCTTGAATTTATTTTTCCGTCATGGTAAAATCATATAGTATAATATTGATTTGTGTTATGATCAAATAGTAGAGCGGATTGTGAACATCCACTTGAATAATAAAAAATATTAAAAATAAATACAAGATTGGAGACTTTATTATGGGAAAAAAAATTGTTGTAGCACTCGGACACAGTGCACTTGGAAAAACATTTCCGGAACAGAAAGAAGCAGTTAAAAACGCTGCATCAGCTATAGCTGATCTTGTGGAAGCAAAATATGATATAGTCATTACTCACAGCAACGGTACCCAGGTCGGTATGATACATTCTGCAATGAGAGAGTACAGCCGTCTTGAGCCTACAAACACTGTCGCTCCTATGTCTATATGCAGTGCCATGAGTCAGGGGTACATAGGTTATGACCTCCAGAATGAAATAAGAACAGAACTTTTAAACAGAGGCATCTACAAGCCGGTGTCTACAATTATCACACAGGTAAGAGTTGATCCTTTTGACACTGCTTTTTCATATCCTACTAAAGAAATCGGAAGATACATGACAGCAGAGGAGGCTAAAGCAGAGGAAGAAAAAGGAAACCATGTCGTAGAAATAGAGGGCAAAGGTTTCAGGCGAATCATTGCCGCTCCACGCCCAATGGAGATTTATGAGATAGATGCCATAAAAACACTTGTCGATGCCGGTCAGATAGTTATCGCAGCAGGCGGCGGCGGTATTCCTGTTTTACAGCAGGGAACAAGACTTAAAGGTGCAAGTGCCGTTATAGAAAAGGATGTTACAAGTGCCTGTCTCGCCGAAGAACTCGGTGCAGAAGTTCTTCTTCTTCTCACCGGAGTTGAAAAAGTTTCCCTCAACTTTGGCACAGACAAAGAACAGGCTCTCGACACAATGTCAGTAGATGATGCGACAAAATATATCGCTGACAAGCAGTTCAACGAGGGCGGAATGCTTCCAAAAGTTGAAGCCGCTGTTTCATTTGCGTCTTCATCAAAAGAACACAAAGCAATCATCACAAGTATTGATACGGCTCTTGAGGGAATCTCAGGCAAGACAGGTACTGTTATCACCTGCTAAGATCATACAGCATATAAACAAAAACACCATATATTCATTTTTCCTATGAATATATGGTGTTTTATTTTTCATTTTTATTATTTTTATTTTATAACTGACTCTCTACAACCTCATATACTTTTTCGATTGCTGCCGGTATTCCATCAGGATTTTTTCCACCTGCCTGAGCCATGTTCGGACGACCGCCGCCGCCACCTCCGACGAGTGCTGCGATTCCCTTGATAAGATTTCCGGCATGTGCCCCTTTCTTAACTGCATCATCTGTTGCCATAGCAAGGAGTGTGACTTTTCCGTCAACTGCCGATGCAAGGACTACCACACCGCTTCCAATCTTTTCTTTCATCTGATCACCGAGATTCCTAAGACCGTTCATGTCTACATCAGGTACAGCCATTGCAAGGACTTTAATGCCCTTTACTTCTTTTATCTGACTGTCAACATCACCTACTGCATCATTTGCGAGCTTTGCTTTGAGTTTTTCATTCTCGCTCGAAAGTTCCTTTATCTCATCGTGCATTGCATTTATTTTATTCACGAGTTTTGACGGCTCTGCCTTTGCTGCCTTTGCTACCTCGTTAAGCTGTTTTTCAATTTCAGCATAATATTTCATAAGTCCGTCACCGGTAAGTGCTTCAATACGGCGTGTTCCTGCCGCAACACCACTCTCAGACACAATCTTAAAGTATCCGATAACTCCTGTATTTGCAACATGAGTACCACCACAAAGCTCTGTGCTGAAATCACCCATCTTTACAACACGGACTTTCTCACCGTATTTCTCTCCAAAGAGTGCCATCGCACCTGTCTTTTTAGCTTCATCAAGCGACATAACTTCCGTAACTACAGGAAGATTTGCTGCTACCTGCTCATTTACGATAGCTTCAACTTTCTCTATCTCCTCAGGAGTCATAGCTGAGAAATGTGTAAAGTCAAATCTGAGTCTGTTTGCATCATTGTATGAACCTGCCTGCTCTACATGAGAACCTAAAACCTTACGAAGTGCTTCCTGTAAAAGATGTGTAGCACTGTGGTTTTTGCAGGTTGCCGCACGATTTACGGCATCAACTTTAAGTGTAACGGTATCTCCATCTTTAAACATTCCCTTAACTACTTCACCTATATGGGCTACTTTTCCACCGAGAAGTTTAACTGTATCTTTTACCTTAAATTCACTGTCAGCACATACGATAGTTCCTATATCAGCCTGCTGACCACCCATTGTTGCATAAAATGGTGTCTTGTCAACAATGATAGTTCCTTTCTGACCGTCTGTTAAAGCTGCGACTACATCGCTATCCGTTGTAAGCGCAATAACTTTTGCGTCAGCTTCAAGTCTGTCATATCCAATAAACTCTGTTGTAAGTGCCGGATCAAGCTGCTGGTAAACAGTTTCCTCTGCTCCCATATAGTTTGTTGTCTTTCTTGCACTGCGGGCTTTCTGCTTCTGTTCTTCCATAGCAGCCTCAAACCCTTTTTCATCAACCGTATATCCTTTTTCTTCGAGAATTTCAGTTGTGAGATCTACAGGGAATCCGTAAGTGTCATACAATTTAAATGCGTCTTCGCCTGCAAGCTCTTTCTTTCCTGACTTTGCCAGTTCCTCCTGCATCTGATTAAGAATATTTAATCCCTGGTCTATAGTCTTATCAAATTTGTTTTCTTCCTGCGAAAGAACATTTAATATAAATTCTTTCTTTTCCTCAAGTTCAGGATAACCGTCTTTCGACTCATTTATAACAGTCTTTGCAAGCTCTGCCATGAACTGCTTATTTATACCGAGCATACGACCGTGGCGAACCGCTCTTCTTATAAGACGACGGAGGACATAACCTCGTCCCTCATTTGACGGCATGATTCCATCTGAAACCATAAATGTCGATGAACGGATATGGTCTGTAATAAGTCTTATTGAAACGTCTTTTGCTTCATCTGTCTGGTATGTCGTTCCTGCCATCTCACATATTTTATCTCTGATAGCTTTCATAGTATCTACATCAAATACAGAATCAACATCCTGTACTACAACAGCAAGACGCTCAAGTCCCATACCTGTATCTATGTTCTTATTTTCAAGTTCTTTGTATCCGCCGTGTCCGTCACCGTTAAACTGTGTAAATACATTGTTCCATACTTCCATGAAGCGGTCACAGTCACAGCCTACCTTACAATCAGGTTTTCCACAGCCGTATTTCTCTCCTCTGTCATAATAAATCTCTGAACATGGACCACAAGGACCTGCACCATGCTCCCAGAAGTTGTCACACTCGCCGTTTTCATCACGGTAAAAGCGTGTAATCCTATCCCCCGGAACACCTATCTCTTTTGTCCAGATAGCATATGCCTCATCGTCCTCGCCATAGATTGACGGATAAAGTCTGTCAGGCTCCATCCCTATAACTTTTGTCAAAAACTCCCATGACCATGCGATAGCTTCATGCTTGAAGTAATCACCGAAAGAGAAATTTCCGAGCATTTCAAAAAATGTAAGGTGGCGTGCCGTCTTTCCTACATTTTCAATATCACCCGTGCGGACACATTTCTGGCAAGTTGTAACTCGTCTTCTCGGTGGTATCTCCTGACCTGTGAAATATGGCTTAAGTGGTGCCATACCTGCATTTATAAGTAATAAACTGTTATCATTGTGTGGAACGAGAGAAAAGCTTTTCATTGCAAGATGACCTTTGCTCTCGAAGAACTCTAAGTACATTCTACGAAGTTCATTAACACCGTATTTTTTCATGATTATATTCCTCCAGCTAAAATTGGGACATTTACCATCCCTCTATTTCCATAACCTATGCCAGTCTGCATGAGTCACTAAGCGGATATTCTCAATCCACACCACTGCCTGCTCATAACACTATTAGCTGCTATCGCATATAGCGTCAGAATCTTTTGCAAAACCCATATCTGTTTGCAGACCGACCATAAAAGGTTGAAGTCTAATAAATAATTATAAGTTATGAAATTTAGTCTGTCAATAAATCATTGGTTTTATATTTTATATTTTTTACTGCCTGTTCTTTATAACTGCATTTAATCCAGACAATCATGCGGATTTTTTATTATTCATAATATTGTTCTTTTGAGTCTAATAACTTAAGCTTGCCGTCATTCGTCAGTTCTTCTATTACTCTCCGTGTGTGTTTTGCTTTAAAACTTATATTTAACATCTTTTTTTCCGTAAATTGATTTTTATTATTTACATAAAAACTTTTTCTTTCATAAGCCCCCATTTTATATTTGTCTGCCATCTTCTCATTTACATATGTCCTAAAGTTCAGCCTCTTGTCATCAGACTCCCCCTGATATGACAAATCTAATATATTTATATTTCCTTCTTCAATGTCTTTTAAGACGGCTTCATATATTTTCTCTCTTGCTTCTTCTGTTGAAGCATATGTTGTACTTTCAGAATTTCCATCACAATCCTGCACCTCTACATTTTGTAATTTATAGTCTCCGTCTTTATATGCCTTTGAAAAAACCGCCTCATATTTTTGCTTACTTCTGTTTGCACACTGGACTATCTTATCAGATATTGTCCCCTGACCTGTCGGAAGTTCATACGAAAATTCTCTCTTAGTTCCATTTTTTAATCTGTAACAAAAGCTGACACCGCTAGTTGAATCTCCATTTGGCTTTAATCGTTTTTCTTCTATTTCTTTATTCAATTTAATAAACTTACTTATATCATCTTTATCCGTATATAAAATATTATTTTCTGATGTAATTTCAAGTTCACTGATATTATTTAATTTTGGAATTTTTATGCCAATAACACCTGTCACCTCCAAAACCAGAAACATTAACATTCCTCCGACAACAATCAGGAAATTTTTTTTGCTGAAACTTTTCCAGATAAAAAATGTCCTTTTTAACATCATCTCACTGACAAAATAACATATTATCACGCATATCATCATCAGCATGACAATATCCATAAGTCTTTCAATATCATATGCACCCTCTCCGTTCATTGTATCCGCAACACCCTGCTGAAAATATATGGTCCAGCTTATAAGTGCAAAAAACATTCCTCCTGCTATCGCAAATACCGTCCTGTAAACCGGTTTTCCCCAACTAAATGCTATCATATCACCTACTGTTTCAGATTTGCGATATTTATATAACAAAAGAGCGACAATAAAAATGATTATAGCTGCTGCAAATGCACATACAAACGGCAATATTTCTGACCATCTTATTATCTCCGATTTTAAAGAAGTGCTGTCTGACCATCTTTTCACACCAGTCCATTTAAAACCTGTTTTTCTATATAAAAAAACTATTGGACTAAGCCATGCATATCTTCCAGCCAGGATGTTTTCCATATCAACAGTTCTACCTGCATATGAAAACATCTGGTTTACCGACATGAACATCATATAAAATCCTATATAAAGTACATTTAATACACAATAAATAGAAATTGACATCATACTATTTCCACTTACCATCACTACCATACAAGCAATGCCATAAAACAGCAGTATCATTGCAAACACTTCAAATGCCAAAAGCAGCATACTTATCGTAAGTCCGGCACAATACATCTTTCCAACTATAATATATCCGGCAAATCCTATCACATACGGTATCAGCAGCATAACAACACCTGCAATATAATGTGATATAAATAATGTTTCCCTTTTGACCGGCAATGAATGTATCATATACATTTCTCTTGAATTGAAAGTATATTGAAATACTACTACTGCTACTACTATTGCCATTACAAATATAAATATCGGATTTGCCAATACTGCGGTAAATGATATCAGAGATTCTTTTATATCACTTCTTGCATTTAATGTATTGCCCGTATATTCCCGTATTATTCCATTTACACTGCTCATAAGAGGCATTATAAAGATTAGCAGAGATATAACTATCTCAACCGCCCACAATGACCAGAATTGTGTCATATCTTTTTTAAACACAGCCTTATTAAAATAAGATGTCTTTGACTTCATAATTTTCTCCTCCCAACTCATAAATAAATATTTCCTCAAGCGTAAGCGGCAAAAGATCCATAAGTATTGGATTTAAACCCATAAGCTTATCTTCCACTGTTTCGGAGTCCCCTTTTACAATAAGTGTATGAACCTTACCCATAACTGAATGATTTACTACATTTACATATTTTTCAAAATCAGGAACTTCATTTGCAAACGCTATCTGAATCTTTGATACACTTCCCTGAAGCTCAGCGAGTGAACGCTCTATTATAACTTTTCCCCTGTTCATAATCCCTACATAATCGCACACATCTTCAAGTTCCCTGAGGTTATGCGAAGACACAAGCACCGTCACGCCGTACTTAGTCACTTCATTTAAGAGAATGTTCCATATCTGTTTTCTCATAACCGGGTCAAGTCCGTCAACCGGCTCATCAAGCACAAGTATTTCCGGTCTCATGCTGACCGCAAGTAAAAATGCCGACTGTTTCTGCATACCTTTTGACATTCTCCTGACACGCATCTTTCTGTTAAGTGCCGGAAATCCTCCACAAAGTTTTTCATATAAATCCCTGTCAAAATTTTTATAAATTCCCGCATAATATTTCATCATGTCATCAAGACTTGCCTGTTTAAAATAAAATATGTCATCTGGAATATATGCTATTTTCTCTTTTATGACAGAATTTTCAAAAACATTTTCACCTGCCACATTTATACTTCCGCTGTCAGGTTCAAACACACCCGTTATGTGTCTGATAAGTGTAGATTTTCCGGCACCGTTTGGTCCTACAAGCCCATATACCGAACCTTTTCTGACATGAAACGACGCATTATCCAGAGCTTTAAACCCCTCAAAACTTTTACATACATCTTTTCCAACTATCATATTTACCTCATTTCCGTGCTTTTTTGCACTACATATTACGCACACATTTCTGTTATGCAATTTTGCTGCCATACATCCTGCCTGCTGCATCTTAACTATCATCACCAAGTGACAAACAGAACTATCAAATCATTTTTTAATCCTGTTGCACTCTATCTGTTAATATTAACATCGCAAAATAACTTATAGATAAATCTAATGATTTTTAAATCTTCCATGCTTTATCTATAACAGCAATCACTTCATCTTTTTGTATCCCCATAAATTTAAGTTCCTCCGAAGCATCTGCGATTTCTTTTAAAAGTTCCTTTTTCCTCGCTGTGTTTTCTTCCGGAACACCCGCCACAAAACAACCCTTTCCTTTCACTGTATATACATAACCTTCTGCTTCCAGCTCCCTATACGCTCTCTGTATCGTGTTTGGGTTGATAGTAAGCGATGTTGCCAGTTCCCTGACTGACGGCAGCTTTTCATTATTCTGCATAATCCCTTGCACGATAAGTTTTCTTATCCCATCTTTAATCTGTTCATAAATTGGTCTTGAATCACGGTAATTTATCTGAATCACTTTCTCTCACCTCCCGTCATATACGCTTCTAACGCTTATTTGCAGCCTATGTTCATCCCGCAAAACATTTGCCTGCAGCCATAGCCCCAATCCTTCCTGATAACAAAGTCTCCCACAACCGTATTATCATTATTAACTGTATTAACATTCTTAATACAGTTAATATATTAAAACAGGCTGACACATTTGTCAACCTGTTTTTGAAAATTTCATTTTTATATGTAACAGTTCAGCCATAAAAAATAATTGACAATACTTGAGCTTGCTCATTGTATTGTTGATTATCTTTTTATGGTAGAATAGCCTTTCATTTCTGAAATGAAATAAACCAAAGCTGCTAAGCAGCGACTGACAGCTTGCTGGCAGGTTTATGAATTGAGGAAATAAAAGGCTGAACTGTTATTTTTATATAACAACGAATGCTCAGCTCGAAAACTCCGTTTTCTCGCTGGTCGTTTCACTCATATAATTTTCCAGAAAATCAATTTCCTGCAAGCAGGCATTGCTTTTCTTTGGAAAATTGCATTCGTTGTTATGTCATATGATAATGCATACAAGTCCGCCGTTGCTGTCATTTATTACTTTTTGTATCGTGTCCTGAAGTTTTACCTGACTTTCGTCAGTCAGCTTATTTACTTTCGATTCTATTCCCTCCTCAACAAGCTGTCGTACCGTCTTTCCAAATATATTTGTGTCCCATATGCCCGACTGTCCATCCTCCGAAACTATATCCTCTCCGCCTGCGATATATCTGACAAGATCCTCTGCCTGCTCCTTTGTTCCGACTATCGGAGCTATCTCCGTTTCAATGTCAGCCTGTATCAGGTGGATTGACGGACTTGTTGCTCTTAATTTTACACCAAATTTATTGCCATGATGTATAAGTTCCGGTTCGTCTATCTTTATATCTTCTACTGATGGAGTTATTACTCCGTAGCCTTTCCTTTTTACCTCGGCAAGCGAATCGCTTATCTTTTCTATCTCCTGCCCTTTTTTGGCAAATTCTTTTAATATATGTATAAGTTCATACTCTCCCTTAATATCCATACCAACAAGTTCACTTAATATCTGATAATATTTTTCTTCATCAAATTTAACCGAGATGCTTACATTTCCGTTTGTCATATCAACACTGTTTATATCAAATTGTCTGATATATTCGCTGTCTGATAACATATTTTCCTTATTTATGTCACCTATGCAGCTTACTTTTGCAAGAATATCCCTGACTTTTGATACAAGCTCTTGTTTAAGCCAATGACTTGTTTTAAGCATCTCAACCCATTTTGGCAGATAAAACGAAACCTGACTTACAGGAAATGAGTCAAGAATTTTTTTCATTATCCTGCTTACATCCTCACGGCTAAGCTGCATACAGTTAAGTGCTACAGGAGTTACTCCGGTTCTTTCTTTTATCTCGTTTATCACATCTTTCGCCTTTTCGCCAAAAGGATTTGCCGAATTTACTATTACTATAAATGGTTTTCCTATGCTTTTTAATTCAGAAATAGTTTTATCTTCTGCGGCTTTATAGCTTTGTCTTGAAATATCTCCAAAACTACCATCGGTTGTTATAACTATTCCTATCGTTGAATGGTCATGTATCACTTTTTTCGTTCCATACTCAGCCGCCTTTGCAAAAGGCATCGGCTCTTCCGACCACGGAGTCATAACCATACGCTCACGCTCGCCCTCCATAAGTCCTCCTGCATCTTCCACGATATAGCCGACGCAGTCAACCATCCTGACTTTTATATCATTGCCATCAAAAAGATTTATCTTTACCGCTTCTTTAGGAATAAATTTCGGCTCAGTAGTCATTATGGTCTTTCCCTCCGCCGACTGAGGGAGTTCATCCATTGCACGCTTTCTGTCATTTTCATCCATGATGCCCGGAAGTACAAACATTTCCATAAATTTCTTTATAAATGTTGACTTTCCTGTTCTGACCGGACCGCAGACTCCAAGATAAAACTCGCCGTTCGTACGCTTTGAAATATCATTATATACACTATATTCTTCCATACATACCGCTCCCATATATATTTTTTATGACTGTTATGCAGGTTTAACTATTACCCATAGTCACATTATCTAATTATATATATGAAACACTGAAGAAAAAAATGAGCAAAAAATATATTTTGCTCATTTTATTTGCAACTATTCTTATATTTTATTTACTTTCCCTACTCCATACTATTTATCTGATCGATTATCTTCTTATAATCATCAGCAGACATATTCATTCCGATATAGATAACCATAATTCCCATAATCACCGCTATGATAAGTCCTATTGCCGAACAGATAAGACCTGCTATTGCCATACCTCTGCCAGGTTTATGTTTCACAAGAACGATTATCGAAAATGCAAGTCCAAGTACCGCAAATATACCTGAAACATACCAGAAACAGCAGCATACAAGTGACAAAATTCCAAGTACAAGAGATGCTATCGCAAACCCTGACGGACTAAATGTACTCTGGCTTGCTCCCTGTCCGTTTACATCCTGGTATCCTGCATTGTTCCATGAATTATCCGTATTGCCATACGGATTTGTATTTCCAACATTTTGCTGTTCCTGCTGCCCATAATTCTCATTCTGATAAGACGAAACATTTGTTTCATTATTCATTTCATTATCATTTTTCTCCAAAGAAACCTTATTTTCTTCGTTCTCCATAGTCATTCCTCCATTCTTAATTTAATGTACTCTAGGTATCTTCTAAACGAAGAATTTCGAGAGTACATATTTAAAATACTAATTTCCACTCTTGCATAACTTGTTATAAAACAATTTATTATGCTCAGAAACAAATTGCAAAGTAAAGTACAAATCTTGCATATGTGGATTTTTCACACTATTCTCATAAACTCTTAAGTATATCAATTCCACAAACTATCAAAAGATAGTTTTTTACCACAAACTGTCCTAAAAGCAAAGCAACTCCGACATATACATACCACATCCTAAATTTCATATACCCTATGCCGTTATTGAAGATATATGCCAATGTTCCCTTTGCCATAAATAATATGTAAAATATAACACAATATAACACAAACGGATGATATAAAAATGATTTTAATAAATCTCCTTTTAACAGAAATACAACAGCTCTCGTTCCACCACACCCCGGACAGTAAAGTCCTGTCAATGTATGAAACGAACATTTCACAATATGTAAAACATTTATATGTAAAATCTCTATTATACAAAGTACGGCTATTAAAAGGACTCCGATAACCATCCCGGTTTTATAGAGTAATTTCTCAAATTTTTCATCTGCATTCAAATACTTTTCTTTTAACATTCTATATATCCACCATCTGAAAAAATATAAAATTCATTGTGTGCAAATATTTATATCGTATATCTTTAAACAAAATCTTTTATTTTTTATCAGCACTCTCATCCTCTCCTGCCATTATCATCTCGGCAAGCTCTCGCTCTTTTTGTGTAAGCTCTGCCCTTTCTATAAGGTCGGGTCTTCTTTTTGCAGTTCTTATAATAGACTGCTCCCTATACCATTCGGCAAGTTTTTTATGATTTCCTGACAGAAGCACAGGCGGTACAAGTTTACCTTCCCAGTTTTCCGGTCTTGTGTATTGAGGGTATTCCAGAAGATTATCTGAAAATGACTCTGTCTGTGCCGACATATCATTGTTTAAAACACCCGGAACAAGTCTTGAGATAGTGTCCATCATAACGAGAGCCGGAAGCTCCCCTCCCGTAAGCACATAATCTCCTATCGAAACATAATCAGTGACTATCTCCTCAAGAACTCTCTCATCTATGCCCTCATAATGTCCGCAAAGGAAAATAAGATTTTCTTCTTTTGCGAACTCTCTCGCCATTTCCTGATTAAATGTTTTTCCCTGTGGTGACAGATATATTACTCTCGTTTTCTTTTTATCTGTTAAATCTTCTCCGGTATCCGCTTTACAAACATCTTCCTTACAAATATCTCTCAAATCCTCACTGACATTAGCTTTCTTACCACAACAGCCCTTATCTTTTGCAACACTTCCATTTGAAATCTCTTTTTCTATCGCCTTATAACATCTGTAAACCGGTGCCGCCTGCATAACCATTCCTGCCCCTCCGCCATAAGGATAATCATCGACACTGTTATGCTTATTTCCTGCAAAATCCCTTATATTTACGGCGTTTACAGTTATACGACCTGCCTTTATCGCCCTGCCTGTTATGCTTTCTGCCATCGCATTGTTTATCATATCAGGAAATAATGTCATCACATGAAAATTCATCATACATCAAGCAATCCTTTCATTATATGCACCTTTACCACCTTGTTTTTGTCGTCTACTTCTTTTACACAGTCAGGTATATCCGGCAAAAGCACCTCTTTTCCATCGTGTTTTACGACAAATACAAGATTTGCACCTGTTTCCAATATATCAACAAGTTCACCAAATTCCTCGCCGTCCTCCGTTATTACTTTTGAATTCATAATGTCTGCAAGGTAAACCTCACCCTCCTCTAAAGGTATAGCATTTTCTCTTGTGACATAGAGGTCACAGCCTTTATACTTTTCTATATCATTTATATTATCAATTCCCTTAAACTTCACTATAACAAGATTTTTGAAAAATCTTACGCTCTTTACTTCAAGATCTATTTTTTCTTTTCCGGTATCAAGTATTACATCTTTCAATTTTTTAAATCTCACCGGCTCCTGTGTAGTCGGAAAAACCTTGACCTCTCCCCTCACTCCATGCGTATTCGCTATAACTCCTACTCTGAATAAATCCGTCATATTTCCTCCATATGATTTTCCATAAAAATTATCTATATAAAATAAGCCCATACCCAGATGGTACAGGCAAATATATATGCCGCAGTTTATATCCTCAATAGATTTTCACTGCAACGATTACTGCTCTATCTCAACAATAACTTTCTTATCAGTTCGTGAAGCTGCTGCTTTCACCATAGCACGTATTGCTTTTGCAATGCGTCCCTGTTTTCCAATAACTTTTCCCATGTCATCTGAAGCAACCTTCAAAACCAAGAGAATTTCATTATCCTGTTCAGTCTCTGTAACAGTGACCTGTTCCGGATAGTCAACAAGGGATTTTGCAAGAACTTCTACTAATTCTTTCATAAACCTGAAACCTCCTTTTTGGCAATCAGTTTATAAACGACGAAAAGACAGTCTTTAAACTGTCTGTCCGTCCTGCACCATATCCGGAAATTACTCCATGATACCTGCCTCTTTTAAAAGCTTGCCTACTGTCTCAGTTGGCTTTGCACCATTTGCGAGCCACTTCTTAGCGCTTTCCTCATCGAATTTGAATACGCTAGGATCCTGATTTGGATCATAAGTACCAATCTCCTCGATGAACTTTCCGTCTCTAGGACTTCTTGAATCAGCAACAACTACTCTATAGAAAGGTGCTTTCTTCTTACCCATTCTTCTTAATCTGATCTTTACTGCCATGTTTTCACCTCCTTGAAATAATCATCTATATCAAATTTCACATATCTTATGCAACGCACAAATGTAAAACCTGAAAACTTTTTAAAAACCAAAAGGTAATTTCGGCATTGAAAACTTACCTTTTTTCTTTCCCTTGCCACCCATCATTCCTGACATCTGTTTCATCATCTTCTTTGACTGCTCGTACTGCTTCATAAGTTTATTTACCTCAGCAATATTCACACCTGCACCTTTAGCGATACGGCGCTTTCTTGATGGATTTATAATAGCAGGGTTTCCTCTTTCCTCAGGCGTCATAGAATAAATAATAGCTTCTATGCCCTTAAAGATATTGTCATCTATCTCAAGATCAGCAGGCAGCCCCATTCCGGGAAGCATACTTAAAATACTTTGGATGCCACCCATCTTCTTCATCTGTGCCATCTGATCAAGGAAATCATTAAAATCAAACTCAGCTTTGCGGAACTTTCGCTCCATCTCTTTTGCCTTGTCCTGATCTATCTCAGCTTCCGCTTTCTCGATAAGTGTAAGTACATCACCCATACCAAGAATTCTTGAAGCCATACGGTCAGGGTAAAATTGCTCAAGATCTGATAACTTTTCACCCATACCTACATAGAGGATAGGCTTACCTGTGACTGCTCTGATAGAAAGTGCAGCACCACCTCTTGTATCACCGTCAAGCTTTGTGAGAATGACTCCGTCAACACCAATCTTTTCATTGAAGGTAGTCGCAACATTTACTGCGTCCTGACCTGTCATGGCATCGACCACAAGAATAGTATCATCTATCTCTACATTTTCTTTTATCTCCTGAAGTTCAGCCATCATATCTTCATCTATGTGAAGACGACCAGCCGTATCAAGAATAACAACATTAAGATTGTTCTTAGAAGCGTGCTCTATAGCCGCTTTTGCTATATCAACAGGTTTGTGGTTCGTTCCCATAGTGAAAACTTCAACACCCTGTTTCTCGCCATTTTTCTGCAACTGCTCTATAGCTGCCGGACGATATATGTCACAGGCTGCAAGTAAAGGTCTCCTGCCTTTCTTCTTAAGCTTGCCTGCAATCTTTGCTGTTGTTGTCGTTTTACCGGCACCTTGCAAACCACACATGAGTATCACTGAAATCTCACTTGATGGCTTGAGTGCTATCTCTGTAGTGTCACTTCCCATAAGGGTTACAAGCTCTTCATTAACAAGTTTGACTACCATCTGTCCCGGTGTAAGACTATTTAAAACATCTTGTCCGACAGCTCTTTCCTGAACAGTCTTGACAAAATTCTTTACAACCTTGAAGTTTACATCAGCCTCTAAGAGAGCCATCTTAACTTCTTTTAAAGCTGCTTTTACATCTTCTTCCGTAAGTCTTCCCTTACTGCGAAGGTTCTTAAAAACATTTTGTAATTTTTCAGTTAAACTATCGAATGCCATAACAACCTCCCTTTGAACAAATATACTTATTTATAAAAACACTGCAACATATACTAATATATAATATCTGCACACACAGCACTTTCTCTGACACCTTGAACAGTATAATACAGCAAAAAAAATATGTCAAGTATTTTTCTTGACATTTTTTAAATTATGGGTAACAGTTCAGCCATAAAAAGATAATTGGCAATACAATGAGCTTGTTCATTGTATTGTTAAGTACCTTTTTATGGTAGAATAGCCTTTCATTTCTGAAATGAAATAAACAAAAGCTGCAAAGCAGCGACTGACAGCTCGCTGGCAGGTTTATGAATGTAAGAAATAAAAGGCTGAACTGTTACAATTATGCCAACACTCTTATTCTTCGTCGAGCATCTCGTCTATTATAGAATAGACTTCCTCAAGTTCACCCTCGTCACCTATGTTCATCCCTTTAAGAATGATATGAAGTTTTTTTACAAGTTCTTTCTGCTTTTCAAACTTCTCGACAAGACCAAGCTTTTGTTCATATTCACGCAACTGTTTACAGGCTCTTTTTATCGCATCATGTACACCCTGTCTTGTGATATTTTCATCTTCGGCTATCTCAGCAAGGTTGTAATCATCAAGAATACTCGCTTCAAACATACGACGCTGGTTTTCCTTAAGCAATGCCCCATAAAAATCATACAAAAGAGAGAGTTCAACTCTCTCTTCTATACTATGTCTGTTTTCTGCCATTTTTTCTCCATTCTTATTCTGATATACTCTCGGTATCTTCTCAAAATGAATCATTTTGGCAGATTTTAAAAATCCATCTCAAAATTCTTCATTTGGAAGATTTCGAGAGTACATTTCAGTTTTAAAACTATTTTTCTACTTTTCTCGGATTTATCTTAAATGAAAAATCAGGATCATTTATATTTATCTGTATTTCTTTACCGTTTTCCCCTATTATCCTTACATGATCATTCTCTACATGACTACACTTATATACCTTTCCTTTAATGTAACCGTCACCATCCACAAAACTAAGTGCAAGATTTACAAATGTATTTGACGCCATAAGTGTACCTGTCGCCTTATTAAATCTTGAACCTTCCGGTTTCTGTGAATGATTCTCATTAAATGCCTCTGCAAGCCCGTTTATCAATTCACCTTTTAAAGCTGAGTCGTCCATTTTATCCTCCATAATTAAATAATATATAATCCTATGTGTATTTTTAGTTTAAACTATTATCTTTATCATATTATTTATTTCTGCATATACACATACTTAATATTATATTATCAGTCATATGATTGAAATGTCAACCAACTTTCATGACATATTCCCGCTTATATAAACATATATCACTTTTCCCACTACAGATATTCCAATTACAACACAAATGTATTGTAATCACTAAACATTAATCATCATCTCTTCTTCCAAACAGCAGAATAAGTCTTAACAGTTGAAGAAGTGTAGATACCGTTGCCGTTATATATGTCATTGCTGCTGCCGTGAGGACTTTCCTTGCACCTCTCACTTCATCTTTATACAACATTCCACTTTTATCAAGTATCTTTAATGCACGGGAAGATGCATTAAATTCTACCGGAAGTGTCACTATCTGAAATACAAGTGTCAGGGCAAATAATAAAATGCCTATATTTAACATATTAAACGAGCCTAGTATCACACCAAGTATGATAATGGGCCATGAAAGTTTTGAACCTAAGTTTACAACCGGAACTATCGCACTTCGTATCTTAATAGGAATATAGCCTACATTGTGTTGTATTGCATGACCACATTCATGTGCCGCAACCCCAACTGCTGCTATTGACGAAGAGCCATAAACACTATCTGATAAATTAAGTGTTTTATTTCCGGGATTATAATTATCAGTCAAGTCACCTGAAATATGTCGTATCTGCACATCATATATACCGGCATCGTGAAGAATTTTTTCAGCCGCCTGTGCACCTGTTGTTCCTCTCTTGCATCCGTATCTGCTGTATTTACTAAATGATCTGCTCACATTAGCCGATGCTATCATACATATAACAGCACCTATTACAACCAATGAATAAGTAGGATCCATACGGTAAAACATTCCCGGAAAACCATAAAATCCCATAAAGCCGTTGCCGGCATTTAAAAGAACAAAAACAAACTCCATATATATACCTCCTAATCCCTCATAGTCTGTTTATATACTACCATACTTCAACACATATTTAAATACCGAAATCAAAATTCTCATCCGTCACTTTCTGCTATGATAAACTAATCATCCATTTTCTATTTTTAAAAATAACCAGCGACACAATCAGCCTGAATATTTCTTCTGTTGTAAGTAACATATACACACCTGCAATCCCCCACTTGAATACATCTGCAGCAATCAGACACAATGGAACTCCAATACACCATGTTCCTATAATATCAATTGCCATAATAATCTTGGTATTGCCTCCGCTCCTTATAATCCCTCCGCCAAGAATCATATTTTCAATTTTGACCGGAACATACAAAGTAAAGACAAAAAGCAGTATTTTTCCAAGGTTTTTCACACTATAATCTACTCGATACAAGCCGGTATAAACGCCTGCCAGAATAATGAGCAATGCAGATACAACAACTGCACCCACTAACCCTGCATACATAATCTTCTTAGACTCCGCATATGCCTCATCATATTCTCTCTTTCCTAATCTCTTTCCGACTATTACACCCGAAGCCGCAGATAATCCGCTTAAAGCACCTATAATCAATCCCTGTATCGGGCAGGTAAGTGTATAAGCTGCAAGATCTGATGTACCAAGATGACCATATACTGCTGACTCCACATTCTGTCCGAGACTCCATAAGAATTCACTAATAAGAATCGGCATAATCATTATAAGATAATCCCTGATTGTAATCTTCCTAAAATGTAATGATGGTATCGGTTTGTCTCCATCTTTTTTTGTACATACAACAAACCCGATAACAATGAATAACAAATTAAATAATTGCGAAATAAGTGTTGCAATTGCAGCACCTTTTATTCCCATACATGGAAATCCAAATTTTCCAAATATAAGTAAATAGTTAAGTCCGGTGTTTACAGTTACTGCTCCGGCACTTGACAAAAAAGAGATTGACGCATGTTCTTTACACCTTAACCATGCGGATAAAATATTACTTGCTGCCATCGGAATGTAGCAAAGTGCCACAATACGAAAATAAACTGTCCCCTCACTTATAATATTTATATCTTTTGTATATAGACTAAGAATCTGCATTGAAAAAAATTCTGCTCCGAGAAGAAACATTGCAGCTATAATAATCCCATAAATCAGACTAACATTAAAGCTGCTCCAGACCTCTTTTGCATCCTCTGCTCCAATAAACTGCGCAATTAGTATCCCTGCAACTGTACTTACCGCACCAATTACCACTGAAAAAATCATAGAAAAATTACCACATAATCCAACTGCCGATATATTAGTTTCCCCCATCTGTCCGATCATTATCTGATCGACAATTGAAAATGATGCCTGCAACATACTTTGCAATGTAACAGGAATTGCTATTCCACATAATGTTTTCATAAACTTTGACATTATAACACCATCGTACCCTTTCTTTTTACTAATTCAACCGGCAACACAATTTCATTCTCACAATGCAAGCCATTGTCTATAACCTCAAAACATTCAATCGCTCTTTCAGCCCTAATAAATTGATTTAGATTATCGGGATGTTTCCAATTTATCAGTCGGCCATGAGTTTCTGAGAGCTGCATATGATATTAAAAAATTTGCAAACCAACCGGCCGGTACAGCAAGCCAGACAAAAGCAATACCAAAACGCGGTGCAAAAATCAATGCAACTGACAGGCGGATTGCCAGGTTTACCATGTTTGCAATAAGGAATGGCCGCATGATTCCAAGACCTCGAAGAACTCCATCAGTTGCCATTTTAATCCCCATAAAAATGAAAAAATATCCAAGCCATCTCATATAATCCCCGGATACCTGATATGCCAGAGCTGTTCCATCTTTACCAAGAAACAGCGAAGAAATTTGCGTGTGCATCGTTTCAATGACGATGAAAGCAATGGCTGCAAAGCACATATCCAATACCAATGCAGCTTTGTAGCCTTTTTTGATTCGCCGTGGTTTGTTTGCCCCAAGGTTTTGGGAAACATACGGCGAAACTGCATTGCCGATTGATACAAAAATCAGAGAAAAAACATTCTCTACCCGCATCGTCGCCGCATAACCCGCAAGTGCCTGTGTACCAAAAGGATTTACAACTGCCTGTACAATCATCATACCAATAGACACTGTAGACTGCTGGAGCACTGACGGAACAGCTATTCTAAACATAGAATGAAGCTCGCACCAATCAAATAGTTGAAAGTTACTCTCATATTGCCGCATCCGATTCAAAAAAAGTAAAAGAGATAATACGGCGGAAATGCCCTGTGCAATCAAAGTTGCAAGTGCCGCACCGAACACGCCAAGCCTCAGACCAGCTACCATCCAAAGATCCATAACGATATTTAAGATTGATGAAAATATCAGGAGTCCTAACGGAATTTTTGATTCGCCTATGGAATTGAACATCGTTGAAAGGATATTGTACATAAACAAAAACGGAAATCCTACAAAATAAACTCGCAAATACAACACTGCATCATCCAGTATATCGGCAGGGGTTTGTAATGCCCTCATCATTGGGTTGGAAAAACAAAAGCCAAAAACACCAAGAACTATACTTAGAATCAAAAAACTAAGTAAGGATGTTGACACGACTGTTTTCATTTTTCCGTACTCTCCGGCACCGAAATAGCGGCTCACAAACACACCGGCACCAACACCTCCCCCCAATGCCACGCAAATAAATACATTTGTCAGTGCCGCACTAGCACCAACAGCTGCAAGTGCTGAGGAACCCACAAACCTGCCGACGATAACTGAGTCGGCCATATTATATATTTGCTGAAAAAAACTGCCAAGAATCATCGGCAGTGCAAAAAACGTCAGTGCTTTAAGAGGCACATCTGTGATTAAATATTCATCTTTTGACATTATAATATTCCTCCGCTGTTTTTATATGCTCTCGCAATATTCCTATCACGGTCAATATAATCATATTTCCATCCGGTATCCTGCAAATTAATTTTTAGTTCTTTACACATATTTTTGTCAAACCGAAAGTTGTTAAAATCCACCATAATGAGACAGCGTCTCTGTTGCAAATCCTGTACCAACTCTCATAGCCTCGTAAATATCCCCCTTTATCAAATGAGAGCATACCAATCCTGCATGGTAGCTATCCCCACATCCTGTAGTATCAATCACTTCTTTAACTTCATTAGCTTTGACAAAATACTTTTCACCATCACAATATGTAACACTTCCTTTATCAGCTAAAGACACATTAAATAGTCCTTTATACTTCTTTGAAAACGCTTCAAATATCGGGAGAATTGATTCCTCTCCACTAATCATGAAATAATCTATATATGGTGCATATTTTTCCATCTCATTAAAATTACGATATTCTACAAAATCCACTGCCAATCTGAAGTTATTGTTCTTTTTTAAATCTATAATTTGTCCAAAACAGCCTGCCCAAAAATGTATAAATACAACATCTGAATTTTTGATAAAATCCAATTCATCTTGATTCAATATCATTTTATCAACAATATCGCCCGTCCATGAATCATCTTTGTAATATCTGTCACCATCAACTGTAAGATATGTACGATTATTTGCAGTTACTTTATCCTTTTCAACTCTTACATGACTTACATCTATTCTCTTATCAGAAATAGAATCCATAAGAAATTTTGCGTAGAAATCCTGCCCAACCGCACCCAATATTGAAACATTGAACTCCTCAAATTTTGATGCATGAACTGCAAAATTGAGGGCTTCACCACCAGCACGCAGTTCATCCGTTCCATCAAAAACATCTACACAAAGGCACGGAAGTGCCACTAAATTTATCATTCTTTATACCTCCAAAAATCGAAAGTTGTCAGCACCTGGTAAAAACATAGCAACCTATATCCAATCCTCGACGCTTAGCAATTTTATAATCTTTCTTAAACTAGTGTACTGACCTGTTGATATTTTGCCAAATAACTTGTATAAATTCCCATCTGCTTCGTTGTCATCAATCGCCGTAGCCCGCTACGGCTCATTCTTCCGTCTTGCAGACTGAAAATTTATCCTAAGTTATTTAACTAAAAGTCATCAGGTCAGTACACTAGGTTATATTTTTAATCTCATACTTTATCATTTATCAAAATCTGCAAAGAGTTCATCCACATCACGATAACCATTAACATTAGGATTCTTTGCAAACTTTTTAATAATTTCACTTTTTTATTTCTTTGTATTCCTCACTAAATCCCTATTTGTGGTATGGTTCACCGTAACGCCATTTTGGATTTTCATTTCTCAGTGGTATTAGGTACTTTTGTATCCATTGAGGTCTGATTCCTCAATGGCGTTTAGCATTCCTACTATTAACTAATACTTTTTTCCAATTTTGCAAGTTGTCTTTTCTTTTTTTCTATCTCTTTTTTTCTTTCTTCATTGATTCTCTCTCGAAGTTCTTCATGAGATAATTTCAATAAATCTTCAGGCATTTCAAAATGATCGTCCTGCACATATACAATTCGTTCCATATTAAATCACCTCCCAAAATTCGATATCATATGTTTCTGACAATTTTTTTAATGCTTCATACTGAGCTAAATACTCATCATGCAACTTTTTATAAGAATCGGCAAAATACAAATCATACATTAATTTTGTAATTTTCTCTGAAGAACGATAACAAAAAACTTTCCCATCATGACCCAAAACAATGCCAAGCTGATAATTATGTTCTTCTACTGAATTAAAATCCGCTATGCTAGGTGGCATACTACAAGGATGAGTATGCATAGCAATAACATTATTATTCCCTACAATTGCTCTATTTATTGATTCTGAATATAAAATCTGTTCTTCCTCAAACGAATTAATTTCTCTAGTTATAATATCAACTTTTTCTGAATCAATCCAATACATATCTTCATATAGCGTACCTGAACGGTGTATGAGCATTTCTTTTGCTTTTGAATATAATAATCTACTCAAATCCGCATTATTCGTAATCTTATCAAATTTCTTACGATATTCTCCACTAGATATATATTTGCTATTTACTAATGTTGATTTATTTCTTCCATACCTTTGAAATTCAAGATATTCACTCATTATAAAATCCTTTCCCACATTAAAATACATTTAACTTTTTTAATCATATCATAGTTTAATATAGTTCTCAATATCATTTTCAAATCTAATCTCATCACCTCAATTCCATTCTTTCATAATACCATATTACAACTCACCCCTTTCAGCTCTTGATTACATTTTCTCCATCATAATCGAAGCACAAATTCCAATTCTTCCTCTTTTAAATCAGAAAAAAAAGATACCTGTTTCGAAGCACCCTCCTGTAAACATAAATATTCTGTTAGTTGCCTGTTGAACTTGATACTTATTGTATCAACTGACCTTGTTTTGCGGTCTATCGTTATTTCCTCTATCATCAAATGTATTAGTGTTCTTACTTCCTCGACCTTACTCCTTTCAAGGATTGGTTTAATCAATTTTAATATAGTTTTGACCTGCTCAAGAGAATAGCTGCATTTTGTATTTTTACTAATCTGTTCTCTGACAGAATACAAATTCTTTTTATATTATCGCTGATTTCCCCTCTATATTATATTGCTTGCGTACCTCAAATATTTCTTTTCCGTCTGCTGTTCCTATTACTGTAGTCTCCACATTAAATTTAAATTCATCCATTGCGTTTTCCTTTGCTTTCCACATTTCCATTATCCATTCCTGTCCTTCTGATTTTTCCATCTTCTTGACTTTCAGTCAAGAAGCATCCCTCGCTTTCAGCTCGGTCAATCAAGAATCATCAGTCTGATACCGTTATCCTTGAACCATTGCAACTCCGCTTTTATATCTGCTTTATTTCTAGACAGACGATCTAGGCACATGATGTATAGTGTGTCACCTCTACGCAATCTAAACCGCCCTTTTAATGCCTGATATCCTCCTCTCTCTAAGTCTTTACCTGACTGCTTGTCTGTGACAATGTTTTCTTCTGGAACATACTTTACCAACTCTGCCAATTGCCTATCTAAGTTTTGTTCGGTTGATGATACTCTGGCATAGCCAAATATTCTTCCTTGTGATATTTCACTCACGGTTCACACTCTCCTTCCTTAAAATATGAAAAAGGATAAAGAACATATCGCCCTTTATCCTTTTTATAATAATATGTGTTTTATGTATCTAATTTTACTGTAATTGTTCTTCATTCCAACAAACTGGAATTTTAATTACTTTTTATACGGTTTATAATGTGGATGTTCGGAATTATTTTTCCAAAATGCCTCTATACCGTATTCTCTAATTTGTTGATTTCCTTCCAACCACTGCCGATATACTATTTCTTCAAACAATCCCTGCGTTTTTTTACATGGAAACTCATGGCACTCTCCACAAAAATCAACGCCATGGTTCCTTGTACACTCAAGTAAAAAACACCCTTCAATGCTGCAACCATTATGTTCTGTGCTACGGCAGCCTGAACAAGAAGCACCCACATATATGCTAAGTACTCCCTCAAAGTTGTTATAGCTTTCTACGGCACTGGGCATATGTACCTCATAAAATTCTTTTATGCCCTCTAAATATTTTAATAATGTTTTAGCCGACACACAAATTATACCATCATTATATGCCGAACAAGTGTGGCACATTAAAGAACATGGTGCAACCTTTTTAATAATTTCACTTTTTTTCATTTTTTTGTATTCCTCCACTAAATCCCGATTTTCTTAATTCAACAAACTGGAATTGAGATTTCTCCTGTTTTAAGAGATTTAATAACTGTTATATTTTGTTATTAAATTCTCCACAAGC
>ERZ837487.127-NODE-127-length-107576-cov-7.503464_pt1 | contig 107576 bp, 116 predicted proteins | sample MGYA00519911_ERZ837487 | MGnify/ENA primary metagenome ERZ837487 (study PRJEB31850, sample SAMEA3708818) | human gut metagenome | biome: human gut; feature: human-associated habitat; material: faeces | place: China | collected 2014 ... | reverse complement strand
GTGGAGTACAACCTTGCCAAGGTTGGGGTCGCGGGTTCGAGTCCCGTCTCGCGCTCTCATAATTAAGAAAAAGGGTATTCAGTAACTGAATATCCTTTTTTTGTATTCTTTTCCTTGTCAAATCACTTTGCTATTTTGAGTTTAGCTCTCGCAAATTTGCGGAGGAACTCAAGATGGCGATCGAGAAAGTAAAAGAATACTTCAGACAATACGAAATGGAATTCCGGATTCAGGAATTATCAGAATCCAGTGCTACGGTAGAACTGGCGGCGGAAGCTTTGCATTGCGAGCCTTGCAGGATTGCAAAAACTTTATCGTTTCTGGTGCACGATATGCCGATTCTGATCGTGACGGCGGGAGATGCAAAGATTGATAATGCGAAGTACCGCCATTACTTTGGCGCGAAAGCCAAGATGCTGACAGCGGATGAAGTGGTGGAGCTGATCGGTCATGCAGTTGGCGGTGTGTGCCCGTTTGCGGTGAAGGCTGGAGTGAAAATCTATCTGGATGAATCCTTGAAACGGTTTCAGACGGTCTTTCCGGCCTGTGGAAGCGGAAATAGTGCCATTGAGCTGACCATTCCAGAGCTGGAGCAGTATTCTTCTTATGAGACCTGGGTGGACGTGTGCAAGGGATGGCAGGTGGAAAATGCCTGAATTTTACCGCTGGTCTGGAGATGAGTTTCAGAGAGTACAAATGCTGCTGGATGCATTAGGGTTGGAAACAGGAAGTTTGCAGATAAAGTGTCCAGCTGCGGAGATTGCAGAATGCGGCAGTGAGATGGATGGAAAAAGACCGTGCAGGGTGATTTCTATTGTAGGGGCCGGTGGTAAGACCAGTACCATGTTCCAGTTGGCGAAGGAATATGCTGGGATGGGAAAAAGGGTGATTGTAACTACCAGCACTCACATTTTCCGACCGGATGGTTATGAGGTGGTTTTGAAAGATCAGCCGGAGTGGCTGGAGCGGTTGATGGAGTTTACGGAGAAACCAGGTGGGAATATTCTGGTAACTGCGGCGGAAGAAATGGACTGGAAGAAAGGGAAAAATGACAATTTCCCATGTGATAAAGCGAAGAAAAAGTTAAAAGGAATGGAGCCGCACGAAATTGGCAGGTTGCTCAATTATTGTGATGTACTCTTGATTGAGGCGGATGGTTCCAAAGGGCTTCCAGTAAAAGTTCCGGCAGAATATGAGCCCGTGATCATTCCGGAAACCCAGGTGGTGATTGGATGTGCGGGTCTGACTGCGATCGGGGAAATGATCCAGGAGGTATGCTTTCGAAGCGAATTTTTAGAAAGGATAAGAAAAGACGGAAAGGTGACAGAGCAGCTGCTGGCGGAGATCCTGTGTAGCGAGTCAGGAACCAGAAAGAATGTAGGAAAAAGGGCGTATCGAATTTTATTGAACCAGCTGGACGGAAGCCGGGAAAAAGGTGCGGCAGAGCAAACGGCCAAATGGATCGACCAGTGGAGTCAAAAGAATGGTAAAGAAACTGTAACGATTGCGGCATCCTGCTATTTGTATACTAAGGATTAAAAATGATGGATGTACCGGTAATGTGAAGTGTAACTGGTGAGCCAGTAGGAATGGGAAGAGGAGATATGACATGAAAGTCTTGATAAAAGGAGCTGGTGACCTGGCGTCAGGAATCGCCTGCAGACTACATCATTGCGGTATGGATGTGGTGATGACAGAGATCGGAATTCCGACGACGGTGCGGCGGACGGTGGCATTTTCCCCTGCGATCTATGAGGGAAAAGCGGAAGTAGAGGGAATAGAGGGCGTTCGCTGCGACAGCCTGGAAGAAATGGTGATCGCAGTGGCAGAGCGAAAAATCCCGGTTTTGGAGGATCCGGAGTGTCAACTGGCTATGGAGTGGAGACCGGATGTGGTGGTGGATGCTATTATTGCAAAGAAAAATCTGGGGACGACAATCCGTGACGCAAAAATTGTGATCGGTGTTGGCCCTGGATTCACGGCTGGTGCAGACTGCCATTGTGTGGTGGAGACGAAGCGTGGACATGACCTGGGGCGGGTACTTTGGAAGGGCAGTGCAGTCCCGAATACTGGAGTTCCGGGAATGATCGGCGGATATGCCAAGGAGCGGATCATCCGGGCTTCTGGAGATGGTATTTTCAAAGGAATGTGCAGGATTGGTGATCTGGTGGAAAAAGGCCAGCTGGTGGGCATGGCAGGAGAGAATCCAATTTATGCGGAAATTCCAGGAGTAGTGCGTGGACTTTTACAGGATGGCGTTCCGGTGAAAATGGGAATGAAATCCGGTGATATTGATCCAAGAGCGGTGGTAGGAAGCTGTTATACGGTTTCTGATAAAGCCAGAGCCATTGGCGGAGGTGTGCTGGAGGCGATTTTGACACTGCAGACCAGAATCAGCAGACAGGAACTTCCGGCTGCTCTTGTGATGCTGGCGGCAGGAAACAGTGAAAGGTTTGGAGAAAATAAATTGCTTTATCCTGTAAATGGAAAGCCCATGTATGAGCATCTGGCGGATCAGGTGAATGGACTGGCAGAGAATGTTTTCCAGAAAAAAATTGTGGTGACCCAGTATCCTGAACTGGCGGAGCATATGAAAAAAAGAGGGTTCCAGGTCTGTCTCAATGATCAGCCGGAGCTTGGAATCTCCCATTCGGTTCATCTGGGAGCGGAAGAAGCGTGGAAATGGGAACCGGACGCAGCTATCTGTTTTGCGGTCAGTGACCAACCATATCTGAGAGGAAGCACATTGGAGATGTTGATCCGGCAGTGGAAAGCCAGTGGAAAAGGTATCGGCGCTTTGGCATATCATGGGGAAATCGGCAATCCGGTGGTGTTTGCGGAAAAATACCGGAAAGAGCTGATGGAACTGACCGGGGATAAAGGCGGAAAACGGGTTGTGAAACGGCATATGGACGATCTGTATTTAATGGAAGTGGAAGATGCAGAGGAGTTAAGGGATCTGGATACAAAACCAGTATGATTGTGGGTTTACGAAAACGTTTCTAGGTGTTATAATAAAAAACAGTGATTGCCTGTGTGGCGGATAAAAAGGAACCATAGGCGAAATGAACGAATGGAAAGAAAGAGGATAGAGAAGAGATGGCCATTGATTATACATTAACTGTTAAGAAGATCCACAGTCTGGAGAAGATTTATGTTCTGTTTTCCGCAAGTACCCGTATGCCATTTGTAGAGTGCGATCCAGAAGAGTTTGATGATCAGATCTATATTTTTGCCAATGAAGAACTGGCAACGGCAGCTGCGAAAGCTTATGCTGAGAAGCAGATGCCAACTGGTGTGATTCCGATGGAGAAGAGCCAGTATTTGGCATTTTTCGGAAGCCTGCACTTGATCGGCGTAAATATGCTGGTATTTGAGGATGAAGGCGGTGTGACCAGAATGCCGTTAGATGAGATTGCCAGACTGGATCCAAAGGTTGCAGAGAAGAAAGAAGTGCCGATGCTTAACACAGCACTTCAGCTGACTGTGATTTATTTCATTCAGGAACTGCGTCGTCCGAATCAGAAGAAGGACGATATGGTCCGCATGAAACGCTTACAGGAGTTAGAGGAAGAGATGATTGCGGATCTGGTACGTTCCCGTTTTATTCTGGCAGTGGATTTCTCCAAGGTAGAGGGTGAGATCGAGCCAGGAAAAACAAATCCAAATGTACAGGTTCCAGTTGTAAAAGCACCAAACGGCGATGCGTTCCAGCCGATCTTTACGGATGTATGGGAGTTCCAGAAATTCCACAAGAATCCAGAAGTGAAGCTGCGTATGGCTCCGATCGAGTTCAAGGGACTGTTAGGCGCGCTGGTTCCACAGGCAAAGGGATTTGTGCTGAATCCAAATGGTGTGAACCTGATCTTATCCAGAGAGCAGTTGACTGCAATTACGAAGAAATTTTCATAAGAAGAAAATGGTGATAATCAAAAACGCTGTGATTCATGTTAAGTATGAGTCACAGCGTTTTTATTAATAAAGTTTCAGGGTGATCATGGTTACCGAATCTTCCGCATCGGACTGAAACCATGGAAATAAATCAAAAACAGGATAGAGGTGACCACCCAGGTCAGCGGGTATGTGAAAATGATGGCGTGAATATTGTGGTGGCTTGGTACGTAAAGAAGCAGCCACAGCACACGGAGGGCGCATACTCCAGTCATGGTTAAAAACATCGGGAACCAGGAATCACCAATGCCTTTTAAAGAACCGGAGTAGATTTCGATGATGATGTAAGTGAAGAACGTCGGCACCAGATAGTGAAGTACGTCCATACCGATGGTAAGCACTGCCGGATCTGTGGTAAAGATCTGGAAAATATATTGGCCAAAGTTGTATAGGAACAGGCTCAAGAAAAGCGTGGTGACAAAACTCATTCCCAGACACACCCGGATTCCCTTGCGGACCCGGTCCATTTTCCCAGCCCCGTAGTTCTGGCCTACGAAGGTAGTAACAGAGATGGAAAAGGCGCTGATGATCATCCAGAAGATCACATCAATCTTGCCATAAGTGGCCCAGGCCGCAACGGTGTCGGTTCCCAGGCTGTTGACGCTGGACTGGATGATGATGTTGGAAGTGGTGTACATGGCGGATTGAAGACCCGAAGGAAGACCGATTCGGACGATCCGTTTTAACATCCGCATATCAAGCCCAAGCTTGGAAAAATGAAGCTGGTACATATCGCTTGTCCGCACCAGCACCCAGATCACCAGGAAGGCGCTGACGCACTGGGAAATGATGGTTGCCAGAGCAGCTCCAGCAATTCCCATATGGAAATAGACAACGAATACAATATCCAGAATAATATTAGCAAAGCAGCTGGCAATCAGGAAATATAATGGCCGTTTGGAATCCCCCACTGCCCGTAAGATACCGGAGCCAATGTTGTAGATCAGATTGGCGATGGTTCCAAGAAAATAGATCCGCATATAGAGCGTGGCAAAGCCCACAATGTCTTCTGGTGTTCCCATGGCATTTAACGCAAATGGAGCACCCACAAATCCAATGACCATGAGAACAGCGCCGCTGATCACAGAAGCAGTGATAGCAGTGTGGACGGCGTAGCCCACCATTTCCTCCCGGTTTGCCCCGTAATACTGGGAAATGATGACGGTGGCACCGGAAGAAAGTCCTACGAAGAAACCGATCAGCAGATTGATGACGGTGCCAGTGGGTCCGCCTACCGCCGCCAGAGCCTGTTTGCCCACAAACCGGCCGACAATGATGGCGTCTACGGTGTTGTAAAGCTGCTGGAAAAAGGTTCCAAATAAGATTGGGAAGAAAAAGATCAGAAGCTGTTTCCAGATAACGCCTTCCGTGATCTGGTTATTGGAAACAGAGTGGTCAGCGGTTTTTGAAGCTGTTTGTTTGATGGATTGCTTTTTTAAGAAAGTCATATGCAGGTCCTCATTTGTTGTAAGAATATACGTCAATAGGAACAATGGATTGGTGTGGTTATTGTTTTTTCGGATAACGCCGGAAACGGTAATAGCTGAAGCCATGGAGGTAGATCAAAAACAAAACCGATGTAATCGTCCAGGTCAATGGATAGGAAAAGATCACCGTGTAAATGCTCCGGTGGCCTGGCACGTAAAGCAGCAGCCACAGCACACGCAGGCCGCAGACTCCAAGCATGGTGATGATCATCGGTTTCCAGGAGTCTCCGACACCTTTTAAGGAACTGGAATAGATTTCCAGAATGATGTAGGTGACATAAGTCGGAACCAGGAAACGCAGGATATGCATACCAATGGAAAGCACTTCCGGGTCGGTGGTAAAGATCCGGAAAATGTATTGGCCAAAGTTATAGAGCACAAAGCTTAAGCAAAGCGTCGAAACCAGGGTCATCCCCATACAGACTTTAATACCTCTGCGGACCCGCTCTGATTTCCCGGCACCATAATTTTGGCCCACAAAAGTAGTGATGGCAATACCAAAGGCACTGACGATCATACCGAAGATGGCGTCAATTTTGCCATAAGCGGCCCAGGCGCTGACCGTATCAGTTCCCAGGGCATTGATGCTGGACTGGATGATCACGTTGGACATGCCGTACATGGAGGACTGAAGGCCAGATGGCAGTCCGATGTGGATGATCCGTTTTAACATCCGTATGTCCAGTCCAAGTCTGGAAAGAACCAGCCGGTGCAGGTCCTGGGTGCGAGTTAAAGTAAAGATGACAAGAAATGCGCTGACGCACTGGGAGAAGATCGTAGCGAAAGCGGCTCCCGCAATACCAAACTGCAAAAGGATCACAAACAGGATGTCCAGAACAATGTTGGTAAAGCAGCTTGCCATCAGGAAATACAGGGGGCGTTTGGAATCACCAACTGCCCGCAGGATACCGGAGCCAATGTTATAGATCAGGTTGGGGATGGTTCCAAGAAAATAGATCCGGATATAGAGGGTGGCAAATCCCAACACATCTTCCGGGGTTCCCATGGCCTGGAGAGCCAGCGGCGCACCAAAGAATCCAACAACAGTCAGAACACCGCCACTGATGATGGAGGCGGTGATGGCAGTATGGACAGCATAACCTACCATATCGGCCTTTTGGGCACCGTAATACTGGGAGATAATGACCGTGGCACCAGAGGAAAGGCCGATGAAAAAGCCGATCAGAAGGTTGATGATGGATGTGGTGGAACCGCCCACCGCAGCCAGAGCCTGTTTCCCAAGAAAACGTCCGACAATGACGGCATCTGCCGTATTATAGAGCTGCTGGAAAAAGGTTCCAAATAAAATAGGAAAGAAAAACAGAAGAAGCTGTTGCCAGATAACTCCCTCTGTGATCGGATTGCTGCTGGAACCGGAAGTGGTTTTTGATTGTTGAAACATAAATGCTCCCTCGCCTGCAAAAGTATTTGAAAATATTCTATAAGTGCACTATAACACAGAAAAGGGAAGAAAACAACTAGTCAATCCGAGCTTTTTGGAGGGCATTATCAATGGCATTTAACAGGACCTGGGCAGTGTAACGGGTCTCCATGGAATAGGAAAGATCCTCTGTGGACTGATGGGCTAAAATCTGATTTTCCAGGTCAGCCATCACCGGTTCCATCAAGGGATACATGGTGGTGACTGCCTCGTCTAAGGACACGAAGGAAACGGAAGTGATGTCAGTATCATCTACGGTGACTTCTACATTCAGGTTCTGATTTCCTAAGGTCAGGGAAGATGTGTAAACTCCTGGGATGTAGGAGGCAGACCGGGCAGGCGTTTCAGATTTTTTCGGGTGGAACATGACAAACAGCAGGCAGATTAAGAGGATTGCCAGGCCAATAAAAATGGCGGTATAGATAATCTCTTTCATGCGTAAAACCACAATTTTTGTTTTTGAACTCATGGTAGAACCTCCGGGAACTCTTTGCTATAATGTATGGAGATGGTTATTGAAATATGTGCAGCGGTTGAGAGACCGTTTTGCAGTCACTGATCAGTGGGATTGTAGAATGCTTCCGCTGACCGTAAAAACATAAGTTTTAAGAAGAAAAGGATGGATCAATATGTCATTGCAGTTTGTGATCGGTAGCTCCGGGTCTGGAAAGACCCGTTATTTATATGAGAATCTGATAAATTTATCCATGGAACATCCGGAAGGCAATTATATCGCCATTGTTCCGGAACAGTTTACCATGCAGACCCAGAAGGAGATCGTGACCCTTCATCCCAATCATGGCAGTATGAACATCGATATTGTCAGCTTCCAGAGACTGGCGTACCGGATTTTTGAGGAGCTGGGCGTGGAGCATTTAGAGGTGCTTGACGATATGGGAAAATCCATGGTGCTTCGGCGGGTGGCAGCAGGGCAGAAGAAAAATCTGGGCCTGTATGGAAGCCATCTGAACCAGACCGGGTTTGTGAACCAGCTAAAATCTATGCTTTCCGAGCTTTATCAGTACGGGATACAGCCGGAGAATCTGCGGGAGGCCATGGAACATGCGGGGCCACTGCTTTGTGAAAAGCTTCACGATATTTCTGTAGTATACGAGGCATTTCAGCAGGAGATCCAGGAGAAGTACATCACGGCAGAGGAGATCCTGGATGTGCTGTGCCGGGTGCTGCCAAGATCGGAGCTGATCAGGAAAAGTGTGGTGACGCTGGATGGCTATACAGGTTTCACACCGGTCCAGTACCGGATCGTGGAATTGCTGATGCGCTATGCGAAACAGGTGATCATTACGGTTTCGATTGACCCGGAAGAGAAGCCATATGAGCGGACTGGCATTGATCATTTATTTTATATGGGCAAGGAAATGATCTGGCGGGTTAATGAACTGGCGGCGAGAAATGGGATTTGCAGGGATCAGGATGTTCGTTTAGAAGGAAAATGTCTGCCACGGTTCCAGAACAGTCCAGCCATTGCTTTTGTGGAGAAGAATTTATACCGCTATGGACGGAGGTCCGAGCAGGAGCCGAAGGAGATCCGGGTATTTCGGGCTGTTTCTCCAGGAGAGGAGGCGTCATTTGCGGCATCCATGATCCACTGTTTGGTGCGGGAACAGGGAATCCGTTATCGGGAGATCGCTGTGATCACCGGGGATCTGGCTGGATATCGCTATGAGATCGTAAACCGGTTTGAGCGGGAAAAAATCCCGTATTTCATGGATGATAAGAAGAGCATCCTGGAAAATGTCATGGTGGAGTTTATCCGTGCAGCGTTGGACGCAGTGCGGAAGGATTTTGACTATGAAAGTATGTTCCGGTTACTAAAAACAGGACTTTTGACAGAGAAAAAAGAAGAACTGGACCGGCTGGAAAATTATGTGATCGCCATGGGCGTCCGTGGATGGAAATGGTGGAAAGAGACCTGGGAGCGGACATACCGCGGTGGAAAAGACATCAATCTGGATCAGTTAAATGCATTTAAAGAGGAAATCTTATGTGTTTTGGAGCCATTTCGCGACTGCATGAAAGCGGAGGAGCGGACCATCGGTTCCATGACGGACGGGGTGATCAGGTGTCTGGAAACCTGCATGGTGCGGGAAAAGCTGGATCAGTATTGTCAGTATTTTGAGGGAACCGGACAGTTCAGTCTTGCCAAGGAATATGAGCAGGTCTATGATCGGGTGTTAGAGCTTCTGGAGCGGTTGAAGGAGCTTCTTGGAACAGAAAAGGCCACAGTGAAGGAATATGCGGAGATTCTGGATGCCGGATTTGCGGAAATCCAGGTGGGAGTGATCCCCGCAACGGTGGACCGGGTGGTGGTCGGTGATATTACCAGAACACGGTTGGATCGGATCAGGGTACTGTTATTTTTAGGAGTCAATGAGGGCATTGTTCCAGGCCGGAAGGACGGCGGAAGCCTGTTAAATGATATGGATCGGGAGGCATTAAAGGAGTGCCAGATCGAACTGGCTCCCACATCCAGGGAAGATGGACTGATGCAGCGATATTATCTGTACCTGCTTCTGACCAAACCGTCGGATGAGTTCGTTTTGTCTTACGCATCCTTTAATCAGGCGGGAAAATCCATGCGGCCTTCCAGTCTCATCAGTGAGATGAAGCGGATGTTCCCGCTGCTCACAGTGCAGGACGCATCGGAGGAGACCAGAAAGATCTATTCTCTGGAAGAAGGAAAGGAGAAGCTGATTGAAGGACTTCGGGCTTATGAGGAGCATGGAGACGACCGGAAATTCCTGGAATTGTACCGGTATTTTGCCGCCAGCAGGGAGTATGGGGAATTGACGAAAAAACTGACGGACGCGGCATTTTATTCCTATGAAAAGCGTGGAATCAGCAAGGCGGCAGCCAGCGCCCTCTACGGAACCATTTTACAGGGTAGTGTGACAAGGCTGGAGAAATACGCAGCATGTGCGTATGCCCATTTTCTGAATTATGGTCTGGAACTGATGGAGCGTCAGGAGTACCAGGTGGGCGCGGCAGATATGGGAAATCTGTTCCACAGCACGATCGATCTGTGCTTTCAGGAACTACAGGAGCAGGGAAAGAAACTGACGGAACTGACCGAGGCAGAGCGGGCTGCACTGGTGGGAAACTGTGTGCGGCAGGTGACAGAACATTATGGGAGTACCATTTTCCAGAGTACCGCCAGAAACCAGTATCTGGTGCGGCGGGTAGAGAAAATGACGGAACGGACCATCTGGGCTCTGGCAGAGCAGTTAAAAAAGGGAGATTTCGAGCCGGCGGGCTTTGAGGTGGCATTCTCTGCGATTGATAACTTGTCGGCTATGAAGATCCGGCTGTCGGAAGAAGAACAGCTTCATCTGCGCGGCCGGATCGACCGGCTGGATCTATGCGAGGATCAGGAGCATGTGTATGTGAAGATCATTGATTACAAATCCGGTGGAACCCGGTTTGACCTGGCGGCGGTCTATTATGGGCTGCAGCTGCAGCTTGTGGTCTATATGGACGCAGTGACAGAGCTTGAGGAGCGGAAACATCCTGGTAAAGAGGTAGTTCCGGCTGGAATCTTTTATTATAATATCAAGGACCCATTGGTGGATACAGATAAGGAAAATGCGGAGACACCGGAGGAGATCGAAAAGGAAATCCTGCGTCAGCTTCGCATGAATGGTCTGGTAAACAGTGATCTGGAGGTCATCAGCCATATGGACCGGGCCATTGAGAAAAAGTCAGATGTGATCCCGGTGGCATTAAAGGATGGCATGATCCAGGAAAATTATTCATCTGTGGCCAGTGGACGACGGTTTGAGATCTTGAAAAATTATGTGAGAAGACAGCTGGCATGCAGCGGGCGGGAGATCTTAGACGGCAATACGGCAGTGGAGCCTTATAAGGGGGCGGCTGGTTCCGCCTGCGATTACTGTCCGTATCATGGAGTCTGTGGATTTGATGCCAAGGTAGCCGGTTATCGGTTCCGGAAATTTCCGGCGATTCAAGCAGAGAAGATCTGGGAGAAGATGTCAGAGGCAACAGAAGAAGATGGGGATACCGCTGGAAGGACAGCAGATACCGATGCAGGCATGGCAGAGAACGGAGGAAAACGGGAATGAAATGGACAGAGAAACAACAGCAGGTGATCGATACCAGAAACCGGAACCTCTTAGTATCTGCGGCAGCAGGAAGTGGAAAGACAGCGGTGCTGGTGGAGCGGATCATCCAGATGATCAGTGGGGGAGAGCATCCGCTGGATCTGGATCAGCTTCTGGTGATGACATTTACCAATGCGGCGGCGGCAGAGATGCGGGAACGGATCGCGGCGGCTATTGAGAAAAAGCTGATGGAACAGCCGGAAAACCGTCATCTTCAGGTGCAGGCGGCGCTGGTCCCTCATGCGCAGATCACCACCATCGACAGCTTCTGTCTGAATCTGATCCGTAATCATTTTAATAAGCTGGATATTGATCCAGGCTTCCGGATCGGTGATGAGGGAGAGTTATTGCTTCTGCGGACGGATGTGATGGAGGAACTGTTAGAGGAATATTATCAGAAGGATGATCCAGAGTTTGAGCAGTTTGTGGAGACTTATGCCACAGGCCGGACGGATGCAGGAATCGAGGACTACATCATGCAGGTGTACCGGTTTGCCCAGAGTAATCCATTTCCGGATCAATGGATCAAAAAATGCCGGGAAGAGATCCGGGAGACCCGGGATGGTAGTCTGGAAGAAACCTCCTGGATGAGATTTCTGATGAAAGACGCCAGGCAGCAGCTGACAGAACTGGAAGAACAGCTTCGCAGCGCGTATGCAGTGTGTCTGGAAGCAGATGGACCTCAGGTTTATCAGAATGTACTGATGGAAGAATGTGAAATGCTCCGGGGATTAAAAGAAAGTTCCGATTATCGGGAATTGAATAAACGGCTGGTGGCTGCTTCCTTTGGACGGCTTCCAGCTTCCAGAAGCAAGGATGTGGATACGGCGAAAAAACAGCAGGTGACGGACTGCAGAGACCGGGTGAAAAAGGCTATGGCGGATCTGAAAGGGCTTTACGGGGCGCAGACAGAGGAAGAATCAGCAGCGGATCTTCTGGGAACCAGTCCGGTGGTGTTGAAGCTGTTGGAACTGACGGAGGAATTTGACCGGAGGTTCCAGGAGAGCAAGCGGGAAAAGAATATTGTGGATTTCAACGACCTGGAGCATTATGCTCTGGAAATCCTGATCTGTTCGGAGCAGGATGTGGAGGAAGGCAGCGCACCAGCGGGAGAAACTGATGATGGAATCCGAAATGGTATCCTGTATACAGAAACCGCCGACCAGCTGAGCAGACAGTATGCGGAAATCTTAGTGGATGAGTACCAGGACAGCAACTATGTGCAGGAGGCTTTGATCCAGAGCTTGTCCGGGGAGCGGTTTGGGCGGCCAAACGTATTTATGGTGGGAGATGTGAAGCAGAGTATTTACAAATTCCGTCTGGCGCGGCCGGAGTTATTTATGGAAAAATACGCGTCCTATACGGATGAGGACAGTTCCAGCCAGAAAATCGAACTTCACCAGAATTTCCGAAGCCGGAAATCGGTGCTGGACAGCGTAAATCATGTCTTTTACCGGGTAATGACGAAAAATCTGGGAAATGTGGAGTACTCAGAGGATGCGGCCCTTCATCCAGGAGCGGTATTTGCGGAGTGTCCGGACCATGAGACCGGTGGGAAAACGGAACTTTTACTGGCAGATACGGGGAAAGCAGTCACGGGAGAGGCAGACGAGGAACTGGCGGAGTACACCAGCCGGGAAATTGAGGCAAAGATGATTGCTTCCAGGGCCCGTGAGCTGACAGATCCTGTCCATGGGCAGTGGATCTGGGATAAGGAGAAGGAGTGCTACCGCCCGGCAGAATACGGGGATATGGTGATCCTGCTGCGAAGCATCAGCGGATGGACGGAAAGCTTTATCAACGTGCTGACCCAGGAGGGGATTCCGGCGTATGCGGAGACTGGAAGCGGGTATTTTGACACGGTTGAGGTGGAGACGATCCTGTCCATGCTGGCGGTGATCGATAATCCGATGCAGGATATTCCGCTGGCGGCAGTGCTGCGCTCGCCCATTGGAGGCGTGACCGATGAAGAACTGGCCTGGATGATGGCAGAGGAGAAAAAGTCTGCCAGGAAAGGTCAGGACCGAGGGATTTACCAGGCGTTTTGCAGAAAGCTTGGAGAAATAGAGGATATTGTTGGTGTAGAAAACAAGCAATTGTTAGAAAAACTGAAACATTTCAACCAATTGCTGCAAAATCTGCGCTTTGCTTCCTCTTATCTTCCGATCCATGAACTGTTGTTTCTGGTTTACGAAAAAACCGGCTACTATGATTATGCTGCTTCCATGCCGGCAGGTGAGACCCGGAAGGCGAACCTGGATATGCTGGTGGAGAAAGCCTCTGCCTATGAGAAGACCAGTTATAAGGGTTTATTTCAGTTTATCCGCTATATCCATAAATTAAAGAAATATGAGATGGATTTTGGCGAAGCCCAGGAGTCTGGAAAGCAGGAGAACCGGGTCCGTATTATGAGTATTCACAAGAGCAAGGGACTGGAGTTTCCAATCGTGTTTTTAGCAGGAATGGGTAAAAAATTCAATAAACAGGATGTCCGTGGGCGGCTGCTGATCGATATGGATCTGGGCATCGGGACAGATCACCTGGATCTGGAGCAGCGGACCCAGAATTCTACGCTGAAGAAAAACGTCATGAAGCGGAAGATGGATCTGGATAATCTGGGAGAAGAGCTGCGTGTTCTCTATGTGGCCATGACCAGAGCGAAAGAAAAACTGATCATGACAGGAACAGACCGCTTCCTGGCCAAAAAGCTGGGCAAATGGAAGAGTCTGGAACAGAGCGGACAGATCCCATATACGGTGTTGACTACAGCCGGGTCTTATCTGGACTGGGTACTGATGACAGCACCGGAGGATTCGGAGCTTTTTGATGTGAAAGAGATTGCCGTGGAAGCCTTGGTGGGGGAAACAGTGGCGAGAAAGCTGCAGAAACACATTTCCAGAGAGGCATTGTTGTCGCTGCCATTGGATCAGGTTTACGATGAAGAACTTGCTGCAGAATTGGAGCATCATCTGACCTATGAATATGAGCATCTGGCAGATGTGGGACTTCACACAAAGGCCACGGTATCGGAACTGAAACGGGCGGGACAACCGATGGAGGAATTTTCAGAGGAAGAGCAGCCGGTGGATCTGTTTGCCCAGTGGAAGAGCACCGGGCAGCAGGAGCAGCCAGAAAAACAGGTCATGGAGCGGGCTGCCAGGCGTGGTACAGCATACCACCGGGTACTGGAGCTGCTGGATTTCACAACGGCAGTCTCTCTTAAGGATGTGCAAAATCAGATCCAGGAGATGGTGACAAGCGGAAAAATTTCTGAAGAAAATGCCAGAATGGTACGCCCAGGTGAGATCTGGAAATTTGTCCAGACAAAAACCGGGAAACGGATGACCAGAGCCCAGTCGAAGCGTCAGTGCCACCGGGAACAACAGTTTGTCATGGGCGTTCCGGCCAGGGAGATGCATATGGGTGATTCAGATGAACTGGTGTTGATCCAGGGTATCATTGATGTATGGCTGGAAGAAGAGGATGGAATGGTTCTGATTGATTATAAAACGGATCATGTATCCGATGGAGAGATTCTGGTAAAGCGCTATAAAGTCCAGCTGGATTACTATCAGAGGGCGCTGGAGCAGATGACTGGAAAAAGGGTAAAAGAACGGATCATTTACTCACTGGCATTGCAAAAAGAAATTTTGTGCTGACCATAAGAAAAACTGTATAAAATAGAAAATGCATGAGAATGAAAAACACATGAGAATGATGGAAATATATGATTCCATTTCTCATGTGTTTTTTATGTAATAATTATTCAAGATACCAGGGTCAAATGCTTTTGACCCCAACATCTTATTCAAGCACCTGATCACCATTTTTGGTGCAGTAGATCTTAATGCATAAGCGTGCCATCCAGTCCCTGGTTTCCTTAGTGTCCCATCCGCCGCTGTTAGGGCTGCAGCCGGCGTCATTGTTCCAGAGCCATTTCGGAGTTGGGAACAGGGCGATCTGTGGATACAGTTCCTTGTAAAACTCAAAATCGACACCGTTCTGTCCATGATGGGCTGCCTGGACAATATCACAGTTTAAAGAAGCCAGATCTACATCTTCCATAAGCTGTCTGCCGCCTTCTTCTCCTAAATCTCCCAGGAATACCACATTGGTTCCATTGAGAGAAACCAGATAGACAACACTGCTGTTATTGGAAGTATTTTTCTCAATGGCATAAGCGGAATTCAGGACCTGAATGGTTGCAGGACCAGCTTCAATGATCTGTCCTGCCTCGATATCATCATGAACCACATCTTCCGGCATCCGGCTTAAAGCATCCTTCAGAGCATAGACTGTCTGCTGGCAGCCCTGATCACAGTATTGTTCATACCAGTCATCATCAAGGAACGAACAGTAGATTCCATCGATGGTGATGTCCTGGCTGTGATGATTCAGGATAGTGGTGATGGCGCCAACGTGATCTGAATCTGGATGAGTCAGAAGCCATGCCTGGACATGTCCGCCTTTGGCCTGAATCTGTTTTAACAGAAATTCACTGTTGATATTCCAGCCGCCGTCAATGACGATCAGACCGCCTTCTCCGGTTTCGATGATACAGGAGAGGGATTGGGATTTTGATTCGTGGTTGGCATATAAGGTGAGCCGTCCATCCCCAAAGAGTCCGGTGTCCTCTGCAAAGCTGCAGAAAGGCTGGACCAGAACCAGGAAACAGGCAATCATCAGGCCCCATAAAAGTGTTGGGAAAACGATCCGCGTACTTTTGTTGTTTTTTATAATGTTGAAATGATTAGACGTTGAAGCGGAACAGAATGACATCTCCGTCCTGGACAACATAGTCCTTTCCCTCCAGTCTGACAAGTCCTCTTTCACGGGCTACGGAGTATGCACCGCAGTCCAGAAGATCCTGGTAGTTCACGACCTCGGCACGGATAAATCCACGCTCAAAATCGGAATGGATCTTACCAGCAGCCTGTGGAGCCTTGGTTCCTTTTTTGATGGTCCAGGCTCTGGTTTCATCTTCACCAGAAGTTAAGAAACTTAACAGACCAAGCAGGTCGTAGCTTGCCGCGATCAGTTTTTCAAGACCGGACTCCTTAAGACCCAGATCCTCTAAGAACATGGCCTTTTCATCATCGTCCAGTTCAGAGATCTCTTCCTCGATCTGGGCACAGATCACAAATACCTGGCTGTCATTAGCAGCAGCGAACTCCCGTACCTTCTGAACGTATGGGTTGGAAGTGCCGTCATCCTCTAAATGGTCTTCATTGACATTGGCAGCGAAGATCACAGGTTTCCAGGTCAGTAAATTTAAAGAATTGATAAATGCTCTCTGGTCATCATCCTCACAAGGGAAGCTTTTTGCCAGATTGCCTTCTTCCAGATGGGCTTTGATGGCTTTCAGGATCTCAACCTCTTTTGCCAGGGACTTATCGTTAAATGCGCCCTTGGAGGTTTTCGCGATACGGCGTTCCAGGATCTCAATATCGGAGAAGATCAGCTCTAAGTTGATGGTTTCAATATCACGAAGAGGATCAACGCTTCCGTCTACATGAATGACATTCGGGTCATCAAAGCAGCGTACTACGTGAACGATGGCATCTACTTCACGAATATTGGATAAAAACTGGTTGCCAAGACCCTCGCCCTTGGATGCGCCCTTTACCAGACCGGCGATATCAACGAATTCGATGACAGCAGGTGTCACTTTCTTGGAATGATACAGATCTCCCAATAATTTTAATCTGGCATCTGGAACCGCTACCACACCAACGTTTGGATCGATGGTACAGAATGGGTAGTTTGCGGACTCAGCCCCGGCCTTTGTTAAAGAATTAAATAACGTACTTTTGCCTACATTTGGCAGACCGACAATACCTAATTTCATATATGTCTATTCTCCTTTGAAATTTCTTTTCGTAATTTATAACATAACGTTTTAATTATAACAGGAGTTTGGCCTTTTCTCAAGGACTTATTGCGGGGAAAATCCGGGAAAAATCGGTCCCGGATGTCGAATCCTGGGGGTTCATGTCGGTCGAAATTCGTTGCTTTTTTGTATCTGTGGGGTTAAAATAAAGAAAACGTAGTAACTGTGAAGGTATGGAACCGTTACAAAATGTAAAGAAAAAGGAGAAAATGTACATATGTTAACTGCTGCAGATATTCGTTTCGTCCATCTGGGGCTTGGAATTGAACACTTACGAAACAGTATCTCTGTGTTTGGATTCCGGATCGCTTTTTATGGAATCATTATTGGAATTGGAATGCTGGCTGGTATCTGGATTGCCCAGTCAGACGCCAGACGCCGCGGGCAGGACCCGGATCTTTATCTTGATTTCGCACTGTATGGTATTATATTTTCCATTATCGGTGCCAGAACCTATTATGTGATCTTTGATTGGGATAACTATAAAAATGATCTGATCCAGATCTTCAATTTAAGAGCGGGCGGACTGGCCATCTATGGGGGAGTCATAGCAGGCGTCCTGACCTTGCTTGTATTTACCAGAGTGAAGAAACTCTCCTTCTTTTCCATGGCAGATACGGGAGTTCTTGGACTGATTACCGGACAGATCATCGGAAGGTGGGGGAACTTTTTTAACTGCGAGGCATTTGGAGGCTATACAGATAGCCTTCTTGCCATGCGGATCAAGAGATCCCTGGTCAATCCCGGAATGATCTCACAGGAACTGCTGGATCATCTGATCGTGGAGAATGGGGTGGAGTATATTCAGGTTCATCCGACATTTCTCTATGAATCGATGTGGAACCTGGGAGTACTGATTTTTATGCTGTGGTACCGTAAGCGGAAGAAATTTGACGGGGAGATGCTTTTGATCTATCTGCTGGGATATGGTCTTGGCAGAAGCTGGATCGAAGGTCTCAGAACCGACCAGCTGATCTTCTTTGGCACAGGCATTCCGGTATCCCAGGCATTATCTATGCTGTTGGTGTTGATTTCCGGCACCGTGTTAGTATACAAACACAAACAACTGAAAAAGGCAAAAAAAGGAGATGTGGGATGACAAATTCAAAGGAAGAACTGATTCAGAAGATCGAATTGGCAAGAGAAGTATTAAATAAGAGCATCGATGAGAAAAAACAGTATGATGAGGTTTACCAGAACAGTATTTTGCTGGATACATTGATTGAGCAGTATATTGAGGCTGGTTATTAAATGAAGATATAGAAATAAGAAGAGAGGAACTGCCATCTGATGGGGTTCCCCTCTTTCTTTATGTATTTTCCTTTTTCTTATTGCGGAAATGCAAAAACCGGCTGTAAGCGTAAATCAAAATCGGCACGATCATGGTGCAGTAGATAGCTGCCATGAGACATTGTCTGGAAAATGGACTGCCGATCAGTGCCAGTACCAGGGTAGAGACGTAAAGACAGACCAGTAAAATCACGCCAAGAATGGCGAAAATCCGTTTTAAATTCATTACATATCCTCCGCAAGCTGTTCCCAGCGTTCGTAAAGCTCTGCCAGACGGGCGTCCACGGCTTCTTTTTCTTTGTGGATCTCCATGAGTTTTCCTACGTTGGAGGCAATCTCCGGCTGCTGGATCTGTTCGTCTAATTCTTCGCCTCTGGCTTCTAAGGTCGCGATCTCTTCCTCGACTTTTTTCAACTCATTCTGCTTTTTCCGAAGTTTTGCCTGTTCTTCTCTCTGGGCTTTCCAGTCGGACCTGCCGTTGGAAACCGGGGCAGAAACAGTGGAAACAGCGGCAGTGGAATCGGATCTTGAAGGATCAGCAGTACCATGTTTGGAAGCGGTACGATCACCAGAAGAAGCAGTTCCGTTCACTCCGGCATAAAGTTGGTTCATCAGATCATGTTTTTCCAGGTAATAGTCGTAATTGCCAATATAATTAATGAAGGTCTCACTGGTCAGTTCCAGGATACGGGTGGCGGTTCTGTTGATGAAATAACGGTCGTGGGACACATAAAGGACAGTTCCCGTGTAGTTATTTAATGCCTCTTCCAGAATCTCCTTGGAAGTGATGTCTAAGTGGTTAGTCGGCTCATCTAAGATCAGGAAGTTAGCATTGGAGAGCATCAGCTTCGCTAAAGAAACACGTCCGCGCTCGCCGCCGCTTAAATCCTTGATCCGTTTGAATACATCGTCTCCTGTAAAGAGGAAAGCAGCCAGCACGTTGCGGATGCGGGTGTTGTTTAAGTCCGGGTAAGTGTCCTGGAGTTCGTCAAATAAGGTTTTCTCCATGTGTAAAACCTGGTGCTCCTGGTCATAGTAACCGATATGGACCTTGGAACCTAAGATGATCTCACCGGAATCAGCGGGGATCATCTGGTTGATGATCTTTAAGAGGGTGGTTTTGCCAGTACCGTTGTTGCCGATGATGGCCACACGCTCGCCGCGCTGGATGTCCATGTCCACGCCTGCGAATAAATGGGTGTCGCCAAAGGATTTGCTCAAATTCCGCACGGTCAGCACGTCATTGCCGCTGATGATGTTAGGCTCCAGGCGGATCTTCATCTCGTCATCTACTTCCGTAGGCTTGTCCAGAACCTCGATCTTATTCAACATTTTTTCGCGGCTTTCTGCCCGTTTGATGGATTTTTCACGGTTGAAGGACTTTAATTTGGCAATGACTTCTTCCTGGTGTTTGATCTCCTGCTGCTGATTTAAGTAGGCTTTTCGCTGGGCATCGCGGATCATGGCGCGTTTTTCGCTGTAAGCGGTGTAATTGCCCTGGTAAACAGTGGCATTGCCACGGTCTAACTCAATAATCTTGGTAACCACGCGATCCAGAAAATAGCGGTCATGGGCAACGATGATCACAGCACCCTTGTAATTCATCAGGTAGGTCTCTAACCAGGAGATGGATTCCATGTCTAAGTGGTTGGTCGGCTCGTCCAGCATGATGATGTCCGGTCTGGACAGAAGCAGTTTACCTAAAGAAACGCGGGTTTTCTGGCCTCCGGAAAGGGTGGAAATCTCCTTCGTGAAATCTTCTTCTGCAAAGCCAAGACCTTTTAAGACGCCGGTGATCTCGCTCTGGTAGCTGTAGCCGTTGGCCAGCTCAAATTCATGGTTTAAACGTGTGTAAGTATCCAGCATCTGATCCAGTTCGGCGCCAGTTACATGTTTCATCTGTACTTCCAGGCTGCGGATTTTCTCCTCCATCTCGATGATGGGGCGCTTCACCTCTAAAAGTTCCTCGTAGATGGTCTTGTGGCTGGTCAGATCCTGGTGCTGTGCCAGATAGCCAAGAGTTTTGCCCTTGGAAAGCACCGCATCCCCCTGATCGGCGGATAATTCTCCCACGATGATCTTGAGCAGAGTGGACTTGCCAGCGCCGTTGATACCGACGATGGCGGCTTTTTCATAATCTTCTATATGAAAAGAAACATCATTCAGGATCACGTCGGTTCCGAATGATTTGCTGATATGACTGCATGATAATATCATAAATACCTCCGAGGATAATACGAACGATAATACGAACATTTCTACATTATAATATAGATTTTAGCCAGATGCAATAACAGTTCTGTTTGACATTATTTTAACCTGAGGGTATAATAAAATCATTCTAGTCCGCACGCAGGAGCGTGTATGCATGGAAAAGGGGAATTACAGTGGAAAATAAAGAAATATCAAAGGCCGTGATTGCCCGGCTGCCCAGATATTACCGGTATCTGGGAGAACTTATGGAAGATGGAGTAGAGAGAATCTCCTCTAGTGAGTTAAGTGCCAGGATGAAAGTAACCGCTTCCCAGATCAGGCAGGATCTGAATAATTTTGGTGGATTTGGCCAGCAGGGATACGGCTATAACGTAAAATATCTGTATACTGAGATCGCGAAGATCCTCGGTATTGACCGCCAGCATAATCTGATCATCATCGGAGCTGGTAATTTAGGACAGGCCATTGCCAATTATGCGAATTTTGAACGTCGTGGCTTTATCATCAAGGGAATGTTTGATGTGAACCCAAGACTGATCGGTCTGGTGGTCCGTGGAATCGAGATCCGTGGAGTGGAAGAGCTGGAGAAGTTTATCGTGGAGAACGATGTCCAGATCGCAGCCCTGACGATTCCGAAGACCAAAGCGCCAGAGATTGCTGACCGTCTGGTAAAGGCCGGAATCAAGGCAATATGGAATTTTGCCCATACGGATTTACAGGTTCCGGATGATGTGGTGGTGGAGAACGTCCATCTGTCAGAGAGTCTGATGAGACTGTCTTATCGTGTCTGCAGCATGCAGGATCAGAAAGAAGAGAAAGCCAGAAAGCTGGAAGCAAAAAAGGCGGAGAAGACTACATGATCGTAGGGATTGGAACAGATCTGATCGAAATTGCAAGGATAGAGAAGGCCTGCAGGAAGCAGGCTTTTCTTTCACGGATTTATACAGAAGAAGAATGCCGGCTGGCTGGGGGAAGTATCTCTCGGCTGGCTGGCAATTTTGCCGTCAAGGAGGCAGTTTCCAAAGCACTTGGAACCGGTTTCCGGGAGTTTATGCCCATCGATATCGAGGTGCTGAGGAATGAATTGGGGAAACCTTATGTAAACCTGTATGGCGGTGCAGCCAAGCGGGCGTTTGAACTGAATGTGGGAATCATTCATGTGACGATCACCAATACGAAAGAGTACGCACAGGCGTTTGCGGTAGCAGAAGAGCAATAGGGAGGAAACCATATGAGATATCTTGTAACTGGAAGTCAGATGCGGGCCATCGATCAGAATACGATCCAGAATATCGGGATTCCGTCCCTGGTGCTGATGGAACGGGCGGCAGAATGTGTGGCACGGAAGGCAGAACAGTTATGTGATCAGAAAACATTGCAGATCCTGGCAATTTGTGGTGTCGGTAATAATGGGGCAGATGGAGTGGCAGCGGCCAGGATGCTTTATCTTCATGGATTTGATGTGCTGGTGGTCGTAGTGGGGAATGAAGCCCATGCGACAAAGGAATTTGAAGTTCAGAAGGGGATTGCAGAAAAGCTGGAGATCCCGGTTGTGGACTGGGAACATTTTTTACATGGTGAGGATGAGCAGAAAGCAGGAGACTGCGCGATCATCGACGCAGTCTTTGGTGTTGGGCTTTCCAGAGATGTGGAAGGAACCTATGCCGAGGTGTTAGACTGGATCAATAAGGCAGAGACGGAGTGGGTACTGGCGGTAGATATGCCGTCTGGGATTCACAGTGATACTGGTGCGGTTATGGGAACAGCGGTGAAGGCCGATGTGACGGTGACGTTTGGATATGAAAAGATGGGAAGCGCCCTTTATCCGGGTCGAGGTTATTGTGGACAGACTGAGGTATGCGACATTGGATTTCCGGAGCTCAGCCGGAAAAAAGCCGGAGCAGAGCAGTTCACCTATGATCCGGAGGATTTAAACCGGATTCCGGTCCGCCCAGCTTACAGCAACAAAGGCACTTTTGGAAAAGTGCTGGTGGTGGCGGGATCAGCGGACATGAGCGGTGCGGCTTATCTGTGCGCAAAAGCGGCGTACAGCATGGGGGCCGGTCTGGTAAAGATCATGACGCCCCAGGAAAACCGTCAGATCCTGCAGACCTTACTCCCAGAGGCGATTCTGTCCTCTTACCGTAATGGACAGGAACCGGAAAATCTGGAAAAATTAAGCAGCCAGGTGGAGAAAAACTGTGGCTGGGCAGATGTGATCGTGTTAGGACCCGGCATGGGACAGGGAAGTACCGCCAAGTTTCTGGTACAGGAATTTTTATCCAATGCTTATGTGCCCATGATCATTGATGCGGATGGATTGAATATCATTGCATCGGATCCGGATCTGACCGGATTTTATACAGAAAATCTGATCCTGACCCCTCATCTGGGAGAGATGGCGCGATTGACCGGGAAAACGGTACCGGAGATCCAGGAAGATCTGCCATCCTGTGGTGCGCAGTACAGCAGCGACAGCGGCGTGATCTGTGTGTTAAAGGATGCGGCAACTGTAGTGACGGGGCGGGATGGACAGTGTTATGTAAACTCCAGCGGTAATAGCGCCATGGCGAAGGCCGGTTCTGGAGATGTACTGTCCGGTACCATTGCAGGGCTTCTGGCCCTGGGAATGGAGAACTGGGATGCTGCGGTATTAGGCGTTTATATCCATGGGACAGCCGGTGACCGGGTTCTTGAGAAAAAGGGATCTCATGGGCTTTTGGCGCGTGATTTAACAGAAGAGATCGCTGCGATCACGACAGAGATAGAGAAAGATGAGCCGGTGAGAGAACACTGTGCCATTGAGGATAGAATTTGCTTCAGGAGGAAATGAGGGATGTATCAGAACGTACCCTACAAACGAGTATTCGTCACGATCGACCTTGACGCGATCGTTTTTAATATGGAATCAATGAAACAGAATATTAAACCCGGAACAGAGATGATGGGTGTGGTAAAAGCAGATGGTTACGGTCATGGAGCTGTGCCGGTGGCAAAAGCCATGGATCCTTATGTATGGGGATATGCGGCAGCGACCTCTGAGGAGGCCCTGCAGCTGAGGGCGCATGGTATTACCAAACCGGTGCTGGTGTTAAGCCCGGTGCATCCGTCAGAGTTTCAGGAACTGATCCGGGAAGGCATCCGTATCACGGTATTTACCAGAGAGCAGGCAGAAGACATTTCCAAAGAGGCATCCGCCCTTGGTAAGACAGCCAATATCCACATCGCAGTGGACACTGGTATGAGCCGGATCGGTGTGATCCCAGATGAACATTCTGCAGCCCTGGTGGAGGAGATCAGCCAGATGGATGGAATCCGTGTGGAGGGTTTGTTCACTCATTTTGCGAAGGCAGATGAGGAAGAGAAGGAATCCACCAGAAAACAGATGGAGCGGTTTACTTATTTTGCAAGATTATTAGAAGACCGGGGATTGGAGATTCCAAGAAAACATGTGGCAAACAGTGCCGGAATCATTGATTTCCCGGAATTCAGTTGTGATATGGTCCGCGCCGGTATTACGGTATATGGAATGTATCCGTCAGACGAGGTAGAAAAGAACCGGGTTCCGTTAAGACCTGTCATGTCCCTGAACAGCTATGTAACTTATGTAAAGACCATCGAAGCAGGTACTGAAGTCAGCTATGGAGGTATCTTCAAGGCAGAGAAACCGATGAGAGTGGCAACGGTCTGCATCGGTTACGCAGACGGTTATCCGAGGAGCGCTTCGAATAAGGGGAGAGTACTGATCCACGGAAAGAGCGCCAGAATCCTGGGAAGAGTCTGCATGGACCAGCTGATGGTGGATGTAACGGATATACCGGAGGTTCAGCCATGGGATCTGGTAACTTTAATTGGCCGTGATGGTGATGACGGTATTACCATGGAAGAACTGGCAGAAGCAAGCGGCGGATTTCATTATGAGCTGGCATGCATTTTCGGAAAGAGAGTGCCGAGAGTGTATGTGAAAGGTGGAAAGATCGTCGGGACCAAGGACTATTTCCATGACCAGTATGAGGATTTTTTAGAGTAAGTCAACATCGAACATTTTCTTCTCCGTAACATATGATGATATCAGGGGCAAAAGATCAGAAGTCTGGCGCAAGCGAATCTTTTGACCCTAACATAGGATGATATGACAGGGAACGTATAGAATACAGAAAATGAGTCAATAATGGTATTAAATATGATTGACGGAGTGTGAAGATGTGGTTATCAGGCGAGGAGATATTTATTATGCAGATCTGCGTCCGGTGATCGGCTCCGAACAGGGAGGCGTTCGTCCGGTGCTGATTATTCAGAATGATATAGGAAACCGCCACAGTCCTACAGTGATCTGTGCAGCGATTACCTCGAAGATGAACAAGGCAAAGCTGCCTACCCATGTGGAACTGGATACCAGACGGTGTGATATGATCAAAGATTCTGTGATCCTGCTGGAGCAGCTGCGTACCATTGATAAGCAGAGACTGAAAGAGAAAATCTGTCACATTGATGAAGAACTTCTGGAGAAGGTGGACTGTGCCCTGAAGGTAAGCCTGGAGCTGCTTACATAGTGGAAAAATAGGTTACAATACCGGTGGAGCGGGACACCGTTGACGGAAGGTATGGAATTTGATATAGTGGAAATGAAGGTACAAGTAAGTTTAAAGGAGTAAAGAAAAAGTATGGACGAAGGTTTTTCGCCTCTTAGTATGGTGCTGTTTCTGGTGTTTATCGGCCTGGAAGCAGCTTTTTACGGATTAGGATCAGCAATCCAGAATGTCAGCGAAGCAGATCTGGAAAAGGATGCTGAAGAGGGAAATAAAAAGGCTAAGTGGCTGTTAAAGATCGTGGAGCAGCCGAAGTATTTCGTATATTCTCTCCAGGCAGTGACCAATGTTATCGGTCTGATCCTGGGCTCTTATGTGCTTCGCAGCTGGGGAAGCGGTCTGGGTCTGTGGATCGTGAAGGCAACCGACTGGGATGTGAAGCTGGGACGTACCCTGGGACTGATCCTGGCGGCGATCGTGATTTTAGTGGTTTTGATCAGTTTCGGTATTGTAATTCCTAAACGTTGTGGCGCAAAAAAGCCGCAGTACTGGTGTTACCGGCTGGTTCCTCTGGTTTCAGCGGTGATGGTTCCGGTATTTCCATTTATTATGGTGGTGACAGGGCTTTCACGGGTGATTCTCTGGGCTTTGCGTGTAGATATTACCAATGATAATGATAACGTAACTGAGGAAGAGATCATGTCTATGGTCAATGAAGGCCATGAACAGGGTGTGCTGGAGGCCAGTGAGGCAGAGATGATCACCAACATTTTCGAATTGGATGACAAAGAAGCCGGAGACATCATGACCCACAGAACCAATCTGGTGGCCATCGATGGGGAGATGACCTTAAAAGAGGCTGTGGATTTTATCTTAAAAGAAGGCAAGAATTCCCGCTATCCTGTTTATGAGGAGGACATCGACAATATCATCGGCATCCTTCATATGAAGGATGCCATGATCTTTGCGGAAAATGCCAAGAGAAATAAGCTTCCGGTAGGAAAAATCCCGGGACTTCTTCGGGAGGCGCATTTTATCCCGGAAACGAAAAATCTGGATTCCCTGTTCCGGGAGATGCAGTCTCAGAAGATACATATGGAAGTGGTAGTGGACGAATATGGTCAGACCTCCGGTATTGTAACCATGGAAGATATTCTGGAGGAGATCGTGGGCAATATCCTGGATGAGTATGATGCAGAAGAGGAATATATTTCCGCACTGGAAGACGGGTTTGTGTTGAACGGCATGACGCCGCTTGAAGAGGTGGAGGAAGCTCTTGGAATTACCTTTGAGGAAGAAGATATGGACAGCTATGATACGTTGAATGGTTTTCTGGTGTCAAGACTGGGCCATATTCCAAAGAAGGACGAGCATTCCGATGTGGTGTATGGCGGTTATCAATTTCATATTTTAAGTATGGAGAATAAGACGATCCGATCCGTAAAGGCCACGAGAGTGCCGGTTGAGAAACAGACAGAAGAAAAGGAAGGTTCACTATTATAAATGAAATTAGCAAATGATATCAGGGACATGATTCATGATACCTATTTTTTAAAAAAGACCGTTCTGTTAGCCGTTCCGGTGGCGATGCAGGGACTGTTGAATACCGTGGTCAATCTGGTGGATAATCTGATGATCGGAAGCCTGGGCGCTACGGCGATTGCATCGGTGGGGCTTGCCAATAAAGTGTTTTTTGTTTTTTCCCTTCTGGTATTTGGCGTGGTCAGTGGTTCTGGCATTCTGGCAGCCCAGTACTGGGGAAATCATGATGTGAAAAATATCCGGAAGGTGTTGGGAATCAGCCTGATGATCGCTTTGATCGGTGCGATCCTGTTTCTGATTCCGGCCAGATGGAATCCCAGGATGGTGATGCGGATCTTCACTACCAGTGAATCCAGTATTGAAATGGGGGCAGCTTACCTGATGGTGGCGGCGCTGTCCTACCCCTGCACAGCCGTAACGAACACCTATGTGGCGATGCTGCGGTCAGTGAACCGGGTAAAAGAACCGGTGATCATCAGCTGCGTGGCAATTCTGACAAATATTACCTTTAACTATATTTTTATTTTCGGACATTTCGGAGCCCCGGCTCTTGGAGTGGTAGGCGCGGCTCTGGCGACCCTGATCGCCAGAATTTTAGAAATGACGTTGATCTTACTTACTGTTTACGTAGGAAAGACGCCTTTAGCCTGTCATGTGCGGGAATTATTTGGATATTCCAGAGAGTTTCTGATACAGTTTGCCAGAACATCTGCTCCGGTCATCTGCAATGAGTTTATGTGGGGACTGGGAACAACTATTTATTCCATGGCCTATGGCCGTATGGGGGATGAGGCAGTGGCGGCCATCACCATTGCAACCACGATCCAGGATCTGGCGGTCGTGTTATTCCAGGGACTCAGCGCGGCAACAGCAGTCATACTGGGGAATGAGCTGGGAGCCGGAAAATTAAAGAGAGCGGAAAATTATGCCAGATATCTTTTGATCCTCCAGTTCTTTTTGACTATAGCGGCAGCTGTTTTTGTTGTGGGAATCCGATGGAAGGTGATCGGGCTTTATCAGCCGGGTATTTCCGATGCGGTGGCAGAAGCCACCAGTGCCTGTCTGATCGTATTTGCGTTGTTTATGCCATTTAAGATGTTTAATTATGTCAATGTAGTCGGAGTGCTGCGAAGCGGCGGTGATACGGTCATGTGCCTGTTTATTGATACCAGCGGCGTCTGGTTTATCGGCATTCCGCTGGCATTTCTTGGGGCCCTTGTATTGAAATTTCCAATCCATATCGTGTATGCAATGGTGCTTTTGGAGGAAGTATATAAAGCGATCATTGGTTTTATACGGTACCGGCAGAAAAAGTGGCTGAGAAATCTGGCGCAGGAAATTGCGTAACACATGAAAAAGCAGTGCGGATTCTTGGAACATGAAGAGAAAACGAACTGCTTTTTTGAGTCATAGGAAACAGTTACGGTGTTTCACAAAATCAGTAGAAATGAGGTGGCTAAATGAAAAAACAAGAAGGTTTTTTAGATTCCAGTGATGGTAAAAACAAGCTTCATGTGACCAGATGGCTTCCGGATCAGGAATCCCCGAACGTGTGGGTGCAGCTGGTCCACGGCATGAATGAGCATATGGGCCGATATGAAGAATTTGCTGCTTATCTGGCAGAGCATGGGATCGCAGTCATGGGGCATGACTGTATTGGCCATGGAAAGACGGCAGCTTCTTTGGAGGATCGGGGCTGGTTTGGAGAGAGGCAGGGACATCAGTTTCTGGTACAGGATATCCGGAAAGTGGCGCTTTATGGAAAAAGAATATTTCCGGAAGCGAAACATGTGATCCTGGGACACAGCATGGGCTCTTTTATGACCAGGCGATATCTGGCGGCGTATGCGGATGGCTGGAAAGAGAAAGAATCAGAAGCACAGTCAGATCAGTGCGGGAATCCTGAAGCAGCACATCGGAAACTTGGGGTGGAATGGCAGCAGGAGCCGGATGGGGTCATTCTCTCAGGGATGGGAAATCCGCCACATGAATTGGTGAGATTTGGCTGGGGCCTGGCGAATGGATTCTGTATACAAAAGGGAACCCATGATAGAAGCAAAACGCTGTATCAAATGTCCATTGGCGCTTATAATCGCCAATTTGCTCCAGTGGAAACGGAGTATGACTGGTTATCCAGAGACCGGGAGCGGGTGCAAAAATTTCTTAAAGATCCATACTGTGATTTTATCTTTACGGCAGGCGCTTACCGGGATATGTTCCAGACCATTCTGGAAGACCAGAGGGCGGAAAAGCGTGGTCATTTTGTGAAAAATATCCCGTATCTGATCATTTCCGGGTCCGATGATCCGGTGGGTGAGGGTGGAAAAGGAATTAAACGGTTGGTAAAACGATATGAAAAAGCTGGCGTGGATGACATTACCTGTCATTTATACCCGGAAGCCCGCCATGAAGTGTTGAATGAGATCAACCGGGAAGAAGTTTACGAGGATGTCTGGGCATGGCTCCAGGAGAAAATGGGGGAGAGGACATGATCATAATTGCATGTACAGATGATAATCAGGGAATGCTGTTCAATCACCGGAGACAGAGTCAGGACCGGGTGCAGAGACAGCGGATGCTGCAGCGGACCGGTGGGGCAAAGCTGTGGGTGGATACGTACACAGCAGGAATGTTTTCGGCAGAAAGCCGGGAACAGTTAGAAATTGATGACCAATGCCTGGAATATGCGGCGGATGGTGAATTCTGCTTTATAGAAAAAGAAAATCCTGGGACAGTGGAAGAGAAGATCGAGAAGATCATTCTGTACCGATGGAACCGGGTGTATCCGTCGGATGTACATTTTCCGATTGATTTTAGTGGGTGGAAGATGGTACAGGCAGAGGAGTTTGCAGGATCTTCCCATGAAAAGATCACGGAAGAGATCTATGAGCGGGTGAAGTAAAGCGGACATTCGCAATCCGCTTCGCTACTTGCTCATAACTATGAAGGTACTGAATAGTTACAAAAGATGAACGGTAACCAGGAGGTTACGGAAGCATTACGACGAGATAAGAGAGGACTTCAAGCGATGTTAAAGAACTGGAAAAAGAATCTGTTGTGGCTGTTGATGGCGGTATCACTGATGCTGTGCGCCTGTGGCCAGGTGGAAATTGTAATCGGGGATGGAAGTGGTTATGGCAGTTCGACCCAGAATGGCAGCCAGTTATCTGGAGCAGGAAATCATTCCCAGACATCGGTTTCCCTGGATTCGATTCCAGAATATTCTGGGGACCCTTACGTGGTGGTCAACAACAACGTTCCATTTTTTTCCAAAGAGGACTTAAAAGCAGAGGTTTTTGAAAGCTATGGGGATCTGGACAGCCTTGGAAGGTGCACAGTGGCTTATTCCATGGTGGGAACCGAGACCATGCCAACAGAGGAGCGTGGAAGTATCGGTCAGGTAAAGCCAACTGGCTGGCATGCAGTGAAATATGATAATGTAGACGGCAAATATCTTTACAACCGCAGTCATCTGATCGGTTACCAGCTGACTGCGGAAAATGCCAATGTAAAAAATCTGATCACCGGAACCAGATATTTAAATGTGCAGGGCATGCTTCCGTTTGAGAACTTGACTGCAGATTATATCAAAGAAACGGGAAACCATGTGTTATACCGGGTGACTCCGGTTTTTGAGGGGGATAATCTGGTGGCTTCCGGTGTTTTGATGGAAGGGGAATCTGCAGAAGATGACGGAGAGGCCATTCAGTTCTGTGTCTATGTATACAATGTTCAGCCAGGAATCATCATTGATTACGCAACGGGAGATTCCAGATTAGACGATGGGACAGGAGGCAGTTCCCAGAGCGCAAGAAAAACGTATGTGTTAAATACCAATTCCAAAACCTTCCACAAGCCAGATTGTGCTTCTGTTGGAAAGATCAAGGATTCCAACAAACAGACCTTTGTGGGAACCAGGGAAGAAGCAATCAAGAACGGGTATAGCCCGTGTAAGAGCTGCAATCCATAAAAAAGGAGCGTGAAATGTGGGGTGACACTTTCACGCTCCTTATGTGCATTCTTTAGGAAGAAATACTATAGAAATGAAAAGTAAAATTACAGTTCTTTGCCGGTTAACATCTTGTAGGCCTGAAGATATTTATCAATGGTCTTATCCACGATCTCCTGCGGCAGAGTCCAGTCATTTCCAGGATGGGAAGTCAGCCAGTCGCGGGCAAACTGCTTATCAAAGGATGGCTGGCTATGACCTGCTTCGTAGCCTTCTGCCGGCCAGAAACGGGAACTGTCCGGGGTCAGCATCTCATCACCCAGAACCATGTTGCCATTCTCATCCAGACCGAACTCAAACTTGGTATCTGCAATGATGATACCTTTGCTTAATGCGTATTCTGCGCATTTCTTATATAAAGCGATGGTGTTGTCACGAAGCTGCACAGCCAGCTCACGGCCTCTGCCCGGGAAATATTTCTCCAGGTGGTCGATACTCTGCTCAAAGGAAATATTCTCATCGTGGTCACCGATCTCCGCTTTCGTGGAAGGGGTGTAGATCGGCTCAGGAAGTTTCTGGGACTCTTTTAAGCCATCAGGAAGCTTGATGCCGCAGACAGTACCGTTCTTCTGATAGCTTGCCCAGCCGCTTCCGGTGATATAACCGCGGACAATACATTCGATCGGAAGCATCTGGAGCTTGCGGCACATCATGGATTTGCCATCATATTTTTCCTGCTGGAAGAACTCTGGCATATCCTTGGTATCGACAGAAATCATATGGTTTGGCAGGATGTCTTTGGTATAATCAAACCAGAACTTGGACATCTGTGTCAGAACCGTTCCTTTTTTGGTCACTTCATTATGAAGGATCACATCGAAGCAGCTGATACGGTCAGTAGCAACCATAATGAGGCTGTCACCATTATCATAAATCTCACGTACTTTTCCTTCTTTGATTGGTTTTAATTCCTGCACCTTTTTACACCTCGTTTTATTAAAATATAGTATAAATAGAACATAAAAATAAATTACCACTTATGAGTAGCTTATGTCAAGACGTTTTGCAAGAAAATGAAAAAGAGATTGTTTTTTCTTCTGTACAATGGGGTATATGGTTGTAACATAACAAAAACCCCAGCACCGGTGAAAAATCCGGTGATCCGGGGTTTGGCTTTTGCATGGTCTTAATTGGATAAAATAGTAGAGAGCAGGGTCTTGCGGACGGTTGTTCCAATGACAACTGCGATGATCGTCAGAACAATGTCCTTTGGGATAAATGCCACGATTGCATAAGCGAACACAGCAGAAACGGATTTATCGCCTGCTAAAGCTGCCCACTGAAGTCCTCCGATGGTCTCGCAGATGGCAAGGCCGACAAGGGCACAGATCACGTTGAGAACAAAATCTCTGGTTTTGTTGCCAGTGTGTGGATGAACACCTGCCAGGGCTGCTAAAAAAGGCCAGGACCAGATGTAACCGCCGGTGACGCCAACCAGTTTACTGAAGCCGCCGCTGAAGTTTGCAAAAACCGGAAGGCCGACAGCGCCGATCAGAATATAAGTGATGGTGGCGAAAAGTCCAAGTCTCCAGCCAAGAACGGAACCAACTAAGGCAACACCAAGAATCTGGATGGTGATCGGGACACCAGATGGCATCGGGATGGACAACTGGGAGATCACGGCTAACAATGCTGCAAACATGCCTCCGATGACCAGCTCACGGGTAGTGAACATACGGCGAGAACTGGAAACTGCTGCGGAAGAAGTACTCTGAGTAGAATTCATAATATTAATGCTCCTTTTGGGTTTTAGGTACCTTGGATACCTGTGATTTTTATGTCAGTTAATGGTATATCATAGAGAAAAACAATTGTCAACCATAAAAATAGAATGGTTAACAATTAAAACAATCGGATTTTCTTTCAGTTTTTGTGTGGAAATCAGAAATGGATGATGGTATACTGATTTCTGTACAGAAAAAGAAAGGTGACTATTCAGTAGGTCTGCGCACATGCTGCGCTGACCGTAAGAACACATAGGCTGGAAAGTTAAATGTTTCAGGGTGTCTGGAACGGCGTGAAAAATATAGGAGGAAAATTATGGCAATAGGCGAATATCAGGCAGCGCTAAAGCTGGGGCGTAGACAGTACCAGGAAGCAGTTTTAATGGGAAAATCCCCATATCTTCCAGTACTGGATGAGATTCTGGAAGGAAAAGACATCGTGGCAGAAGTGAGTCTGGGAGTTATGGATATTCCACTAGATAAGATTGTTGGAACGAAGACAACCGGCAGAACCACTGCTTTTTCCAATCAGTTTATGCCTCTTCTTCCGGAAAAGTCGGAGTTTGGGGCAAAGTGGTCCATGCTTTATGATCATCAGATCCAAGAAGGGATCCATGATCCGATCGTTGCATATGAATATATGAACAAGTTTTACGTCCAGGAAGGCAATAAGCGTGTCAGCGTCATGAAATTTGTAGGCGCGTACAGCATTGCCGGTTCAGTTACGCGCCTGGTTCCAAAACGCAGTGAAGACAGGGAAGTAAAACTGTATTATGAGTTTATGGATTTCTATCAGATTTCGTTAAACTGTGATGTGACATTCAGCAAAGAGGGAAGTTACCGGAAACTGTTAGAACTGATGGGCAGAAATCCGGAAGAAAAATGGGATGACGAGACACGTATGATGTTTCGTTCTACCTACGGCCGGTTTGCCAAGGCATTTGAGCTGGCAAAAGGTGATCGGCTGGATCTGACCTGCGGGGATGCGTTTCTGATCTATCTGGAACTGACCGGATATGAAGAGACCAAGGGGCAGACGGAACGGGAAATGTATGGGGCATTAAAACAGATGTGGGAGGAAATACAGCTGGTTTCCAGAGGCAGTCAGGTAGCTTTGGTAGAAAATCCGGACGAACTGGAGGGCCAGAAGAAGAACAATCTTTTTAACTGGATTCTTCCATCCAGCAAGATCGAGCCAGAGATGCTGACCATTGGATTTATCCATGCGAAAACCGGCGCTACTTCCAGCTGGACCTATGCCCATGAATTAGGACGGATGCATCTGGAGCAGGTATTTGAAGGAAAAATGAAAACGATGGCCTTTGAACAGGTCAATACGGAAGAGGAAACGGAAAAAGCGATTGAAGACGCCATTGCGGCAGGCTGTAATACCATTTTCACAACAGCCTCAGAGATGGTCAACCAGAGTGTCCGTTCCGCTATCCGTCATCCGGAGGTGCGGATCTACAATTGTTCCATCCGCATGTCCTATTCTTCAATCTGTACCTATTATGCAAGAATGTATGAGGCAAAATTCCTGACAGGAGCCATTGCGGCAGCTATGTCCAGGTGCGATGATCTGGGCTACATTGCGGATTATCCGGTTTACGGAAATATCGCCAATATCAATGCGTTTGCCATGGGCGCCCGTATGATCAACCCGGATGTGGAGGTGCATCTGGAATGGTCAAGGCTAAAAGGCGCAGATCCGGAAGAACGGTTCAAAGAACAGGGAATCCGTTACATTTCCGGTGCGGATATGATCGTTCCGGAACATCGCAGCAGGGAGTTTGGACTTTACCGGAAGTTAGAGGACGGAACTGTGGAAAATATCGCCATGCCGGTATGGCATTGGGGAAAATTCTATGAGCGTATTGTGAGAAATATCTGCCAGGGCATTGATACCGAGGCCATGAAGGGGAAAAAGGCCGTCAATTACTGGTGGGGACTGTCTGCGGATGTGATCGATGTGATCTGCACCCAGAATATGCCTCATGGAACCCACCGTCTCATTGAATTTCTAAAGAATTCCATCCGGGCGGGCAGCTTTGAACCATTTGAGGGATTTATCTATTCTCAGAGTGGGAATATCGAATGTAAGGACGGCGAACGGCTTTCTCCACAGGAAATCATCACCATGAACTGGTTAGCAGAGAATGTGATCGGACGGATTCCAGAAGCAGAGGAACTGACCGATGACGCCCAGAGACTGCTTCAGCTTCAGGGTGTCCATGTGGATGAGGAGCAGCATACGGAGGAGTAAGGTATGTATATAATGGTGATGGCGGATGAGCCGTCGAAGCGTTTGTATGATTATTTCGATCCTGAACAGTTTAAGGATGTGGATCTGATCATATCATGCGGAGATCTAAGCCCGGAGTATTTAACATTTTTTGCAACGATGTGTCATGCGCCGGTGCTTTACGTGAAAGGCAATCATGATGGAAAGTATGCCTATTGTCCGCCAGAGGGGTGCATCTGTATTGATGATGATATTTATACCTATAAAGGTATCAGAATTATGGGATTGGGGGGATGTATGGAGTATATTCCCCATTCTGAAAACCAGTTTACAGAACGGGCTATGTCCATACGTATCCTGAAGCTGTGGTGGAAATTGTTCCGAAAACGTGGCATTGATATTTTAGTGACCCATGCACCGGCGTATCAGATCAATGATATGGATGATCTGCCACACAGAGGCTTCAAGTGTTTCCGTAAGTTGATGGATAAATATGAACCGACGTATTTTGTCCATGGTCATGTCCATAGAACATATTTATCAAATTTTAAACGGAAGGTTACTTATGGAAAGACGACCGTTGTAAATGCATATGAATTTTATATCATTGAATATCCAGATCCGAATAGGAAGGAAAAAACGTATGAGTAAGAGAGAAGCAGGTCAGTTAGAAAAAACATTGGGCAACTGGTGATCCATCCGGCAGTTCTGGATGAGGCGCAGAATGTGATCACGCCGGAATCAGCGATTCTTTACGGAAGCTTTATCCAGAATATCGTTGATTTTCTGATCATTGGCGCATGTATGTTCTTTATGGTAAAGGCAGTTGCCATGGTAACTTCGAAACTTCACAAAGAAGAGGAGAAACCGGCAGCTCCGGCAGGACCGACTACCGAGGAGTTATTGGCAGAGATCCGTGACCTGTTAAAAGAGAAGAATGTCTGATTAGGTCCTGAATATTTATGAGAGATTATTTGAATAATCTGATGAATTAGAAAAAGATCCTGGAAAGCACACGATCGTATGTGCTGTCCAGGATCTTTTTTTGTGTCATAGGAAACTTCGTCCTATGACACAAAAATGCTCCGCTAAGGATCGCACTGCGGCGGAGTGGAAGAGTGTCGCTAAAGCGACCCGCCGCAGGCGGAGAATCCTGCAAGCAGGATTCTTTTTTATAGGAAACTTCGTCCAATCCAATGGATTAAATAAGTCCCATTAATGTAGGGATACCTAAAGATAAGGCTGGGATATAAGTAACTGCTAATAACAGAAGGAACAGGACTGCAAAATAAGGAAGCAGAGTTTTTGTTACTTCTTCGATACTGATCTTGCTGATTCCACAGCCGACGAACAGAACAGAGCCGACAGGCGGTGTAATGTTTCCAAGGCACATGTTGAAGATCAACATAACGCCAAACTGGATATCACTCATTCCGAGACTCTGTGCGATCGGAAGGAAGATTGGTGTAAAGATCAGGATTGCAGGAGTGATGTCCATGAACATACCGACTACCATGAGGATGATGTTCATCAGCAGGAAGATCACGTATTTGTTCGTGGAGATGGACATGAGGCCGGTGGAGATGGCAGCAGGGATTCCGGAGTATGCCATGACAAAGGACATAGCAGAGGATGCGGAGATCAAAAACAGGATGATACCGCTGGTGCAGGCACTGTTTACCAGGATTTTTGTAAAGGATTTTACAGTGATGCTCCGGTAACAGATAGAGAGAATCAGGCAATAAAGAACGCAGATGCCTGCACCTTCGGTTGCAGTGAAAATACCGCCCACAATACCACCGATGACGATCACGATCAGAAGCAGACTTGGGATCGCTTCCAGAGTGACTTTTAAGGCTTCTTTTGCAGGGGTTTTTCCGGAAGTAGGATATTTATGTTTTTTGGCATAAATAAATGCAACTGCCATGGAACCCAGACCCATAAGGATGCCCGGAACATAGCCGGCCATAAACAGGGTTGAGATGGATACGCCGCCTGCTACGGTGGAGTAGACGATGAATGCACTGGTTGGGGGGATTAAAAGACCAGTAGGGGCAGAGGCAATATTGACAGCAGTTGCAAATGCCGGATCGTAACCCTCATCCTTCTGGATTGGGTAGATACAGCCTCCCATAGCAGATGCGGCAGCAACGGAAGAACCGGATAAAGCACCAAAGAGCATATTTCCGACGATATTAGCCTGAGCCAGTGAGCCTGGGATCCAGCCAACAAAAAGCTTGGAAAAGTTTACCAGACGGCGTGCGATACCGCCGTTGTTCATGATGTTTCCGGCCAGGATGAACAGGGGGATGGCAAGCAGAGAGAAGCTCTCTACGCCGCTGTTCATCTTCTGCATGGTGATAAATGTGATCTGATCCCATGACAGGGTAGACATGGCAGTCACAATGGATGCGATGACGATGCTTACGGAGATTGGGCAGCTTAAAAACAGAAGCAGGCCAAATACCGCAAATAAAAGAACGGTAGTAAGTCCGATACTCATGATTCAGTTCCTCCTTCAACAGTGATTCCGGTAATGTCTTCATAAATATTAATGATCTGAGCCAGAATAATAAAGATTCCTGAGACAGGAGCCATTGCATATACAAGACTTCTCGGAATGCCAAGAAGTGCAGAGTATACTTTTTTCGCACTTAAAGCCAGCTTGAATCCGCCGATCGTGATAACAAAGATCGCGAAAACCAGGATCAGAACATCAATCAGTGTCATTAAGATCCGTTTTCTGGATGGACTTAAACTGTCACGCACCAATACCAGGCACATATGCTCTCTGGTAATGAAGGCATAGGCAGCACCGATGAAGCCGGTCCAGATCAGAAAATAACGTACCAGCTCTTCGGTAAAAGCGGCTGGATTATTTAAAATATAGCGGGTAAATACCTGGTATAATACCAGCAATGTCATGATAGACAGCAGTACAGTGGCGATGCCGGCTAACAGACGGGTCATCCATTTTTTCATAAATGATAAACATTCTCGCATGACAAACCTCCTTATTCGACGGAATCAATGATATCAAGAAGCTTTTTAACACCAGGATACTGCTCGCAGTAATCACTGATCATACCGCTTGTTGCTTCACGAAAGGCTTCCTTGTCTACATCATTGACAAATTCGACACCCATGGTGGTCTTTGCTTCCTCAATTGCCTGATCAATCGCAGCATCCCAGGCAATCTTGTGCTGCTCTGTTGATTCGCGAGCGGCTTCAAGGATGATCTGCTGATCCTCCGGGCTGATGTTTTTCCATACTTTTTCACTCATGACCATAACATCAGGGATCATGGCATGCTGGTCTGTGGAATAGACCTTGCAGATTTCGCCATGTTTTCCGGTTGTGAGGGCGGTTTCGTTATTTTCGGTTCCATCGATGATTCCGGTCTGCAGGGAGGTGTATACATCACCATAAGACATTGCAACCGGGATACCACCGAGTGCTTTCATCATATCAGTCTGGGATTTCATATCCTGTACACGGATCTTTAAGCCCTTGAGGTCCTCTGGTTTGCGGATCGCCTTATTCTTGGTGTAAAAAGAACGGGCACCTGAGGTGTAGTAGGTCAGAGTTACAAAACCGTCATCTCCGGAGGAGAGAAAGAAATCGCGCATCTGGTCAGAGTCCATAACGTGATAGAAATCCTCAGTACTGTCAAAAATATATGGAAGTCCAAAGGTGTGGTAGGCTTCGTTGTAGGTTGCAAGACCAGGAGCGGACACCTTGGTCATGGAGATGACACCGGACATCAGCTGCTCCATATTTTCATTTTCAGATCCAAGCTGTCCGTTTGGGAAGATCTGGACCTGGATTCTTCCATTTGTGCGTTCTTCGACCATGTTCGCAAATTCAGTCATGGCAATATGAACTGTGTGTGTTTCACTGAGTCCGTGGGCGAGTGTCAGCACCAATGGGTTTTGTGCGGTTGCTTCTGCGCTTGTTTTCGCACCGCTTTGTGTACAGCCGGTAAGGCTGAACAGAGTCAGGCTCAGAGCGGCTGCGATTGCTGCAATTTTTCTCATTTTCTAATATCCCCTTTCTAACTTACATACCGATCAGATCAAACTGCTCAAAGGAAACAACAACCTGATAGTCTTTTTTCGGATTTGGATATTTCACCTGTACGGATTTTAAAGTCTGGCTATAGTACCAGCCGCAGTCTGCCTCCTCGAATTTTCTTCTGTGAAGGAAATGCGGAATCTCCTGATTATCAACGGTGATCCAGTATGGAGCTTTTTCTCTGTGGATCACATCCAAAGCCATGGTCTTAATGGAGGTGCAGTAGGAGCCCTCATGCTGGAAGGAAAGAACTGTACGCTCTCCGGCAGACATCTTGATCAAGGTCTTTAAATATTCACCCTTTTCATAGTTCATGGAAATACCGTCATCCTCATACAGCACAAAGGAAGCATCCTGGTCAGGTGCACAGAGGATGGAGAGTCCTTCTGGCTGCTCTGTCATAAGATTCTTCATTTGATTGGTGGCCATCGGAATGATCGCACCGCCCTTAACAAAGAGAGGAATGCTTCCGAGGTCTACCGGGATCTCGATTGTCTGACCACCGTGATAAGGGGTTCTGGTATAAAAATCGTAGAACACATGGCCTTCCGGCAGATAGATTTTTCTGGTTTTAGCACCCTTTTCTACAACATTTGCTACAAGCAGGGAATCACCGAACATGAAATCGACACCTTCCTCGTAACAGTTCGGATCATTCTGGAAAGCACTGCACATGGCTTCCATGATCGGAAGACCGGATTCATGAGCACGTTCCATCAGAGAATACAGATATGGGAACATGCGGTAACGGAAGTTGATCGCAGTCCGGATATAGTCGGTGCAGCCACTGTACATCCATGGTTCAGTCACGGTATTGTCAATATTGGTGGAGTGGATCGAAAAACGAGGCTGGAAAATACCGTTCTGGATCCATCTGACGAACAGCTCTGCCTCTGGGGCAACACCGTAGAAACCGCCGACATCACAACCCTGGTTTGCAACACCGGATAAGCCCATTCCGAGGATGGTAGCAATGTTGTATTTTAAGGATTCCCAGCAGGTTAAGTTGTCGCCTGCCCAGGTCTGTGCATATCTCTGGATTCCGGCATGTCCGGAACGACATACCACATAAGGACGGGTATTGTCAAAGGTTTCGTGGATGGCTTCATTGCTGATATGGCACATGATGTTGGACATAACCGATTTTAACTGTCCGATCGTACCGCCTTTTCCTTCAAAATAGCAGCGGCAGTCTTTGTCAACCATGCTGTCATATTCGCAGTTATCATTCCATACAGAGCTTGTGCCGTATTCCAGGACATGTTCCTTCAACATCTCTTTCCAGTGGTCTCTGGTCTCCTGGCTGGTAAAATCTACAAACATGCCTTTGCCGCCCCACCAGGTTCCGATACCAGGTTCGTCTGTCTCGCTCGCTTTGATGAACATTCCCTTTGCCTTCATCTCTTCTAACTTTGGATGGATCAAAAGCATGCCAGGCTTTACGTTTGGGGATACGCAGACGCCTCTTTGCTTCATCTGTGTGAAAAAGTCTTTTGGATCTTTAAAACGTTTCTTATTCCAGGTAAATACACAGCGCTTGATGCCTTCTTCGGTCTCGATGGCACAATAGCCGGAGGAAAGCTGGAAACCATCGACCGGGATACCTTCTTCTTTTGTCGTGTCGATGAATTCCGTGATCGCATCATCGCAGTCTGCCTCTAACTCCGGATAATACATGGAAGAACCGAGATATCCCAAAGCGTATTTAGGAAGCATGGCGGATTTTCCTGTGAGATCGGTGTAACGCTCGATTACCTGACGAATGGAAGGACCGGAGATGAGGAAGAGATCAATATCACCGCCATTGGTGGAATAGCTGCTGTAGCGGTGCCAGTAATTGCGTTTTTCACGTCCCATGTTAAAGTCACATTCCCAGGTGCTGTGATAAAAATATCCGGTGGCTTTTTTTGTGGTCTGATTTAATTTAATGTAAAACGGGATATGCTTGTAAAGAGAATCTGTTTCCTTTGGGTCATATCCCATGGAATCACCAGGGCTTAACACCATGTATTTCTGGGCTTTATTCAGTTCACCGCTCTTTTCACCAAAGCCATAGAAGCAATCGTCAGCCTCGATCTGGCTGGTGTGGATCCTGCGATGGTTGCTGTCCTCACGATAAGCCAGGTCTACGATGTCTGCGTGGATCATCGTTCCTTCCTTGTCATACACACAAATACGGAATGGATCTTTTTCCACAACGACTTTCAGCTCATTTCCCTGGATCACTGCCTGATGTGCTTCATCCTTTAAAACTGCATGGGCAGTCTTGATTCTTGTTCTATAGTCCTTTAAAAATGAATCCATTCTGTCTTCCCAGGCAGTTGTGACTAAACTGTAGGATTCTTCTGCGAAATCTCCATCAAATCCGGCTCTGATACGGATCACATGATCAGTGAGAAAGAAGATTCGGATCTCAGTGCAGTTAGTAGTTACAGAAAAATAGTTGTTTTCCTGTTTTACGGCCAGTGCATTGGTGCATACCTTCATGAAATTGTTCCTCCTTAAATATTGTTCATATTTCACTTTAGAGTATTTTTGTGATATGATATTTTTAAATATGAAAATTGCTGTTTGCTGTTATATGATAAATAATTAACATAATTAAAACTAGACAAAAATTGCACATTTCAGGCAGATACTTTACATTTCTTGCACAAGTGTATTAAAATCAATACATAAGAATGAGGTTAAAGGAGAAGGATGATATGATCGATCAGGCGGGGATCATGATGGCCCAGGGACTCGGAACGGCCAGCGAACGGATCCAGGGAGTCAATGACAATATGTCCCAGTCTCATTATCATGAGTATTTTGAAATCTATTATCTGGAGGCGGGGGAACGTTTTCACATGGTAGAGGATCAGCTCTATCATATGGAACAGGGAGAGTTTATGATCTTTCCACCATATGTGATGCACCATTCCTACGGGGAGAAGAATGTCCCATTTAAAAGATTAGTGCTGTATTTTACTCCGGAGGAGGTGCTGTGGCCTTCCATACTGACAGAACTGAAGGAGGAGATCGGAGTCTATCAGGTGGATATCAGAGAACGCCAGGAGATCCACCGTCTGATGGAAATTCTTTTAAAAGAGCAGAACAATCCGGGACTCCATCATGATGAATTTAACCAGGGGATCATCAATGTGCTGCTTTTGTTGATCCTGAGACAGAAACATCCGGAGAGGGCTTCTGAAAACAGCAGCAGGATCGGAGAAGTGATCCGCTACATCCATATGCACTATCATGAAGAACTCAATCTGGATATGCTGGCAAAGCAATTTTACATCAGTTCGTATTACCTATGCCGGGAATTTAAGAAGGTGACTAATACAACGATCATTCGGTACATCAATGTCACGCGCATCATGAATGCACAGCGCAAATTTATGGAAACCAACAGTAATGTCACAGATATCAGCAGGGAAGTCGGATTTTCCAATCTGACCCATTTCAACCGGGTGTTTAAATCCGTGACCGGCACCACTCCATCGCAGTATCGAAAGCAGTTTCGGGTTAGGGAAAGCAATAAACAGTAATTTTTTCGTAAGATATGCGTAAGATTGTCTTACTGGACAGAGGAACAAAGATTTGAGTATACTAGGTACAGGAATGAAACAGCTGTAACGGAGGGATAGGAGTGACAATGAATGAAAAACAGCCAAGAAGCAGAAAAAAGAAACCATTTCCGGTAAAAGCGGTGGCCATCGCGGCGGCAGTGCTGGTCGTGTGTGCAGGCAGCGGGATTGGTTATTATGTATATCAGGCGCAGCAGTATAACCATGTCTTTTTCCCCAATACGGTGATCAACGGCATGGATGTATCCCAAAAGACTGTGGATCAGGTGAAGGAGATGATTGCGTCCGGAATCCAGGGCTATAGCCTGGTTTTAAAGGAGAGAGGCGGTGATACCGAGGAGATCTTTGGCGCGGAAATCGACTTAAAATCAGAGTTTGACGGAAGCTTAGAGAACTATCTGGCGGCTCAGGAACCGATGAAGTGGTTCAGTCACCGCTCTAAGAAGACCGAATATGAAATCCCGACCATGATCGCGTATGATAAGACAAAGCTGTCAGAGAAAATTGACGGTTTAGTCTGTCTGCGTGAAGATTATGCCAAAGCTCCTGTGGACGCTTATATGTCGGAGTACCAGCCGGGCATTGGATTTTCGATCATTCCAGAAGAACAGGGGAATCTGTTAAAGAAAGACGTTCTGACAGAAGGAGTTGTTCATGCCATCGACAATCTAAGCAAGGAACTGGATCTGGAAGAGTTAGATGCCTATGAAAAGCCAGAGATCACATCGGATCATGAAGAGTTGAAGGCATTGGCGGATAAATTAAACCGCTATGTCAATATGACGGTGACCTATCAGTTTGGTGATAGCCGGGAAACTCTTGGCGGAGATGTGATTTCCCAGTGGATCTCTGTAGGGGCAGATGGAACGACTGTTTTGCTGGACCGGGATCAGGTGGCAGCTTATGTGAAGGGACTGGCATCTAAATATGATACTGCTTATAAGAGCAAGACCCTAAATACCAGCTACGGAAAAACTGTCACCATCAGTAAGGGATTTTATGGCTGGAAGATCAATCAGGGAGAAGAAACCAGTCAGTTATATGACATTATCCAGTCCGGGGAAAGCCAGACCAGGGAGCCGGTATATAGCCAGAAAGCCAACAGCCATGGAGCAAATGATTACGGCAATACTTATGTGGAGATCAATTTGACGGCTCAGCATCTGTTTTTTTATAAGGATGGAAAACTGGTGATCGAGTCGGATTTTGTGTCCGGTAACCATGCAAAAGGGTACGATACACCATCCGGCGCTTATCCACTGACTTATAAACAGAAGGATGCCACCTTAAAGGGCGAGAATTACCGGACACCGGTCAGCTACTGGATGCCATTTAATGGAAATATTGGTATGCATGATGCCAAATGGCGTTCATCCTTTGGCGGGCAGATCTATATGACCAATGGTTCCCACGGCTGCGTGAATCTGCCACCTGCAGTGGCAAAGGTGATTTTCCAGAACATTTCCACAGGGGATCCGGTGCTTTGTTATCATCTGGATGGAACAGGAAGTAAGAGTACATCCACAGGTACCAAGGATACTCAGGCAGAGACGAAGGTTGCGGAAACAACTGCAGCTCCGACCCAGGCAGAAACGACAGCTGCAGCGTCAGCACCATCAGAGACCACTGCGCCAGCATCTTCTCCAGCTCCAGAGCCAACGACTGCAGCAGCACCTTCCCCACAGCCATCTCCGTCAGAAAGCTCAGCGGCAGAATCGCATCCAGATCCGGCAGAGAGTTCACCGGCACCGTCTCCGTCAGAGACCACAGCAGCGGAGAGCAAACCATCTGGTCCGGATCAGGCAGTGTTCGAGACGACCAGGGAGATAGGACCGGGTGTTTAAGCTATGGAAAAATGAAATGGTACTTGTGTAATAGGGCGAAGTTATGTATAATACGTTGTAACTATTTAGTAGGTCTGCGCACATGCTGCGCTGACTGTAAGAACACATAGGCTGGAAAGCAAAAATCCCATCAGCGAAGCTGATCTGGAATGGATTTTTGCTCGTAACTATGAAGGTATTGAATAGTTATAATACGTTGTAACAAAAGTCGGACGGAATTGGCTGATCATCAGATGCAGGTTCTTAGCAGAAAGAGGATCGGCTTTTCCGCCTGAATGAACATCAAGAGAACCAGGAGGAAAATCTGTGAACAGAGAGAAGATTGTAGTCATTGATTTTGGCGGACAGTACAATCAGTTGGTAGCGAGACGTGTTCGTGAAAACCATGTATATTGTGAGATTTATTCTTATAAGACCGATATCCAGCAGATCAAAGCCATGAATCCAAAGGGAATTATCCTGACAGGAGGTCCTAACAGCTGCTACGAAGAGGGGGCGGCATCCTGCGGCAAAGAATTATTTGAGATGGGCATCCCGGTTCTGGGGCTGTGCTACGGCGCACAGTTAATGCAGTATGTATTAGGCGGTAACGTGTGCAAAGCCCCGGTCCGTGAGTATGGTAAAATCGAGGTAACCGTGGATAAGACCAGTAAGTTATTCAGCGATGTTTCAGAAAAGACGATCTGCTGGATGAGCCATAATGATTACATTGAGAGAATCGCTCCTGGTTTCCGTATTGTAGCCCATACCCCAGACTGCCCGGTGGCAGCAGCTGAGTGGGAGGAGAAGAACCTGTACGCTATCCAGTTCCATCCAGAGGTGCTGCATACCCAGGAAGGAAGCAAGATGCTTCACAACTTTGTATACAATGTATGTGGATGCTCCGGCGACTGGACCATGGACGCATTTGCTGAGAACAGCATCAAAGCAATCCGTGAGAAGGTTGGCAATGGTAAGGTTCTGTGCGCTCTGTCTGGTGGTGTTGATTCCTCTGTGGCAGCTGTTATGCTGGCAAAGGCAGTGGGTGATCAGCTGACCTGCGTATTCGTTGATCATGGCCTGCTCCGTAAAAATGAAGGCGATGAGGTAGAAGAAGTATTTGGACCAAACGGCCCATATAACTTAAACTTCATCCGCGTCAATGCCCAGGAACGTTTCTATGGCAAATTAAAAGGTGTTGAGGAGCCAGAACGTAAGAGAAAAATCATTGGCGAGGAATTTATCCGTGTCTTTGAGGAAGAGGCGAAGAAAATCGGTGCTGTTGACTTCCTGGTACAGGGAACCATTTACCCGGATGTAGTGGAGAGCGGTCTTGGCGGTGAGTCTGCGGTGATCAAATCCCACCACAACGTAGGAGGACTTCCGGACTATGTTGATTTCAAGGAGATTATCGAGCCGTTAAGAGATTTGTTCAAGGATGAGGTCCGCAAAGTAGGTTTAGAGCTTGGAATCCCGGAGAAATTAGTATTCCGTCAGCCATTCCCAGGCCCGGGACTTGGAATTCGTATCATCGGTGAAGTCACTCCTGAGAAGGTAAAAATGGTACAGGAAGCAGACGCCATCTACCGCGAGGAGATAGCTAAGGCTGGACTGGATCGTTCCGTTGGACAGTATTTTGCAGCACTGACCAACATGCGTTCCGTAGGCGTTATGGGTGATGAGAGAACCTATGATTACGCCATTGCTTTAAGAGCAGTAAATACCATTGATTTTATGACTGCTGAGGCGGCGGAGCTGCCTTGGGAGGTGCTTGGAGTTGTGTCCAGCAGAATCGTCAATGAAGTGAAACATGTCAATCGCGTGCTGTATGATTGCACGGGTAAGCCACCGGCTACGATTGAGTTTGAATAACGGACATTTGAGCCATGAATCCTTATTTTAATGGGATTGTGGCTCTTTTATTTTGCTCCGTGATGTTAACGTGATGCTGAAAAATGACACCATTATTTTTCCTATGCATATTATACTGGATTGAAAATTGTCGTGATGTGTGATAAAATGACAGCCATGGAACCCACGACAGGGGGTGGTAGCCTCCCGAGCCAATGGACCGGTTTTCCGGAATACATAGGAAGGGAGGTGGCGCCGATGACAGCTTATGAGATCATTTCGATTTTCATTGGGATATTAGCTCTGCTGATGTCCTTTGGCAGCTTAGTTATTGCGTTGCTTGCCTTTCTCGACAAGAGAAACAAGCGAAAATAAAAATGCCTACTCTGTCGCAACCAGAGTAGGCGTCTCTATTTAGAGAAATAAGCTAACTCGGGAAACTCCACCTTTTGGAGTGGGGCTCCTGAGAGGCATCTGTTCGAGCAGGTGCCTTTCTTTATGCTTAATATATCACAATCAGCGGATGATTTCAACTTCATTTTACTGGTTTCGGAACTGATTCAGCCGGTCCGCAAGTTTCTGATCCTTATCAGGATAAAGATGTGAGTACGTGTCAAGAGTAGTCTTTACGGATTCATGACCAAGCCGGTCTGCAATTTCCAGAGCAGAGAACCCAAGCTCTATGAGCATACTTGCGTGGGAATGCCGCAGATCATGCACTCTGATCGGCTTCAGACCTACCCTTTCAGACACTCTTTTCATTTCCTTTTCCAGAGCAGTCTTCTGGAAGTAGAATATCCGATCACCCTTTTCAATCCCATACAGCTTTGAAATGTATTCCTGGATATCGTCATACAGGAAATCTGGAATGGAGATACACCTTTTGGATTTTGGTGTCTTCGGTTCCAGAAATATCTCTTTCCCCTTTACCTTTGCATAGTTTTTGTTTATGTCTATCCTCTTGGATGGAAGAATATCCGCTGGTGTCAGTGCAAGCAGCTCTCCGGAACGCATACCGGTATAGAACAGGATATCAAAAGCCAGCTTCATGGATGATTTGCTGATAGCCTTGGAAAATTTCTCGTACTCAGCCTGTGTCCAGATATTCATTTCGTCAGCGTTGCTTTTTCCCATACTGCCTGCGGCCTTGCAGGGATTGAGGGCGAGGTGGTAGTGCGAGACAGCATAATTCATAATAGCGGACATCTGATTGTTTACAGTTTTCAGATATGTTTGGGAGAAAGGTTTTCCGTCTTCATCTCGGAATGAGATAAGTTCATTCTGCCATTTGCGGATTTTGATTGTATCAATGTCACATACCTTCTGTCTTCCGAAGTAGGGAAGCAGCTTCGTGTCTATGATAAACCGCTTATTCTCCATTGTGGTAGGTTTGAGGCGGTGTTCCATATCCTCGAGATAATTGGTAACAAGCGAGGAGAACAGTATGTCGCTGGTGACATTCTGCTGATCCATGAAAGTACGTTCATATTCTTTGGCTTCTCGTTGCGTGGAAAAGCCTCTTTTGCAGATATGTTTCTTCTCTCCGGTCCAATCGGTATAGTAGAAGTTGGCATACCACATTGTTTTTCCATTTTTTAAAGTATATTTATATGCCGGCATGCCGCACTCCTTTCTTTTCTTTGCAGTTTATTTATCCTCCGAAGTGAAATTCTTTCTTATACTTCGGTTTTTCGTATTCTATGCCTTTGTAATGATAGTACGACCGCTCCATAGCTTCCAGAGTGAGCAGATCAATCTCTCTGGCAGAGAGGATTCCGTCATTTTTCCTGTGTGTCCGGATCCGGTAGAATTCGGACCTGGATTCCTCGTCGAGCTTGGCCAGTCTTTCTTCAATCTCTTTTTCAAACTCCGGATCGTAGATATTATCATCCTCCTCGGCCTGGCGTTTGAGTTTGGCACGAACCTGTGCTTCCAGTTCTATAAGGGATTCAGCCCCTTTCTTCTGCTGGGACTTCCTGTATTCTCTCTCCAGATCGCTTATCTTTTGTGAGGTTTTGCCTGCATCATACATGGTATGCACCTCCTTAATCGTACTTGTCAATCTGCTCTTTTAATTTTTTTACACTATCCTTGACTTTGTCATATGAATCCGCATCGCCTCGGTCGCCTTTATCCATCATGACATCGAGAGATAAGAAGTAGACGTAATTGTGTAAGTAATAATCAGCCGACTTCTGGGTATCATTTTTTCTTTCGTCATAAGAGTAGTCAGAAGCATAACTTATATTCTCTTCAATATTTTCTAATTGTTCCTGAGCATCCTCAGCAGATATATCTCCAGATAAATAATTTTGACCTATTTCGTAAGCTTTTTTAGCATTGGTTAAAGCTTTGTCACTTGCCGATTGTTCGTGACCACACGAACATAGAATAAGCGATGATAGTAGTACATATAAAATTCTTTTTTTCAAAAACAATCCCCCTTTTTCAATCTGACGACCAATCAGAAAATACTATCTTTTATGGTGACCTCGGTACCACGCGAGGTCTATTATTTTCCAACAACTTTTCTTTGATCATCCGCTGCAACAGATGATTCGTTTTCGGATTCGTATTTTTTGAGAATGTCAATCATTTGTCCGACAGCCCATCGTTTGTCTATTTTTCGCAACTGACTATAATATGAAAGAACATCTTTGTCTTCACCAGAAGGAAGGTTAAACTGATCGGTTCGTCCTAAAAGATAATCAACGGATGTATTTAGACAGTCAGCAACCAATATGAGCTGTCTTACGCTTGGAACTTCGTTTACGCACCAATATTCCAGAACTTCTTTTTCTAATCCAGTAGCCATAACAATATCATCCATTGTTATATGGCGAATTTCCATTAAATCAAGCAAAGCAGAGTGGCAACTTCCGTCACTAAGGATTGCTTTGTTAAAATCTTCGGATTGGTATTCGGCAACATTTGATATACCAATAAGAAAGTCCAAAGGAACATTAAAATAGTTACAGATTTTAAGTTTCATTTGGTCATTAGGGCAGCTTTTTCCACTCTCATAAAGAGACACAGTTGATTTTACAATACCAAATATATTGCCAAACTCTTCTTGAGTAAGACCAGCAGAAGTACGTAGCATTTTGATTCTGTCGGATATGTTTGCCATGCAGACCGCCTCCTTTTGTTTAATATTTTCAAACATATTATAAGTGACACCTCCTTGAAATTAAACTGTTTTCAACAAAGTTGATAAAAGTTCAACTAAGCTATTGACATGAATGAGAAGTTGAAGTATTATAAACACAAGTTGAAGAAACTAAAACATGAAAGGAGAAAAGTGATGAATCTTGAACTACTAAAATCCGAGAGGAAAGCTAAGGGCTACACTCAAAAATATATGGCCGAACAGCTGGGGTTCAAAGACAGGAGCAGTTATTGCCTTATTGAGAATGGAAAATGCTCCGTAGATATAGAGTTAGCCAATCGTATCGCCTCTGTACTGGACTTATCGGAACGAAGAACATTTGAAATTTTTTTTGCTTCAAAAGTTCAAGTATCTTCAACTTAGTTAAAGTTTAGTCGAAATGGAGGAAAAAATAAATGGGAACAAACCCTACGAAAGCCGCTGACAATATCTACTGTAAATGCAGAAAAGAGGCTGCAAAATACAATGACAAGTTGAATAGCCGTGAAGGAGCGGCTGAACTTCTTGGAATTTCTGCTAGTACACTCGCTGATTATGAATTAGGTATTACAAAGATTATCCCAGCTGATGCGATTTTGAGAATGGCTGATCTTTATAATGCACCGGAACTCAGAAATCACTATTGCAAGTATAGCTGTCCTTTGGGACAGGATGTACCGCTCGTTGATACAGAAAGCTTAGACAGAATTGCCGTAAGAGCCCTTGCTTCACTCAAAAAGGTACAGGAATCAAAAGAAAATCTTTTAGATGTCGTAGCCGACGGAGTGATATCTGAGGATGAGAAACCAATTTTGCAGGACATACTTAGTAACTTGGATGAGCTGACAGCTGTATCACAAAATCTAAAAGTTTGGGTTCAAAAGAACCTGGAATAGGAGGTTTTATGGAAGCAGTAAGAACCGCACCGAGACCGTTTCTGACCGTAAAGGAAGTTATGATTTTACTCGGTTGCAAGGAAGACTTTGCGTACAAGACAATGCGCAAAATTAACAAGGAGTCCGAGAGCCAAGGGTATATAAGCATAGGCTCTGGAAAAGTTAACAAGCATTTATTTGCGGATAAGCTGCAGATTCCGGAAGAGGATATTGAGCAGGCAATCCAGTATGTAGCTGCACAGGAGAACAGATAGGAGGCAATCATGGCATATTACAATGTCTGCCCTGTTTGTGGAAGCAATCTTGATCCGGGAGAACGGTGCGATTGCCAGAGCATAAGGGCAAAGGAACAGGAGAAGAACAGGCTGTTTTTCGGCCAGATGTTGAGAACAGAAAAGAACAGCGGTCAGATGTCGTTTGCATTTGAACATCCGGGAGGAGGTGCGATAGGAGCATGAGAAATAAGTGCCTATTTGCATTGGGATTGGTATTTGCCATGTCCTTGACCTCAATTGTCGCATTTGCTTTCAGCTTTACTGGAGAGCCGGACATGAAGAACGATCAACGACAGATTGTTGTAGTGAATCCTGCGACAGAGAGTGAGGAAACGACCTCAGAGCAGATAGTTTCAGCAGAAACAGAGGACACAACAGCAGCCTTACAGTCGGCTGGCAGTTCATTGAGTGGAAGCATGGACTGGGATGCGGAAGATGCTTATATGCTTGCCAAGATTGCAATGGCAGAAGCGGAATCCGAGGACACCGAGGGCAAAGCTCTTGTAATGCTGGTGGTGCTGAACAGAGTTTGGAGCGACGAGTTTCCAGACACGATTGCAGGAGTTATCTTCCAAGACGGACAGTTCAGTCCAATCAGCAACGGCCGGTATGACGAGGTCAAACCGGATGCCGACTGTTACCGAGCATTACAGCTTATCCAGATTGACGGATGGGATGAAAGCCGGGGAGCGACTTACTTCGAGAGCAAGAGCGAATCCAACTGGCACAGCGAGCATCTGACCTTTCTATTCCAGCATGGGAAACATTATTTTTACAAGGAGTGATGAAGAGTGAAGAGAGACTTGATAGCGGTTATTTGGTCATTGCTCGTAACCGGGGCAATAAGCAAATGGGCTTTCCACGTTGCGTATCTGGAAAGAGGGTACAAGGCAGTAGGCGGTGAGTACCTTGTGATACTGGTGGCTTATGTAGCTGCATGGAAAGCAATTAACTATTTATTTGATTCGTTGGAGGAATTGGAAAGTGAAAGAAATCGTAGAAAAAAGAGAAGTAGAAGAACTGCTCGGATGTGAGATTACAGATGAACAGTTTGAGCAGGCATTAAAGTATGCCAGACATAAGCAGGAGTACATATATCAGCGTGAACAGAGAGAGGTCGTGTTACAGCACTGGTATCTCGTTAAGCTGACAGAGGAATATGTGAGAAGTCTTGCATTTTCAAAATTCACAATGGATTTATGCAGTGCACTGAGAGATATGGAAAAAGAGTGCTCGGACAAAGTCCGGAACACCCTCGTAAGCAACCATATTGTATCACAGCCATCTGCTTAAAATCAATAAAATTATACTATATGGAGGTACAATATGGAAAACAATTCTAACGCTATTGCTGAAATTCAGAAAAAGTATGCCGGATGCAATTTGCTTATGCCGGCCGCAACGGAAGTTCAGCTCAATCCTTTTTACAAGATTACGGTTATGGAAGTGACTGCAGATCTTTCTGAAAATTCTGGAGATATTTTTAAGGTCGGCTCTGTTAAGACTGGAACAACACAACAGGGCAAGGACATTTGGGAAGAAACCTATTCTCCGGCAAAACCCCTTCTTATGAAAATTGCCGCGGCAGCTGGCATACAGTTTGATCCTGATCATACTTATGGAACCAAAATTGATGCCAATACATATAAAGCCAAAGCATATGGAGCTATGAGAATGCCAGATGGTACTGGTAAAACACATGCTGATGAGAAAGTTATTTGCCTCGATGATGAAGAGGCTAATTACAGAGTAGAGTTCATGGATAAGTCTATCAAAGGTATTACAGATGAAAAAGCTGCAAAGGCCGCAGCTGAAATGTTCAAAGGGAATTGGATCGATGCCAAAAATAAATGGGGAAAGGCTTGCAAAGCATATGTTATCGATGATTGTGACAGGGAGAAATATATTGAGCGTTCTGTTCTTGTAAATATGACATTGCTCCGTAAAACAGCTGCCGCAAAAGCCATGACAGGTGCGATTCTTCGTGTAATCAGAGCTCTAACGGGCATGAAAGGGCAATATACCAAAAAAGAGTTACAGAAGCCGTTTGCGATTCCTCGTGTTACCTTTTCTCCTGATTATACAGATCCGGAAGTGAGAAAAGCAATGCTATCTCAGGGGATGAATTCCATAGGTTCTTTATTTGGAGCAACTCCAACCATTGCTGCTATTCCGGACACTTTAACAGGTGGAGAAATAGACGAATTCAATCCGGAAGAATTTGCTGACAATCCTGCATTTGCTTCCGAACAGACAGAGGACAGTGACGTAGTAGATGAAGAACAGGAGCAAAACTGGTTCGACCGGGAACAGCCGACAGCACCACAGCAGGATGTTCGACCACAGCAGGAAGAATATGCCTGTGAGAATTGTGGTTCGGTTATTTCCGAGAAGGTCTATGGTTACTCGATTGATAAGTTTGGCAGACCGTTATGTGTGAAATGCCAGAGAGGAGCACACTGATGAAGATTATACGGATTACCACTGATCTTGAAATGACGGTGCATGATTTCCCGGAGGGAACACACGAAGAACAGAACCACGAGCTTATGGAGCTGATTGGGAATGATTGCAGGATATATGAGCACGTAATGCCGGAAAGATTATACACCAACTTGAAAATGAAAAACCGGCCAACAAAGGTACCGGGACAGTGCGTGAGCATGCTGATTGATGAAGAAGGCTTGCTGAAACCTAATCATGCAAATATGATCGGCAGCTATCTTTACAAATTCGACGAGCACAAGATCCCGATCGCAGGAAACATCCTGTTTGTGGGAGAAGAATGGACCAGAGATGGGATTGACTTCTGTGGAATCGAAGACGAGACATTCGAACTGTTACATCTTGAACTGAAAAATATGGTAATGGCTATGAAAGCTACAAAGGAGGCTATGAACTTATGAAGATATTACATACTGCAGATTGGCACATTGGTTCATTTAAAGGACCAGAAAAGGATGGGGTAAATCTCCGTTCTGAGGATACGATGAAGTGTCTGCGTAGTTTGGTTGAAACAGCTGAAAAAGAAAAGCCAGACTTAGTGCTTGTATCTGGTGACATTTTTCACCAGGCAGAAATTTGGCAGGGCAGAAGCCATAAGGAAGTATTACAAGCGAGAGAAATTATTCTTGAACTTTCCAGAGTGGCAGGACAGGTCATTGTAATGAGAGGTACTCCAAATCATGACAGCGAGGAAGCATTTCTTGAACTGAAGGCTCACTTTGAATTTATTGACAATGTAAAGATTGTGATCACACCGGAACTTGTCAGAACATCTTATGCAGATATCGTTGTTGTTCCGGGATTTGATAAAGGTACATTTAGAGCACAGCATCCGGGAGTTTCCAAAGAGGATGAAAATATCGTATTTTCTGAGGAACTTGGAAAAATCGTAGTTGGAATGAGGGCTATGTGCAACGGAGATGTCCCTGCAATTCTCATGAGCCATTACACAGTACCTGGATGCAACACAGAAAGTGGACAGACGCAGTTCCTTACTCAATTTGAACCGGTTATCACACGGGACATGCTTTTAGCGGCAGATTATGATTTGGTTGCCCTTGGTCACATTCATAGACCTCAGATGATAAATGGACTTAGGAATGTTTACTATTCCGGAGCGGTAAATGCCATGAATTTTAACGATGAGGGACAGGACAGAGGTTTTTGGCTGTATGAGATGAAACGCTTTTCGACTGAAAAATGGGATATCAGTGATGCATGGTTCAGAAAAACACCATACAGAGAATTTATAACGTTTCATTTTACAGACACAGACATAACTGCAATCAATCTTGGACACATTGAGGAAGTTGCATTTAATTACTGGACTTATAACGGAGCTGTTGCAGATAAGATTGTACGTGTTTTATACACCTGTTCTGCAGAGCAGAAGAAAATCTTCAACACGGCGCTTCTGGAGAAAACATTATATGAAGCTGGGGCATTCTGGGTAGCTGGTATCGAAGCAGAAAAGATTGAATCGGCCAACAGAACGGAGCTTTCAAAGCAAGAGGATCCAGAAACTAACCTTATTCAGTATTTGCAGGAAAAACTTATAGAACCGGAGAAGATTGACAGCATTGTTGAGAAGGGGAGACCTATTATTGCAAAGGCAAAAGCAAACTCAGCAGTATCGGAATTCTTTGGAACATTCGTCCCGAAGGAAATAGAAGTCAAAAATTATCGCAATTATGTTGAGCAGTATTTCTCTTTTGAAGATATCAGCTTCTGCACAATCAATGGCAGTAATGGTTCTGGAAAATCCTCGCTCTTCATGGATGCTATTGTTGATTGTCTTTATGAGGAACCGAGGGAGGGAACTAATACAGGCTGGATAAGAAATGATGAAAAAGCACGTTCCGGATCAATCTCATTCACGTTCGGTCTTGGAGATAAGACTTTCCGTGTTGTTAGAACTAGAACTAAGTCCGGTAAGCCGACACTGAATCTTTCGGAACTTCTGGAAAATGAGTGGGTTGACCGTTCAAAAGAGAAAATTGCTGATACACAAAAGGAAATTATCCGTCTGCTCGGGATGGATAGCCTGACATTTAAGGCATGCGTCCTAATTATGCAGGATCAGTACGGATTATTCCTTGAGGCAGGTAAAGAAGAACGAGTCGGAGTTCTGTCAAACCTGCTTGGACTTGGAATTTATGGAATCATGGAAGATTTGGCCAAGGATGAACTTGGAAATCTGAAAAGAGATATTGCGAAGAAAAGACAGACTATAAATATCCATTCGGCAACGATTGAAAGCTATGGTAAGCCGGAAGATGAAAAGACAGAGACTGAGTTAAAACTGAATACAGTTTCAGAGGACAGAAATAATCTTGCAAAACAGAAAGAGGACAAATCTTTACTACTAAGGATGCAGAGGGAGGCTCAGGAACGTCACGATAAGGTGCAGGCATCTGTTAATACCCTAATGCAGAAAAACGAGCAGGAAGGTCAAAATATAGCCACTCTCGAACGTAATATTGAGAGCTGTAATGCGTTTCTGGCCGATGAAGAGGAAACCATTTTAAAAGTGGAACGTTATGACTCGCTTTTGGAACAGGACAGGGAATATGCAAAAGCTGCTGTTGCCTATATGGGTAAACATGAAGAACTTATGAGGATTCACGATCAGGAAATGTCTGAGGAACAGAATATAAGCAGGCTGAAAACAGAACTGCAGGGAAAACAGGATGAAAAAAATGAAATGATACTGGATTCGGTTAATGATGGTGAAGTCAGACAGAAAGCTGGAGAATATGAAAAGGCAAAGAAAGCCTTAGATGAAGCTTTTGATGTTGACCGAACATATAAGGCAAAGCTGCAGGAACTGACGGACGTCCGATATGAGAGATCTACATTGAATGCAAAGTACAATGCAGTTCGTGAAGGTCTTGAAAACAAGCTTGCAGGTTTAAAGAAACAGGCAGAGCTTCTGGACAACGTTGAGTGTGTTGACATTGAAAATGCAAAGTGCGGATTTCTTGCTGAGGCTATTTCTGCAAAGAAAATGCTGGAAGATTCCCCAGATTTTGTGAAGCAGAAAGAAGAGGAGCACCAGAAGGAACTCAAGCCATTGGATGAAAAGAAAGCGACTATAGAAGCGGAGCTCTCACAGCTGGAAAATCCGGAGGAAAAAATTGCTGAATTCCAGGCAAGATGCAATGCATTGAAGCCTTGGACAAAGAAACTTGATGAAGTCGGTGCAAGAGAAAATCGAATGGCACTCATACAGGCGTCTATTGAAAATATTAAGTCAAATATAGCTGAAGCAGAAAAAAGGCTTTCTGAGACGAAATTAAAGGGCACAGAGGTGGAAAAAGAAATGTTCTCCTACCAATCGCAGACAGAACAGCATAAGAGTATTCAGCAGGAATTGATTGGTCTTGCAGACTATGTGGCAAAAAGTAAAGAATATCCGGTTTATAAAGAAAGACGTTCCAATGCTCAGAGAACACTTCTTGAGGCGCAAGAACGAAAAAAGGAATTTGAGAAAGAGCTTGAGGATGCAAGAAAAGAACTGGTAGCTACAGTTGGAGCAACAATGGATACAACAGTGCTTACGGCAGAAGTTGCGAATATTGACAGTAAGATAGCTGATATCGATATTCAGATAACGGCATATCAGCAGAGGATTGGTTCTCTTTCTCAGAAGATGGATGAAATCAGGAAACTCAAGGCTGAGATTGCGACACTCAGCAAAGAGGCTGGTGCATTATCGGTGGATATTTCAGAATATGAACTGCTAAAAGCAGCTTTCTCACAGGATGGAATACCGCATCAGATCATACGCTCACTTGTTCCGAAGCTGACAGAAATTTCAAGCAGTATCCTTGGACAGATGACCGGAGGAAAGATGGGAATTGAATTTCAGACAGAGAAAGTCATGAAGAGCAACTCCAACAAGGAAGTGGTAACACTTGATATCTTCATTGAAGAATATGGGAAATCAGTTCTTCCATATCTTTCAAAATCAGGTGGAGAAAAAGTAAAGGCTTCCCTATCGGTAATCCTTGCACTTGCTGAGATTAAATCATCAACAGCAGGAATCCAGCTTGGAATGCTGTTTATTGATGAGCCACCATTCCTTGATAGTGATGGAATCCAGGCATATTGCGATGCGCTGGAGACAATCCAGAGCAGATACCCTGATTTGAAGATTATGGCAATCACCCATGATCCTACAATGAAGGCTCGATTTCCTCAGAGCTTGGATGTTGTGAAGACTGATGAAGGAAGCAAAGTAATCTATTAAGTAAGTATGGAGCTGTAGTTGCAGCTACAGCTCCTAAAGGAGATAAGTATGGCAGACAACAAGACATATTATTACCTAAAGCTCAAGGAGAACTTTTTTGATAGTGAAGATATGAAACTTCTCCAGGGCATGAAGGACGGATACTTATACAGTGACATTCTCCTTAAATTGTATTTAATTAGCCTTTCCCAAGAAGGACGTTTGATGTATAGAGGCATTATTCCATATACACCGGAAATGGTTGCTACAGTCACGAGACACCAAGTGGGAACGGTGGAAAAGGCAATGGATGTTTTGGAAAAAATGGGCTTTATCGAAATACTTGATAATGGAGCAATTTACATGCTTGATATTCAAAATTTTATTGGGCAAAGCTCAACAGAGGCGGACAGAAAACGAGAGTATAGAAATCTTATAAACACTGAAAAGAAGCGGATTTGCGGTAATCCAAAAGTCTCAGATGTCGGACAGATGGCAGGACAAATGTCCGAACAAAAGTCCGAACAAAAGTCCGACAAATCTACACCAGAGTATAGAGATAAGAGTACAGAGATAAGAGAGGAAAGTTTAGAGAGTAGAGAACAGAGTACAGAGATATTTGCAGTATCTAAAGATACTGTTAGTCGCACCGATGTGCAACGAGCAGTGGAAGAATGGAACTCTCTGGCGGTCTATGGATTAAAACCTGTAAGTAAGCTGACATCAGGAACTAAGAGAGCAAAGTGCTTGAATGCCAGAATTAAAGAATACGGCATTGATGAAGTGCTAGCTGCTATTGAGAGGATAAAAAATAGCGATTTTCTCAAAGGAAACAATAAGCGTGGTTGGATGATAACGTTTGATTGGTTTGTCCTACCGAACAATTTCCCGAAGGTTCATGACGGACACTATGAAAATTCAACACCGCCACCTCAAAACGGAGGATCACAGTCTCATGTAGAACAGTTCGCAGATTTTGCAAGGGGGTGGGCCGGAGATGAATAAACAGGAATTTGCAGTAATCGCAGTTGGAATCAAGTCAGCATATCCAGCTTCCAAAATTCTGGAGGATGAAGCATCTATGAATTTCTGGTACCGAATGTTAGCAGATCTCAATGGGAAAGTCGTTGAGAACGCAGTAATGGAACACATAAGCACAAGCGTTTATCCTCCGAACATTGCAGAAATAAGAAATCTGTGCATGGAAAGATGCAAGCCTCCTGTCCTCAGTTTTGACGAGGCATGGGGAGTTGTCCAGAGGGCAATGTCGGAGTATGGATGGTATCACCCGCAGGAAGCATTTGCCTTGATGGATGATCTGACGGTATCGGTGGTAAAAAATCTCGGATGGAGCAGGCTGTGCCAGAGCGAAAATCCGACAGCGGACAGAGCCAACTTCCGGGAAGCATACGAAGCAAAGGCAAAGGAAGCGGTCAACAGCAATATGTTACCGGATTTCATATCAAATGAAAAGCTGATGCTGCAACAGCAGTATGCTCCCCGGATTGAAGCCAGAGAAGCTCCTACAATAGAACAGACTGCAGATCCAAAGCCGGCAGAACTGACACCGCAACAGAGAGAGGAAAGAGCACGACAATTTGAAGCAGTAAGGAGGCGGTTGATGGGTGGCGGTACAAACGAATGATGAAATAAAGGGCACTGAAAAGGAATTCTTAGACCTGTTCAATCATCTGTGCTACAGCAGAACGGCATGGCAGGTATGGTCAGATCTTATGTCGGCAATGGCTTGCACGATTGCAAATGTATTTGAGACCAACCCCAAAAGGAAAGCTGACAGGGAAAAAGAATATGAGAGGTGCATAAAGGAACTGGGCGGAGATGTAGAGATACCGGCAAAGCTGTTCGCCATTGTAACGATGGCATTAGAAAACAATCCGGATCAGGATTTTCTCGGGAAGCTGTATATGCAGCTCAATCTTGGAAGTCACTGGCATGGACAATTCTTTACTCCGTATGATGTCTGCAAAATGATGTCCCTTATAACAATCGGGGACACCGTCAGAAGCAAGGCAGAGGACAGGGATTACATAGCAGTTTCGGACCCGGCATGCGGAGCAGGTGCAACGCTGATATCCGCTGCAAACACATTCAAGGAACGAGGGATAAATTATCAGGAAAAGGTTCTTTTCGTAGGACAGGACATTGACAGAGTGGTTGGCCAGATGTGCTACATTCAGCTGTCACTGCTTGGATGTGCCGGATATATCTGCATAGCCGACACGATTGCAAATCCTGTTGTAGGCTCGGTATTACAACCGGACGAACAGAAAGGACAGGAGTTCTGGTACACACCGCTCTACTACTCTAACAGGTGGCAGATGCGGATATTTATACAAAACATGAAAAGACTAATGCCTCTACCAGAGGCGGAACAACAGAAAGAGGATGAATATGTATTCTTCTTCGATTTTGACAAAAAGGAGGAAACCTATGGGAACAAGTAGGACAGTGGTGCATTACGCATCAGGAGACAACAGAGATTATGAATTTGAGTGGGGCAAGGCAGTTTTGGAGTATCTGGAAAAGGGATATCCGGCAGAAGAAAAGAACTGCGAGCTGGAGGTCGGGAGCACGACTTACAAGGTTCTAAAAAGAGATACTGTAACCGCATTCTATGATGCAGACGGTAACACATTGTTTGATATTACGAATGACAGGCTCAAAGAGGAATACGAGGCAATGGAAAGTCTGGATGAAACAGAGCCGAAGTCAGAGATTGGAAGAGCCATTGCAGGGATTGAGAAACAGGCATTTGACGAGGCTGTGTATATGGGGAAGACTTCCCTTGCGGATATTGTGACAGGGAATGTTCCTGATCCGACACCGGAAGAAGTGCAGAAGGCAATGGAAGAGCAGGCAGGAGCAGAGGAAGCAGAAGGTGATGAACCGGGCGACGATTCTTGCGGCCAGGATATTGAGGAAACTCACGATACTGAAACGCAGGAGGCTTCTGAAAATGGTGGAGAGGAAGAAAAAACGGATCCTGAGCCGACAGCAAAGGGCATCGATGGAGCTGTTGCAAAGCTGCAGGGAGAATTGAAAAAGGCAAAGGAAGGCTATGCCGAGCCTATCCTGTCACACATGATTGACCGGTGCAAAGAGTCGGAGACATTGGCTGATGCGGTATGCCAGACGCATAAGACCTGGGAGAAGTGCTTCAAGTACATCATGGATCAGGCACGAAAGCTCAAGAGTGGAAACTGTGCCATGGTAAAGGATTCCGTAGTCTACGAATGGGCAGAGGACTATTACAGACTGGATGATAAAGCTCTTGAAGAGAAAAAGGCTGTGGAAGCCAAGGAGAGAGAAAAGAAACAGAAAGCCGATCAGCAGAAGCGTCTGGACGGCATGAAGAAGCGTGCTGAGAAAAAGGCGGAGACAGCTGGAAAAGATAAGGCTGCCAAGGAAACTCCGAAGCCGGAAGCAAAGGCGGACAAACCGAAGAAAGAGCCGGAGAAAAAAGAAGCTCCTAAGAAGAGGTCGAATGAACTTGAAGGGCAGATGGATCTGTTCTCAATGATGGGCCTGTAAGGAGGGATGTACGATGGAAAAAAGAAAGCTGTCTGCATTGCCTAGACCAGAGGCAACAGCAGAAATGGTTGAAATGGCAGATAGACTGGACGGAATGGAGCACATTGTGACTGCGGAGCTGGTTGATGATAACAAAATACTGCTTCTGAATTTCTATGAGGTGTCGAAGCTCAAAAAAGGAAAAACGGAAGCAGCATTTAGGACATTTCTGTCGAGTGATGATTATATCACGCAGGACCTGTCACAGTCAAAGGTTAAATGGCTTACAGCAGCATTTGATAATATGCAGGGTTTCCGGCTGTGGGAGTACAAATGGGATCAAAAAACATGGAAAAGCGAACACATTCCAAAGGTGTTTATCTGGACAGCAGAGGACAAGGGCGTCATGGAGAACTTTTTCAAGGCCTACCGCAAAGAAACTGACGAGAACGTATGGAATGCTATTGACAGATTCCAGGACAAGGTCAAGGCAGAACGACTGGCAGAGAAGCACAGAAAAGTCCTTGCGCCGATTGATCTGCGGATGGAGCCGATAGGAGTGCCTTCACAGGATTTTACCGACTGGGTATGGGAGCAGGGCATGAGTTTCAGCCGGTACGGAATTTATAAAGAGACATCCAAGGGAAAGGCTGAATTTGAGTGTACGCACTGCCAGAAGACAGGAATCGTTGACCGGAGCAGGATAAGACTTCGGAACAATGAAAAGGGGGAATGTCCTTTCTGTGGAAGCAGAGTGACATATAAGGCAAGAGGAAAAATGCCATGCCAGATAGCAGATGAAAGATGGTTCATATATGTGGATCGGCAGGAGGAAGGTTTCTTACTCCGGTACTTCAAAGCATGGAGACACATAAAGAATGATGCAATGATAACAGGCAGCATATGTAAGAAACGCATTGAAGAAACCATGCATGAGTATAGCCGCTGTTTTTGCACATTCTTCGGCGAAAAGCTGATGAAGGAAAGCTATGAATGGGGAGTGTACCACCAGAGGGGGAATTCGCGCTGGATTCCAGACGAGGGAAATATCGCATGCATGGAGTGTATCTTATATCCCGGAAATCTTCCAGAGGCATGGGAACACACACCTATGAAGTATTCCGCACTGGAAATTCTGGCACAGAACATGCCGACCACGGCTTTCAGATACGAGGATGCCATTGATATTTATCTGAAATTTCCGAAGCTTGAGTGGTTCTGCAAAATGGGCTTGAACCAGTTGGCGAAGGATGTGGTAAAAGGCTACAACTACAGCGGGAACATGACGGGCAAGGTCAATTATAAGGCTGACACTATCTATGAAATCTTAGGGCTGAATAAGGTCAATACGAGGACACTACAGGCAATAGACGGCAATCATTACGAACTCCGCCTGTTGCAGGTAGCACAGCAGCTTGATATCCAGATGAAGCCGGAGCAGTTAAAGGAATTTTACGAAACCTTTGAATGCAACACAGATCTTCTGAAGGAGAAGAATAGAAGGGTATCGCTCCATAAGCTCTGCCGGTACATAGACAAGGAGAGCGAGAGATACCCGATTGGAGAAAAGAATGCCTGCATGTGGGGCTATTCCTACAACAGGTACAAAGAGAGAACAGATCCACGAATAGAGAGAAAACAGAATATGGCACATGACTGGCTTGAATATATAGGGTGGTGCCGGGAACTGAAATACGACCTAGATAACAAGTTTATCTACATGCCAAACAATTTCAAAAAGGTGCATGACAGGGTGGCGGGAGAGTATAAGGCATTGCAGGATAAGAAAGCTGCAGCTGAAAAGTTACGCAGGGAGAAGCTGGCCGCCAAGAGGATGGAACAGACGAAGAAAGCAATGGAGGAGATATTCAGTAAGAATGATGGAGTGGATGCTTTCCAGATAAAAGGAAAGGGGCTGATCCTTGTAGTGCCGCAGAGCGGGGATGAAATCCGCAAGGAAGGAGAAGCTCTTCATCACTGTGTAGGAGGTTACGTTGAGAGAGTGGCAAAAGGAGAAACGAACATCTTCTTTGTCAGAAAGGCAGATCATCCAGAGCAATCTTATTTCACGATGGAATGGAAAAATAACAAGGTCGTACAGTGCAGAGGTGAAAGCAACTGTGGGATGCCACCGGATGTGAAAGCCTTTGTGCAGGTGTTCGAGAAGAAAATGCAGGATGCAATCCAGAAAGGAGATACAAATGGCAAAAAGAAACAGAATTTACAGTCTGCGTAAGGGTTCAGTCCAGTGGAATGAAGAGGACAGGCTTTCATTATGCGGAATGCTGATCAAAGCAGGATATGCGGCACGTATCGGCAGAGGAATGATTCCCGGAACAGAAGGCAGGAAGACAGCACAGTATGAATACTTTGTTGAGTATTGGGAGGAAGGAGATGATACAAATGCTGGGACAGGTAACTAATTTAATAATGCCAAAGTTTATTGCGAGAAAGCCCAAGATTAAGCATGGGACATACAACAAGTATGGATTCGCTATTACGCTTCATCAGTATTGTATCTGTCCTAGATGCAACCATATCCTCAATGCCGGTCCAGATTATCAGCCGGATTATTGCAGCAAGTGCGGACAGCATGTTAATTGTTCAGATGTTCCATGGGAAGAGGAAGTCCAGCTTGGATATGTCAGAAAGGAGGAACGTTGTGAATAAATCAAAAATTGAGTGGTGTGATCACACATGGAATCCTATTACGGGATGCAATCATGGATGCCATTACTGCTATGCAAGAACTATGACAGCCAGATTCAGCGGAGACGTAAGGCTCAATAAGATGTGTAAGGCGGATTATTCGACGCAGACTGGACCGGACGAAAGCACTTTATATATTTTGGATAAGCCGATGCTGAGTGAGACAGGGCATCCGCTGGTATATCCATTCGGATTCGAGCCGACCTTTCACAGATATCGCATGGATACGATTGGCAAACTGAAAATGGGTAACAACATTTTTGTGGGAGCTATGGCTGATGTATTCGGAGAGTGGGTACCGGATCAGTGGATTGAGGAAATATTCACGGTGTGTCTGGAGCATGACGAGCACAATTATTTGTTTCTGACAAAGAACCCAGAACGATACATGAAGCTGGCAAATGCCGGGAAGCTGCCACAGCAGAACAATTTCTGGTATGGCACGACAGTGACGAGACCGGATCAGGAATACGCATGGTTTGAATCCGGCACTTATAACTGGTTTTTGAGTATCGAACCGATACTTGAGGATTTCGGCAAGTTTGGGGCAACGGTGAAAACGGCACCGCCATGGATTATTGTCGGAGCACAGACAGGGCGGTCAAAGAATAAGGTCATTCCAGAGTTTGAGTGGATTAAGAATCTGGTGCTTACTGCAGATACGTTTGGAATACCAATTTTTATGAAAGACAGTCTGATTCCGATTGTTGGAGAAAAGAATATGCGGAGGGATTTCCCAAAACAGCTCCTTGAAAAGACAATCAGCGAAAAAATGCAGAACAAGCTCTATGAAGCGTGCTCTGAGTGCGGGAAAGTGCTTCGCAAGAACCAGATGGTTGCATTGATGGCAAGATCAAAAAGAGGTACACCAGCTAAACAGTATGCCTACCTGTGCAGGGCATGCTTTGAGAACAGTTGTAAAAATATGGGGGTTGAACTCCCAAAACTTGACTATATGGAGGATTAAAAGATGAGTAACAATGCAGAAAACAGATTTGAAAATAACGCAGTAGTATTAGCAGGAGAAGTTGCAGGAACACTGGTATACAGCCACGAGGTGTACGGAGAAGGATTTTATGTTTTTGACATGAACATTCCGAGAGAAAGCGGAAACATTGATACAGTGCCGGTTATGGTTTCAGAAAGAATGTGCAATATTGAAGACATTAAGGTGGGGAAATTGTATGAGGTTGTCGGTCAGTTCCGCTCTTATAACAGACATGAAGAGAAAAAGAACCGCCTGATACTCTCTGTGTTTGCCGTAGAATTGAATCCAGTAACTGAAGATGAATTTATTGGAGAAAACCATATTGATCTTGATGGATACGTTTGCAAAGAACCAGTTTATAGAAAGACTCCACTTGGCAGGGAAATTGCAGATTTGCTCATTGCTGTGAACAGAGCTTATGGAAAGTCAGATTACATTCCTTGTATTACATGGGGCAGAAATGCGAGATTTGCATCAACATTAGAGGTTGGACAGAGAGTGCAGCTGCAGGGAAGAATCCAGAGCCGTGAATATGTAAAGAAAATTAGTGAGGATAATTCGGAGCGACACACAGCTTATGAGTTATCAGCCAGTCGGATTGTACTGAGTATGTAATATGTGGTGCCGGAACAGCGAGGGCTATAAAGATTACACTGCTGGTATTGCAATATCGCATGCCAGCAGGAACGAACGAAAGGAGCGGAATATGGCAAAGAAAAGAAGCTGCCGCAGAACGGTAGATGAAGATAAAATCCACGAGAAGGCGGTCAAAATCCGCAAAATGACGGACGAACAGCTGGTACATTACGTGGAGGACAGAGTAGAGAAAGCAAGGAGTGAGGGTTTTCATCGTGGGAAAGAAGCTGCTCCTGCCAAGCCTGCGGTAAATATTGCTGCGATTATCGGAGAAATCGGCAGTGTAAAGGGCATTGGCACCACAAAGCTTGCGGACATAAAGGCGATTCTGAAAAAGCACCTGGGAGCTTCAAATGGTTAGGGTATTTACAGTGCCGGGGGAGCCAAAAGGGAAAGGACGTCCGAGGTTTAATCCCATGAATCCTGCGGCACATCCAAGGACACCGGAAGCCACGTTGGTGTATGAGAACTTGATCGGATGGGAGTACCGGAGGCAGTGCAAGGGCAGCTTTCCGGAAAAGGTTCCTGTGAGGATGCAGATCAAGGCATATTACACCATTCCGGCCAGTGCAAGCAAGAAAAGAAAACAGATGATGGCAAACGGAGAGGAACGTCCAACCAAGAAACCGGATATCGATAATGTTGTCAAGGTATATGCAGATGCACTGAACCATCTGGCATACCATGACGATTCGCAGGTGGTGAGCATTACCTGTGAGAAATATTATTCAGAGGAACCAAGGGTAGAAGTTATTTTGAGTGATACGGAGGAAGAATTATGAGGATCAATAAAAGTGAGCTGTCAAAGAAAATAGGACAGCTGAAAGGAATAGTACCATCAAGGACCACGATTGAGGCATTGAAAGGAGTTTTATGTTCGGACGGGTATTTAATCGCCTCGGACACAAATCTGACCGTTAAGGCGAAATTAGAGGGCATGGAGGAAGAAACAGAACCATTCATCATCCCTGCAAAAGCCTTTGATTTCATCGGCAGCCTTCCGGATGGGGAGCTTGAAGTCAGCGTGAGTAAAGGAAACCTTGTTATCAAGACAGGCAAAATCAAGAACCAGTTCAAAACTCTGGGTGCAGAGTTGTTTGCCTACACAAAGAGCATTGATACAGACAAAGAGCCTGCTAAGATACCGGCATTAAAGCTGAAAAAGGCAATCGACCATGTAATTTATGCGGTTGCTGTAAGCGGATCCAATCAGCAGATGCTTGGTATGTATCTTGAATGCATGGATGGAAAGCTGAATTTTGTCGGTCTGGACGGACACCGGATTGCCTGGGACTGCATCGATTACGAGGGCGAGTTTCAGATTATCGTTCCGAGAGCAGCTATGGAGAATGTAAAGAAGATGGACTTCGAGGGTGATGTCTCTATCTACCATGACGGAAATGGAGCATTATTCAAGTCGGAGGAATATGAGGTCTACACCAGAATTATCCAGGGCGAATACTTCAAGTACAAGAAAATGTTCATGAGTGGGGAAATGTTCACAATCATTGACCGCAGGGTGTTAATGGAAGCTATCAATCGTGCAAGGCTTTGCGGCTCGGCAGAAGACAAGGCACCTGTAATCATGGACATGAGCGGAGACACCATTGGACTTACATACAGAAGCACCATGGCAGACTTTCACGAGGAGATTCCGGTAATCGAACCATTTGAGAAAGATTTGAAGATCGCCTTTGATCCGAGGCTTATGATGGACAGCCTCAAGGCTTTTGAATGTGACACAGTAACGTTGGAACTTACCTCGGCCAAACAGCCTGCTCTTATTAAAGCAGATGACAGCGACATGACAGCTTTGGTACTTCCGGTTAATTTTAAGGAGGCATAAATGGCAGGATTTACAGATGCAATGGCGATAGATGGGAAAGCAATCGTGCGAAAGCTTAATGCAGGAAAAAGCTTAAAGAAGGGGAAAGCGGTTAATCTGGAGCAGTGCGATGTAAAGATAACTTCGACTGTACAGGGCGGTCTTCTTACAATAGCAATTCCAGAAAAGAATTTACATATCGCCTGTAGATTGCAGGATGTGCTCGCAGTTATGACTGCCGCAAATAAAGCTTATTTGGAAAATCAATAGGCACCAATTACCTTATGGTCAAGGAATGATATATCACAAAATAAAATAGGGCGGTCATGGTGCACCGCCCGGAAGGGAGAAATATGGATCCGGAGAAGATGTGTAGAAGCTGCATTCATGATGGGTATTGCATGGGTGTATACCGTAAGGACCATTGGTGCGGTAATCACACCGGCCATAAACAAAAATATGAAGTGTCCAAAGTGTGGAAAAGAAACAGAGTGGCTGAGAGCCCTTTCAAGAGTAGACAACAAAACAATGATATGCGATGAGTGTGGGACAAAGGAGGCTCTGGATGCCGCAGGACTTACAGAGGGAAGCTCGGTAAGAAATGCAATTCTCGGTTGTATTGGAAGAGGCTCTACACCGCAGGAAAGAACCGAGGCGAAGGTTCGTGCTACTGGAAATAAGTGGGCTATGGAGAATTTTAGAGATACACATAATTAAGATTTAGGAGAAATTATGGGACGAAAATATCCAAATTTAAAAGATCGCTTATACGCAGCGTATAATCTTATTCGATACGGAAAAGGGAAAATACGCTGTATGACATGCGGAAAGTGTGGAAGCATCATTATAAAATCTATTAGTGAGAAACCGGCCGAAATAGAATGGATTGATGAAATACATCAGGTAGATCAGATGTGGATAGATCTAGTGAAGTGCCGAAAGTGTGGTGCTGTTTGCAAAGAAATTCAAATGTGGAATTTTGAGGGCGATGTATATAAAGTGGATCCATATATTGATGCTGATAAAACAGAAAACTGAAATTTAGGAGGAAAATGATATGGCAAATTTTGATGAAGATATTAAGAGAATCACAGATGAAATCCTATCGGATGGAACTGTTGACCAGATTATTAGAGAAAAGGTGACGGATGGAATAGAAAAAGCAATAGCTAGTTCATTTAATTATGGAAAGCTTGAAAAGGCGGTCAAAGAAAGAGTTGAGCAGGTTTTAGTTCCGTTTATTGAAAGCTACGACATGAGTGGATACATTGTAAAATTGGACACACTTCTTACGGAAATGGTCAATAAGTCTGTCCTTACTGACAACAAAAATTTGTTGGAAAATTTTAAGTTTATGATGGAAGAACCGCAGGAAACAGATATAAAGATATCTGATTTGTTCAAGGAATATAAGAAGTTTGTTGCCGGTGATATGGAGACAGCGGGCCGAGAGATTGTGATAGAGGATAATGCTGAATACGAGGCGATGGATGTACATTTTGAATTCGAAGAAGAGGGCGAGAGAAGCTGGAGCTCATTCAAGTATGCAACTATTGACTTTACAGTGGATGATGAAGAACAGCAGGATGAATTAAACAGAACAGTACGTCTTTCGCACTGGACAGGGGATAGAAAAGCCGGATGGGAAATTAGAACAGACACAAATCCTGACATATATTCACTTAGGCACATGAATAAGTTTGATTTGCTTCTTGCGAAACTGCAGAGAGCGGATGCACGAATTATCATAGACGAGACTGCAGACGAGGATTTTGTTTATTCCGATACAAAGCCAGAGCCGACCTATGAATAGCCATGAACGGTCAGCTAACATTTGATGAATTCATGAATATAACAGAGGAAAAGCCACCGGAACATAAGCGTGAGAGAGTTCCGATGGTGGATCCGTGTTACTACTGTTTATGCAGGTCGTGTATCAATAATGCAGAGAGCCTTACTGTTAATCCGGAAGAAGTGCCATATGACTGGCGCCCGTGCTTCTTTTGCGATATATGCAATAATTTTGATGGAGAGAGCCTAGAAAATATGGAAAGGGAAGAGTGCGAGGAGTATATGATAGACGATTATCACGCAAGGAAGAACAGAGAAAAACTAAGAGTTGTGAGGTGAAGTAAAATGCGAAAACCGATTCCAAAATCAGTGCGAAAGCTGGTGTACGCAAAGTATGACGGACATTGTGCGTACTGTGGCTGCAAAATTCCGGAAAAGGGATTCAATGTCGATCACCTGTATTGCCTGAGAAACTATGAGTACACAGAGGATTTTACAGGTATCGATGTGCATGATATTAAAAATTTCATGCCGGCCTGTGGCTCATGCAATCGTTATAAGGCAACCATGGATTTGGAAGAATTCCGGAAACAGCTCCAGAAGATACCGGACAGGCTGGCAAGGGATGTATGCACATATAATATTGCAGTCAGATATGGCATGGTACAGGAGAACAGAGAACCTATCAAATTCTATTTTGAGAAAATGGAGGAAACAGTGAATGAAGAGAGAAAAGCTTGAAACATACATAGGCAGACAGGTCAAGGTGCTGCTGTTTGATGGAAGAGCCTACGAGGGCTGTCTGCAGAAGACCAATACAGACGCAGTTAAGCATAATCCGAACCTATACTTGAAGCATAATTATTATGCATTGCTTGACAAGGGAGGGAACACTATGGGACCAATCTTCCGTTGCTCCCATGTTACGAGGGTTAAGGAGGTGGGCTGATGCAGGTACATAGGCTGGAAGACTACAGGATTCACAACAGACAAGGTAGGTCAAGAGGCACCGGAGGATATTACGTCAATCGCATGGGGCACAAGAAAGAAACAATGGTGTACTCGGTGTATTATGAGACCGATGCCGGAGAATTTTCTCCGGAGCAATGGCTTGAAATCATGAGAGAATGCGTAGCTGCATCCGGATCTGAGGCACTGTTACAACGGATTATAGACCATGTAAAGGCAAGTTGCGTGTGGCTAAAGAAAGATGCTGAACGTGAAGAGTATGCTTTGGACATACTTGCCGGAAGAATTTACAGGCAAGGGCATGCGTGGAGCGACTTTTCGACAGAGGGTATCTCCGAAAACACAGCGTATGTCTTTGATTTCCAGGGAGAGAGTGCATGATATGCGAGAAATGCGGGCGAGCCTTAAAGGATGCCGAGAGCATCCTGAGAGGTTACGGACCGGTATTTTACAAGAAGATAATGCCACCTCGGCCAAAGAAAACCAGAGCAGCCAAAGGAGATTGCAGTCCTGTGGATGACTGGGATTATGAGGTGCCGGGACAAATGGAACTGAGTGATTTTATAGAAATGCCGAAAGGAGGGAATGACGGTGATTAAGTATTTTTGCGATCGGTGCGGAGTGGAAATGACAAAGGAGAAAAGGCATGGTTTCGTGTCCGTAAATACCAGAGATAAAGCAGAGGGAGATCTGTTGGAGGAGAATGAGTTTGAAAGCTGGCTTTTCTGCAAGAAGTGTACGGAGGATATCCGGAGATATGTGCGTACATTGCCGTTAAAACCGTCTCAAAACGATGAAAAGCGTGATCAAAATAAGGAAAAATGTGATCAAAACGAGGGAAAGCGTAGCGAACCTGCTGAAAGTGAGGCAAAACCGCAGGAAACCGTATCTGAGGAGGTGGAAGATGAAAGCACGACCGGAAAGAAAAAGTATGATGCAGGCAAGATTATGGCTTTGAAAAAGGCAGGGTGGAAGGTCAAGGACATTGCAGATGAAATGAAAATGACACCACAGCAGGTTTCCAACCAGATTTATCTCTACAACAAGAAGATGCAGGAGAACGGAGCTGAGACAGAGGTACACATGAGCCGGATCGAGCCGACAAAGAGACCAAAACTTTAACAACGAATTGGAGGAATAATGCAAAATGTCAGAAATTAAATGTACAACGATAGAAAAAATTGGTATAATAAGACAAGGCGCCAACGGGTGGAACAAAGAACTCCGGTTGGTAAGCTGGAATGATGCCGATCCTAAGTATGATATCAGAGACTGGTCGCCTGATGATGAAAAAATGGGAAAAGGCATTACACTTACAGAGGAGGAAGCAAGAAACCTGTTAGGTCTTCTTGAAAAGCATTTCGGATAAAGCGGTACCAGGAACCGGAATATTTTTAGGGAGGTCTGATCAATGGATGGAAATGAAAACGCACACTCTACCCTCATAGCATTAAGTCCCGAAGATTTACACGATCTTCTTGAAAAGGCGGCTGAGGTAGGAGCAAACGCAGGCATAGATAAGTATGTCGAAGAATTGAAGAAATCGCAGAAGAAACGGGGAGATAGAAGGCTCCATAACACGAAGCTTCTGCTCCGTAATTTCCGCATGTTACAGGAGAATGCGGAAAACTCCGTATTCGGAAGGACACAGATGGAGGAGTCAGCTGCAGATATCCTCGAAAGCATGATGAACATTTACAATGATGTCCTGGTGGTGGAGAGTATTAAGAACAGTGCCACAAGAACCGGCATTATCGTAAGCCACGTCCGGACGATGTTGGAAATCTTTGAGGTATGCTGCGAGAAGTCTTCAAACGAGCTGGACAAACGGAGATATGATATCATATACGGATTATACATATCCGAGGACAAAATAAGTAGGAAAGAGCTTGCTGAGAAGTGGAATGTATCCAACGACACGACATACATTGACGAGAAAATTGCTCTCGAAAGACTGTCAGCTCTTATTTTTGGGGTGGATGGCTTGACATTACAATAAATCCCCCATTTCAAAAAAGTTTCGGTTGACGTTCAAATATATAAGTGGTAAAGTGGAATTCGTAAAATTCTAAATCGTAAAGCATCGGGCAAAAACTCGGTGCTTTTTTGTTGCTTCTTCGACTATAAAAAACCGAAGGAGGTAACAAAAATGCAAGGGATAATCGTATTGATTGTCTACGCACTCTTGATGGTGGGTGCGACAAAAGCTTTTACGAAAAGAGAAGATGGAGGCGAGAGCTTCCATGTAGGACACAGAAATATGGGAATGGTAGTATCGGCAATGAGCATTGCAGCAACCTGGATATGGGCGCCGGCTTTATTCACGTCGGCAGAGAAAGCCTACTCGAATGGCATTGCAGGGCTGTTCTGGTTTTTAGTGCCGAATATTTTATGCTTGATCCTGTTCATTCCATTTGCAAGAAAAATCCGGCGAGATATGCCGGACGGAATCACGCTTTCCGGGTATATGCACAAGAAATACAAGTCCGAGCCGGTGAAGAGAGTATATCTCTTTCAGCTCACAGCACTTACAATCCTGTCAACTGCAGTTCAGCTGTTAGCAGGAGGAAAGATACTGAGTACAGCAACGGGCTTACCATTATGGGCTATGACTATCGTATTGGCAGTCATAGCTTTTTCTTATTCGCAGATTTCCGGAATCAAGGCTTCTGTCTTTACGGACGCAATTCAGATGGTGTTCCTGCTGTTGGCATGTGCAATCTTCGTTCCATGGGCATTGAAGCTTAATGGAGGAGCAGCTGCCATTCAGATTGCAGGAGCAAGCGGAGATTACGGACACCTGTTTTCAGAGAAAGGTTTGGAAGTATTTCTGGGATTTGGACTGCCTACGGCAATCGGACTGTTTGCCGGACCTTTTGGAGACCAGTGCTTCTGGCAGAGAGCTTTTTCAATCAGGAAAGACAGAATCGGACGTTCATTCGGTCTTGGAGCTGTGATGTTTGCGGTCGTTCCACTTTCAATGGGAATTCTCGGATTTATCGCAGCCGGCACAGGATTTATTCCGACAGACACAGGAATGGTAAACTTTGAGTTGATCAAAGCGATATTCCCTGCATGGGTAATTATTCCATTCATGTTCATGCTGATTTCCGGACTGCTTTCCACGGTGGATAGTAACCTATGTGCAATCGCATCACTGACAACGGATCTGAAAGCCACAGCGAGATTGAAGGATGCAGACCAGATAAAAGCATCTAAGGCATCCATGATTGTCTTGCTTATCGTTGGAATACTGATTGCAAATATTCCGGGACTGACAGTAACGCACATGTTCTTGTTTTACTGCACGCTAAGAGCCACAACAATGTTGCCTACCATGCTTACACTGATGAATGTGAGGCTTACGGCAAGCGGAGTTGCCGCAGGAGTGCTTACAGCATTCCTTGTAGGGCTTCCTATTTTCGCCTACGGGACGATTTCCAATCTGTCAGCATATAAAACAGCTGGAAGCCTGATAACAGTCCTCTCGTCTGGAATGGTGGCACTGGTTATTTCTCGTGTCTTAAAAAGGGAGGCGGTGGAATAAATGGGACAACAGATACTTGGGAGAAAACAGAAAATTAGTAATGATGCATGGTTGGAGGCAATGAAGCAGATTGAAGATCTTGTCCCAAAATCAGAGCTTGATGAAAGAGTGGGACAGACAGTAAAAGATATCATGGCTACAACAAATGGAAAGAAAGCTGCAGTTGCATGGAGTGGTGGCAAAGATTCCTTGGTGCTCGCAGATGTCTGCAGACAAGCAGGAATAGAGGATAGCGTCCTCGTAGTGAGTAATTTAGAGTATTCAGCATTTACAGAATGGGTGGATAGGAATAAGCCTCCTAAACTGGAGATTATAAACACAGGGCAGGATATTGAATGGCTTGTGAAACACCCGCAGATGCTGTTCCCACAGGATTCCAACACTGCGGCGCAATGGTTTCATATTGTTCAACACAGAGGACAGGCAAAGTATTATAAGGCTCATGAGCTTGATATGATCTTGCTTGGACGCAGAAGAGCTGATGGAAACTACGTCGGAAAAGGGAGCAATATATATACGGACGGAAAAGGTGTCACACGTTTTAGTCCTCTGGCTGATTGGAGCCATGAAGAAGTATTGGCATATATCCATTATTACAATTTGGTAATGCCTCCAATTTATGATTGGAAAAGCGGATATTTATGCGGCACCCATCCATGGGCGGCACGACAATGGACGGGATCCATCGAAAACGGATGGAAAGAGGTCTACGAGATTGAGCCGGATATAGTGAAAGAAGCTGCCAAGAAAATTCCAAGTGCAAAAGAATTTCTAAAGGGCTTGGAGTAACACACCATTTGCAGATGGTTTATACGTCACTCTCCTTCAAAATAATATTTTGGAGGAAACATTATGAATAGCATTACTATGAAGCTTACCGATATGGTAAGACCCGAGAAAAATGTCCGCATCCATACAGAGCAACAGCTCAGAGAATTTGAGCGAAGCGTGAAGATGTTCGGGCAGATTAGACCGATTGTTGTTGATGAGAAGAATGTAATCCTCGCCGGCAACGGATTATATGAAACCCTGCTCCGTATGGGGTATGAGGAAGCATTGGTGTACCAGTACACTGATTTGACAGAGAACCAGAAGAAAAAACTTATGATTGCTGACAACAAGATATTCTCACTGGGTATCGAGAACCTTGACACGCTCAATTCTTTCTTGGAAGATCTGCAGGGGGACCTTGATATTCCTGGTTTCGATTCAGAGATACTGAAACAGATGGTATCGGATGCCGAAGAAGTGACCGAGAAACTATCGGAATATGGCACTCTTGATGAATCAGAGATACAGGCGATTAGAGACAGGACAGAGAGAAGCCAGAAGCCCACAGAACCCAATATGCCGGATTCTGGTTCTAGTACCAATGAAAATCCACAGAATACAGCGATTACAACCACAAGTGATGCTGTCCATGAGGAGCAGGACGAAGAAACCGCCGAAGTAAAGAAATTCGTTATCTGTCCGAAGTGCGGTGAGAAGATATGGCTGTAAAGAGATGTGAGTCCAGCATCGATGTTGTAAAGGCTGCTGAAATACGGATCACAAACGTATTCAACAACGGACTGCCGGTATATATGTCCTTTTCCGGCGGGAAGGACAGCTTATGCATGGCACAGCTGATTTACAACCTTGTGCAGAGAGGAAAGATCAATCCAGGCCAACTTGTAGTGCAGTTCATAGACGAGGAAGCCATATTCCCATGCATCGAGGAGACTGTAAAGACTTGGAGAAAGAGATTTCTTCTCATGGGTGCCAGATTTGAATGGTATTGTCTGGAAGTAAAACATTACAACTGCTTCAACGAATTATCGAATGATGAAACCTTTATCTGCTGGGATCACACAAAAGAGAATGTGTGGGTAAGAAGACCGCCTGCATTTGCAATCAGGAATCATCCGCTCCTCAGACCAAGGATTGATGCGTACCAGGACTTCCTTCCGAGAACCTGTCAGAGTGGAATCACAATAACAGGAATACGGACAGCAGAATCGGTGCAGAGATTACAGAACATTGCATCCATGATAAAGGCGGGAAAGACAATGACGAATAAGCACCAGGTCTTTCCAATCTATGACTGGACAAACAATGACGTATGGCTTTACCTGCTGAATGAGCATGTTGACATTCCGGAGATTTACCTGTTCTTGTGGCAGGCAGGAACCCGAAAAGGTCAGCTGAGGGTATCACAGTTCTTTTCTGTGGATACTGCACGTAGCCTTGTGAAGATGAATGAGTATTACCCTGACCTTATGGAGAGGGTAACACGCAGAGAACCTAACGCATATCTCGCAGCACTGTATTGGGACAGCGAGATGTTCGGCAGGAGCACCGCTGCACGAAAGAACAATGAAAGCGGGCAGGGGCAGAAAGACTACAAGGCAGAGCTTATAGAGATGTTCAATAACATGGACATCTATTTTACAACAAAGCATAAACGGTATGTGGCTTCCAGATACCGTAATTTCTTCATATCTGTTGCGGCAATAGCAACGGATAAGGATTACAAAGCCATTTACGAGGGGCTTATCTCCGGAGATCCTAAGCTCCGTTCTTACAGGGCACTCTACCAGAGGATATATGGCCGGTATATTACCGAGGCTAAGAGGGAGGAGGCGAAGAAGAATGGATAAGCTTATGGAGCCTTCCTCTACTCTCCAATGGGTAGACAGAGCATTGGTAAAGCCGAATGATTATAACCCGAACAAGGTATCGAAGCAGAACCTTGAATTGCTCACACAATCTATTTTCACAAATGGGTGGACGCTTCCGATTGTTGTAAGACCAGATTATACGATTATTGACGGATTCCACAGATGGACTGTTGCAGGCCCGGAATGGAAGTATGTGCCACCTTCAGAAAAGGACAAGAGAACGCTGTTTGAACGTCTTGGAGGTAAGGTGCTGGTCGTTATCGTTGATCACAAGGACAAGGCAGGTAATATTTACGGCACCGTTACCCATAACAGGGCAAGAGGTACACACCTGCTCGAACCAATGAAGAAAATCGTCAAAGAGCTCATGGAAGAGGGCAAGTCGGTAGAAGAAATCGGCAAGCAGCTTGGCATGAGACCGGAGGAAATATTCCGTTTATCAGAGTTTTCCAAGGAGGACTTCTTGAAAATGATGGTACAGGAGAAGAAAAACTTTTCCAAAGCGGAATATATAACGAAGATATAATGATAAAACGAGAAATATTCGTAATTGCGGGGGAGTGTGAGTGCTTCCCCTTTTTCATGTACCCACGAAACAATATCAAAGCTGATGGGAGGGAGGTAAATGCCAACACCAAGAAGTCCAAATGTGGACAAGAGAAGTGATGAACGCAAGCAGGCTGAGAAAATATATCTGGAAAGCAAAGGAAGCCTTAAACTTGTTGAAATTGCTGAAAAGCTAAAGGTTCCGGCCAACAAGGTACGGAAGTGGAAGTCCATGGACGGATGGGAGGCAAAGCTTAGCCCAACCAAAGCTGATAATGGCAAAAAAAAACAAGTGGAGCGTTCCACTTCGGATAAAGGGAGCGTTCCACGTAAGAGAGGTGCTCCGAAGGGCAACAAGAATGCAGTGGGAGGTAGAGGCAATCCGAATGCTAAGCCGCCAGATGCGACAAAGCATGGAGGGTACTCGGCTGTCTACTGGGATACGTTGGATGAAGACGAGAAGAATCTCATTGAGGATATGCCAAAGGATGAGGAAGAACTGCTGATAGAGCAGATACAGCTTTTCTCGGTCAGGGAACGACGGATTATGAAAGCAATCAACAAATACCGCAACAGCGAAAGCCCTGTGGCATTGGCATTTTCGCAGAGGTCGGAGCGGAAGCGGACATTTGAGAATGACGAGGATAAAGAGGAATATGCCAGAAGGATAGCAGAAAAGGTTGCTGCCGGAGAAAGACTTCCGGGCAATGAATATTCGGTATTTACCCAGACAGATAACAAAGACCAGATCATAGCAAGGCTGGAATCAGAGTTATCCAACGTACAGTCCAAGAAGACTAAGGCAATCGAGGCATTATCTAAGATGCACATTGAGCACCAGAAGCTTGATGGCGGCAATAAGGGCAATGACGTTGTAAAGATGTGGGCTGAGAAGGTGCTACAGAACAGGAGGGATTCGGATGGATGATAACCAATGGCTGAATGACTTCCTGGAGGACAGCATACCGAAATGGAAAGCTGATCCGGTAATGTTCATGAGAGAGGTTCTACTGTTTGAACCGGACGACTGGCAGATCGAGGTTGCACATGATCTGAGGGATTACCCGAGGGTATCGGTCAAGTCTGGCCAAGGTGTCGGAAAGACAGGTCTTGAGGCGGCACTGCTTCTGTGGTTCTTGGTATGTTATCCATATCCAAGAATAGTCGCGACAGCTCCGACGAAGCAGCAGCTCCATGATGTACTGTGGTCTGAGGTTGACAAGTGGATGAACAACTCTCCTTTGCTTCCTATGCTCCTTAAATGGACAAAGACCTATGTTTATATGATTGGCTATGAAAAGCGTTGGTTTGCTGTTGCTAGGACTGCTACAAAGCCAGAGAATATGCAGGGTTTCCATGAGGATAACATGCTATTCATTGTGGACGAGGCTTCCGGTGTTGCGGATCCTATCATGGAGGCAATCACAGGTACTCTTGCAGGAGAGAACAACAAGCTTCTGTTGATGGGGAACCCGACAAAGACCTCCGGAACATTCTACGACAGCCACACTGTAGACCGTTCGCTCTATAAGTGCCATACGGTCAATTCCGAACACAGCAAGCGTACCAACAAAGAGAATATCGAAGCCATGAAGCGGAAGTACGGAGCGGATAGCAATGTTGTTCGTGTTCGTGTTTATGGAGAGTTTCCACAGCAGGAAGATGATGTATTCATCCCCATTTCATGGTTAGAGCAGAGTTGTAAGACGGAGATATCCGAGAGGACAGCAAGGGCATTAGGCATATATACAGACGATAAAGGGCGGAAATATCCACAGGACCCGTCACTAATAGATAAGATTGAGATTGGCTGTGACGTTGCCAGATTTGGTGATGATAAGACATGCATAGGCTTCCGCATCAATGAGGTTGTGAAGATATTCAAGAAGTACAACGGGCAGGACACAACATGGACAGCCAGTAATATAGCAATCCTTTATAAACAGCTGAGGAGCAAATATAAATATACTGGTCCAATAGGTATTAAAGTGGATGATGGCGGTGTTGGCGGCGGTGTCGTTGACCAGCTTCGCAGTTATGCCAGAACAGAGCCTGCGGTATGGCAGGATTCACACCTGCTTCCAGTCAATTTCGGACAGCCTATCAGCCATCGGTATTACGTGGATTCCACAACGTACATGATGGGTGTGGTTAAGGACTTGATTGCTCCGTTTGATGAAGAGGGGCGACCGCATAAGCCGGAGATACTGCTTCCTGATGATAACGACCTCATAGGTCAGCTGTCGTGTAGGAAGTATTCTTTTACAAGTAACTCAAAACAGAAGGTTGAAAGCAAGAAAGATATGAAGGACAGAGGGCTTACGTCTCCGGATGAAGCCGACTGCATACTGCTTGTCTGCTTGCCTATGACGTACAAGAAGAAAGGAGGGAAAAAATAATGTCTGAGGAAAAACCAGTCAGACAGGTTGGTGTCAAGATTGTGAAGGCAGATAACTTCGGGGAGACACCAACGGTTTTTGTTGAAAGCCAGAAACCGATTGAAAAGTCAGATAAAAGCGAACAGCTGAGCATGGTAAATGCTGTAAATGCATCTGAATGGATTACGCACCCTATCGACATGAGAGGGTTAAAGGAGCTGGTAGACAATTCCACTATCCTTCCGCAGTGCATAAGAGCATATAAGAGCAATATAGCAGGCTTTGGAATCAGCGTTGGATACCGCGAGGACTACGAGGAAGAAACCACAGAGATGCAGGCGGAATGGAATGCGATGGAGAGAGTCATCGATCTGCTCAATATGGACTGCATGTCGAAGGAAGTCTTCGAGAATGTGATTCGGGACAGAGAGACATTCGGAATATCATATTGCGAGGTTATCCGGGATATGAAAGGGAATGTCGTACAGCTGGAGTTTATCATTGATACTCCGTCAATCGACATGACATATCCGTTGGAGCCTTATATCGAGACAGAGTTTTTCTATAAGGGCGAGAGAATGATGCGAAAGAAGAAGTTCAGAAAGTTCCGACAGAACGTAGCCGGCAGGACAGTTTACTTTAAGGAGTTTGGAGATCCGCGAATTATGGATAAGAGAACTGGAAAATATGTCACTGAGGAAGATACGGAGCCGGTCGATATTGACGATCAGGCGAATGAGATAATTGATTTCAGACTTGGCAGTATGCCTTATGGAGAAGTGCGGTGGATAGGACAGGTACTCACTGTTGACGGAAACAGGAGAGCAGAGGTTCTGAATAACGCATACTTCCGCAAGGGCAGGCATACACCATTGATGATACTGGTTAAGGGTGGAACGCTCTCTGATGATGCATTCACGAAGCTCCAAGCATACATGAATGAGATCGAAGGGGAAAAGGGACAGCATTCGTTCCTGATTCTTGAAACAGAGAACAATGAGACGGGTGCAGCGTTCCAAGACCAGAAGCAACCGGAGGTCGAAATAAAAGACCTTGCCTCAATCCTACAGAAAGATGAATTGTTCCAGGAGTATCAGGAGAATGGCAGGAAGAAAACACAGTCAGCTTTCCTGCTTCCAGATCTGTATGTCGGATACACGACAGATTTTAACAGAGCTACTGCACAGACAGCTATGGAGGTTACTGAAAAGCAGGTATTCCAGCCGGAAAGAACATCTCTTGCGTGGGTAATCAACAACAAGCTGCTGAATGGATATGGATTCAAGCACGTTGAAGCTAGGTTTGATGAACCGGATATAACCAATCCGGACGATATCCAGAAGATACTCAATATCACAGAGAGAGCCGGAGGACTAACACCGAACCTTGCCAAGGAGTACACCTATGAAGTCCTCGGTAAAGATGGATGTGCTGACTATGACGGAGAATGGGGAAACGTTCCTCTGGCATATTCCAGAACAGTCACCCAGAGCCAGCTACAGGCGAATTTAGGAGCGGGAGCAGGGGAACAACCGCAAACGACCGGAAACGAGCCTACAGGTCAAAATACAAAGCCACAGGGCAATGAGAAGACGGTTACCGAGGAAGAACTTGCCATACTTGACGGACAGATAAAGAAAGCAGAGCTGAATGATGCAGAGCTGGTTCCAATTATGAAGGAAATCAGAAACGCATTGGGAGCATACCGAGAGAAAGCTGGTGATTGATATGGCTGACAAGTCGAAGTATTACCAGATGGTGGCGGAAGCAATTATCGCTCATGCTGATCCAATCTATGATGCTATAGACAGATACTTGGCAAAGGCTGACGAAGACCTTGAGGACGAGCTGAAGGAGGAAGGCTACGCAGAGCCGAAGGATACAGTGTCGGAGATAAACTCTTTAGAGGAGGAAATCGCCGACATTCTTCATTCCCAGACTACTGCTCTTGTCACTGCTCTTAAAGCCGCAGATGGAGATTGGGATGCCGCACAGGAGAATGTCTCTGATATGATCGATGAAGACGACATAGCGGAACAGGTTACCGAAGCAGCCAATGCGATGTATGAGCTCAACATCCCGAAGCTGGCAACAGTATATATACAGGAATCAGATGGAGAGCTTGTGGTAGACACTTTACGGCAGAGAACATCTGAATGGTTCGCCTCATGGAGCGAACAGCTCGGCAATCTGATGAAAGTAAACACCCATAAGCAGATCACTGACCTTATCCAGGAAACGATAGCGAATGGGGATGATATTGCAACGCTGACACGCAAGATTATGGACGGAGGCTGGCGAACGGAATACTACCAAGCGAAACGTGTTGCTGTAACTGAGGTACTTAGGGCACACAGTGTAGCTAAAGAGGAAGCCATTCAGCAAAGCCCGGTTGTTGATATGAAGGAGTGGCGACACACAGGGGTACATAAGATTAAGCCTCGCCCGAACCATGTTGCTATGGACGGGCAGATGGTGCCGAAAGACCAGCCTTTTGAAATGCAGGGCAAGGACGGTGGCACATATTATCCTATGTTTCCTCGTGATCCGAACCTTCCGGCAGGCGAAAGCATAAACTGCCATTGTATTCACAGGGGAATCGTTAATCAGGAAACCTTGGGATTGTCTATTGACGAACGGAAGAAGATGCAGCAGGCATTCATTGACAATGACGATGGAAGCTGGGAGAAAGAGCAAAGCGAGAAAGAAAAAGCTAAAGCAGGAATTGTTCCGTATGAAGCAACGCAGAGCAGATCTGTTTCGCAGGCAAACACCAAAGCCGCAGACAAGTGGGCGAAAACTCACCTAGGTGTCAAGAAGACGAATTATACGAAACAGGACATCAAGGCTGTTAATCGGGTAAATCGTGCTATGCAGAGACTTTACAAGGAATATCCGCAATTAAATGGCTTCATTGACGAAATCCGTTTTGTTGATAACCTTGGAACAGATGCCGCCAGAGCTGCAATCAGCAAGAAGGGTTCAGAGATAAAAACAGTTCTGAAAATATCAAGCTCTCATTTTGCGGACCAGAAAGTTATCAATAATCTGATAAAATCACAGGTTGAGGAAGGAAATTGGACACCGAAGTCCGGTGCTTATGGAATTCTGAAACATGAGATGGTTCACATGGTTACATATAAGAAAACCATAAGTATGTATGACAATCTGGATGATACATGGAAAGCCATTGATGGAGATGTGTTCTGCAAATCCATTATGGAAGATGCTATGAATGCTTGCAATTTAAAGGTTGATCGTAGTATAATTAAGCAGAAGTTAGGTATATACGCAGCAAAACGTCCAGATGAATTTGTTGCAGAAGCCGTATCTTCCACAAAGAACACTAAGTTGGAGAAAACGGTCAAGAAGTTGTTTAAGGAAAGGACTAGTGAATAATATGTTAATTTATCCTTCGGAACTTGCAGGAAAAATTGAATATGATGAATCTGGTACCTTGGTGCCGACGTGTGAGCTTACGGAAGAGGAACAGAAAATCTTTGATGAGTTTGCCGAGGCTGACAAACGAGAATCTGAGGAAAGATTTAATACAGACTAATTATTGCGAAATTAGCATCCGAGAGGGTGCTTTTTTTATTGCCTTTTTTCGGGAGGGAGGTGGCATCGTGAGTTACAAGCAAAGGCATTCGTATATGATGCAAAAGTTGTACATTTTCCGCTACTTGCTATGAGGAAGGAGGTGATCCTATTATCTCGGAGCTGTCCGTTAAACAGTAAATAAACCAGAAGGAGGTTTGAGAGTATGCCTAAGATTGCGAAAGCATACGCAATTACAGATGCAAAAATCAGCTTCGTATCGTTGGTTGACAAGGCTGCGAATAAAAAGCAGTTCCTGATTACTAAATCAGAGGACGGTGCCGCAAATTTCGCCACGTTTGGACGAATTTTGAAGGCAGACGCAGACAGCCACTTTGTGACCGGTATCGTGTATGAGCCCATGGTAGAGGATACACAGGGCAATTACATGACGGAGGAGGAGATTACCAAGGCTGCTTATTGGTTCGCCAAGAACGGCAATCAGGTAGACCTTCAGCACTGCTTCAAGAAGTGTGACGGAGCAGAGGTGGTTGAATCCTATGTTGCAAAATGCGATATGGAGATTGAAGGAGAAACGATCAAGAAAGGCACATGGCTCATGACCATGGAGATTACGGACTCTGATGTATGGGATTCCATTCAGAAAGGGGATATCACAGGATTCTCTATGGGTGGTGTTGGTGTCTACTCTGAGGAAGATGTAGAACTTCCGGTAGAGAAGCAGGAAGAGCCGAAAGGGCTTTTTAGAAAGCTTGCAAAGGCTATGGGCTTCGATGTCGTTGAGAAAGGTGCTGTGAAGAACAATTTCAAACGACGTGTGAAAGAGGATAACTTCTACTCTGCATGGTATGCGCTTAGAAGCTGCCTGGAAGGCAATTTCTACAATCCCGATACTGGCTCCTGGGAATGGGGATATAACTCTGACGAGGAGACCATCAAAGACGCTCTCACAGATTTCAATGATATTGTCACGCAGCTTCTTACGAGTGATGGCAGTATTGTTAAGTCATTGGAGAAGGCGGCAAAGGAAGCTCCTGCGCCTGTTGAAAAAGCAGGAAAGAGTATCAGTACCAAGAATCTAAGTGCCCTTAAAGGCATTTATGATACGCTGGGTTCATTTTTGTCTGAGTTCACTGATAATTCAGAGGGCGAAGGTGGAGACACAGTAGCAAAAAATAACGTCAAAAAGGAGGACGACGAAATGAAGCGAGAAGAAGTTCAGCAGATGGTAGGGGATGCAGTGGCAAAAGCCATGGAACCTATCACAAAACAGCTCGAAGCTATCACAAAGGGCGAGGGCGGCGAAGGAGAAGGCACACCTGCAGAACCTGAGTCTGATGTAAATGTAGACGATGTAGCTAAGATGGTGGGTGAGGCAGTTTCCAAGGCCATGGAGCCTGTTACAAAGGCAATCGAGCCGCTCTTGAAGAGCAGAGCACTTCCGGGCAACCTCAATTCTGCCGCAGGCACTGTTGAGAAGCAGGAAGCAGAACCGCACTACATGACAGGCATGTTCTAAGCTAAAAAAGAAGGAGGAAAAAATATTATGCCTACAAATCAGCAGATCATTAACAAAGCCGGTACCGCTATTCAGACCGGCAGCCTTACTCATGGACTGTTACAGCCGGAGCAGGCAAGAAAATTTATTCAGCAGACATTCGATGCAACCAACCTTGGACCTCTGGTAAGACACGTCATGAGAACATCAAAAAGCGGTGAGATTGACAAGATCGGTATCGCATCCAGAATTCTTCGTGCCAAGGTCGAGAACACAGATGATGGCTACAGAGCTGGTGTAAACACCAACGTGATCGAGTATGCCTGCAAGGCTGTTCGTTTACCTTGGGAGATTACTGAGGAAACCCTTCGTGAGAATATCGAAGGTCAGCAGTTAGAGGCAATCATTACCGACCTCATGACCACACAGCTTGGTGTTGACCTTGAGGATCTGTATCTCAATGGCGACGAGAAAGCTTCCCAGGTAAAGGAGTTTAACAGCTCAGATGCATTCGCTATCGGAGACATCGTAACCAATAACAAGAAGCTGTATAAGTTCATCAAAGCGCATACTGCAGGTGCATGGAATGCTTCCGAGGCGATTGAGATTGGAGCAGCTGCAGATGCAGACTTCTTAAAGCTCAATGATGGTTGGATTAAGCAGATCAACAGCGGCGGCCATGTATATGATGCTTCCGGTGAAAACTCCATGAAGCTGGATATCTTCTACAAGACACTCCAGAAGCTGCCTAATAAGTACAACAATGGAAAGCTTCGTTGGCTCATGTCCCCTAAGAGAGCACAGGAGTGGGAACTTTATCTGATGAATCAGGTAATCGGCAAAGGCGGAGCTGTTCCGGAGAATGTTTACACTCAGCCGGTACACATTCCTACTGTTTCCTGCCCGTCTATCAGTGATGACAAGATTGTCCTTACGGATCCGAAGAACCTTGTTGTTGTAAACACCTACGGCATGAAGATCAGAAAGACCAATGAGGGCAAAGAGGCAATCATGCAGGATAAGAGATTCTATGTATGCCACCTTGATTACGATCCGATCATCGAGGAGCTTGACGCTACTGCGATGATTACCGGCTTACCTTCTCTTGATTAAGGAGGTGCCCCATGAAACGATTATCACTTAATACCGGGCTTTCTTACTCTATAAGAGGCTTCTCCTGTGTAAAGGGGGAGTCTTTTGAAGTTGAGGACGGACTGGCAGAACAGCTTCTTGCTACCGGCAGATTTGATGAACAGCCAGTGATTGCTAATCCTGCGGAGGAATCGGATACCGATAACACGGGAACAGGCGGAGAAGACGAGGAGCCGGAAGCTCCGAAGAATGGAGCTGGCGCAGGAGCAGGAGTTGAGGACGGACTGACAGCAAGCAAGGTATCCCAGATGCGTAATGCCGACCTTTTAGCTCTGGCCGAAGAGAAGAATATCAGCCTTGAAGGATGCAGCAAGCATGACGAGTATGTTGAACGTATCAATGGTGTTCTCGGACTTGTAGATTTTTCTAAGCTTGGATTAGAGTAGGAGGAACACATGCAGAGGCCTTGGGTACAGCCTGCGGAGGTAAAAGAGTATTCTGAATCTGCCAAGGTGGCGGCAAGGTCTGATGTTCGACTTGCCTATGATATAGCCAGAGCAGAAAGATATGTTATTTACCATACGCATAACAGATTTGATACAGAAGAGTACGAAAAAGAGCTGCCACAGGATGTCCGGATGGCAGTTATTTTATTGGCTGAAGCTTATGCCAAGCAGGCAATCACACAGAAGGAGGGAGCGAAAAGCTCAGAGACCTTTGATGATTACTCCTACACCATGGACAATGATTCAGACATTGCCGAAAATCTGGGGCTGGCTCTGATGTTAGATGATTACATCATCCAGCCTGATAACGGCAAGGTGACAATGAAACTTAGGAAGTTATAGGAGGCGCTTATGGCATTTGAGGATTTACTGGACCATAGGTGTGATATTTATCACATGGTAAAAGGGGAAAAGGATATGGGGTTTGCAATCAAGCAGACAGGTTTCTCATATCCGAAGGTTCCGGACGTTGAAGATGTAGCGTGTCATTTCAATGTGAATGCTAATGCAGAACTTACTCAGACGGAATCAGCGAACGAATTCATATACTCTGGGAAATTACAGCTTCCGGCAGGTACGGACGTTCGTGTCAATGACAAGGTTGTTGATAAGAATACCGGACTGGCATATACAGCGGAAATGCCTCACAACATTAGAGACCATCACATTATGGTAAATATTCAGCGGAAAGGAACTGTGAAAGGGGCATTATAGTGGCTACAACTTATGTAAAGATTGACACTTCAGATCTGAAAGGATTTGTTGGAAAACTGGATAAAGCAGCTCAGGGAGAATTCAAGAAGGAATTGGTCAACTTCATGGAAGGCTTAGGGTATGAATTCCTCAGAATTGTGCAGGACGAGATCATCCGGAAACAGACAGTTGACACCAGACTGCTTCTGAATAGCTTCTCAAAAGGGGAGCAGGATAACGTTTTTGTGCTGAATGAGGGAAGCATGACTATAGAAGTCGGCACCAATGTGAAATACGCAGAGTATGCGGATAAAGGTCACTGGCTGAACCCCAAAGGGGTAAATACCAGGTTTGTTCCGGGATACTGGCAGGGAGAACATTTCATCTATGAGCCGGGAGCTAAGACAGGAATGCTTTTGAAGCAGAAATGGATTGAAGGCTCACATTACTGGGGAGACGCAGTCCGCTGTATTGAGGATATGCTTCCTGGGCTCATGGAACAGAAGATGGAACAATGGTTACAACAATTTTTTATGTAGGAAGGTGAGGAAATGCTGGAATTTGAGATTGCGGCTCTTTACTACTTTGTTGCCGGCATTCTGAACCTGCCGGCATATTTTGATGAAGTGCCAGAGGATATGGAAATCCCTTGTGTATTTTATCCTTCTCCGCACCAGAAAAGCGGGGATTTCTCAACAAACACATACGCTACGACATTTACCTTATATGCGAAGGTGATGGACATTGACAATGTTTCCGCAGGAGGAAAGTGCTCGCAGATAGTACATGCAATAAGCGGGAATCGCTATAAAGTGCCGCTGGTAGATGAAAAAGGAAAACGGACAGGAAATAACTTCCGAATAGACAGCATGGAAGCGACCAAGGCGGACGAGGGTGTGTGGCAGATTGAGATTTCATGGAAGCGATACACGAGATTTAACGAGAAAGCAGCAACACTGGCAAGGGAGTTCTATTTCAATGGCACTCCTATTGCTGAGCAAATAGAAGGAGGTCAAAATGCCGAGTAGAAGACAGTCAGATGCAGATAAAAAGGTTATGGAACAGCCGACTGCAGAGAAAGTTATGGAAGAAAAGAAGTTCTCCTTAGATGAGATCAGAAAGAGTTGCATGAAGCTGTTTCATGTGACATCAAGCACTTTTGCAGGAGCAACTGCAGATCTTCCGGATGGTGAGTATTCCATCCAGGAAGTACATGAACACATTAAAGCATGGTTAGAAAAGGAGGTATAGTAAATCATGGCTGGTGGAACTTTTGAAGTAAATGTTTCAAAGAAAAGACCTGGAGATTATATTAACTTCAAGTCAAAACGTCAGCAGAGCCCTAACGGATCCACAAGAGGTACCGCACTCATTCCATTGATCGGGCTTGGATGGGGACCTGACAAGGGGATTCTGAAATTGACCTCTGCGTCTCCGGATGCGGAGGTGGCAAAGCTTGGACACAGTATCTATGACACAAACGACTTTATGCTGCTAATCAGAGAGGCATTCAAGAATGCTGTTACCGTTATTGTTTACATTATCAACAATGGAGACAAGGCAACGAAGACAGCAGGAGGAATGACCATTACGGCCGCATATGGCGGTACCAGAGGAAATGATATTGCTGTTGCATGCGTGGCAGAGGCAGGAGCTTCTACTTTCGCAGTGAGGGTATATCTTGGTGCAGACAAGGTGGAGGAGTACACAGGGCTTGCCACAATCGCTGATCTGATTGCGGTAAACTCTGGTAAGTATGTTGTGTTTTCAGCAACATCCACATCCGCAAACCTTACTGCATTTGCATCCACAAATCTTGAAAGCGGAACGGACGGAGCTGTGCAGAACACCGATATCACAGCATTTTTGGATGCTTCCGAGAAGATCAAGTGGAATACAATGGCATTCCCTAAAGACGAGTCCTCACAGAAGACTGCGGTAATCACAAAGATTAAATATCTTCGTGAACAGTGCGGAAAGACTGTGCAGGCAGTACTTCCAGATGCCGAATCTGACTACGAAGGAATTATCAATGTGACAAACTCCTATTCGGTAGACGGTCAGGAGCTTACCAATGCACAGGCTTGTGCGTGGGTGGCAGGTGCGACAGCAGGAGCAGACAAGACCACATCCAATACCTATGTTGCGGTTGAGGGTGCTACGGATGTTGTCGGCTTAAAGACCAACGAGGAAGCAATCGAAGCTATCTCCAACGGAGAGTTTTTCTTCTCTATGTCCGAGGAGGATGAAGTAATCGTAGAGTATGATATCAACAGCCTCCATAAGTTCACAACGGAGAGAACATCAGATTATTCCAAGAACAGAGTAATCCGCGTGTATGACAGCTTTGCAGATGATCTGAAGCTGACATTCCCTCCGAATAAGTTTGATAATGACCCGGATGGATGGCTTGTCATGGAAGGTCTTGGAAGAGCACTTCTCCAGAGTTATGCGAAGCAGGGAGCAATCACGAACGTGGATGCAGAAAACGACTTCTACGTTGATCAGAGCAAGAGTATCGGAGACGAGACGTTCTTCAATGTCGGACTGCAGGCAGTAGATTCAGCAGAGAAACTGTACTTCTCTGTATCAACAAGATAAGGAGGATGAAAGAATATGGGCGAGAACAGAAAACCACTCAGCCTTAAAGAAGGTCACATCTATATTGATGGAGTAGAGGTAATGGACGCAGTAAAGCTTACGATTGTTTACACTCCTACGGTATGGTCTGGCAAGATGCTGGGCGATAAGGGAACAAACAGACGCTGGCTTGGCAGAGATATTACCGGAAGCATTGACGAGTACCGCACTACTCCAAGATGGAATAATATCGTTAAGCAGTATGAGAACTCTGGAATCACTCCGGAGCTTACAATCCAGGGCACCAGAACCGATAAGGATTCTGATTTCTACGAGGTAAGCGGAAGCGAGTCCGTAACAGTGACTGGAGCTGTACTGACAGGAGATATCAATCTCATTTCGCTTGACACAGATGGAGATGTAGTAAAGGACAGCATCAGCTTTGGTGCCAAGAATATGTCGTCCTAAGCAGGACAGTCATGAACAGCAGAGGCATACGCAGAACTTCGGTTTTGTGTGTGCCTTTTTTGCGTTCAAAATCATGCAGACAGATTAACTACTGTCTATGGAACTTAAAGTGTGCTACAGGTCAAAATAGAGGCCTGAGAATAGAAAATAGGAGGTCATTATGGCTAATAAAGATTTGAGATACTTCATGCGTGAGGAAGCAAAGGTGGAACAGATTGTTACGGTTCCAGGTCCTGAGTCCATCAAGGACGAGAATGGCAATGTGATTCAGCTGGAAATTAAGCAGTTGCACAACGACACTATTGCGAAAATCAATGAGATGTATGAATCCAAGACACCTCTCAAGGATAAGAAGGGTAATTTCATTGTTCAGAATGGCAATGTTGTATATAAGGTCGAGAGAGACAGAAACAAGGCAGCCCGCCACCTCATGGTAGAGGCTCTCGTTTATCCTGATCTGAAGGACAAGAAGCTCATGGAATACTTCGGATGCGTGGACATTACCGAAATGCCGCTTAAAGTATTCCCTACCAATAAGGAATACGGACACGTAAGCAAGCAGGTGTTAAAAGTTCTTGGCCTGACGGAGGAGGACGATGAGGCTAAGGAGACCGAAGACGCAAAAAACTGATTGAAAGCAAGGGCACTTTGGAGTATTGGGCACATGTCCTCTGGCAGAGGCATGGTCTCAGACCAGAGGAATTTGAGAGAATGCCCAAGCGAAAAAGAGGTTTCTTTATAGCTTCCGAGCTTGTAGAAACTGAAGACCCTTGCAGACGAGGAGTATATTTGCTGTCCGGTCGGAAGGGAGGCGATAGGTAGTGGCTGGATTATCGGTAATATTTAAAGCCATCGATGAAATAAGCGATAAGTTGGATGCTATGTCCAGTGCCGGTAATAAAACACTTGACGCTTTCGACAAATTATCGGATACAGCGGATAAGGCATTTGCAAATACCACAGAAGAAACACAGAAAGCCACAGAAGCAATGGAAAAGGCGGCGCAGGCAACCGATTACTGGACGGATGCAGTTGGCAATTATGATAAGGGCTGTCTGGAAGCGGTTTATTCAACAGAAGAACTTGTAAATATGGGCTTTAAGACAGAGGATGCACTGAAAGCAGAAGCGGATGCGGCGGAGGAAGCGCAGAATAAGACAGAACAGCTCGGAGAGGAAATGGATAAAACGAGCAAGAAATCAGAGGATTTCGGGGACAAGTCAAAAAATGCGGTGGTAGGACTGGATGATATTCTTGCTACAGTCGGAATTGTGGCGGTACTGAATAAAATAGCGGATGCATTTTCAGATGCCTCTGATAAAGCTACAGAGTTCGAGACGAATGTTGCCATGGTATCTACGGTAGCCGACACCACCGTGCTGTCCGCAGATCAGCTTTCTACACAGATATCTGGATTATCAAAGGACACTGCAAAGAACGTAAATGAGCTTGCGGATGCCACTTACAATGCAATATCAGCCGGTGTCGCCACGGAGGGAGCGGTAGAAACTGTAGGAGAAGCGTCAAAGCTTGCCACAGCGGGCTTTACATCGTCTGCATCTGCCCTGTCTGTATTAACGACGGCCCTCAATGCGTATCAGCTGGAAGCTTCCGAGGTAACGAATATCTCGGATAGCTTGATTACATCTCAGAACTTGGGTGTTATGACAATCGACCAGTTGTCAAGCAGCATGGGTAAAGCTATCAGTACGGCATCCGCTTATTCGATTGATCTTTACAATCTGGAATCAGGATACATCAGTCTGACCAAGGCGGGTGTAAGCGTTGAAGAATCCACGACCTATATCTCCAGTATGTTCAATGAGCTGGGTGATTCCGGCTCGGAGGTTGCCGGAGTAATCATGGAGGAAACAGGACAGTCCTTCGGACAGTTGATGAAGTCAGGATATTCATTGGCAGACGTTCTGGAAATTCTCTATAACAGCGTGGATCAGGACAGTGAAGCATTGATGAACCTGTGGGGCAGTGCAGAAGCCGGAAAGGCTGCCAACGCTGTTATCAATCAGGGACTTGATACATTCAATAACAATCTGGATAAGCTGAGAAATTCAGCAGGAACAACGGAGAGAGCTTATTCTGCTATGACGAATACTACGCAGTATGCGACAGAACGTATGCAGAATAGCTTCAATAACCTCGCAATCGCCATTGGAGACGACATAAACCCTACGGTGGCACAGTTTAAGAATGGTATAGCAGATATTACAGATGGATTTACAGAACTTATCACGAAACATCCAGCAATTTCCGCACTGCTTACTGGTGCGGCTGTTGGGATTGGTGGTGTCACTCTTGCACTTACTGCGTACACCGCTGTTACAAAGGTAGCGACTGTAGTTACAGCGGCAATGGGGACTACTATGTCGGTAGCCCTTGGACCGCTTGCGTTGGTTGCAGCAGCAATCGGAGGAGTTACAGCGGCAGTTATTTATCTTAATAATACAGAAGATGAGATGGCAAAGGCGCAGGAGAATCTTACTCTATCGTCAAAGGAGACACAAAAGGAACTCGATAAATTACAAGATCAATATGCAGAACTTGAAGAAGCTGGACAGGCAGATACAGTTGCGGCATACGAATTAAAAAACCAAATCGACGAGTTGAGCGCTTCGTTTGAGGAAAATAAAGAGACTATAGCAGATCTTGTTGCACAGACCGAGGAATTACGAACGGCATTGGATGAAATTGATAGCAAATACGAAGAAACAATGAGTGGAATTGATGATAGCGAATCTTCTTCAAAATCATTAATCGCTCAACTTGTAGCTATGCAGGAAAATACAAATCTATCTGGTGGGCAGTTGGAAATTATGCAAGGCATAGTCGATAGACTGAACAATTCCTATGAGGGATTAAACCTCACGCTTGACTCTACAAACGGAAAACTGAATATGTCGGTGGAAGATTTATGGCAGGCGGTTACAGATTCTGCAAATCAGGAGAAAGCACAGGCAAACATGGATAAGCTTATGGATTATATAGGACAGTACCAAAATGCACAGTCCACATTTGATGAAGCTAATAAGTCCATGAATGCAGCATATGAAGAATATCAGAAAGCTCTTGATGAAGATTGGTCGGAAGAACATCCATTCTTAGCATGGTCGGGTTTAGCTGATGGAGCTGAAATGAACTGGTCTGGATCGGTAAAAGATGCCTATAACGAGTATAGTGTGCTTAAAGATGCGACTGCAGATGCAGAAGAGGAATTTAATCGTGTCACAGATGCCATTCGTGAATGCTATGAAGAAATGGGGTACTCTGAGGAAGAAATCGACAGCATGATGTCAGAACTTGCTCTTGCGTCTGCATCAGCAACAGAGGCTTCCGAGATATATGAGCAGCAGAGAGAGGTACTGGAGAGTACATCTGACGGATACAACGAGGCAAGCAGTGTCATTCAAGGCTATTCGGCACAGCTTGAAGAATTGTGCACAGCCTATGATGATGCTTACGATTCAGCTCTGCAGAGTGTTCAAGGTCAGTATGATTTATGGACAGAGGTTGAGGACGTAACAGCAATGACATCCCAGAGTATTAAGGATGCGTTGCAGTCACAGATAGATTACTGGAACTCATACAACGAGAACATGAATTCTCTTACAGCCAGAGCAGACGAAATCGAAGGATTGTCTGATATGCTGAAAGATTTGTCAGATGGCAGTGAGGAGTCAGCTGCAATGCTGGCCGGCATGGAAAGCATGAATGATGCAGATCTGTCAGCAGTAGTGAAGCAATACAATGACCTGCAGACAGCTCAAGGCGATACAGCAACCAGTATGGCAGAGTTGGAGACGGATTTTTCTGATTCCCTTACCAAGATACAGACGGATATGGAAACAGCTGTTGATAATCTAAACCTGAGCGATGAAGCGAAGGCAAATGCGAAATCCACTATGGATGCCTATGTGAAGGAAATTCAAGACGGAGTATCGAAAGCCCAGAGTGCAATCAATTCCCTAAGCTTTGCAAACACCACTCTAAAGGGCGGTGGATATCATGCATACGCAGAAGGTACCGTAGATGCGGAACCGGGACTTGCACTGGTCGGCGAGGAAGGTCCGGAGCTTGTCAATTTTGGTGGCGGAGAAGTTGTTTATACAGCTGATGAAACAGCTAACATACTTGCAAAAGATACATCTTCGGACAGTTTCTATGTGGAGCCGGAGCAGGCGGCTAATGATACAGCAGGCGGCGACAGGACAGTGACTTTTAGAGTAGAGGGTGCTGGAGAAATGAAGGTAACCGGAAATGGTGTCACAAAGGAAGATGTTGTAAGCCTGTTAATGTCGAACATGAAGGATGCTCTTATGGGTATCATTCAGCAGGAAATTGAGGAGGAAGGAGATTTGTCGTATGAGTTCTAATTATCAATTAGCCATGAAGCTGAACAGCATTTTTCGGTTTCCGGTTCTTCCAGAAGAAATAGAAGTGTCGTATGGCAGTGACAACTCCAACCTCAAGGTGTATGGAGTTGGTGAGTGTACGATTATACAGGACAGTGCAGCTGCGAACATTAGCTTTTCGAGCTTTTTCCCGAAGACTTATTTCAGCGGATGCAATTACAGCAACATTCCGGATCCGAACACAGCAGTAGCACAGGTTTTGGCAATGAAGAACACCAAGAAGCCGGTGCGGCTTACTCTTACCGGAGGCATGGGAATATCCATGTATGCCACCATTGAGAAATTCAAAACCTCAGAGGTTGGCGGCGATCCTGGAACGGTGCAGTTTGACATTACCTTCAAGGAGTACAGAGAAATCACCATGCGTCAGATCAAGGTGAATGTTACCACACAGAAAGCTACTGTTTCACAATCCTCTCCAAGGGTGGATAACACTCCGGCGGCACAGACATACACAGTGAAAAAGGGCGACTGTCTTTGGAACATCGCAAAGAAGTTCTACGGATCAGGAGCTAAATATACCGTTATTTACAATGCGAATAAAGGTGTTATTGGCAGTAACCCAAATCTGATTTATCCCGGACAGGTTTATACCATACCGGCAGCATAGGAGGTAGCCATGGCAATACAATTTGTAATTATCCATAACGGAACGGGCTATGATGTGTCAAATATGTTCGAGGAGATCACTTGGAGCGGCAGAAAAGGAGCTGCTCCAAGGTCTGTCAGTATCACTCTGATGGATGATGATGGATACAATCATTCAAGGGTTACGGTAGATTGTGCCAATGGAGACCAATGTGTTTTTTATGAGGGCGGCAAAGAGCTGTTCCGGGGCATAATCACAAGCCATAAACAGAGTAATTCTAAAAAGCTGGTGGTAAAAGCCTATGACAATGCTTATTATCTGGCGAACAACAAGGATTCATTCTGCTATACCAACAAGACGGCCACAGATATATTCAATGATTGTATGTCAAGGCTGGGAATGACAGGAAATGCGGTTGATACAAGCTATGTAATACCGGAACTTCCAAAAGCAAAGACAACTTATTATGATGTAATGCTCGATGCGTTAAGCACAACGTATAAAGCCACAGGGGAAAGATATTATATTTCTTCCGAAAATGGCACGATTTATTTAAGAAAAAGAGTGGAAAATGCCATGCAGTGGGTATTGGAAGCTGGGAGCAGTCAGTCAAACCTCACCAGTTACGAATACTCCAAGAGCATTGAGAAGATAAGAACCAGAATAAGGCTCCTGTCGAAGGAGGATGCGATAGTGTATGAGAAAGCCAATACCGAGCTGGAATCGAAGATTGGTACCTTCATGGAGGTAAAGTCGGTGGACGATTCCTACACAGCCGCACAGATGCAGGAGCTGGTCGAATCAATCTTTGATGAAAAGGGGACACCGGAGCAGAGTTTGAAGGTCTCTGGCATGGGAGTATCGGAAGCTGTATCCGGAAAATGTGTTTATGTTATCATCCCTCATCTTGGATTAAAACGGTCTTTTTTTATTGATGAAGACACCCACAAGTACACAAGAGAAAGCCATACAATGACCTTAAAGCTTAACTTTGCAGAGCCTGTGACAAAATCATCAGGCTCAACACAGACAAGCTCTGAACACAAGATAGGAGACGTTGTGCAGTTCAATGGCGGTTACCACTATGTGAACAGTACCGCAAGCAAGCCTACCGGCTCCAGATGCAATGCAGGTCCGGCCAAGATTACTCACATTGCAAAAGGCAAGGCTCACCCATGGCACCTAGAGCACACAGACAGCAAGAGCAGGGTGTTTGGTTGGGTTGATGATGGCACATTTAGTTAGGAGGATGGATTATGGCAGATCAGGAAACACCTACCGGAATAAAACAGCTGATACAATCAATGGCACCGGAAGCACCGAGTGTGAAGGAGGGAATTGTAACATCCGCCTCTCCACTGGAAGTCACGCTGAAGAATGATGCAAAAATGGTATTAACCGCCAATTCGCTTGTGGTACCGAGAAGCCTTACGGATTACCAGGTCGAGGTTGATCTGGAAACGGGAGCCGGCTCTCTCATATCAAAAACGAAGACGGACGGAAAGCATACACATGAGGAACTAAGCGGAAGCGATGATGGAGCACATTCCCATTTTCTGGCAACATTTACTGTCAGAGACGGAGTTCTTATGATTCATAACGCACTAAAGAAAGGCGATACCGTTTATCTGCTGGCATTCAACAGCGGAAAACAATATTACATTTTGGACAGAAAGGGGTAATCAGATGGCGGTTGACATAGCTATTCCGGTTGCTGCCATTGAAGACGAGGAAACGATCACATCAAGAACCTACGCTATAGACTGGGAAGCTGGTCGGATTGCCGGATTCATAGATGAGCAGGAGGCTGTTAAGCAGTTCATAAAGAAAGCCCTTCTGACACCTCGTTTTCATTGCCTTATTTATGACAGTCAGTATGGCAGCGAAATACGTGACAGTGTTATAAGGAACACTGCAACAAGAGAGTATATAGAGGCAGAAATGCCCTTCCTTATCAGCGACACACTGATTCATGACGAGAGAATTCTGGATGTTTATAACTTCGGGTTTGAATTTAAGGATACCTATCCGCATCAGGACAGTGTGATCATATCGTTTGATGTAGACACAATTTACGGAAGCATACAGACAAAGGAGGTGATTTAGGTGTTTGAAGAATTTACGGAAGATTACTTTATGGATCAGGCGAGAGCTCTTGGTGAAGAATACGGGGTGGATACCAGACAGGGAAGCTTATTCATGGATGCTGCCACAGGTCACTGCATCCGTATTGCAAAATTCATGAATGATCTCAGTACAGCCTTTGAAATGCTGGCAGTTGATACCTGCACCGGAGATGTTTTGACGGAAAAGGCGGCTCAGGATGGCATTTACAGACAAAGTGCCACTCCATCCTACTATGAAGTTTCATTTACTGGCACAACTCCGGAACTTGGAAGCAGGTTCTTTGTAGAATCCTGCTACTTCAAGCTTATATCGAAGGATGACAGGTTTTTGTTGGAGTCAGAAGTCCTTGGAACTGCGACCAATTCTATCCTGCCCGGACAGAATGTCGTGCCAGTCTACGAAGTCAACGGTCTTGAAGCATGTACGCTTGGCTCTCTTTATATTCCGGGAGCTGAGGAAGAAACAGACGATGATTTAAGAAGCAGATGGCAGGAAAAGAAAACAGGACCGGCACAGAATAATAATCGTTCACAATACAAAGTCTGGTGCGAGGAAAGAGCGGGTGTAGGCAGGGCACACATATTGCCGTTGTACGGAGGCGAAAATACCGTTAAGGCTGTCATATATTCCACAGAGGGCGGAATCCCCGCTAAGAGCATATTAGAGGACATACAGAGTTATATTGATCCGATTGTGGAAGGGTATCAAGTTACTGTCAACGGCAAGGCTCTTACGTTCAGTGATGGCTTAGGAGATGGGGTATCTGATCTGGGAGCTCATTTTCTGGCGGCTGCTCCGGAGGCGGTTGATATTTCGGTATCATTCAGTGCAGATTTGAAAAGCGGGTACAGCAAGCAGACAGCACAGACGGAAGTCCAGAATGCAATCAAGACTTATTTCAAGACACTGGTTGTCGATGGTGACGAGGATATTACTGTGAGAGTGTCCTCAATTGGTTCGCTGATTGCGTCGGCAGAAAGCATATTAGACTATGTTCCTGCTTCTCTGAAGCTCAATGGCTCTACTGAAAATGTAAAGGTAGGGAAGGAGAGCGCACCTGTTCTGAAGGAGGTGCTGATCGATGCTTAGTACAGTATTTTACAATCAGCAAAGAAGCGGATACGAGGAATTACTTTCCTACGGTCCGCTTTTTTACCGGGATTTGTTGGAAATGGACACCAACTACAGATTTGCAGGAAAAACGCTTGATGTAGGTGCGGAAGGGCTTGAAAAGCTTATGCAGGATCAGTTCATCGATACTGCAGATGAGGAAACGATAAGCCGGTGGGAAAAATGGCTCAATCTTCTTCCTGATTCACAGACAGATCTCGAATACAGAAGAAAAAGGGTGAAGCTGTTCTGGAATGGCGGAGACAAGTTTTCCGGTTCGCTTATTAAGAGCATAGTGAAGAATTATACAGGATGTGATGAAACTCCATCCGTAAGAATGACAACAAGACTTACCATTTCGGTACAGATAAAAGAGGAGAATCAGGTATATATATCAGACCTTGAGGCTCTGATAGAGAAAATGAAGCCAGCACATATCCTGGCAGAAGTCCTGCTCATAAGCACCACAAAGATAAAGTTCCATACCAATATCACACATTATGTATTTCCATATGAATTGTGTGGAACAAAGCCGGATATAGCAACCGTAGGTGCATACATTCCATCCGGCATGAATGTCGGCACAATCAGCAATGATGTGGTATATCCGCATATGCCAAGTGACGAAAACATGCTCGCAGGAACGTATCCAACAGATACCACCAAAGGCATGGTTCTTGAAAATGGTGTAAATATACGTACCAGTTCATCTGATATGGTCTACGGTCATTTACCGAGCTCAGAGGAGCAGGAAGCCGGCACATATCCGGAGAACACCACAGTAGGCATTTCTTACGAGGATAAGATTACTATTAGCACAAATGAGAGTTCTGCATTGATAGCATACGAACAATGTGGAACCAACCCTGATATTGCTACATTAGGTCAGCAGAGCGAAAACAAAGTTTCATTTGGAACTTCCGAAAGCTCTGCTGTTTTAACATATGTAGAATGCGGTACAAATCTATGTGGAGAGGAGGGATTGTAGTGGCTTGGCAGAAAACCTTTTTGGATAAAAACCGCAGATGGTGGCTGCGCAAGATTGCCCGCGCACAGTATTATGCTTCGGCAACAGGGAAGTGGTACGAAGGACGATTCACTGAAAAGAGTATGTCTGGAAATACCATGACATTCAAAATCGAGACAACCGATGAAATGTCAATAACGATTACCAAAGTACGACTGCTTGATGCAGACGGAGACGTTGCGTATGAAGGCAACCGGTCTATTGTCAAGAGCTCAACGGAAGGTGCGTTGATCCAGATCGACGTGCCTATGGTAGAAGAATAGAAGGAGGAAAGACATGTTTGACAGAATGCTTTGGCAGGACAATGTAAGAGATCCTGCAAGAACATACAAAGCTACTCAGAATGCGGACGGAACTGTGACAATGGAGCCTGCCGGGAAACTCATGCAGCAGGGCACCAATCAGAGTGCAGAGAACTTCAACCGCATGGAGGAAGCTATCCAGGATTCACAGATTGCACAGCAGATTATCTTTCAGCATCAGCTTCAGTTTGAAGCCGATCACGAAGAAAGAGTAAGCGGGCTTGAGGCGGAGAACATTGTGGAAACGGGTACTGTTACCCTTACCAACACCTTGAAGTATCCGTTCAATAACAGCGATAAGACCATAAATCTTACCAAGACAAGGAAAACAACTAACTACCTTGTAGAGGCAAGGGTGACGGGCTTTTCCGGTGGGCTTCCGGGGGAATTATCGGTATCAGATAAGGCTCTTAACGGATTCAAGCTTGGATTTGACGGAAGTGCCACATCAGTAACAGTTAAATACATTGTAAAAGGAGGAATTCTTTCATGAAAATTGTAGAGAAAAACGCAGGCACCAAGATCGATTTCGAAGTGAGCGGTACCAAGATCACGTTCGCTGACGAGCTTATGTTGAATCTGGCCAAGCTCCAGAAGGATGAGCCAGAGCATAAGGATATCTGTTTTGATGATGATGGAGATCTTGTAATCGGCACAGCATCCGGAAAGTGGTATGTGGCAGAAGTCGATATTCCGGCCAAGGAATATGAGGAGCATGAGACAGAGGGCGAAGATGGAGAGAAAGGCATCCAGATGGTTGCAAAGCCTCTTAACATGGATGATGTCACACTTACACTTTGGAGCGTTGATGAGAGAGAAAGAGTAGAGGAGGTATAAGCACTATGGCAAATTTTGATTTAGCAGCAATGGCACTTAAAGCGGTGTGCCCTACAAATGATATTCTTTATGATGATAAGGGGCTTCCTTCCGTCATGGTTAAAATCCCGAAATTCAAAATCTCACAGGTTATCCCTGGCGGAGCAGATTCCGTACATCCTGCCTTTATCGTCAATGGGCAGGAAGTTGATGCAATCTACATTTCCAAGTACCAGAATATTGTGAACAACAACAGAGCGTACAGCCTTCCTTGTGAGGACCCTAAGACTTCTGTTAATCTGGATCAGGCAATCAGCTACTGTACACAGAAGGGCGACGGATGGCACCTTATGACAAGGGCTGAATGGGCGGCAATCGCTTTGTGGTGCAAGGCAAATGGCTGTCTGCCTAAAGGTAATAACAACTATGGCAAAGATGCTTCTGAGGGTGGCTATAAAGCAATTCCTGCTCCAGGAGTAAATGATTCCGGAAGAACAGCCAGAGTATTGACCGGAACTGGTTCTGTATCATGGAGCCATGACGGCACTCTGGAGGGTATCTGGGATTTGAATGGAAACATCTGGGAGTGGAATGGCGGTTCCAGAACTGTAAAAGGAGAACTGCAGGTGCTTGTTAATAACAATGCTGCGGATCTCGACCATTCACAGGCAGCATCCAGTGCACAGTGGAAAGCCATTGATGCGACAACCGGAGCGTACATTACCCCGAACGGATCTGGAACTACAGCGAACTCTATTAAGCTTGACTGGGTATCTGGCAAGATTACCTATTCTGCAACAATCACCACTCAGGCTGACGCTTCTCGTGATTGTGCTTTCGCAAGCGTTACCTGTGCGTCTTCTGTATCAGCGGCAGCTCAGGCAGTGTTAAAGGCATTGGCCTTTCTGCCTGCAAGTGCGACTGCATCTGAATACGAAGACGACCATATGTGGATGAACAATGGAGCCGACGAGAGAGCGTTCTTCTCTGGTGGCGATTGGGTCAACGGTGCTGATGCGGGTCTGTTCGCCTTGCACGGCCACGATCCCCGCTCGGACTCGTACTGGACCCTCGGCTTCCGCTCCGCTTATGTAGACCTGCCTACTGAGTAATGTGTTCTGTCTACCCCCACGATAGTGGGGGTATATTTTTTGGAGGTTACGATAACGGAATACGTGATAATGTAACAAAATGGCATAAATTCTAACAAGGATGCTAAAATAACTTGTGTTTTTAACGGGAGGATGAAAAAAGAATGGAAGAAATGAAGATACAGCAGAAGGTCTTTGAGATGATGGAATATGCTTACGTGTGTTTGCAACAATTTCCAAAGTCTGAGAAGTTTGCCTTAGTTGTGGATATAAAGCGGTGTATGAACCTTATCCTCGAAAGAGTAGTCGAGGGGTCTAAGAAATATTATAAAAAGACAACTTTGCAGGAGCTTGATGTTGAAGTGACAAAGTTAAAGGCATATATCCGTCTTTCTTACAAGCTTGGATTCCTCCCGATCAAAAAATACGAAATCTGGGCTGAGAAAGTCGTTGAAATTGGTAAAATGGTAGGCGGCTGGATCAAGAATGTCCAGAGATAGGGATTGCGGTGTAGCGTTCTACTCTGGTGGCAATTGGAACAACGGTGCTAATGCGGGTCTGTTCGCCTTGAACGGCAACAATCCCCGCTCGAACTCGAACTGGAACCTCGGCTTCCGCTCCGCTCTACCAAATAGTCAGATGCTGACAGCTCAAGGGCTGTCTCCCAGTACATGGTAGGTAAAGGACTGCTTTTCCTTGCCATAGGCAAAAAATTAAAACTGTGCACACACCGATAGTAGGCATATCCGAATTCCGTGTGTGCCAAACTGGAGAAACAATGTCGATAAAGAATGTTTATTATGAAATAACATCATTTGAAAATCTGCTCAGAGCAGATAAGAACTGTGCGTCACAGCACACTGACAAATGGGAGATTATAGAGTTCAGAAGGAACCTTGAGGAAAATCTTCTGAACTTGAGAGACAGGCTCAGGAGACTGGATATTCCACCAGTGCGGTATCGCAGCTTCCTTGTATTTGATCCAAAAGTAAGAAAGGTTATTTACACTGATTACACCACGAAAGTGATTCAGAGGGCAATATATGACGTTCTATATGAGCCAATTCAGAGAGGATTCATAACTGACACATACGCATGTGTTACGGACAGAGGACAGCACGAAGCGGTTAGGAGACTTGCTTCGTGGTTTCATGAGTTTAATGGTAGAGGACAGTATGCGTATTATTACAAGTTTGATGTTAGAAAATTCTTTTACCGGATTGACCACGAAGTTTTGATGAATATCATTAAAAAGAAGATCTCCGACAAATACACTGTAGAGCTTATGCGGTACTATATGTGCAGCACACAGCGACCGTTCGGGATGCCACTTGATGGCAACCATCTTACAATTACGGACGATGAAATGCTCTGGGATAAGGGAATCGCCATAGGAGGCGGACTGTCACACATGATTGGGAATATGTATCTTGATCAGCTGGACCAGTACGCAAAAAGAACCTTGGGGATAAAAAAATACATCCGATTTGCAGATGATATCATTATCACTGATACAGATAAGGGAAAGCTGAAGGAATATGGGAAACTGCTCACTCAGTTTCTCAATGAAAAACTGCTACTTGAATTTAATGATCGGTGTGCACTCCGGCCAAACAGGTGTGGGTGTGAGTTCGTGGGATGCGTAATCTATCCAGATCATGTTCTTTTAAGGAAAAGCACTACTCTGAGAATGAAAAAGAACCTTCGGAGAGTGGCGGAAAAATACAAAAAATATGAGGTATCCTTCGATTACTGCAAGCAGGTGGCAGCCAGCTACGCAGGAATGCTTGAGCATGTTGATGGAAACCGCTTTAAGGATAAACTGTGGGAAGATTTTGTACTCACACACAATATGGGGGAATAGCATGGGTAAGAATGATTTAGAGCTTCTTGAAATCTATATGGACATGGTTGAAAAGCAGGATGAAATCATATATCGAATGACAGCTTTACTGAAAAGCTATGTCAGAGAGATACATAACCTGCGGACTATAAATGGATTCTTTGAAGTGGATTCAAACCAGGAGATTGACGAGAAAATTTTGGAAGAATGTATGGATCAGTACGAAGAAATGAAAGAATGAGAGCCGGAAGGCTCTTTTTTCTTTGGAAAGGAGGCAGTGAATGGAGGAGCCAATCACAAGGGCAGAGTACGAGGAGTATCAGAAACGCATTGAGGATGAAGACCACCGCCAGAACAAGAGAATTGAACAGTTGGAAGAAAACACCAAGCAGATCAATGCTCTTACGGTATCAATCGAAAAGCTGGCACAGTCTGTTGAGAGCATGGTCAAAGAGCAGGAGGCACAAGGAAAACGTCTCGTGTCTTTAGAAAGCAAAGACGGTGAGATGTGGAGAAAGGTCGTTGGTTATGTGATCACAACGATAATTGGCATTGCTGTAGGCTTTATGTTTACACAGATAGGTATGTAGGAGGTATGTATGCGAAAAAGGCGAGGCTTCCACCTGTGGAAGAACATTAAAAAAGCAATAGGAAAGGTAGGCACTCTGAATCTGGTATTGATTCTGATGTTTGCCTTTTTTATTTGGTTTAATTGGCAGATGCTGTGCATATTCCGGGAGTACGCAGCCATACCGGAAACGTATGCCTGTGCTGTTATTGCAGCGACAATCGGAGAAGCCGGCATTTGCGGATGGATCCGCACGACCAAGGACAGGAAAAGGGAGCATGACTGGGAACGTGCAGACAGAAAAGAAGATAACAATTCAGAAATGGAGGAAATGAATGATGAGTCTTGAAGTATTTTTATTAGGTTTACTTATTGTATCCACACTGACTGGTCTTTTTACGGAGGCTATTAAAAAGTGGTTGGACGAGCGGGGAACAAAGTATTATTCCAATGCCCTTGCAGGATATGTAGCAATCGGTCTTTCAATTGCGGTTGGCATTGCCTATATTATTCTGGTCGGAGCTGTACTTAGTGCACAGACAGCGGTATATCTGATTGCACTGATTCTGTTGTCCTGGTTATGTGCAATGGTGGGATATGACAAGGTAATGCAGGCAATCGCACAGTTTAAAAGGTAGGCGATCGTATGGCTTTAACTGGAAAAACAAATGACGAGAAGATTTGGAATTACTTAAAAAGCAATGGTTTCAATGAGTTCGGTACAGCCGGACTCATGGGGAATCTGTATGCAGAGTCCGGATTAAAACCGACCAATCTGCAGAACAGTTCCGAGAAGAAGCTGGGGCTTACCGATGATACATACACAGCTGCCGTTGATAACGGAGATTATCAGAATTTCGTTAAAGACGGCGCCGGGTATGGACTGGCTCAATGGACGTACTGGAGCAGAAAGCAAAATCTGCTTACATTCGTGCGAGCAAAAAAAACATCAATCGGAGATATGGAAACGCAGCTTGCATTTCTTGTTAAGGAACTGAAGCAGTCGTATTGCTCCGTATATCAGATTTTGAGAACCGCAGGAAGTGTCGCAGAGGCATCCAATGCGGTTCTTTTGCAGTTTGAAAGACCTGCTGACCAGAGTACAGCGGTTCAGAAGAAAAGAGCCTCGTATGGTCAGAATTATTACGAAAAATTTGTAGGAGGTACTAAGAGTATGAGTAGAAAGAGAAGTGAAATTGTGGCACAGGCACAGAGCTGGATTGGATGCAAGGAAGCTGATGGAAGCCATAAAAAGATTATCGACCTTTACAACAACCACAAGCCGCTGGCGAGAGGATATAAGGTTAAGTACACTGATGCATGGTGTGCCACTTTTGCAAGTGCGTGTGCCATTGCCAAGGGATATACAGACATTATCCCTACAGAGTGCGGCTGTGATAAGTTGATTGCCTTATTCCGGACGTTAGGATGCTGGGTGGAGAATGATGCCTACGTTCCGAGCCCTGGAGATTATATCTTTTATGACTGGCAGGATAGCGGTGTCGGAGATAATAAGGGTTCTAGTGATCATGTCGGTGTTGTTGAAAAGGTAGAAGGTGCCCTGATTACTGTAATTGAGGGTAATTATTCCAATGCGGTCAAGAGAAGAAGCCTTGCTGTGAACGGAAAATACATCCGGGGCTTTGGAGTTCCGAAGTATGATAAAGAAGCATCCGTCAAGCCGGCAACTCCGGCGGCACCTTCCACTCCTGCAACAAAGAAGAAATATGTGCTCAAAAACGGTTCTGCCAAGGTCGGATATGCAACGAGCAGGAATAATTCTCTTGCTGGAACCTATGTAACAACATCTGATCTGAATATGAGGACAGGAGCCGGTACTGGCAACACTGTAATCCTCACTCTCTTAGAGGGCGCAGAAGTGAAGTGTTACGGATACTACAGCACTAAGGATGGTGTAAAATGGTATCTGGTCGCCATTGATAAATACGCAGGATTTGTCAATAGTAAGTGGCTCAAGAAAAAATAGCATGAAATGGATGTGATATATTAGATGATAAGGTCGTCATTGCTCAATCTCACACGATAAAGAAATAACGAACTACGTGATAATCTAACAAATACCCCTTTTCTCTCCGGAAAAGGGGTAGATTATAACGGAAGGAGCAATGACGTATGATTAGAATTTTACTTTCTTCACGACTTGGTGACCGAAAGTGGACTCAGGCAGATCTTGCGAGAAAGACCGGTATACGACCAACTACGATTAACGAGTTGTACCATGAGATGGTAGATAGGGTAAATTTGGACCACCTGGACCTTATCTGCGAGGCATTGGACTGTTCTCTCGATGAGTTAATTGTAAGGGTGCCGAATAAAACTCCAAGAACCACCCACACCATTAACGGTTCACAAAAGTCAAAAATTGACGAGTAGGGAGCTGCAACTCCTCACTTGTCTAAAAAAGGGGACGTTTTACAGAACGTCTCTTTTTTACACTCCTGCGAATTCAAAGCGAGTGACCGTTCTAAGTAGAGTATATCCAGATCGTTTGAAATATATCCCGCTCGGATGGATTCTACATACCGCTGATTCGGTCTGCCTGGCTTCCGTTTCAAATCCATGATATAGACCATTGCTTTCTTCTTTCCGGACGGAAGATCTACCATAACATTCTGCTTGAAATAAAATCTGGGATATCCCTCATAAATGTCAAGACTCTTCTCGTCATTCTCCATTATACTCCACACCACAACCGGAACCGCAGAGCCTTTTCTTCTTCTTATCGTTGCGTATGATCCGGTCATACTGCCTCTGTAAATAAGCTCCCAGTTATTTAATAGGCCGGTGCCATAAATATGTGCTGTAGGGCACCTGAGAGCCATCTGTGCAATATTAAGATTGCTTCCGTATGCTACATATAATTTCTCCATGCTGATACCTCCTCAATTCTGATTATTTTTATCCATGGATTAAGTTCTCCTTTTGCCATAGACCTGGCAATAGTCTTGTTTGGAGCTTTCACAAAATGCTCATTGGAAAGCCCACCAGAGATAACGATTCTGTATTTTTTCCAGAGCCCTATTGGGATATTTTTCTGATTTGCCATATCGTCTCCGTTCTCCCCGTCATGCCGATAGGTCAGCGTATTGTGTGCTACGCAGCTTCTCTTACTGCCATGCCTGCGGCTTTCTTCAAAGGGTTCATCATGTGAAGCCGGCAGGTCTTAAACTCGTCCCCATAGAGACCAAGTCTGTGAGTAAGGATGTTTCTCATGATTGTAACTTTCTGCTCTGCAGTGTAATTATCCATGGAACGGAACACCAGCTTGTCGTTGGAGGTGATAGCCCATGCAGATACAGCTAAACAGAACTGAATGTATGCCTTGATTTTTCCGGCATGAAGTGTGCTGTTGAAAAGTCTGAATTCGACTGTACCTTTTGTGAAAAAAGCATGGAGATTCACACCATGGTATCTTGTGGAATTGTAATGCTGATGGTCTATGCCACCACAGTAACCGTCATTTGCACTGCTGTACCAGATTTCCTCTGCTTTTTCGTTCGTGAGGTTCTTGTCCTTTTTCATTGCATTAAGGAGTGTTTTATTAAGCTTGTGACACCAGCTGTTTTCACGATCACCGATTTCAAGAGCCTCATAGATCAGATCCTGCCTAGCTGTCATGAAACTTACCAGTCTTCTGAGAGATGCCGCTGTGTGATTGGCTCCGTCAACATGGATGTGAATACCACAGCTGCGATGGGATTTTGCTCCGTTCTCGCGGAGCTTTCTTATAACGACCTGCAGGAGCTCAATGTCTTCATAGTTGAGGGGTGGTGTAACCATTTCTACTCTGTATTCATCCATCGGAGCATTTGAATTGTCGTTTCTTACCGGTGTGATAGATGAATCTCTCATGACTTTCCATTTGCGGTTCTTCTGGTCCTTGATGATGCGTGTGTGATAGCAGGTACCGTCTGGCTCACCTGCGATTGCTCCGAACACTTCTGCAAGAACATCTGCAGCTTTCTTTCTGCTGATTCCTGTCATTTCAACTTCTACTCCAAATCTCTGTTCCTTTAACATATTGTTTTCCTCCATTTTGTAAAATTAAAATTCTAATCTGTTGTAAATTTATTCTGTTCTGTTGTTGGTTGTATATTACCATATGTACACTGTACGTCAATAGTTTTGCTACAAAAAGTTGAATAAAATTTCTAACAAGTTAGAATAAAATGTTGACAGGAATAAGGCATTGAATTATAATGAGTAAAACAGGAAACATAGTTACGGAATTGATAAAAAGGAGCAGATATGATATCATATAGACCATTATGGAAGACACTTATCGACAAAGATATTAAGAAGACACAGCTTATGAACATGGTGGGATTCAGTACCGGGACTTTGTCGAGGCTGTCGAAGAACCAATATGTAGAGATGAAACACATTGACGGAATATGCCAGAAGCTGGGGTGTAGGATAGAAGATGTAATAGAGATCTTGCATTATAATGAAGAAGAGGGAAAATAGTACATGTCAAATGAGCGTTTTGGAAATATAAACAGAATACCAGAAGCAACCGGAAAAAGTGTCTGGGGCTGGTACACTGAACCGGAGCAGGTGACAGAAGAAAAAAGACGGGCAAGGACAATGACAGAAAGTCTTGTTGCTGCACATGAACACATTGCGCAGGTTGCATACGAAAATAGGAAATATAGGAGAAATATACAGTGATGTTATCGTGATGTTAATAATTCAAATAGATACAAATAATACGAATTTTAAGACTGAAAAGGCATGGAGAATAATATTTAATATGTACAAAAATACCTAAAATCAGCCTTACGAAATCGAGTTTGAATAAATCGAGTTGCTTAAAAAAGCCAGTGTTTATGCGGGTTTCAGCG
>ERZ837487.116-NODE-116-length-111077-cov-6.010313_pt1 | contig 111077 bp, 108 predicted proteins | sample MGYA00519911_ERZ837487 | MGnify/ENA primary metagenome ERZ837487 (study PRJEB31850, sample SAMEA3708818) | human gut metagenome | biome: human gut; feature: human-associated habitat; material: faeces | place: China | collected 2014 ... | reverse complement strand
TCTTTTCAATATTTTATTTTCAATGTTTTTGTGACATATCTATTTTAAACCTATAGTACTATATTATTTTATTAAATTCTGGCATCATCTAGAAAATCAAATATCTTATTATAATATGTTTCTGGCTCTTTATATCTTGATTCAGTATGTCCTGCACTATGTATTATAAGTTTATCCTTCTTGCAATTAGCTGCTTCATATAATTTTTCACACATGTACTCTGGAACAAAGTCATCATTATCTCCATGAATAAATAATATTGGAACAGTTGCTTTTTTCACTTGCTCTAATGCTGATGCTTCTTTAATATCGTATTTTGCTCTGAAATTTGCAACTATTTCAAACATATTTAATACTGGAAAAGCTGGCAAATTAAACCTAGCCTTAGCCTCTGATGCAAATATATCCCATACTGATGTATAACCGCTGTCTTCTATTATTGCTTTAACATTGCTTGGAAGTTCATCTCCTGACGCCATGAGTACTGTTGCAGCACCCATTGACGAACCATGTAATATAATGTTAGAATTATTATTTTGCTTTATAATTAAATCTATCCAACATTTTAAATCATCTTTATCTAACCATCCCATTCCTATATATTCGCCTTCACTTTCACCAGTGGCTCTCATATATGGGATTAGTACATTGTAGCCTTTTTCTGAAAAGTGCCTTCCTATTGAAATTACTGATTCTGGATTTGAACGATAACCATGTAGAACAATTACCCAGTCGTTAATTTGTTCATCTTTTATGTATTCAGTTCCTTTTAAAGTTATTCCATCATTTGCAGTAATCTCAACCTTTTCGTTTTTTATAGTACTTGCCCATTCATTTGCAAGTTGTTTTTCTTCTTCTCGATTTTCTTCTATAATTCTTTCAGTTTCGTTATCTATGCTAGCAACTTCTACCACTTCTTTATTTTTTACTTCTCTATCTCCACCATTTCCCGTTCTTAATATTGCGTAATTAACAAAATAATTTCCTATTCCTATGGTTGTTATTACACTAATTATAACTACAATTCCTATTGCAATTAGTAGCTTTTTTAAAATATTTAACCAATTATTTTTCTTTTCCATGTTTATAACACCTTTTTTCATTTTTCGTATATTTTAACATAAAATTCGTAGAATTACATAAATCTGACCCACTAGTACAAAAAAATTGCACCCCATTTCGAGTACAATTCTTGAATTTCACTTCTTTTGTATGTTCTAAAGCCTAAATGTTCATATGTTACACATCTTTTTTCTTATCATTTGTAATATCGCCATTACCACTTACTGGTATTGTTTCTCCTAAATAAGTTGGCTTTGGTTTGAATATACATTTTATAAAATCTTTATCTCTTGCTAATATTTCTCTTAATTCTCTATATGTTGCTCCTACATATTGTCTTGGATCTGCTCCGACTCCATAAGCTTCTAAGCCTAATTTATTAGCAATGTATAGTGCTCTGTATAAATGATACTCTTGTGTGACTATTACAATTCTTTTAGCTTTAAATATTTCCTTTGCTCTATATATGCTCTCATATGTTGAAAAGCCTGCGTGGTCCATAAAAATATTTTCTGAAGGCACTCCTTTTTCAATGGCATAGTTTTTCATTATGTTTACTTCATCATAATCTTCCTTGCCATGGTCTCCGCTCATTATTATTTTACTAGACACATTATTTTCATACAATTTGATACCTTCTAATAGCCTATCTTCCAACATATGGCTAGGCTTGTCTCCCCATACGCCAGCACCTAGTACAATAATACAATCTATATCTGATAATTTATCATATTCATTTTCTTGAATTATTTGATTTTTTGTAGAAATTTTCACATAAGCATTTATTCCAAACACACATACTAAAATTATGACAATAATAACTATTAAATACACCATTACTTTTTTCATATACCTTCTCCTATTATTAGTTTAACTTCATCTAATTTGCATTATACCATACTTGTATATTTTTTCAACAGTATTTAAAATGCAAAACCGCAAAAGGATTATCTCCTTTCACGGTTTTGCACATACGTTATTTTATGGTCATATTCAACTCAATGATATGTGTATCATCGGGTTTAGGGGGTTCGTCATGATACCAGTCTCGATAGTTGTTCAATTGCCTCTCTGCAATCGGTCTAGTTGCGCAGTATTCTTTGATGGACCCATGCCATTCGTCATCCGTGGTATAAATGGCGTAAATAACTTTTGTCTTAGTCATATCAGGTTTCCTTTCATCTTTTGTTTTTTCAATAATTATTGCTTGTTGTTACACTTAATTATTAATTGTTTTCATTCCTCCTTTCAAGGAATATACAAATTAATTAAATGTTTTAACTATGCATATAGCACTAATTAAATTATATCATAATTATTCACTCTTTTCAATACATCTTCTTCCATATGCATAAAAATCCAAAAAATTATACATATTTTTAATTTTTTACTTATTTATTCATATTTTGAATTTTCTTATAATTCTGAATTGCTATTGCATATAGCACCATCAATATTACAATAACTATTCCATATTCTATTGGCAATCTTTGCAAATCGAAAATTATTGCTATGTTTGTGAAGCAAATAATAAGAGTTAAGACTATTATAGACATCGTTGAAATTATTAGTTGTTTTGATGGTTTGCTCTGGATAAATGGTATTTTCGAGGTTCTCATTAAATGAATTATTACTGTTTGAGATATTATTCCATATGCAAACCAACTTGTCTGAAATAATGTTGCCTTTTCTATTGTGTTAAATTTCATTATAAACCACAATGCTAAGAAGCACAGCAAATCGAATATAGTGCTAATCGTTCCAAATATAAACATGTTTTTCTTTATTTCACTAGTATTCCATTTTTTCGGGTTTAGCAAATATTCTGCATCTACATTGTCAAAAGGCATTCCTATTTGTGCAAAGTCGTTTAGTAAATTTTGTATTAATATGTGCACTGGAAGCATTGGCAAAAACGGAAGAGCTAAGCTGGCAATTATTATAGAAAGCATATTTCCAAAGTTCCCACTTGTGGCCATTTTTATATATTTTAATATATTTGTAAATGTCTTTCTGCCTATTATAACTCCCTTTTCAAGCACATTTAAATCTTTTTCTAGTAGAATTATGTCTGCGGTTTCTTTAGCAATATCAACCGCCGTATCTACCGATATTCCAACATCTGACTGTTTTAATGGTGGGCTATCGTTTATTCCGTCTCCCATGTAACCTACTGTATTGCCTTGTTCCTGATATATTTTTACAATTCTTTGTTTTTGAAGTGGTGATAGTTTAGAGTATAGATGACAATTTACCGATTTTTCTTTTAGTTCTTCATCAGTCATTTCTTCTATTTCTTTTCCAGTTAATCTATTTTCTGTTGATATATTTACCTTTTTGCAAACGTTTACCGCAACTCCTTCGCTATCTCCTGTTAAGACAACTGTATCTACACCATGTATTTTTAGAGCTTCAATTGCTTGTTTTGCACTTTCTTTTGGCGGGTCTAAGAAACCTACAAATCCTATCAACACCATGTCTTTTTCGTCATTTATTCCAAACGTTTCTACTCCATGTATATCATTTTTTTGAGCTACTGCAACTATTCTTAGCCCTTCTTTATTGTATTTTTCATATGTTTCATATGCTTTATTTTTTAATTTTTCTGTAAGTTCTACTGCCTCTCCATTTATGTCGATATATGAACAAATATACATAATCTCGTCTACTGCACCTTTTGTTATTATTTGCCTTTTTCCCATCTGATCTTTTAAAACCACGCTCATTCTTCTGCGTGAAAAGTCAAATGGAATTTCATCTTCACGTGTATATGTTTCTTTATAAATGTTCATGTTTTCTTTTTCGGCTCTCGATATAATTGCTACATCTATCAAATTTTTTAGTCCAGTCTGAAAATAGCTGTTTAAAAAAGCATGCTTCAAAACTCTTTGACTCTCATTTCCTTCTAAGTCCATATATCTTTCTAGTACAATCTCGTCCTCTGTAAGAGTTCCAGTCTTGTCGGTACAAAGAATATTCATCTCTCCGAATGTTTGTATAGCACTCAATCTCTTTACAATGGTCTTATTCTTAGACATCTCTATTGCTCCATTTGCAAGTGTAGAAGTCATTATTACTGGCAGCATTTCTGGTGTAAGCCCTACCGCGATTGTTATTGCAAAAATTAAAGCTTCCCACCAGTTACCCTTTGTGAAGAAATTTATTGTAAATATCACAGGTATCATTATTACCATAAATTTTATTAAAATCTTGCTAACACTATCTACGCCTCTTTCGAAGCTATTCTGCTCATTCGTATTATATATAGACTTTGCCATATTCCCAAAATATGTGTTACATCCTATTGCAAGCACAACTGCCGTCGCACGTCCGCTAACAATGTTTGTTCCAGTAAATCCAATATTAGATAAATGTGTTAATTCTGCGTCTTTTTTTCTTAACGTAGAAAATTTTTCTACAGGATTAGATTCTCCTGTTAATGAAGCTTGGTCAATAAACAAATCCTTGGTTTCTAGAAATCTTACATCTCCCGGAATCATATCTCCAGAAGAAAGCTTTAAAATATCCCCAGGCACAATATCCTCAACATCAACCGTATTGGGAAGTTCATCTCTTATTACATCTATTTTATTTGTAATAAGCCTTTTTAATTTTTGTGCTGCTTTATTCGAATTTGTCTGCTGAAAAAAAGATATCATCGCAGAAATAAAAACCGTACTAATAATCAGTGTAAAAGTTAGATAATCTTTATTTGCAGTAAATACTACGTCTGTAAAAAAAGTAACTATTGCAACTATTATTAGCACGATATTAAATGGATTTATAAAGGCCTCTTTCAGCCTCTTAAATGTGGTATTGTTGTTATTTATATCAATTATATTTTTGCCATATTCTTCTTGTTTCTCATCTATTATTATACAGCTAAGTCCATTTTCTGATGTATTAAGTTCATGTAAAATTTCATCATTGTTCATCTGACTGTATTTCTTTAAATTCTGTTCAATTTCATTAATTTTATCTGTATTCATTAGCTTTAATAATTAATTCTCCTCATATAAAATACTAATAAATATTATGGTAAATTTAACAAAATTTATTACAATTTTTTAAACAGAATGAACCCTCATTTTTTGAGAGTTCATTTTTCTTGTAACCCATTCATTTATGTAATTATAATAATATTATTTCGAACCAAATAACATACTTTATTATTTATTGTTATAAAATTCTTCTATAAATTTTATAATGTCCTCATTGTTCTCTTTTACTTTTTCTTTTTGCAGTAATTCTTTTAAAGAAAAATATTCTCCATTTATATCTTTATCTACTTCATAAAAATAATGGTGGTATATTCTTGTTTCTTTATTTGGTATTGAATATTTTTCATGTAATTTATCAAACAAATATTTCACGTTATTCGTGTTATATTTATTCTTTATTTCTTCAATGTCATTTCCTTTAATATTTGGAAATAAATACATTCCCCATCTTTCATCAAAATAATTTAAATATTTATCTCCTCTTTTTATCAATATAATTGAATGAACATGTTCCATTATCTTTCCTCCTACAAATTACCTTTCGAAATCTTCCTTTACTCTTCCAAATCTTTTTATTATTGTATCTATATCTTTTTGTGTTAATCCTTCTCCAAGTCCTCGTCCATTTGCATCTGATACCTTTACTAAATGTCTAAGCATTTCTTTATCAAATGAATCGTAAATTTCATCGTCCAATATGATATAATCTTCTACTCTATTATGCTCTAAAAGCCACTGTTTTATTTCGAGTCCCCTCTCCCAATTAATAAATGGAGTTGCATCAAAGTAAATTTCATATTTTGCTAATAGCTCCCTTAGTGGCCCAATATCGTTTGAATTTCTCCATGAGGAGGTTAAAACAGTTTTTGCACCTGTTTCGTCAATCGCTTTTTTTAATAATTTAACCTTGTCTATATCTATGTGCCTTTCTATTCCTTGTGAATTTTTTGCTCTATCTATATATTCGTCTGAATTTAATACCCCATCTATATCTAAAAAAATAACTTTCAATATTTTTCTCCAGTTTTAATATCTTAATTTTATGCCACAATTATATCGTAATTGATAATCAATTTCAATATTTATATATATAAAAAATTGACACCACACTTTCGTTAAAAAGTACGATGTCAATTTTGTTTTAAGCCTTTAGTATAAGGCTTATTGTTAGTCCACTAATGTTGCTGTACCAGTTTTGTAAATTTTTACTTTAACAGTTTGTCCTTTTTCAAGAACATTCCATTTTTCAAAATTTACACTGATTTCTAGGTTCCGGTTTTCTTTTTCGTCGGTAATGCCAGAGATTTTGTACTCTTCATTTCTTTCTGAAACTCTCTCATCATAATTAAGTTTCACTTCTCCCCAGTAAGGTTCCTTATCGTTTCCACTCGTGTTTACAGGCCTTTCGTAAACGTACCTATCAATGTCATAATAATATTTCATTGCATAAACAGGCTCGTCACGATATATGGGCTCTTGGTATTCTTCAGTTTCATAATAAGTCTCATATACAGGAGTACTTATTGTTTCTTCCTCAAAATAGCCGTTTCCCATGTCTATTAATGTAGTACTATATTCGTAATGTGATAGTCTCTCTCTTGCAACTTCTCTGGTCCGGGTTTCGTAATGGTCCAAAACAGATTCGTAATGATGGAATTCCATTTGCTGAGACGTTACTCTGCCTCCAGCTGGAACGCTCCAATCGCTTTCATGAAATGTTCTGTTTTGTTCGATGCTAATGCTCCTACTCCATGAAAAACCTGAGATTTCCATGTTTGCTTCTTTTGGCATAAATAAGAATACTACTCCAATAATAGAAAGCAAAACGGCTAAAACAATAGCAATAACTTTTTTGTTTAAAAAAATATTTGCTAAATTATAGGAGCTAAAATCATGCTGTGAGTAATCTTCTTGCTGGCTTTCGAAGTGCTGATACTTTTCTTCTTTTTCGTGGTTCTGCTCGAATTCATTTTCTGTAGTTTCTGCTTTTTCAGATTCTTTTTCTCTGTTTGCCTCCTGTACTTGAAAATAATCTTTGCTTTTGCCTCTTTCTGCTCCACACGACATACACTTAGTGAGTTTTGCCGAATTGTAGCTGCCACAAAATTCGCACATCCAATCAGGCTCTTTACTAATTTTGGTTGCCTCGTCTTCTGGAACATAGTCCTTTGGATCATCAACATAAAATTTTACATCTTCACCTCTTGGTCTGCCGCAATTAGGGCATTCTCTTTCACTACCACGTATGCCTTTTGTGCCACAGTAGGAACAATCCCACCGTCCAACAACAATTTTTCCCATTTTTCAACCTCCTTAGTGGTCTATTTATAAAATGGTAACTTCATCTATTATATCATAAAAATGGATTATATAACAGCCTTTTGGCCTCTATTTTATTTATGATGCCTAAAAATTTATAATTTTCTCCCAAGGTAGGTCTTTTTTCCCAAAATGACCGTAGTTTGTTGTTTGTCTATAAATTGGTCTTTGTAAATCAAGATAATTTATTATTCCTCTTGGTGTTAAATCAAATGTATTATTTATTTTTTCTACAATCTCTTCTTCTGGAATTGTATTGGTTCCATAAGTATTTACATAAATTGATACTGGTTTTGCCACACCAATGCTGTATGCTATTTGTATTTCGCATCTCTTTGCATAACCATTTGCAACAATATTTTTTGCAATATGTCTTGCCATATAAGAAGCCGAACGGTCGACCTTTGTTGGATCTTTTCCTGAAAAAGCTCCTCCACCATGTCTTGCAGCTCCTCCATAAGTATCAACTATTATTTTTCTTCCTGTAAGTCCACTGTCGCCAAGAGGTCCGCCTATTACAAATCTACCTGTTGGATTAATAAAATATTTTGTATTTTCATCTAATAAATTGGCTGGAACTATTGGCTTTATAACTTTTTCAATTATGTCTTTTTTTAGAACATTCATATCAACATCAGGCAAATGTTGTGTAGAAACAACAATAGTATCAACTCTTACAGGCTTTTCTCCATCATATTCAACTGTAACTTGCGTCTTGCCATCTGGTCTTAAATAATCTATTATTTTTTCTTTTCTAACTTCTGTCAATCTCTTAGAAAGTTTGTGTGCAAGTGAAATTGGAAGAGGCATCAACTCCTCTGTTTCATCACAAGCATAACCAAACATTAAACCTTGATCCCCGGCTCCCTCAGACTCAATATCTTTACCTTCTTTATCTTCAAGCGATTTATCAACCCCTAGTGCAATATCTGGAGATTGCTTAGATAAATTTATGTATATTTTGCAAGTTCTGTAATCAATATCATACTCACTATCAGCATATCCAACTTCTTTTATAGTATCTCTTACAACTTGCTCTATATCAACATTTGCAGTCGATGTAATTTCTCCTGTTATAAAAATTTCACCTTTACCCGCAACAGTCTCGCAAGCGACTCTTGCATTCTTATCTTTTGCCAAATAACTATCCAGAATACTATCTGATATATAATCACATAGCTTATCTGGGTGTCCTTCTGTAACACTCTCTGATGTAAATAATCTTTTCATATTTTCCTCCTTCAAAACCGCCCATTAGTGACGCCCCTTTTGGGGCGAAAACCATCACTCAATTAGACATGCTTTTTATCTAAAACGTTTTCTTTAACAATTCAATCTAATTGAAATATTTTTCAATCTTTCTATAAAAACTAAAAAAACTTGTACTAACGTAGGTACAAAGTTTAACGATTCTTAGAAATCATCATTCAAAGTACATTCCGTAGCTTTGTCGGTATTAGCACCTAACTTGATAGGTTGCTGTGGAGTCGTAAAGCCGATTCTTTCGTCCACTCTTGATAATATATATATTACAAAAATTATTATACAAATTAAATATATTTATGTCAAGTGTTTTTGCAATTTAGAAACGCACAATTTAGAGACGAAGAAAAAAACGTACCTGTGCATTATTTTTTCGTCCAAAAAGGGGCGTCCCTATTGGGCGTTATACCACATATTCAATCTGATTATGCGGAAAATATTTATTCATTTCTTCTCGTAAGAATTTTTCTCCTTCTTCGCGTATATAGTCTTTATACATATATTTCCCTCTGCCACGTCCTCTCATTAATTCTGGACTATATAAATCTATGGCATTTGGAAATGCTTCTGTATTTATTGCCCTGTGAACAAAGCTGTACGTCATAAAAATAATTTCGAAGAATGCCTGCTTCTTAGCTTTTTCATTTAAATTTTCATACAAATATTTTATTAAATTCGAATATAGTTCTTTCCAATTTTCTACTAATATTACAGGTGCTATCAATATTCCGATAGGATAGCCGGCATCTGCTAATTTATTTATAGCTTGAACTCTATTTCTTAATCTCGATGTACCGAATTCAACTTTGTTAATAATTTCTTCTGGGTTTACACTCACTCTAATAGTAACTTTTCCATTATGTTTTAAAGGCAAAATGTCATCTACCATGTCAAACTTAGTAGGAAAAGTTAAATGTCCCTTTGAAGTATTAGCAAAGTTTTCAATAGTCCATACTAAATTATTTGTAATTGTATTTTCTAAAACTAAATCACTGTTGCTTCCAATTTCAAAAGTTAAATCTTTTTCTGAATTTTGAGCAGTTCTTATAATTTTATCTAGCATCTCTTCTCTGTTCACAAACAGCCTCAAATACGCACACTTATTGTAATTACACACAAGATAACAATACATACACATTGCTGTGCAACCAGAAGATGTATATGGAACTAGAAAATCTGATGTCTTATGATTTGGAACAAATTTATGTGTTTTTCTAATTCCTATTATCAGATTTCTCTTCATATCCGCAAAATCCTTATTTTGCTTTTTTCTCATTTCTTCAATATTATTATGATTGTCAATCATTACTCGTGGAACATCAGCATATTTTTCTAATAACTCTCTTCCAAGTGCATAATTTTCAATATTATTTTCACAATATAAAGCCTTTGGCTTAAACATACTACTCACCCATAATATGTTATCCAAAAGCTTATATTTTAAACATTTATTCAAACAAACTAAATATTTTTATGTTAAAATACACCTTTTCATCATTTTTATTCTTTTAGTCATTATTTAAAAAGTTCATCACTAGGTCAATAATTACATCTTTTTCTTTTGGATTTGATTCTGCAATTAATAAAGTAAGTGCTGTTAACGTATTATTGTCAATTACTTGTTTCCCATTTTTATATAGTATCCCATAAAAATTTAAGAAATATATAAATAAAGTTGCTGCGATTCTTTTATTTCCATCTGCAAACACATGATTTTTTACTATTAAATATAAGAAGTTAGCTCCTTTTTCTTCAATACTTTTATAAATATCTTGTCCGTCCGAAACTTTGATAAATATTACCGATAATAGATTCTAGTCCCTTATTTCTTTCAACTGCAAAAAGTGAACTTTCCTCATTAAATCTCAATTTGTTAATTATACTTATACATTCTTGATATTCAATTTTTCGTGTATCTAAGTTTCCTTGAATTTTCTTTAATGTCTTATGGTCATAATCATCCAATAAATCTAATGCCTTTGTGTATCCTGCAATTACCTTTAATATTTCTTTTGCATCATTGCCTTCAAGTCTTTCATCAATACGATTAGCAAGATCTATTAGCTTTACAGTTTTTTCTAAATAATCTAATCTCTTTTGATTTATTGCATAGCCTTTTAACATATAATCTTTTAATACATTAGTTGCCCATTTTCTAAATAAAATACCATTTTGTGATTTAACACGGTAGCCAATAGAAATAATCATATCTAAATTGTAATAGTTAGTTGGTTTATCAGCAAATTCGGAATTTCCGAATTTTGTCATAGTTTCATTTTCTACTAATTCACCTTCTTTATAAACATTTTTAATATGTTCATTAATAGTTGATTTAGCTTTTCCAAACAATTTTGCCATTTGTTCTTGTGTAAGCCACACCGTTTCATCTTTTAGGTTTACCTCTAATTTTACTCCTTGGTTTTCAAATAAAATAATTTCATTTCTTTTTTCGTCCATAAGAACACATCCTTTATATAAAATTTAGTTCTTAGTATATTTGTTGTTATCTATAAAATATTAATTATTTTTATTTTTGAACTATTGTATCTATTTTATAATAAGAACAAATATTTGTCTATACTAAAATGAAATTTTTTCTTCAATAACTAAAAGCGAAGCACTTCTGCTCCGCTCTTTATAGTTTTATTTAATTGCTAACTCTTTGCTTTTTTCTACTATACTGCATATTAAGTCTACGACATTATTTATTCCAATAGAGTCGCTATTTACGCAAATATCATAATTTGATGGTGTCTCCCATCCTCTTTCTGTGTAGTATTCGTAGTGGTTTGATCTTAGTTTGTTTATTCTTGCAATTTCTTTTTCTGCCTTTTCTTTATCCATATGATAAAATTCAGTTGCTCTTTTTATTTTATTTTCCATACTGCTACTTACAAATATTTTTAGGACATTTCTTTTGTCTTTTAATATGAAGTCTGCACATCTTCCAACTATTACGCAAGATTCCTTGTCAGCCAAATCTTTTATTAAGTTTGATTCTTGTATAAATAGTTCGTCAGAGTTATTCAAGCCAGCATAGTATCCATTATTGAAATTGTCGAAAACAGTTCTTTTTTGTTCGTTGTCTTTTATATATTCTTCTGATAAGCCTGTTTCTTCTGACATTTTTTCTATTATATTCTTGTCATATAGTTTAATGCCTAGTTTCTCTGCTACCAATTTTCCGATATATCTTCCACCAGAGCCGTATTCTCTTGCAATTGTGATTACAATTCCGTTGTTAGCTACTGCAGTTTCTGGTATTTCTTTTCTTTCTGCTTTTTCGGTTTCTTCTCCATCAGCCTTCATGTTTCTTGTTTCTTTTATTAGAAGTATAACAGCCAATACAAATGCTAATCCATCAGCTACCGGTCCAGCACTTAATACACCCATTATTCCATAGATTCCACTTAATATTATCATAGCAGGAATCAATATAACAATTTGTCTTGAAAGCGATAATATAGCACTCTTTGTGCTTTTTCCGATTGCCTGAAAGAATATTCCTGATGGAATTTGAACACCATTGCAAATGCAAAGTAATAAATACGTTCTAAATGCTAAACACGCGAATTCCATGTATTTTGCATCACCATTACCAAATATTAAGATTAATTTATCTGGTATTGTTTGGAACAATATGAATGCTATTGTGCTTATTACCAAGCTTGACCCTAAAACAATCTTTAACGTTTTCCTTACTCTGTCATATTTCTTAGCACCATAGTTATATCCAATTATAGGTTGACTTCCTGCAGCAATACCAATTATTATACTGTTTAATATCTGATTTATCTTCATTACAATTCCAAGAACAGTAATTGGAGTCTCGGCTCCATAATCACTTTGAGCTCCATATTTTCCAAGTAAATTATTCTCAGCTGCCATAACGCACACAATACTCATTTGAGTAATAAAACTGCTTACACCAAGCATTGAAACCTTTTTACATACCTCAGCCTTTAATTTAAAGCTATCTTTTGACAATTGTATAGATTTAAATTTCTTGATATATGCAACATTCAATATAAATGTAAGCACCTGGCTTATTACAGTTGCAATAGCTGCTCCAGCAACTCCTTTGTGAAATACAAATATAAATATTGGATCTAATATTGTATTTAAAATTGCACCAGTAACCATGCTTGTCATAGCAAATTTAGGATTTCCATCTGCCCTAATAATTGAGTTCAAAGTTGTTCCAATCATCGAAAAAGGAAAACCAATTGCTATAATTCTTCCATAAGTCATTGCTAGGTCTCTTAGCTTATCAGTACATCCAAATAGTGTTAAAAGTTGTGGTAAAAAAATTAGTGTAATTACGCAGAAAATTATTGATACAATTGCAGATAATAATATTCCATTGCCAATTCCTTTTTCTGCTTCTTTTTTCTTCTTTTCTCCAAGCTTTAAGCTTAAATATGCTGATGCACCGTCTCCAAACATTAGAGAAAACGCTAAACCTATCATTACTAGTGGGAATACTACGTTTGTAGCACCATTTCCTAGTGTTCCTACCCCTTGTCCAATAAATATTTGGTCAACTATATTATATAATGAGTTTACCAACATTGAAACAATGCAAGGAATAGAAAATTTTAATATTAATTTACCTATTTTTTCTTTTCCAAGTATATTTTCTTGTTCCATTTTTTTAGTTTATTCCTCCCCTTTTTGATAAAAAGACATAAATATCAGGTTGGAGAAAACACTAAGTTTTTCTCACAACCCTTACTCTCTTTTTTTGTCAGCTTGCCTATTATATCACTTAGAAAGAAAAAAAGTCAATTAAAATTTTTAATTTTTTTACAGATTTTTTCTAAAAAATTTTCACCGAAGAAAATGCTAGTTGCAAATATTTAATTCTTTTCAAACAATTATACATCTATTATTCCACCACCTTTACTCCCAATAAATACATTAGATCTATTGCTTGCATTTGGTTTATTTTTGCACCTTTTATATCTTCAAGTGAAACTGCAATTTGATCTATATTACTATTTGATAAATCTATTCCATTTAAGCTTGTTTTAAAAAATTGTGTACCTGTTAGGTCCGCTTCTTTAAAGTTTATATTTTTAACTTTATTCTCCTGCAGGCTTCCGCTTCTAATCGATGTATTATTAAAGAATATTCCCCTTAAGTTACTCATTGATATATTAGCATACCCCATATTCGAATCTATAAATCCAATATCAAATAAAACATTTTCTATAAAATTACATCCAGTTAGCTTGCAATTATTAAACTCACATCTTATAAAGCTACAATTGTCAAACGTCGTATTCGAAAAATTGCAATTACTAAACTCTACATCTGTAAAAGATGTTTTTTCAAGCCTGCTATTTATTATAGAAACATTATTAAATATTGCCTTATTGCAAGTAGCATCAAAAACTTCTAGATTACTTGTTGAATAATCTTTTATCTTAACATTTTCTAATTCATCATTTTCCATTAATTCACTTTGTAAATTCTCAATAGTTCCTAAATTATCAAACAACATCTTTTGTGGTTTTAATATATTCATTCTATTCTCCTTACTTGTCTCTTATGCATACTTTTTCTAATTCTTCTTTAGTTAGCTCTCTGCACTGTCCTTCTTCTAAATCACTTGGTAGTTGTAAGCCTCCCATTGATATTCTGTGCAATTTTACTACTTTTGCTCCAAAGCAGCCAAACATTCTTTTTATTTGATGATACTTTCCTTCTGTTATCGTTATTAATGCTGTATTTTTATCTTCTACTATAATTGTCGCTGGGCAGCACACATGGTCTTTTAGAACGATTCCTTGTTTGAATTTTTCTCTCATCTCTTCTGTTATGTCTATATCTATTTGTACTCTGTATGTTTTTTCTATGTGTTTTCTTGGAGCTAGTATGTTGTGTGCAAACTCGCCATCGTCTGTTATAATCATCATTCCAGTAGTATCTTTGTCTAGTCTTCCCGCCGGGAATAATCCTTTTCTCATATATTGCTCTGGTACTAACTCTAATACCGTCTTTGCTGTTCTATCTTCTGTTGCTGATATGTATCCTTGTGGCTTGTTGAGTACTAGGTATATGTGTTTCTTCATATCTAATTTATTTTCATCTATATATATTTCATCTTGTTGTTCATCAAACTTTTGTTCTGGTCTTTTTACAATCTCGTCATTTACTCTTACTTTCTTCTGAGATATAAGCTTTTTAACGTCTTTTCTTGAATAGTTAGTTTGAGAAGCTATTATCTTATCTATTCTTTCCACTTTGATCTCCTTGCTAAATAATATTCTTTCTTTTCCCATACTATCAAATATTTAAATATTTTTCAATATATAAAAAACTAATCGCCCCAAAAGGGGCGTCCCTATTGGGCGAAAAGAAAACAATCTTTATTATGAGATATAATCACTCCTATTGCCTGTAAATATGAATATATTATTGTTGACCCTACAAATTTCATTCCTCTTTTTTGTAGGTCTTTTGAGATAGCATCAGAAATTGGAGATGTTGTCTTATCTATTTCATAGTATGTTTTGCCATCTGTGAAAGTCTTTAAATAGTTATTAAACGAGCCAAATTCTTTTTGTATATCCTTAAATATTTTAGAATTGTTTATGCTTGCTTTTATTTTTAATTTATTTCTGATTATCTCTTTATTTTGTTGCAGTTCTATGACTTTTTCATCATCATATTGGCATACTTTTTCTATGTTAAAGTTATCATAAGCAATCTCAAAGGCTTGTCTTTTATTTAGTACACACTCCCAAAAAAGTCCAGCTTGAAAAGATTCTAATATAAGCATCTCGTATAAATATTTCTCATCAAAGTTCGGTTTGCACCATTCCTCATCATGATATTTTATATATAGTGAATTCTTCATATTGCACCACTTGCATCTTTTTTTATTATCCATGTAAACTCCTATCTAATAAAGTATATCCTTCAGTATATTCTAAACATTTTTCTTCTAGTAGCTTAAAATTACAACATCTTTCTCTCATGGTTTCTGGCAGTTTTCCTTTGTTATAAATAGTTGCAATAATTTGTATCCACTCTTATTATTTCTCAATTATTTTTCTTGCATATGAACATGTTGCTGTTATCTTTTTATTATATTTTTGAGAATTTTCTATAACATTTTCTACTAACTTTCTTGCTATGCCTTGTCCTTGATAATCACTATCAACTTCTGTATGTGTTATATTCCAAATATCATCTATTTCCTCAAAATCACATTCGCCAACCTTTTTCTCGGAGTCATATGCAATCGCCTTGTTCTCATCCAATTTAAATACTATTCCTATCATAATATCTCCTTTTTAATATCAGACTATGCTTATTTTAGTGTTGTGCTATTATTTATTATCAATGTACTATACATAAATAACACATCTTGGTCTTTAAATTCTATATATTGATTTAGCAACTTTGGTGATATATATCTCGTATCGACCACTGTTACTTTGCTATATCCTGTCACCAATAATGGAATTAAACTGCTACCATAAGAGTCCCTAAATACTATTAGTTCTTTAGTACCATTATAATCTGGATTCTCTATTGTTAGCATTGGCGTTGCTCCTGATAGATATACATCATATTTATCTAAACTATTTATTTTATTTAAATTGTAAATACCAGAATACTCTTTTGTTTCATAATTATATACCTTGCATCTTTTTAATGTGTCATTGGTTAGTACTTTTATTTCGTCGTTTTCACTGCTAATTGGAAGTTGGCCACTATATACGCCTTTAAAATCAGTAATTCTTATAGTTTCATAATCTTTTGATATATTTGCATTCATCTGATTTGCGATTTTTTCTGCAATCTTTAATATATTTTCTTGTTTCCAGTGTGTATCTGTTTTATAATAGTCTGATAATTCTAGCAAATTGTTTATTTTTATGTATTCAGCAAATGTTAAACTTTTTTCTAACATATTTTCCATTTTGTTATAATCTAACTTTAAATTGTCCTTATCCACAAAATAATTTTTATCTGGAACTATAGTGAAATATACCTTGTTATTCTCTGTCAAATACTGGTTTGCTATTTGTTTTACCTTGTTTGAAAGATTTTCAATAGATTTCTCATTTAACGGATATTCTTGATTTATGATATATCCATTGTATTCATATAAATTATTATAATCTTTCTTTTTGAAAATATTTAATTCGGTTTCTACCTTTAATTTTCTCAAATTGTCTCTGTAGATAAACTGGTCTGTTGTGTATTTATCAAATTTTTCGAAAAATTTTCCATTGAATAACTTATATATAGAAAAACTTGGAAACTGTTCTAACTTTCTTCTTTCCGAAATCGATATAGTACCATCTTTTTTAGCAATATTTACAATCATAGTTACAACTAAGACACTTACAAACATTATTGTAATAACTACATTTTTTACTTTATCACTCATCTAGAACACCTCCTTAAAATCTAAAATAAAGAAATGGATTATACGAATTATCAACTAAGTATGCTGTTACAATCAATATAATTATTACCATTGCTATTGGTTCTAGTATATTTATAATTTTATTCATTACTGACTTTGTTTTTAATTTTTCGATTATATTTTTCAAAATTGGAGTTGCTCCGATTATCGCTATTATTATTGTAATTAAGTAACTTCTTAGATAATATATTGTGTAATCGTTTATTATACAAGTAGAATTTGCACCAAATAATCCTGAAATATTAGTAAATGCTTCCTTCATTGTGCCCGCATTAAATATTATAAAACTTATCATTACAATAAAAATTACATATAATCTCTTGAAAATATTTGGAAGTTTTTCTATATATTTTCCAATCCACAATTTTTCTATTATTAATAATAATCCAAACATTAATCCCCATATTACAAAGTTCCAACTTGCTCCATGCCAAATACCAGTAAGAAGCCAAACTATAATAAGATTTCTCACAAGTATTAATTTTCCTTTTCTACTTCCTCCTAGAGGAATATAAACATAATCTCTAAACCACGAACCTAGCGAAATATGCCATCTTCTCCAGAATTCTGTTATGCTCTTTGATATGTATGGGTAGTTAAAGTTTTCTAAGAAGTGGAAACCAAATATTCTTCCTAGTCCTATTGCCATATCCGAATAAGCCGAAAAATCAAAGTATATTTGTAGCATGTACGAGATTGCAAATAGCCAATATAGCACTATACTCTTTTCATCAGTTGCTGAAAATTTGTTACAAAATTCACCTAGCATATTTGCGATAAGTACTTTTTTTGCAAGTCCTATAACAAATCTTCTAGCTCCATAGGCAAAATTTTCAAAGCTATGTTTTCTGTTAGAAAGCTCATCCTCAATCGTTTCATATCTTACAATTGGTCCTGCAATTAGCTGTGGAAATAAAGCTACATATGTTGCTAAATTTAAGAAATTTCTTTGAACCTTAACATTTCCTCTAAACACGTCAATCTCATAACTGATAATTTGAAAAGTATAAAATGATATTCCTATTGGCAATGCTAGCTGTAATAAGTTAAGTTTTGCGTTAAAAATATTATTAATATTTGCAATTAAAAAATCTGTGTATTTAAAAAATACTAACAATCCTATATGAATTGCAAGAGTGACTGTCAAAATGCTTTTCTTTTTGTATTTAGCTATTAAAATGGCTCCTATATAAGCAATAAAAATTTCTGCTAACATCAAGAAAATATATTTTGGTTCACCATAAAAATAAAATACCATAGAAGCAATAAATAACACGAAATTTTTCGCCTTCTTTGGCACAATAAAATACGCAATCAATACAATTGGTAAAAAATAATATAAAAAGCTAATACTTGTAAAAAGCATGTTTCCTCCTTTCGCCCAATAGGGACGCCCCTTGGGGGCGAAAACTTGTTAATTATTTTTTTAAAAAAATTCCGCCCAAAAAGGGGCGTCCCTATTGGGCGAAATTTTTACATTACTGCTGGCATTTCTGGTGGTAGTTCTATATCTTCCTCATCAGATACCTTTTCTAATTCTTTTCCTATATTATTATTTACATATTCTTTAAATGCTTCATATACTGGTTTTGCCCAGTCTTCGTCTGACATTACCATAAATATTGTATTTCCGCTGTTTGTTATATATAAGTTACTTGCTGAAACACAAATCCATTTTGCCATGTCGATATTGTCTAGCATTTCTTGTTTCATCTTTTCTACATTAGCACCCGATTTTACTTTTACTGCAACTGCTGAATATGCTTGTGAAGACATTGATGGTTCAGATACAACAAGTGTTTCTACATTTTCGTTTGATTGCAAACCTGTATAATCTTTTACAGCTACGGCATCACTTACATCAATTTTAGCTGTTTCTAAATCTGGCAATTCATCTCCTAATTTATTATAGATAGATTTAAACATTGCCTTCATTTGAGAAGCTGTCTCTATTGTACTACTTTCTCCTTTTGTTTTTTTACTGTTTCCTACAACTACTCCTATTGTAATTGCAAGAACTACGATTACTGCAATAACTATTGCGATAATTGTTTGTTTTTTCATAATTTTAAAATTCCTTTCTTTTATTTTTTACTCTACTTATACTTTAACATATCCAAGCATATAAAGTAAATAGATTTTTCTAATTTTATAACTTCTTATCACTTATTGTTTCCTTTTATAAAAAATCCCCTGCAACAGACATAATTTTTTTCTTCGTCTGTTGCAGAGGATTATCTTCGAATGGCTATTTTACTTTAGCAAGCCATTCATGGCATTGTCTAACATAGAAAGATCTTTCTCACCAACCTCTACATTTTCAATCCATGTCTTGAATCCACTAAACCTTTCTTCTTGGATAAGTGAGTAAGACAGGACCAACTTTTTTTGGTCCTCGAATTTTTCAGGTGTTGTATTCTCATCTTTCAGGCATTCTTTCAGTCTTAGAAGAGCTACATTAAAAAGAAATCGTCTGTTATCCTCTTCAATCTGAAGCAGCTTTACATAGCACTCCCAACCATCTAAATTTTTGTTTTCTTTCTTAAATTCCCTTACACGATAATGATGATAAACCTGTTTCACGATTGGTAACTCTGTAATTTTCATTGCTACGTCTTTTAATAGCATCTGCCGATATTGATAATCTGACAAAAACATTTTCAATTTCATACTCCTAACCTCTCTTTTGTTAGTATAACATCTGCCTTGCACTTTAGTTGCCATTGTCAATTTGACTTTGGTATTCAACAACTTTTTGTACAATTTTATATTTTACTATATTTTACATAAAATGTCAATTAAAAATCAATACAAAATGCTAATATGCAAGATTTTTTCGTCCAGCATATTAGCATTTTAATCTTTATATTACATTATATTGTTTCAAAATAAGTTCTATATCTGTTCCTTCTATCTTTTTTAGAAGTTCTTTCACTGCCATTCTTTGTGGTAAATTCATATCCATATCTGTTGCTTTCTTGCCATCTCTAAGTTTTACAGTTGCATTCAATAAGTCTCTTATGTCATACACACTGCCCCATACTTCTGGCACTCCTCTATCTACATTTAACAAAGTGTAAACGGCTTCCATTGCTGTACGTATAGAATATTCTGTTGTAAATATTGTATCTCTTTTGGTTTCTGCAAATTGTCCTAAGAATGCAAAATTTACACTTCCCTTTGGTACAACCAGTGGTCTATCGCCATCTTTTCTTGGCATGAAGAACGCTGTTATATATGGCATCATGCATGGAATTGTATTTGCACTTTTTTCCGCCATATCTTCTATTTGATTTTCTGGTACACCAATATGGTATAGCCATTCCATACAAATTTCTTTTCCTGTACATTCTCTCATTGGCTTTTTAACAAAGTTTCCTGGCTTATCTGTAAATAATCCGTAAATCCAACCAACTAATTGGTCTTTTGGTTGACTTCTAAATTGTGGTTGACGGTTAAATGTCCAGCTTAATAACCAGTTAGAATCTTTACATGTTACTATTCCTCCAGTTACAACCTTTCCACTAAATGGATCTCTCTTACATATTTTTTCTACATAAGGTGGAATTCTTCCATCTAAAGTAGTTACTGTTGCACTCATCCAGTTTGTTTGTTCTGGGTCTGAGCAGAATTTATCTGGGTGACCAAATTCATCACATTGCTCTGCTATTTTTCTCCACATATCCCAGCCACCGCCTGGTTTTATTTCTGGGTCAAATGGAGCTGGCGTGTTTTGGCTTCCAAGTCTTGCATTTTCAACACATCCACCATTCGTAATAAATACTAAATCATTTTCCGTTAAATCTATAGAATTTTGATTTCCCTCTGTAGTATATATTATTCTTTTTGCCACTTTCTTATATTCTTGAATGTCGAATTCAATATTTTCAACTTTTGTGTTGTAATGGAATTGAACTCCGAATCCATCCAAATACTTAATCATTGGCAATATCATAGATTCATATTGATTATATTTTGTAAATCTTAAAGCCGTAAAATCTGGTAATCCTCCAATATGATGTATATATCTTTGTATATATAACTTCATTTCCAATGCACTGTGCCAATTCTCAAAGGCAAACATGGTACGCCAATATAACCAGAAATTTGAGTTTAACACTTCATCATCAAAGAAATCTGTAATCTTTTTATCGTATAATTCTTCATTTGGAGTAAAGAACAATTTTAATATTTCCATTGCACCTTTATCAGACAAGCCAAATTTCTTATCTGTATGTGCATCTTCACCTCTATTTACAGTTGCTCTCATTAAAGAATAATTTGGATCTTTCTTATTAAGCCAATAATATTCGTCTAAAACACTTACCCCTTCTGTTTCAATCGATGGAATTGAACGGAACAAATCCCACATACATTCAAAGTGGTTGTCCATCTCTCTTCCACCACGCATAACATATCCCAAATTGTCATACTTATATCCATCACATGCTCCACCTGGAATTGCTTCCTTTTCAAGAATGTGAACTTTTTCACCTTTCATCTGTCCATCACGAACTAAAAAACAAGCTGCAGCAAGAGCTCCAAGTCCAGAGCCTATAATATATGCTGATTTATCATCAACGCCCTCTGGTTTAACAGGTCTTGCAAAAGCTTCGTAATTTCCACTACTATAATACATAAATTTTACCTCCTTAGTTTTAATAAATTTATTATAAAAATAAAAATTTGTAATTTTCAATAACCAGTTTTTTCATAATGTCAAAAAATTTTACAAATTTATATAATTGTCAAAAATTTATTAAACAATCAGTAAATATTTTACCTATCATTTCTTAAATTATACAAAGCTTTTTTAAAACTTCCATCTAAAATTTTACTTAACTTTTCTATTATTTCTTTTGGACTTTCCTTCATGCCTTCTTCTATCCAATTCTGAATTATTCCTACAAATGAATATCTATAAAATGTAGCTATAAAAGTCTTATCTTCGTCTTGTACCTTTATGCTTTCTTTTTCTGCTTCTTCATCGATTACATTTTTCAATAATTTATCAGTATGTTCATATATAAATTTGTTTACATATTTTCTACTTATTGAGTTATATGTATTTCTCACAAAATCCTTATTATCTTGCACATAATTAAAAATACTAAGAAATCCTTCCTGCCACTTTTCATATGTATCTTTATCGTGAATAATTGGTTTAATAACCTCATTAGTATATATCCACTCTATCAAATCATATACATCTGCAAAATGATAATAAAAAGTTTGCCTCTGTATTCCACAATCATCTGTTATATCCTTAATAGATATTTTTGTTAATTCTTTTTGAGACAGCAACTTCTTTAAAGATGTAGCTAATGCTCTTTTCGTAATTTCCGACATACTGTACCTCTTATAACATATTTCTAATATATTGTTTATACCATATTAAAATCTAATTTTAAAGCTTTATAATATAATTTCTATTATATCTTCCATTCTTATTACTTTACCATCATTCAATATGATAATGTTTTTTATATCATCAATCTTTTTTACTAATCCTGTTGTTGTTTCGTATTTTCCACCTTGCTTTTTTGTGTCTTTCAAAAAAAAAGTTATTGATACTTGTTGGCTGGGATTTTGTTTAATATACCTTAGTTTTTTATTTATATCATTTAGTATTTCATCTGTTACTTCTATTTGATTTTCAGTTACTCTAGCTACTTCACTTACTTCATCTTCATAGCCTGTTACAGCAGAAAATGGAGCAAACTGTGCAGACCTGGCCTCTAGACTCATTCGTGGATGTATTTTTGAAACATGGTGCTCCAATTTTATTATGTCATCGTATTTATGTTCAATCCTCATAGTTCCATACCTCCGCTCTACAAAATATTTTCATTTTACTCTTGGTGACCTCCAATCTGCCCATTTCTCTGTATTGTTGTAGCATCTTCTTCTAAGTCCATTCCTTTTATTATTGCATCTTTACCGAATCTATTTTTTAAATCTATAATAGTATTTTGAATTTTTTTCTCTTTTTCTAATTTTACTTTTTCCTCTTTTTCTTTCTCTGCTAACTTTCCATAATTAGTAAATAAATTTACCTGTTCATATTGATTTTCCTGTTTTAATTCTTTTTCATCCGTCAAATTTCCAACAGTCAAATATATCTTTCTTATTAACAAATTTCTATTTATTATTTCATCATACAAATGAACAAACCCTTCACTAATTATTCTCGTAGAAAATGTTTTTTTATCTAGTCTAAATGTTCCATGTGCCGGTTTCGGAACTTCTCTTCCATATCTATCTTCTTTTATCTCTCCATTATAATTCTTACTGAATTCTGCATTTTTTAAATTTTCCACATCATACTCTACCGTAAGAACCAACATATCTGTAACAAAATGTTTCTGCACCATGTCTAAGACAATTTCATTTGCCATCTCCTTGATTATGAGCCTAGACTGCTCATAATTGTATGGGCAATGAAGTACTTGACCAGAACACAAGCTTCTATTTGCTGGCTTACATTCTTTAATACTCTTTATAGTAGCACATTCCCAACCCCAACTATGGTCAATTAATAATTCGGCATTTACTCCAAATAATTTATATAATAATTCTTCATTGTCTACTGAGCATCTTGCTACGTCTCCCATTGTAAACATGCTGTATTTTTCTAATCTTTTTGCATAGCCTTTACCTACTCTCCAAAAATCTGTAATTGGTTTATGATTCCATAACTTTTCTCTAAAGCTCTTCTCATCTAATTCTGCAATTCTAACTCCATATTTATCAGGGTCAACGTGTTTTGCCATAACATCCATGGCAACCTTACACAAGAAGAGATTAGTCCCTATTCCAGCAGTTGCAGTAATCCCAGTAGTTTCGTATACATCATGTATTATTTTCGTAACAAGCTCCCTAGGAGTAAGCTTATACGTATTTAGATAACTCGTTAAATCGCAAAATATTTCATCTATCGAATATGGAAATATGTCTTCTGGAGAAACATACTTTAAATATATGTTATAAATTTTGGCACTGTACTCCATATATGAAGCCATATGTGGAGGTGCAATTATGTAGTCTAATTCTAGGTTTTTATTTTGCTTTAATTCTATATCGTCATAAGATTTTCCTGTAAAAATATTTTGAAAAGCCCACCTTTTTCTATCATTATTTATATTTTTTACTTTTTGCACAACTTCAAAAAGCCTTGCTCTACCAGGCAATCCATATGCCTTTAAACTTGGCGAAATAGCTAAGCATATTGTCTTTTCAGTTCTTGTATTATCCGCCACCACCAAATTTGTTGTGAGTGGATCTAGATTTCTTTTTCTACATTCTACAGATGCAAAAAAAGATTTTAAGTCTATTGCAGCATATATCCTTTCCACAGAAAATCACCTCGTGCAAATAGTATAACACATATTATTCACATTGTAAACATTTGTTTGTGTTTTTATATAAAAATTTAAAGGCAAATTTTTTTTCATTTATAATTGCCTTTAGAGCTTTACATATCATATATATTAGCTTTTAAAATAACCTTCTGAATTTTTGTTTTATCATCTAGTGATATATTCCAAGTACTTCCAGCAATACTTCTTTTTATTTTATGTTCTTTTGCCGGTTCTCCTAATAGCTTATTTAATTTTTTCTGTAAATCTACTTTATTAGTACATATAGAAAGAATATTTTCGCTATATAATACATTTATTGTTGTTTCTGTTTCTGATTTATTTGGTTCTTTATATATCTTTTTCATAATACTTCCTTTATTTAATAGTGTTGCTAGACCAAAAAATTCTCGTCTAGCAACCTTAGAAAATTAGCTTTTCCAAAAAAATTCGTGATTTAATTGAACTAATTAGTCATCATCATGCCATCTCAAAGACCAAGCACTGTTTTCAAATCTGTTTATAAAATCTTTTGACTCAAACTTATAGTCTCTTTTATACTTCTTTGCTTCAATGCTTCCCCATAGGAAGCCACTAAGAATAAGAATTGCTACAATGCCTAAAGCTAATAATAAACTCATAGCATTTTCTCCTTTCTATGCAAAAATCACGAAATTCATAACATAGCTAAATGCTATATTTTAAGCTTGTGTAATTATATCACATTTTTCTAGATTTGTAAGCTTTTTAGCTAAAAATAGCAATTTAAAATTATTTACAACTAACATTAAAAGTGATATAATATATAGGTTCGCAATTTACACATCTGATGGAGAGTTATTCTCCAAGGAGGACACACAATGAGTTTTTTCAAAAAGAAACAACCCGAAGCTACCACGCAGAAACCTTCTGAAGAAGAAAAGAAGTACAATGCTGCTTGCCTGAACCTGGAGATTGCTACTGGCAATTTCAAGCACATGACTCAGGCAGCTATTTGCGAATGTGTGGAGAGCTGCAGACCTTCTAAGTAAAAGCTCATAAAAAAGAATGTATTCTTTTCTCACCCAATGAAGGGTGAGTTTTTCTTTTTTAACTGTCAAATATTTCTTTACAGTTAAAGCTTATTAGTCAGCTTCTTGTTTTATAAATAAAATTCAACAATTTAGTAAAATAGAGTATATCTATTGGATACACTCTATTTATTCCTTATTCTTATTTATGCATTTTTGCCACAGCAATTCTTATATTTTTTTCCCGAACCACAAGGGCATGGGTCATTTCTTCCAACTTTTGGTCCTTCATTTACAACTGTTTTGTTCATTCCGCCTTCTTTTTCTGATATATTTCCATCAACTAGGTTGATTGCTGTATCTTCAAGGCTTGCTCCTGTTACTTTTGTTGTTTCTGTTCTTTCTATTGGACCTTCTTTTTTGCGAATGTTTAGCAATATTTTTACAACGTCCATTCTTATGTCTTCTATCATATCGTCAAACATTTCTGTTCCTTCAAGTCTGTATTGTACAACTGGGTCTTGTTGTCCATATCCACGAAGTCCAATACCTTTCTTTAATTCGTCCATGTTGTCTATATGATCCATCCATTTTTGGTCAACTATTTTAAGCATTACAACTCTTTCAAGTTCTCTTAAATTTTCCTCACCAAATTCTGTCTCTTTAGAAGCATATATTTCGTGTACTTTTGCTATTAATTCGTCTACTAAAGCATTTCTGTCGAATTTTTCTGTCTTTAATGCTGCTACATCACTTATTCCTAAGTTTGTTTCTATGTCTTGAGCAATTGATTCTTTGTTTACTTCTTCTCCGTCTACTATGTGAGAATCTACTATTAATTCAACAACAGAATCCATCATTTTTAGTATGCTTTCTTTTAAGTTCATGCCGTCTAAAACATCTCTTCTTTGCTCATAAATTACTGTTCTTTGAACATTCATTACATCGTCATATTGTAGAACGTTCTTTCTTATGCTGAAGTTTCTTCCTTCAACTTTCTTTTGGGCATTTTCAACAGCCTTTGAAATTAATCTGCTTTCTATTGGCATGTCTTCGTCTGCACCTAAAGTATTGTAAACTTTTGTTACAATGTCTCCACCGAAGATTTTCATTAGGTCATCATCTAATCCAATGTAGAATCTAGATTCTCCTGGGTCACCTTGACGTCCACTACGTCCACGAAGCTGGTTATCAATTCTTCTTGATTCGTGTCTTTGTGTACCAATTATCTTTAAACCGCCTGCTTCAATAACTTTTTCTTTTTCTTCTTTTATTTCGTTATCGAATTTTTTCTCTAATTCATTGAATTTTTCTCTTGCAGAAAGTATTGCCTTGTCATCTGTCTCGTTATGTGCTGCAGCATCTTCAATTTCTTCATCAGTGTATTTTAGCTTTCTCATTTCTTGTTTTGCAAGATATTCGCTATTTCCACCAAGCATAATATCTGTACCACGTCCAGCCATGTTTGTTGCTATTGTAACAGCACCAAATTTACCAGCTTGTGCTATAATTTGAGCTTCTTTTTCGTGGTATTTAGCATTTAATACTTCATGAGGAATTCCTTCTTTATCAAGTAATTTGCTTAATTTTTCAGATTTATCAATAGATACTGTACCAATTAAAACTGGTTGTCCTTTTTCATGAGCTTTTTTGATGTCTGCTATAACTGCTCTAAATTTAGCATCTTCATTTTTATATATTATGTCTGAATTGTCTTTTCTAATCATTGGCTTATTCGTTGGAATTTCGACAACGTCCAATTTGTATATTTCTTGGAATTCTGCTTCTTCTGTCATTGCAGTACCTGTCATACCAGATAATTTTTCATACATTCTAAAGTAGTTTTGGAATGTGATTGTAGCAAGTGTTTTAGATTCATCGTTTATCTTAACATGCTCTTTTGCTTCAATTGCTTGATGTAATCCGTCATTATATCTTCTTCCATACATAATTCTTCCTGTAAACTCGTCTACGATTAGAACTTGTCCGTCTTTTACGATGTAATCTTTATCTTTCTTCATTATTCCATTTGCATGTAAAGCTTGGTTTACATCATGAACTAATTCTGAATTCTCTAAATCATTGAAGTTTTCTAGTCCAAATTCTTGCTCAGCCTTCTTTATACCTTGTTGAGTAAGAGTTGCAGATTTAGCCTTTAAATCTACTATATAATCGTATTTTTCGTTATCTTCTTCTTGCTCATAATCTTTATCATCTTCTTCAATTATAACTTTGGCTTGTAATTTTTTTACAAAATGGTCAGCTTTTTGATATAAGTTAGAAGATTGTGCTCCTCTACCAGAAATTATAAGTGGTGTACGAGCCTCATCAATTAAAATGCTATCGATTTCGTCAACTATTGCATATTTTAATTTTCTTTGAACTAATTGATTTTTATATATAACCATATTATCTCTTAAGTAATCGAAACCGAACTCATTATTTGTACCATATGTAACATCACATGCATATGCTTCTTGCTTTTGCTTTGGATTCATTCCAGCAATAACAAGACCAACAGAAAGTCCTAAGAATCTGTAAAGATTTCCCATCCACTCGCTATCTCTTTTTGCTAGGTAATCGTTTACAGTAATAACGTGAACTCCTTCTCCTGTAAGTGCATTTAGGTAAACTGGAAGTGTTGCAACAAGTGTTTTTCCTTCACCTGTTTTCATTTCTGCAATTCTTCCTTGGTGAAGTATAATACCACCAATTAATTGTACATCGAAATGACGCATTCCTAAAACTCTTCTAGATGCTTCTCTTACTACTGCGAATGCTTCTGGTAAAATATCATCTAATGTTTTTCCGTTCTTCAATTGTTCCTTAAAGTATGGAGTTTTTGCAACTAATTCGCTATCAGATAATTCCTTCATAGCTGGCTCTAAACTGTTTATTTTCTCGACAATAGGCCTTACTCTTTTTACTTCTTTTTCACTGTATGTTTTAAATAATCCCATGAATAATTCATCCTTTCAAATTTATGTAATACAAGGCAAAATAGGTTACATTTTGCCATTTTTTAACTTTGTTATAGTTTACGTGGTTATTATATAACTAAATGTGGCATTTAGCAAGTAAAAAAAGAAAATATACTTAATTTTTTAAACTCGTAATTCACGCTTAACTATTAGTCCTTGTTTTTATTTAAATGTGTTTCCATAAAATTGACATATTGGCCTTATTTGTAGTATAATTAAGGTGTAAGAGTAGACACTATGTAGTCTGCACATTCACTTTTAAAATGTTCTGGAGGTAGTCATATGAACATTCAAACTGTGCTCGTTGTTCTCTCTTTGTTGTTCCACCTCATTTCCGGTGGAACAACAGGCACCATTCCCACTACAGGGCAAGGAAACATGGCAGGTTTTGATGATCCACGTTTTCTGCAGGCAATGTTCCTGTATGGCGGAAACGTCGACATGAACAAGGCTTTCAACCAAGAGTACGACCAGACCTATTACTTTAATGATGGGTACGAGTCCACTGGTTGGGGGAAGGGGTCTTCTGTTAGAATTCACGGTAACATGAATTCTGGCTTCACCTTTGACTTTAACATCAAGGCAAACCAACATCAGCAGGTGGTAAATGTCACATCTCCCATTGACGGGGTAACCATAGTGACAAACCAGTATTCTTCTGGTGATTCGGGTTATAGTTATTCTATTGGCCCAATCAGCCTCCAGACCGCTATTGGACTGTTTAGTTACGCGATGTCTAGTATGACACCGAGTAACGCTGGCTAAATAGCTCAAACAGTTGAATAGCAACATCCCTCAGAGTGATGAGCTCTGAGGGATGTTCTTTTATAAAGTCGCAGATGTTGGTACATAACTTTCGTCTGGCGGATATACATACTCATCATTTGGCGTTTTTGTTTCTTTTATATTTTCAATTTCTATAACTGGAATTTCTCCGTGGTATTCACCTTTTGTTATTGTTCCTTCGATTTCTACCCAGCATCCATCTTTGTATTTTTCTGCTCCATTCAAGTGACACAAAAATCCTACCACAACTGCCTGCAAATCTGGAGAAACAATCATCTGCCTTGCAAGCACAAATTGGTCATTTGGAAAATCGTATAATCTGTACACAAATCCAACGAATCTTATTTTTTTGCCTATATATGGAGTCATATTCTCATGAACTGTTTTTAATACATTTGTATAATTGGCTGCAGATATAGTATTTATTTCACTTTGTGGAACTCCTTCACTCTTTGATGTTATTCTTTCATTTGAATTAATTATATTTATTACTCCTATTGCAAACATTATAAATATTAAAATTGTTAAAATAACAAATATTATTTTAAATATCATCTTACCATTTAGCTTAAAATTGCGAACATACATCTTTCAATCCTCCCATAAGAATTGTTTTTCTTATGGTACATACTATGAAAGATTTATTGCTTTTATGAATAATCTCTTGAAAATATAGATTTTACAACTCCTTTGTCGAGTAAATTACTGAATATGTTTTTTAGAATTATTAAAGCTATTGGACCAATAAACAAACCGATTACTCCAGATATTTTAAATCCAGTATACATTGCAATTAATGTAAATATCGGGTGAATTCCAATGTGATTGCCTACAATTCTTGGTTCTATAAATTGTCTTACAACAGACATTATTATCCATAGCACAAATATACTTATTGCAAGTCTTATGTCTCCATTACATGCTGTGATTATTGCCCATGGGACCATTACGCTACCCGACCCAAATATTGGGAGCGCATCTACAAATCCAATCCCCAGTGCATACAGTAATGGATATGAAACTTTCATTCCAGTTAGTTTGAATATATAGAGTCCAATTAACGAAATAATGAATGACACCAATACTAATATTGCCTCAGCTTTTAGATACCTACCTAACACTTCCATTATTTCTTTCAAATGTTTGTAAATTTTCTTTACCCACATTTCGGGTAAATGGTGTTCAAGTTGGTCTATCATGTATACTTTATCTGTACAAATAAAGTACAGTGATAAAAATGTTACAGCCAAATACACTCCAATAGTTGGAATCGACGTAATCCATTCTAGTACACCTTTTAAGAATGAATTTAGCCATAATACTGCTGTATTTAGGAGTTCTGTTGCAGACCTTTCAATAGCCGTAACAACATTTTCTGGAATGTTCAACTTTTTTAAGTTTTCACTTCCAAGAAATTTTTGTATCATCTGGCTCGCATTTGTAAAATACGTTCCCAAATTATCTAATAAATTTGAACCTTCCGAAACAAGTGTTGCAATTCCCCAAGTTAATAATCCAATAATGATTCCTAGTACAAATACTATCACAATAATTGCACTTGTTTTTCGTCTAAATTTACATTTTCTCATAAAAAATCTTATAGCAGGCTCTAGCAAAAGAGATATTACAAATGCAATTAAAAAAGGCATATAAAAGAAAGCTAGTTTGAAACTTAGATAAATAGTTATAAAGCTTAATATCAATAAAACTAACTTTCTAAAAACCTTTGTCCAATAATTCATATCAATTACCATAATAGCTCCTAATAAATAATATATTACTATTTTATGGTAATTTTCAAAAAGTATACGTTATACAATATAATTTATTTTCAAAATAAAACAGAAATACTTATTATTTTGAAAAACAAGGGCAAGCTCGCTTTTTGAAGAGTCTGGAAGATCTCCGACCAATAGTGCCGTACCGAAGTTTTAAAAATAATAAGTATTTCTGCATTAGTATTAAAGTTGAAAAATTATAGAATTACTCTGCATTATGCTCGTCTGTTCCACAAATACATTCTATTGTATCACACAATTCTTTTTGGTCTACTGATTGATTTGCGGCTAAATCTCCTAGTGTTAAAATTCCGATAACTTTGTTGTTTTGTGTTACAGGTATTCTTCTAATTTGTTTTTCAGACATTAATCTTTCAGCCTCTGTAATTTCGCTGTTTGGAGTACATGAGCATGGCTGTGTTGTCATTATCTCGCTAACTGTGGTCTTGCAAGTATCTTTGTCACAGGCAACTGCTCTTAAAAGAATGTCTCTATCTGTTACAATTCCAACTAATCTGTTTGAATCATCGCATACTGGAGTACAACCAATATGGCATTCACACATCATTTTAGCACAGTCCTGTACAGATGTGTTTGGCTTTACATAATTTACGTGATTACACATACAATCTTTAACTTTCATTTATATATCCACCTTTCAAAAAAATTTACAATATTATTATGCACATTTGAAAATTGAATATACAGTTTGAATTTTGCTGATTTGTCAAAATTTTCATAAAAATTTAAACTGGAATAGATTAATCTCAAATAACTTAATCAAAAATAATTTATGTTTTCCAAACGAAATCATAAGCTCGCCTTTTAATGAGCCTGAAGAATCTCCGGTCAAGAGCAACTTGTCGATTTAAAGATCAAATTTATTCCTGCTTATTATTCCCATTTATTGATTAATTGATTCAATACCAAAATTTGAATGAAATCCCTTTTTATATCATCTTTGGCATTTTTTTCATTTAATTCTTTAAAAATTTCATCAGTAATTTGGTTAATTATAGTTTTTGATGGTTTTTGTGTAATTTTTTTGCATTTATTTATAACTATCGGATTAATTTTTAAATATGACTCTGGATATAAATCTACCGTCTGTAGAGTTGGCTCTTTTATGTTTATCTCGCTTCTTGTATATGTATCTCCAATTATAGTTTTCATATATTCGTCAGTATTTAACATATTTGTATCCTCCCTCGAACTATTCTGGAAGATATATTTTAATAATGTTCTTGCATTATTAAAACCTCCTCGTATACTGTATTATATGAGAAGGGTTTTGTTTTGTTAATTTAGTTCATTTACATACTGTTTGAATTTTTTTCCACGTTCTTCAAAATTCTTGAAGGCATCAAAGCTTGCACTTGCTGGTGATAATAACACTACATCTCCTGTTACTGCTTTTTGTTTTGCCATTTTAACGGCTTCTTCAAGATTTATACAATGTATAATGTCTATTTTTTTGTCTTGCATTTCACCTAGTGCTATAATTGTTGCATTTTCAATTTTTTCAGATGTTGGGCCAGTCAATATTAATGTTCCTACTTTTTGTGCTATTTTTTCTCCAATTTCTTTGTAATCTAATCCTTTGTCTGATCCACCTGCTAGCAATACAATATTTTCATCAAAAGCATTCAATCCCGCAATTGTACTTGCTGGGCTAGTTCCAATAGAATCATTGTAATATCTTACTCCATTTAGTTCTCTTACAAACTCTAATCGGTGTTCAACCCCATTAAAATTTTTTATTGCATTTAACTGTTGTTCTTGGGTAGCAACTGTTTCTGTTGCTGCAAGTGCCGCACAAATATTTTCGTAATTATGAATTCCTCTTAATTTTATTTCATCTTTTTTCAATAACTCTATGCATTTTCCATCCACGCAATGTTTTATCATCTGGTCAGCTCTGTCATACACATATCCATCTTTCAATTGCTTTGTACTACTAAAGAATACAGCTTTTCCTACTACATCTTTTGCAAAGTTTCTAGTAATATCATTATCTTTATTTAAAATTGTTATTCCATTTTTATTTTGATGTAAGAAAATATTTTTCTTTGCTTCTTGATACTCCTCATATGATTTATGTACATTCAGGTGGTCTGGAAACATATTTGTTACAACTGCAATATCAGGACTAACATCCATTCCCATTAATTGAAAACTACTTAATTCAAGCACAATTATATCGTCTGGTCTCATATCTTTTACATTAGTAAATATAGGCTTTCCAATGTTTCCTCCTAAAAAGCAATTACGTCCTGTTTGCTTTAATATTTCATATATAATTGATGTAGTAGTAGTTTTTCCCTCTGTGCCAGTTACGCCTATGACCTTACATGGTGCAAGCTTTAATACCATTTCAATTTCAGAAGTTAATAATGCGCCTCTTTCAACTTCTTCTACAAACTCTGGTATTGTTGGTAATGCACTAGGAGATCTAAAAATTACATCATATCCATGTAGTCTAGATAAATTATCTTCTCCTATTTCAACTTCATATCTATATTTATTTATTTTTTCCATAATTTCATCTGATAAATTTCTTTTGTCAAATACTGTAACTTTCGCATTCTTATCATAGAAGTAATCTAGCAAAGGCACATTGCTAACACCCATGCCGATTATAGCAACCTTTTTACCATCTAAGAATTTATTAAATTTTTCTAACTTTTCATTTACAAAATCCATACTTAAACTCCTTTTTAGTTTTTCGCCCATTAGGGACGCCCCTTTTAGGGCGAAATATTTTATTGAGCAATCTTTTCTAATATTTTCATAGCCGATTCTTCTGCATTCTTGCATTCTGTTACATCAACATCAATTGTTTTGCTGTATCTCTTGTAAAAGCCGGCTTGCTCCTGCAACATATCTCTTTCTTCAATATGCTTTTTCAATTCTTCTCTTGTTATTGTTTCATCTTCATATTGATGCATTTTTCTATCTACTCTTGTATCTATATCTGCTGTTACGAAAAAATGATAATCTAGCTCAGGATAAATTTTCATTAAATCTCTACCTGATATTATTAGATTATACTGCTTTTTATATGCATCTATTAATTTTCTTCCAAATATGTAGAATTTTGTGTTATCAGCATCTTTTGCAATTTTAGAAACTGCCATTGATGTTGTGTCTGATTGTAAATTATCTTCATTTATTTCTTTTCCGTCAACATACACAACGCTTTCTCTATTTTCTATTTTTAATTCGACTTTTAACATATCCATCATTTGCTTTATATCAATTGGTTTATCAGAATTATTCATTATTTTGCTCATGTCTATGCCAGAATTCATAAGTGCAAATACAATTCCTCTATATAAATTGCCACCATGTAATATTATACTATTAGGTATTTTGTCTAATAATTCCCTACAAATTGATGTTTTGCCGGCTCCAACTAGTCCTTCTATTCCTATTGTTATATTATTTTCTATTATATTATTTTCCATTTCTTCACCTTGTTCCTAATTTATTTATACAGTAATTATATGTATTTTGTTCTAATCTGTCAATAGAGTAATTTTGCTATTTTTTATTATGTTGACCTTTCGAAGATTCTGTGGTAAAATTAGTTAGTTCGTTTTATACACATGTATAATTGAAAGGAGCATATGATGAATATTTTTGTTGGATGTTCGTCTCGTGATGTAACTGATAACGTTAAGTGGAGCCGCTATTGCACGGCAACACTTGAAGTTACAAAATTCATAATTGCGCATAAGCACACTCTCGTGTTTGGCGGTTGTGCAAGAGGCCTTATGGGGCTTATGTACAAATGTATGTTACTTAATAAAGCCAACATAATCGTGGCTATTCCTCAGGCATACATTAATGATGCCGAAGAGCTTTTCTACAGCAATTTGTTTGACTTCAGCACTGTTAGTGAGCGCAAGGATTGGATTTTCAAGAATACTTCCATGCATATTTTTCTGCCTGGTGGCATCGGAACAATTGACGAGCTTTTTTCAAGCATAGAGGCAAAACGTTGTGGTGAACACAACAGCCCCATCATTATCATCAACGAGCAAGGTTACTTTAATGACGTTTTACACGTTCTTGCTCGAGTTTATGATGAAGGATTTGCAGATGAAAAAGACGCCAAACTGTATACCGTGGTAAACTCCACAGATGAAATTGTTCCCACATTGGAGAAATTTCTTGCATAAATATAAGTCGAAGTTACATTTTTAATTTGCTCAAAACTCTGCGGTAAGTATCCGCAAAGAAAGTAAATCCCCTGCGGTTTTAAAGCCAATGGGGATTTACTTTGTGTTAATTAAGATATTTTTTTAAGAATTTTCCTGTATAACTATCTTCATTTTTTACAATATGTTCTGGTGTTCCTACTGCAATCACTTGTCCACCTTTATCTCCGCCTTCTGGTCCTAAATCTATTATGTGATCGCAAGTTTTTATCAAGTCTAAATTATGTTCTATTACAATTATTGTGTTTCCTGTATCTACAAGTCTTTGCAAAATATCTACTAATCTATGAACATCTGCAATATGTAGTCCCGTTGTTGGTTCATCTAAGATGTATAAGGTTTTTCCTGTTGCTTTCTTAGAAAGCTCTGTTGCCAATTTTACACGTTGAGCCTCGCCACCAGATAATGTTGTTGAAGGTTGTCCTAGTTTGATATAACCTAAGCCAACATCATACAATGTTTGAATTTTTGATTTTATTCTTGGTATTTTATCGAAAAATTCTAATGCTTCTTCAACAGTCATGTCTAGAACATCTGATATTGATTTGCCTTTATATTTTACTTCCAAGGTTTCTTTGTTATAACGTTTTCCTTTGCAAACTTCACAAGGAACATAAATATCAGATAAGAAATGCATTTCTATTTTTAAGACTCCATCTCCAGAGCAAGCTTCACATCTTCCACCTGGAACATTGAAGCTAAATCTTCCCTTGTCATATCCTCTCATTTTTGCTTCGTTTGTGCCTGCAAATAAATCTCTTATCATATCAAACACACCAGTATATGTTGCTGGATTTGAACGAGGAGTTCTTCCTATTGGTGATTGGTCTATGTTTACTATCTTGTCTATATTATGAAGGCCTTTTACTTGCTTGCATTTTCCTGGCTTTTCATTAGAACCATTTAAGTCTCTTGCAATCGTCTTATATAAAATTTCGTTTACGAGTGTTGATTTTCCTGAACCAGAAACACCTGTTACACATATAAATTGTCCTAATGGAAATTTTACTGTAATATTTTTTAGGTTGTGTTCTGTTGCTCCAACTACTTCTATAGATTTTCCATTAGACTTTCTTCTTTTCTTTGGAACTACTATTTGTTTTCTTCCACTCAAATAATCACCTGTTATAGAACCTGGTGTATTTTTTATCTCTTCCGCAGTTCCTTGTGCCATTACATTTCCGCCATGTACTCCGGCTCCTGGTCCAATATCTATAATCTGGTCAGCAGCATACATCGTATCTTCATCATGTTCTACAACTATAACAGAATTTCCTAAATCTCTTAATTTCTTCAATGTAGCAATTAGCTTGTCATTATCTCTTTGATGAAGTCCAATGCTTGGTTCATCAAGAATATATAGAACTCCTGTAAGACCAGCACCGATTTGGGTTGCAAGCCTAATACGTTGTGCTTCACCACCAGATAAAGAACCAGCTGGTCTCGAGAGTGTTAAATAATCAAGTCCAACATCTATTAAAAATTGTAAACGTTTATTTAACTCTTGTAAAATCTGTTCTGCTATCATTGCCTGGGTTGGTGTAAGCTCTATGTTATTTATATATTCTTTTATTTTATCTATTGACATATCTGTAAGTTCTTTTATGTTTAATTCTCCAATTTTTACAGATAAACTTTCTTTTCTTAAACGGGCTCCATGGCATGCAAGACAGGGAGATTCGCTCATGTACATCTCGTAAAAACTTCTCATACCATTAGATTTTGTTTCATTATGACGTCTTTCAAGGGTTGGAATTACGCCCTCAAATGGAGTAGAATATTTTCTGGTTCCGGCAGCAGATGTGTATTCAAAATCAATTACTTCATCTCCTGTACCATATAGAATTTTATTTAAGAAATCCTTTGGTAATTTTTTAATTGGAACATCTTTAATTTTAACTCCATAATGTTTTGCAATACTCTCAAAATACATCTTAGCCATAGTATCGCCTTTTTTCATGGTGCTAGCTCCGAAAGCTTTTACACCATCATATAGTGTCTTATCTTTGTCCGGAATTATTAAATCCTCATCAATTCTCATTAAATAGCCAATACCAGTACACTCTGGGCAGGCACCAAATGGATTGTTAAAAGAGAACATTCTTGGTGTTAATTCTTCAAAGCTAATGCCACAATCTGTACATGCGTAATTTTGAGAATAGATTTTTTCTTCTTGGTCTGGCACATCTATTGTAACTAAGTTGTTTGCGTATTTCATTGCTGTTTCAACAGATTCAGTTAATCTTGCACGAATTCCTTCTTTAATAATTAATCTGTCTACCACAACATCAACATTATGTTTCTTCTTTTTATCAAGAGTAATTTCATCTTCTCCAAGTTCATACATTTGGCCATCTATTCTTACTCTGATAAAGCCTGCTTTTTGATAATCTTCTAACTGTTTTGTAAACTCGCCCTTTCTTCCACGTACAACAGGAGCTAGAACTTGAAGTCTTGTTCCTTCTTCAAGCTCTAAAATATTATCAACAATCTGGTCAATAGTCTGCTTTTCAATTTTCTTACCACAGTTTGGACAATATGGCACTCCAATTCTTGCATATAATAAACGCAAATAATCGTAAATTTCTGTAACCGTTCCAACTGTAGAACGAGGGTTCTTAGATGTAGTCTTTTGGTCAATAGAAATAGCAGGTGAAAGTCCTTCAATAGACTCAACCTCAGGTTTCTCCATCATACCTAAGAATTGCCTTGCATAACTAGACAAACTCTCTACATATCTTCTTTGTCCTTCTGCATACAAAGTATCAAAGGCAAGTGAAGATTTTCCAGAACCTGAAAGTCCTGTAACAACTACCAATTTATTCCTTGGAATTGTTAAATCTATATTCTTTAAATTGTGTTCTTTTGCGCCTTTTATAATAATATTATCATTCATTAAAATCACCCTTTAACAAAATTTTGCACTGTTATTATAGCACATTTATAGTGTCTTTTCAATAGTTTTACAAACTTTTGTTCTTTTAATGTTTTATAGATTGATGTAAATTTCAAATTTGTATTCTAATATATGAGCTAAGACTGTAATATAAAACGTACAATTTTTTCTCCGTCCACATTTTGTACATATATATTTAAGAAGTGTACTTCTTTTCCGAAGCACACTCCTGTTATTTTTTATTTAGTTTTAATATTGTTTACAGTATTTTTCATAATTTTGTTGTAATTTTTCATAGTTTTCTTGTGATACTGTTATCTTTAATTTAATAGAATTTAGATTCTCATAGTCAATAAGTTTTTTGTTTTTTATATCCTGTAATATATTTTTATACAACATATATCTATTTGTGTCATATGTTACAAGACAATACTGATAGTTTTCGTCATTAGAATTTTTTCTGTTTTCTATTTCTAATTTAGGCTCTATTCCATTCAAATATTTTACTTCAATGTTTACTGTACCTATTGAATTGTCTATAATATATTCATGCTCATAGTTTTTTGTTATCCATAAATTATCAGACATTGGAATTTCTTGTGATAATGTTTTATATTCATTATATTGATTTGTTGAACCATGTTCGAAATTTAGGTATGACCCTATTGCTATTCCTGCTCCTACCCCGCAGGTTATCAAGCCTATTATTGCAATTATAAATATTTTCTTAAAATGCTGTTCTTTATCTACAATAAAATTAAATACTAATTCCATAAAGCTATAAAGAATTAAGGCTATACCAATTCCAACAAAAGCAATTCCCGCGAATATATTTCCATATATAATATGGTACAATGAAACTACTGTGACACCCACATCAAACACAAACCCTACTACCACTGAAATTGCAATGAAAATCATAAATAGTTTTATCATTATTACTATGATTTTTTCAATTACTTTTAGAAAAGCTGGACCAGAATGTTTTGGATCTCTAATAATTATTTTTTCTTTTGACTTTTCTTCGTAGTGTCTATTTTCTGTTTTTTCAATAGGTTCTTCAATACTCTTCTTCGTAATATTTTGATCCTCTATTGTTACATAATAATCTAGATACCTAATTTTTAGTAAATGAATAAAAATTACTCCTCCAACTGCAATCAATATAAGTGTAATTACTTTGCTCAATATTTTCCATAATATAGGTAATGGAAGAATTCCATAAATTATGTATTCTAAAAGTTTCATAATTAATAACCCAGATATCAACAAAATTAGGATTATAAATACCATTTCAAATATAAATTTAATTTTTTCTTTAAACCTCATGCAAACAAACATATTATATAGTTTTGTTATGAAATTTAAAAAGTCTTGCATGCATATATTTAAATCAATCTTATTTTTCGACCCCTCTGTTGAAATGTTTCCTATTGAGCCATCATCCATTAAGTCTTCTAGATGACAATTCAATATTTTGCACATTTGCAACATTTTTTCCATATCTGGATATGAATTTCCAGCCTCCCATTTTGAAACTGCTTGTCTAGATACGCCTAATTGCTCTGCAAGTTGCTCTTGCGATAAATTATTGTTTTTTCTTAGTTTTGGTAATTTTTCACTAAATCTCATTTTTCTCACCTCCACCTAAATTATAGAGCAAATAAATAAAGTTGCACCACCAATTTTCATTATCTTTTTGTAAACTTTCGGTTGCATTTTATCTTTTGCACTATTTTTTTAGTATAAATAGGTGTCTAATTGTTGTATTTTTAATAATTTACTCTTCAATTAGTTTGCAATATTCTTCTACAATCTTTTTAGCGTGTCTACGATCTCCATATAAGCAATCTATGTATTCTGGAGCTTTTTCTTCTTCATAGCATTCTTTCGTAAATCCATCTATGTATTCAACATATTCATTGACTCTGTTTTCTTTATCAATCATCCAAGGTTTCTTTGGATATATAAAGTGAATTACAGCTAAGTCATCCATCGAATATTCTTGAAAGTTTACATAGTACTCTAGATATGGAAAGAATATATTATATTTATTTTTTAGATGTAACTCAGGTTTATTTTTCCACTCATGGTCATATTCCTGCAATATATCTTGATCCCCTATTGCATCTCGTTTGTCTATTATTGTTTTTATTATTTCTTTAAATTTTTCAATTTGTCCTTTTCTAGGTTCTACTACAATAACACCAGATGTAAGTTCTAAGCATCTGCACGTTAAATTTGGACCATAATGTTTGTCTATTACGGCCGACATATGTGGTTTATCAAATAAACTATCTATATTTTGTCTTACATAAATGTCGCTATCTATAAATACAATTTTTTCAAAATCCGTTAGTTCAAAAATATTTAGTTTATCAAAAGTGTAATTCCATCTATTCTTTGCTCTTGACCTGTTTCTATCTATTATTTCTTGAGGCAAGTCAACTTTTTCTCTTCTTATAGTTTTTATACCTTTTTTATTTAATTTTTCTTCTATCTCTTCAGAAATCTCGTTGCTAAGTAATGCATATAATGGATATTTAGAATGCACATTTTTTAATGCTTGATTTAGTGCAATAACTCCTGGTAAATAATTTTCTGTTGATAAAGTCGTAAAATAAGCCTTCTCTCCCATATTCTCTCCTCTGTTCACCCAAAAAGGGGCGTCCCTATTGGGCGATTACAAGTTTTTTATTATTTTCAGTAATTGTTTTTTTCAACTTTTTCCAAACAACTTGTACATGTTGAAAATCTTCATAATCTTGTTTTACATTTGAATTATATTTTTCTAGGTCTTCCAATAAAATGTTAAAGTCTTTATCTTTAAACATTTTATTCATTGCTGGAATGCCTCTCTTTAAGTTTTTTACTGTTTTCTTTATTTCTTTTTCATAATTTTCTTTATCCGTTGCATACAAATATAATGGTCTGTATTTAATCCAGCCTCTAGCCACCTTATAAAATCTCTGTTCAACGCTTTTATCGTTAGATTTTGTTTTATCTATTTTCCTTGGATACTTTCCTTCTAAAACATTATTAAATTTTATAAATGGGTCATGAAAATGATAAACCGGTACACTTACCACTTTGTTTTCATTCAATAGCAAAGAAAAGAATGCATCTTCTCCTCTTGCCCCTTCCGGATTATAAAATGCCGGAATTTTTTCTAAATGTTTCAAGTTTAGGCACAATGGAGATCCCAATATACGTTTATGCGTTCCTTGAATTTGTATTTCACTCACAGTTTTCTTTTTCATTAATTCTTCATCAGCATAGGCAATTCCATCATTTTTCGACAAATATTCTTTAACATCTTTCCACGTCATAAATTCATTTTTTACAGCCTCTATAAAAGACTTTATTCTACGCTCATGAAATGGATTTTTTAATTCCATATATGGAAGTGGCGAATTATACCCGCATCTATGTCCGAAAGTAATATCAGCTTTTTCTATGTTCTCCAAATGCCCTAATATATTATTTTGCGCCTTCCATTTAATGTTTTCGTTCGTATTATTCTTAATACATGCTACTGGGTATTCGTCATCATCCCAGTATAAAAAATAATCAATTCCATTAATTACCGCATTATATAGCAGTGTATTCCTTGCTTTTGCATAGCCATAGCCGAAGAATAAATTGGCTTCGTCCATAGTTATTATTTTCTCTTTAACTAATCCTGATTTTTGCTCCTCTATTAATTTTGGAGTAATATGAACAATTTTTATATCTTTATGTACCTTTGGTAATATTTTATAAAAATCTTCTTCTCTAGATTCTTTTTGGTAACTTAAATCATACAATATGAATATCGTTAACTCAACCTCTCTATCAAACTTTTTAGTTTGATTTAATAAATGCTTATATGTGTTGTTTATAACAGCGCAAACATTCGGTCTGCCTGACACAAATCCAATTCCAAATTGTGCCTTTTCTTCCATATTCTATTAATACAGCTCCTTCACGTTATATTTTGCTTTTGCAATTATATCATACTTTTCGTTTAATAGCAATGTTTTCCAGTTTTATTATGGTGTTTTTTAATATGTCGGAGGCTATTTTTAATTATTATAGCTTAATTTCAATATTCTTCATTTCATCATCTATATGCATTTTTTTATAGGTTACTTTACAAGTATCTAACAATTTTCTAGATGCTATATTATTTTCGGAATTTGCATATTTATCAGATAAATATATTACTTCTTTAATTCCAGATTGAATTATCATTTTTGCACATTCATTACATGGAAATAAATCCACATAAATTTTAGCACCTTCTAAGTCTTTTCTACTTCCTCTATAATTTAATATTGCATTCATTTCTGCATGGCATACATATGGATATTTTGTATCCAAATTGTTGCCTTCTCTATTCCAAGGAAACTCGTCATCATTAAAACCGTTTGGAGTTCCATTATATCCAATTGATAAAATTCTATTATCTGCACCAACAATGCATGCACCAACTTGAGTTGATGGGTCCTTACTTCTCATCGCAGATAATTTGGCTATTGCCATAAAATACTCATCCCAGCTAATATAATTACTTCTTTTTTTATTTTTATCTTCCATTACATCCTCCATATATATAAACGGTAAATTTTTAAATTGGTCACACAATTATATAAAAAATCTAATTTTTAGAAATAAGTTCAAGTTTGTTTTTTGAAAAATCCAGATGAAATCCGAACAAGAGCTACGTATCGAAATTTTTGTAAAATTAAAATTGTTTTTTATATTACTCGCCCAAAAAGGGGCGTCCCTATTGGGCGATTTCAAATGGCATATGTTTCATCAGTTTATTATAGCATTCTCTACAAACAGGTATATATTCTGCGTCTCCAACCATAATGTCTGTGTCTTTTTGTCCTTTATAATATGTAAATATAGCTTCTTCACTCTTACAAATTTCACATATAGAAGTCATCATCTCAATATTATCAGCAATACACATTAAATCTCCCATTTTACCAAATGTTTTCTTTTCTGATGTTAAATTTAATCCAGCTATATAAAATTTTTTTCCTTCTGCAGCCATTTTATCTATTGTTTGAATATCTCCTTTTAAAAATTGAAATTCATCAATAAAATATGAATCTGCATCATATTTTTCAAGCTCATTTATGCTCTGAATATTTATAGCATTTATTGAATTGCCTGCTCTTGTTGATATTACTGCATCTCCTGCTCTATTGTCTAATAATGGTTTAAATACCTTAATGTTCTTTCCTGCAATTAATTGTCTCTTTAATTCATTAAATATCTTCTGACTTTTGCCGCATTTCATTGGTCCTGTATAAACATTAATAATTCCCATTACTGTTACTCCTCCATTTATGTAAATCATATTTATATTTTTGCTGATGAATACTATATATGTAATTAGGATATTTATCAAGTGTTTTTGCTAAAATTATTAATTTGTAATAATGTGTAATATTTTGTAATAATATGAAACTTAAAAAGTACTAGTTCATACTTTAAAATATTACTTCATTACTTTGTTATACTCTTAATTCCATTTTACAAAGCATGTTTCAAATTTTCTATGAATTAGTACTTTTATTGCTATATTTTAATTACATTTTTAAAATTCTATTTTTTGTTGTAACCAATTTTCTATTTCAGAAATATCAATTCTTACTTGTTCCATTGTATCTCTATCTCTAATTGTTACTTTGTTGTCTTCTAAGGTATCGAAGTCTATTGTTACACAATATGGTGTACCAATTTCATCTTCTCTTCTGTATCTTTTTCCAATGCTTCCAGCCTCATCATAATCGCACATAAATTTCTTTGATAAATTTTCATATACCTCTTGTGCTTTTTCCGATAATTTTTTTGATAAAGGAAGTACAGCTACTTTATATGGAGCAAGTGCTGGGTGTAAGTGTAATACAACTCTTGAATCTCCTTCACCTAAGTCTTGTTCTTCATATGCGTTACATAAGAATGCTAAAGCAACTCTGTCACATCCTAGAGATGGTTCTATAACATATGGAATATACTTTTCGTTTGTTTCTGGATCTTGATATGATAAATCTTGTTTCGAGTGCTCCATGTGTCTTGATAAATCATAATCAGTTCTATCAGCAATTCCCCATAATTCTCCCCATCCGAATGGGAATGCAAATTCTATATCTGTTGTAGCTTTGCTGTAAAATACAAGCTCTTCTAGGCTATGGTCACGAAGTCTGATATTTTCTTCTTCCATTCCTAAATCTAATAAGAACTTCTTGCAGTAATCTTTCCAGAATTTAAACCAATCTAAATCTGTTCCTGGTTTGCAGAAAAATTCCAGTTCCATCTGTTCAAACTCACGTGTTCTAAATGTAAAGTTTCCTGGTGTAATTTCGTTTCTGAAAGCTTTACCAATTTGGCCAATTCCCATTGGAAGCTTTCTTCTTGTCGTTCTCATTACATTTTTGAAGTTTACAAATATTCCTTGTGCTGTTTCTGGTCTTAGATAAATTTGTGCTGTTGAATCTTCTGTAACTCCTTGGAATGTCTTAAACATCAAATTGAATTTTCTTATATTAGTAAAATTTGTTTTACCACAATCTGGGCAAGGAATTTTGTTATCATTTATGTAATTTACTAGTTGCTCATCAGTCCATCCATCTGCAACTAAATCTTCCCCATTTTCATGAGCCCATTCTTCAATTAGCTTATCTGCTCTATGTCTTGTTTTGCATTCTTTACAGTCAATTAATGGGTCACTGAAGCCTGCAACATGTCCTGTTGCAACCCAAGTTTCTGGGTTCATAAATATTGCTGCATCAAGCCCAACATTATATTTGTTCTCTTGAATAAACTTCTTTCTCCATGCAGCTTTAACATTATTTTTTAATTCTACACCTAAAGGGCCATAATCCCATGTATTTGCAAGACCCCCGTAAATTTCAGAGCCTGGATATATATATCCTCTATTCTTGCAAAGTGCTACCATTTTTTCCATACTTTCAATCATAATTTATACCTCTTACATAGCTAAAAAATTAGCGCATTTTGCCATTAATACTACCACTTAATAGTAGATATGTCAAGGAGTAGAGCATATTTTTTCATATACCCTACTCCTTATATTGCAATTATATTTTAGGATTTCCGCATTAAATTCTTATAACATATTCTTGAAGCTATATAGCTATCTAATGAAATTTTTCCTTCTTTCAATAAATAAAATCTTTTTTTCATTTTCCTTCTTACAGTACGTCTTTTTGCATACTGTCCATAAAGGTTCCTTCCTAAAAAGCATATGTTTTCATTACACGAATAAATTCTAGTTTTTCCATTAAGTGTTAATTTTTCTTTTTCTAAAAATTTTTTTATCTTTTCCAAACAAACTTCCAAATACTCTTTAGACTCTGAAAATAATAAAAAATCGTCTTGATATCTAATATACCCTTTTATTTTTAATTCTTCTTTTATAAAATGGTCTAAATCGTTTAAATAAAAGATTGCTAAAACTTGACTTGTCATACTACCAATTCCAATTCCAGTAGAATAACTATCAATTACATTAAATACAATTTTTAAGGCTCGAGGATCCTTGATTCTTCTTCTAACTTTCTTTTTTAATATCTTATGGTCGATACTCAGAAAGAAACGACTTATATCACATTTTAGCATAAAATATTTTTCATTCTTTGCAGCAAATTGTCTTCTATATCTTTCAAGATACTCTAATGCCTTTTTGGTTCCCATTCCTGGTCTGCTAGCCACATTAAATGGAACCAAACATGGAAGAATTGCTGGATATAATATCTCTCTTGCAATTAAATGATTTACAATTTTATCTTTCATTCCTTGGCTAACAATTTTTCTTTGTTTAGGTTCATATATTATAAACACATTGTACTTTCCAACTACATATTTTTCATTTTTTAGTTCTTCATAAATTGTTCTAATTACATTATCGGCATTATTTTGCAATTTATAGACTTGCCTTTTGTTTTTTGTATTACGCATCACTTCACGATAGCAAGCCTTTATATTTTCTGGTTTATATATATTCTCATATAAATTACTAAATCTTTTCAATTATTTCCTCTTCTAAATAATTTCATTAAATTGCTTTTCTCCAGCCAACTAAGCATTTCGAAATATTGTCTAATTGAAGTCTTAGCTTATGTATCATCTTATTAGAAATCATTTTATCTTTTTCGATCATATGCAATAAAAAATATAAAGTTTTTACTTTGCTAACAGCTTCATCTGCCATTTGTTTCTTATATTTTTTGTTATGACTATAATTTCCTGAACTAATTCTTTCTAATAATTCAAATGATGTTTCTACTAATTTATTTTTGACAAGCTCATGTTTTCTTGGAAAATTGGCTATATCTTCATACATTCTATCTATGTATTCATAAGTGTAATTTAGCAATTTGAATTTTTCTTCCATAACAAAATCAAAAATATTGTTATCAAAATCATCATCTACACTTATATTTTTCCATTCTTTAGCATTTTCTGAAATTTTATATTCTTCTGTTTTCATTGTTTATTTTCCAATTCTTTATTATTTCTTTTTCGATAATCATCTATACATCTTTCAATATCATATATAAGATACATTATTTCTCCGGTATCAGAATTATTTCTTAAGAATTCATTTATACTCTTCATCTTGTAAATAATTCGTTTATAGTACAACCCTTTTTGATAGTAAAAATCGTATTTGTTATCCTTGAATTGTTTCATATGTGTAATTTTATAATTTTGCATCTTGTCAACTATAATGTAATTTATATGATTATAATTTAATACACTTATTATTTCTTGAAGTCTATATGATGGCACTCCACTATAAGCTGTAAAAATTTTTTCTTTTTTCGACTTTTCTTCATCAGCTTTATTAAAACACTGCATTTTTCTCAGCGTTTTTGAAACACGAAAATTACGATATCTTATTTTTTGTTTCATTATGTACCCAAAGACTAATGCATCTTTTCCATATGCATCATAAAAACTTTTTTCTCTGTTTTCCGACATATTTTTTACTACTACAACAAAATTTTTAAACTGCTTATTTATTTCAAATTCAACAGTTTCAGACATTTTTAACTCCTAATTTAAAATTTTATAAAAAAGAACCACTCACATTTTTAAGTGGCGAGACAGTTTTAGAGATTTATCCCCTTCGACATTACAATATATTATTGAATTACTACTAACAAAAAATCTCATCCATCTTTTCTTTAGGGTATTTACAAAAGTTTATTAAGAGATTGCTATTTACTATATTTTCTCCTTAATTTAAGTCACTTCCTGTCCCATTATTAATGGGAGAACTTAGAAAATAAAATAATAATAACTTTTCTTTTTTTATGTTACTAAATATTTTGTCAAACTTTCTTTTAGTGTAAATACTTACAAGGACATAGGTTTGTTTCTATAGCTTCTGATGTGTAACTTTTAACTACAAACAACTAAAAAAACAGCCGAGTAATTAGGTTGGCACATCGAAAGTTTTATAGAATCTGCAAGACTGGGCGGAGACCGCGACAATTAGAGTTCGTGTTGGTGTTAGAGTTGAACAAGTTACTGGTGTTGATTGAGCTACCTGACACATAGCGTAAGTTGAAGTTACTGTTGTTCCAATTCGCATTGACGCAGCGCGACGAAAGCCAATTCAACGAAATTCCTAGCCATTAACAACCCTGCCCTACATTATTTTCGTACTCGTTTATATAATCTTCTATTTTTTCTAGTATGCTTGAAAAATCTCTCTTACCACACAATTCATCAAGCTTACTCGTAATTTCATTTATTTTCATTTTTTCCATACAATATTTTTTTGAAGCTTCATATCTTCTCTTATATGTATTTAATTTTTTAAAATCTTTAAATATGTCATGTTTATTTTTTACTTTTATTACATAATTAATTTTCTTATCTTCGAGGTCTAACAAAACCTTATCAAGTGAATTTCGAGGGAAGCCCGTATTTATCACATATTCTTCCTTATCATCCAATGTTATATATAGTTTATTTTTTATTTTGTATTTGAATATATAACATAATATGTATGCATCTTTTCCATAAACATTATAAAAACTTCCACTTAACACTAACAATATAGAATCAGGATAATTTTGATGATATTCTGTTTCCATATCTCGTATAGTTTCATATCTTAACATTTGATACCTCTTTAATTATAATATTCACAATAACATCTGTACAGAGCCACTCCCAAATGTCCAAGGCCATTTAGGGAGCAGACTCTACACTTCATAATTCATCTCTTGGTTCTGTTTATATTTTTTTGGATATTGGACTATTTAGAAACTTGCAAGACTGGGCGGAGACCGCGACAATGAGAGTATGCGTAGGTGTTAGAGCCGAACAAGTTACTGGTGCCGATAGAGCTACCTGACACATAGCGCAAGTAGAAGCTACTGATGTCCCAATACGCACGGACGCAGCGCGACGAAAGCCAATATTCTCTTCCTATATTTATTCTTGCTGTATTTCTGTTTGCTCCTCCCCAATATGCATTATATATAACCTTTAGTCCTGGATCTGCATTGTATTTTTCATATGCATATGAATTTTTTTGATCATTTGATACAAATGAGTTTGTTCCTGCATTACTTAAAATATATGAACTTATCTTTGCATCCGAATATCCCTTACTTGGATTACTCGTATCTAAATTGTCTCCTCCTTCATATTGCGTAAATAATGTTGGTGCATATCTATTATTTGTCGAAGTTATCTTATTTGGTGCTGTACTATCATTTGCATTTGTGCTCCACAAGCCTCCATATGCTCCGCTTAATTTGCTTTCATCAACAAAATCCTCGAATTTTGCATTCCTTGCTAGTACTACTTTAACTTTCTTCGTTGAGCCATCACTCAATTTAATCCCTGTCAAGTTTCCATATAGATTATTACATACTGTATCCATGGCTAATACTCCATTGTTATAGCCTGCTGCTCCTGTTAATCTTACCTGCAAATTTGTTGCTCTATCTGCTATATAATAATCATAATTCTTCGTATCAAAATTTCCTGTTAGTGCATCATATCCACCATCTGTCAATTTTGTCCATGTCATGCTTGTTTCTATTGTTGGTAAGCCTGAATCTATTTTCTTAATTGATTTAATATCTACTCCTAATAGACTTGCAATTGAATCTGCTTTTACATATCCATGTGCATCTGCTCCTGTTTTTCCTTTATAAAATGGATCTGTTGTTACTGTTGTACCTACTGTTTTGTTTGAAATAACACTTCCATCTACTGTTATTACTGGACGTAGTGCACAATTATATGTGTAATTTGATCCAGACGTATTAAATCCATTAACTTGAAATAAATTGTAATTAGTATATGCTCCATCCGTTCTTATATAGTTTATTGCATAACATTCGTATGCTATATTTTCTGAATATTGCACTTTTCCACCCTGTGAATCATAACCATACCATGTCTGTCTTGATGCTAACCAATAATTATTTCCCGTGTTCCTTATATCTTCTGATATTTTACTTGTTGCAGATTTTATACTCCTTATTGTTGGAGAAGTACTTGCCAAAAGCATATTTGTATTGCTTGCCTGTGCTCCAGAGGTCACACCTGCATCTATATAATTACTAATCTGTTCAGTTGAATATCCATCATTTTCTACATCTTTTGTATTTATAACCGGTTGTATTTTTTGTCCCTGTTCATATTTTCTATTTAACTGATATACTACATTATAAAAGTCTGTAAGATTTGCACTTCTTGCTGATTTTACTTTCTGTCCATTTATTTCTAAATTTCCATATAACTTTGAGCATATTTCATTAAGCGCTTTTGCTCCATTTGTATATCCATTTATTCCTGATAATGATACTTCAAATCCTGTATTGTTGTTTGCTATTAAGTTCACTGATCCATCATTATTTACACTTAAAACCTTCCAACCTAGATCTTCTGTCTCTAATTCTCCGGCTTCTACCATGGCTATTCCTGGTACGTCTTCATTGTTATTATCTAAAACTTGCTTTATATGTCTATTTACTCCGTTACCATCTGTTTTTCCTAAATATTCAAATGTGTAATCTTCTAAGTTTACAAGATATTTGTATCCTTTATAAGCAACTTGGGCATATCCGTCTCCATTGTTTAAAAAGTCTTCTATCCCATCATTTCCTACATTTGAGCTTAAATAATCCGCTAGTCTAAAATTTTCACCGTCTACATTGGCTAATCTCAGCCCCGTTAAATACATACTCATACTTTCCGTTGCACTAGATTCGTCTGTTTGAGCAGCAGCCTCTTGAGCTTTTTTGATTATTCCATTTTCTCCTAGTACTAAATTAAGACTTACACCAGCCAAAATTAATAATACAACAACTGTTACAACCAATGCAACCAATGTAATTCCTTTCATCTTTCTTGTTTTGTTCCTTAACATCTTTCTTCTCCCTTCCTTATATTGGTAAAATCATATAACAAAAACGAAACATATAAAAAACGCACTTTATGATTAATTATAACTAAAATAGCAACAATAGCCTGTTTTGATTAAAACAGGCTTTTGTCGCTATTTATTATATTTTTCACTAAAGAATACGTATGTACAGTTTCAATGCATACAGCAATTATGTTTTTCATATTTTCTCCTTTGTTTTTCGTTTTATTACAGCTATTATGATATATCAACGCATATGGTTTGTCTATTGGTTATATAGCCAGTTTTTTCGAAAAAATATGGTTTTACGTATTATTCTTTATTACTAATATGTATGTTTTCTATCTCTCCTTTCAGTTCTCTTGATATTATATTTTGTATTTGAGCTATTTGCTCTTCTTTCAATTCCTTTGCCTTCACAATTATGCTTATGCTATCTCCATTTATAAATATTATTAAATCTTGAAAGCCCTTGTTTTTTATTAGATTTTCCGCTATCATTATTGCATTTCGTGTATCATTTATTTTCTTTATTTCATTTTCTGAAATCTCCTTCTGAGTTTCTGATATTTGATTATTGCTCAATATTTTTTGATAGCTTTCTAGCATTTGTGAATACATCTTATCTCGTTCAAGTCTTAGTTCTGCAAAATATTGGTCTCCACTAGTTTCCGTTACAGTTGTTGATGTATTTATTTCATTTTGAACGATATTTTCTTTAGACTCTGTATTTTGATCATTTGATTTTATTTCATCCTTTTTTTCTTCATTTTTTGCAGAATCATCAATAATATTCTGTGTTTCATCATTATTAACCAAATCATTATTATCAGCAACATTGGCACTCACGAGTGTTGCGTCTCCAATTCCAGCATATTTTTCCGAGTCTGTTAATACTGCTGTTTCTAAAGCTTGTTTCTCGTTGCTCGTGTAGTTCATGTAACCTGCAGCAATCAGCATTATTGCTATAACAGAAATTATAATTTGGTTTTTCTTTAAAATCTGTTTCATATTCACAATCTCCTCTTATTTCCATATTTTTTAATCTTTCATCTCAAAGACTTGTATTTTATATGTAGCCAGTCCAGTCACTGCTTCTACAGCTTGCACTATGCTTGTTTTTATGTTTGCATCATTTGCTCCTTGCGCAGTTATTATCGCACCTTCTATTTTAGGATTTATCACACTCTGGGTTATTGGTGTTTTCGTTCCGTTCTTGTCTTCATATATTACATCTTTCTTCGTAGTGCTTTCATTCACAGTTCTTGTGCCTCCTCCGGAATCGGTTTCTTCCGTCGTACTAGTGCTGGAATCTTCATCATACATCGGAATAATCTGGCTAGTTTGTGAATATGTAATTAATACTTTTGTTTTACCAACTCCCTTTATATTTGATAATATATTCTCCAATTTCTGTTCCATTCCATCTTCCTCAGTTGCTACTGTCTGTGTTTCATTTTCTGCTGTGGCAAGCTTTTTATTTGTATCTGTTGTTACATTGTCTTTTTTCTTATCTCCGCTCCAAATATAGTTAATTGCAACAATTGTTACTATCATTATAATTATGAGTACAACTAAATTTTCCATTTTCTTTTTGCTATTCTCTTCGCTACTTTTTTCTTTAATTTTCTGAAGTTTTTCCTTAAACATTTTTCTTTATTGGCACTAAAAGTGCACTCCTCCTTTAAGAAATATTAATGTTCTTTTTATCTATGTCATAAGTTTCGCTTATGTAATCTTTTACTTCTTGTTTGTCATCATCACTTAATGTTTTGCTATCTTTTTGACTGATTGTATTTCCAATTTCTACAGTATTTATTACTATTTCATTGTTTTTTTCCTGTTTTTGCTCCATTTTAATCAGCTTTAATGTGATTTTTTCTATTGTATAATTTTCGTCATCTTTTATCTGAATATCTGATGTATCAATTTCATAGCCTTTTTCTTTTAGTTTAGCAGATATATCGGCTTTTAGATTTGATACATATATGTCTTTAATACTTCTAGTATTATTATCTTCAAACTTGCGTGATATTGTGTTGTCGCTTTTTGAAATCTGTTGTTCATATTTTTCTATATTTATTGTGTTTAAATTAATATCTTTGCCACCCAATTTTTTGATTATTGGAGATACTATTGTAAACAATATGTACATTCCAATTACAACTTTAACATATTTTTTACTACTGCTATTTGGCAAAATCATTTCAATTAATGTTGCAATTATTACAGCAACAATTATGCCTTGTGCCCAACTACTAAGAAATTCAATCATTGCATCATCACTCCACTGTTCGATATTTTTATTACTAATGTCACTCCAATAATAAGCATTACAGAAATACTACACATTATGGCTAATAATAGCTTAAATGTTCCTCCTATCTGACCTAATAATTTTACAATCTTATCATCTGCAATAGGCTGGCATAAGGCAGAACCCAAGTAATAAACTGCCATTAAGGTTGTCAATTTTATTATCGGTATTATGCAAATACTCAAAATTATAATTACACCAACAATTCCAACAGCATTTTTTAAAATATTGCTACAACTCATAACAGTATCCACTGCATCTCCGAAGTATCTTTCCAACAATCGGAATAAAATTTGAAACTGCTGCTTTTGTGGTTTTTACTGTAAGTGCATCTACTCCATTTGTTATGCTTCCTTCAAGTGAAGAAACTCCCACAAATATAGTAAGAACAATTCCCAATATCCAGACAACTGTAGTATTTATATATTTTGAAAGCTTGTCTATTTGTACTCTATCAGACACATTTGAAATTACACTTAACGCTACAGATATTAGGCTTGCTGGTACAAGCACAACATTTATAAAATTGCCTATAAAAGATATTATCCATAAAATGATTGGCTGTAGCATTCCAGCAGATGCAATATTTCCTGTAGTTATCATAAGTGTTATTAATAATGGAATTAAACAATTTGTAAATGCTACTAAATTGTCAATCGATGTTTTTACCATGTTGATTATATCTGAAAAATTTTTCATTACGATTGCTACGATTAAAATATATGTTATGTAATATGTAATTTGCGAAACACTCTTATTTTCGAGGCCATCTGTTATGCTTCGAAGCACGCTAGATATTATTATAATTACCATAATGCTTCCGAATTGTACTGATTGCTTCTCTTGCTCCACTAAACAGCTGTGCTAAAATTTTTCTGCCTATTGTCTGATTATCCACATTTCCTTTTATTGCAGATGTTATAAGCTCATTTACATCAATATCAAAATCCTCACTCTTGTATTTGTTAGCCTCTTCAATAAAACTGGATATTCCTAATGTACTCGCCTGACTTTTCAAGAGTTCACTCGTTATGTCATCTTCTGCATTAACTTTATAGCAAAAGCTCAAATAGCAAAAATATATTAGCAGTATTACAATTATTTTTATTAATCTTTTGTTTTTCATTTTTCCTCCACTACGGTAGAATGTTTAGAATAACTTCCAGCAAACTTGACATTATCGGAACAGACATAGACATTATTATTACTTTGCCACCTAGGTCAACCTTACTTGCAATCGCAGATTCACCAGCATCTTTACAGATACTCACTGTAAATTCCGTTAAAATAGCTATTCCGGTAATTTTAATAAGTAAAACTAGAAACTCATTGTTTATTGCTGTTTTGCTTGATAAGCTTTTAAGCACTTCAATAATTCCAGAAAGCTTAGTAGCAATTAATGCAAATATTAATATTCCAGCTATTAGCGAGGCATACATTGCAAATTCCGGCCTATACTGTTTTAAAATTACAATTATTATAACCGCTATTAGACCAATGCCAATTATTTTAACAATATCCATATGTATCACTTTCCTTACAAATTAAAAATTGTCCTTACTGTATCAAACAGAGTACTAATTTCTTTAATTACCATTGTAAGAACAATAATGAGTCCTGCAAGAGTTGTCATCATTGCCTGATCTTCTCTTCCTGCTCTTACTAAAACCTGATACAATACAGCAACCAAAATTCCAATAGCAGCAATTTTAAATAATAAATTTATATCCATTATTCATCCGTTCCTTTCTTACTTGCACAAGTTTGGTTGGAAAAGAATTAAATTTTGGCAAGAAAAATGAATTTCAAAGGTAAGGGCGCATACGTGGTGTATGTAACCGCGTTTGAAACGATATTTGACGTAGCCAAAATTGTAATTATTTTTCAACCTTATGCCTTTTCATAATAGTAATATAACAGCAGTAAGCCCCACAGTTACTCCAAGTGTCTTATATAATTTTGTATTCTTTTGTTTCTCAATTTTTGCATTTTCAATTTGGTCTTCTATTAATTTTTCTGTTAATTCAATTTGGCTTACTTGTCCTTCCGCGTCTGTGTTTCCTAGCATCTTTCCCAGAGTTCCTATGGCAGTAAAATCTTCTTTATTAAGGCTTAGTTTGTCTTGTGATTCTTCTATAGCTTTTTTCCAACCATCTTTTGCACTCATATTCTCCATATTAAGGCTTGCTCTTTTAAATATGTCTCCAACCACATCTTTGTTGTCATCATAAATCTGGTTAAAAATTTCTTGAATGGTTAGTCCTGTAAATTTAATTTTTGATTTAAATATGTTTAACAAATTTTGCATTTTTTCTAATTCTTTTACTCTACTTACGTATTTTTTTGCATATGTGTTTCCTATGTATGTAAACGCTAAAAACACAAAAAATATCAGAATATATTTTATAAAAATCATAGCTTGTCTCCTATTTAAGCTTCTTTATAATATATATTCCGATATTTTTATTTTAGAACTATTTTTTATAAATTTATTGTTTCAAATTCATAATTCGAATCATTTCTTGCTTTTATAACTATTACTTTTTCAAATATTTTTTCTTGTATTAGTTCCTTCAACTCTGGATTTTTCATCACATCTTCAATACTATTTCCATGAGCCGTAAAAATCCCTTTTACACCACAGCACATGGCGTACTTTATTGCCTCACTATCTTGCACACTTCCGATTTCATCTGCTATTAACACTTGTGGTGCCATAGAACGAATCGAAATTTTCATTCCAATAGATTTTGGAATATCATTTATCACATCAGTCCTAATTCCTAAATCATTTTGCATTATTCCTCTATAAGTTGATGAAATTTCTCCTCTCTCATCTATTACAACCACATTCAAGCCCTGTATTTTATCTGGTATTCCATTACTAATATTTCGTGTTATATCACGCAACAATGTCGTCTTTCCGCATTCCCGGTGGGGAAATTAGTAATGTATTATAAATACTATTATTGTTTTTTATTAATTCATTTATCATACAGTTTGAACAACCTTTTATTTCCCTACTTATTCTAAAATTTAAACTAGAAATATAATTAAAATTAGCAACTTGTCCATTTACATCTAACACTGCTGTTCCAACTATTCCAACACGATGTCCGCCTTTTATTGTTACGTAGCCATTTGCAATTTGTTTTTGATATGAGTATACGGAATTTTCGCATATTTTTTGAAATATATAATTAATATCTTCTGTATTTATAATGTATTTTAGTATTTTCTGGGCTTGTCCAAATCTTAAAATTAAAGGCAAATTATTTCTTATACGAATTTCTTCAATCGAATTTAAATCTTCTTCATTCAATATTGCTTGTATATGTTGAGGAAAATATTTTAGAAACTCTTCTTTCATTATATTTTTTGTATAATCAATTTATTAATCTATTTAATTGATTATTTCCTTTCTCCTTTGTTAATAATTATTATATGCTTCACATAAAAAAATAGAACCATACATTTTGCTGTATGATTCTACTTATAATTAATTATTCTCACTATTATGGTAAACATTCATAACATCATCTAATTCATCAAGATTTTCTAGTAATTTATCCATTCTTTCTTGAGCTTTTTCATCTAATGCAACATATGTTGTTGGAACCATTTGAACCTCTGCTTCTAAGAATTCTATTCCTTGGCCTTCTAGAGTTTCTCTTACACTTGAAAAATCTTCAGGTGTTGTTGTAATTGTGTAGCATTCTTCATCAGCCTCAAAATCTTCTGCCCCTGCATCTAATGCAATCATCATTAAATCATCTTCTGATTGTTTACATTCTGCTTTATCTACAACCATTACACCTTTTTTATTGAACATGTAAGAAACACAACCTGTTGTTCCTAAGTTTCCACCGGCTCTATCAAATACGTGTCTTACATCTGCTGCTGTTCTATTTCTGTTATCTGTACTTGCTTCTACTATAACAGCAACACCATTTGGTCCATATCCTTCATATATAACTTCTTCGTAGTTTTCTGCGTTTCCAGCTCCAGATGCTTTCTTAATTGCATTGTTTATTGTATCGTTTGGCATGTTTGCTGCCTTACATTTTGCAATTACATCTTTTAATTTAGAGTTTCCAGCCGGGTCAGGTCCACCTTGCTTTACTGCTATTAATAATTCTCTTCCTAATTTTGTGAATACTTTACCTCTTGCTGCATCAGCTTTACCTTTTTTAGCTTGAATATTATGCCATTTGCTATGACCTGACATTTTAACTCCTCCTTCTTATTGGCTTTATTGCCATTATTTATTTCTCGTAAAAATTACATTTTTTATTTTACCACAAATTTTGCCATTTGGGTAGTATTTTATTAAAATTTTTGTCTCTTCTCAAATAAATTGTTCAAAATATCCTCAATTAGCCTTATAATTTTTCGATCTTTTCCTCTTTATTTTGTGATTTTTCAATCAGAATAGCTTTAGAAGTTATGAAATTATCTTTAAGTAGTTTTTCTCTGCTGAATTCATTTACATCTACCAAGTTATATTCTTCTTCGTTTTCTTCATAACCTTCTATTTGTTCTTTAAATAGAAAGCTCCAGTATAGCACATAATATCTTTACCATCTTTTGTTTTTAATCCTGAGGGAACATACATTTTTTTCTTCCATCTATCTTCCTCCTTATTGTATAATTTTTTTACTTATAGGTCAATATACAATTTATTGGTTTTGTATAAGAATCAACATCTTTCGCTATAGCGAATTTTCGAGTAAATTTTTAAAAATAAAAATGTTTTTGAAATAATTTATTTAATATGATGATTTTTATTATCTAATAATACAAAAAGCAAATAAAATCGTTCGACAAAATTCTGCATCCTACTATACTCCATAAAATATCCAGCAGCAGAATCTTTTACTAAGATTCTGCTGCTGGATAACAATTACTTTAGATTTTTACCATATTACCAACGCTTTCCTTGCAGCCTGAAAAATTTCTCCATCAGTGTCTCTCGCTTGTTCAAATAAGAACTCTAATGTTTCCCTAGAAGTATTTTCATGTCTAATAACTAATAACTTTATATCCCTATTATTCTTTCTTGCTAACTTAGCAAGCACTTCTGCCGGGGTATTTTTGTTTCTTGCAACAGCTACAAGAATTCCAATATTTCTTCTTTTTGCAAGTATTGTAAGTGCTTCGCTAGGTGCATTAGGATTACAAGCCACATTATAGGCTACATCAGTATCACGATCTCTTGCTGATTTCATTAGAATCATTTGAGGAGTACTTATATTGCCTGCGATGGTTTCACGTACTCGTTTTCCAGTACCTGCGGCCATTCTATGTATTACCCTCATTGGAATATTTGGATTTCCTAAAGCTGCCAATTTCACATCCACTACTGGATCATGTTCAGCCATTTCTTCAAGCGTTAGACTTCCTGTTTTAGGATTTTCAGCTACATTCTCCCTTACAATGTCATCTTTGTCCATAGACAACTTTGCTAAAAGCTTATCATCTGCGTTTTCATTGCAAGCCACCGCTCGACGGACATTGCACGACAAATCGTCAGCTAATTTTTCAAGAGTTCCAAGTGATGTTTTAGCGTTTTCCGCAACCTCCCACCGAACTTGATCAGTCATATCATTGGCCAATTTATCCAAAGCTGTTTCTGGCGTATATTCATTTCGAGCTACTGCACATCTTACATAGCTTTCTCTGTCTTTAGCAAGTACAGCCAGTACTTTAGGATCGTCAACGTCACTCGCTATTGCATGCCGAGTTTCTTTTAATAAATAATTTAGCTCTAAAGTAACTTCCATTTTACTACCTCCTTAGTAATCACTATTATGAGATATTGCTTACTGGTACATATTATTGCTCCCTGTACCTAGGATAAATTACGTGTACATTATATCACGTTACTCAATTATGTCAAGTTCTTTGTGCTATCTCAGCCATCTTTATGGCATCTTCTCTTGTTTCTGCTGTACAAATAAAACATGCATTATGGCAAAATTTTGCTGTTTTTATCTTTGAAACTTCTTGTAGCTTTTCATCTCTTAGTCCTGCCCATTCTTTAGGTAAACTTTTTCTATTTTCGAAACTTCCAAGTTCTTTTGGCACTGTATGTACACAAAATCCTCCTCTATTAGAAGGAAATACTACAAAATTTATTTTCTCAGCCTTTGGATTTGTTGATGTTAAAACCGCTTCTTCCCATGGCATAAATTGTTCAAATATCATTATTCCTTCTTTTGAATTTTCTATAGCATTTTCAACTAATTCTTTTGCTTCTTTTTTAGCAATTTCTCGTGCAATAAAACGTTCAAAATATTTTTTTGCAATTTCATAAGCCTGCATGAAGCATTCATCGGTATCTACTGTTTCGTTCCAGCATGGATTAAAAGCAGAAATTACACTCGCTAATTCGACAAGTTTATAGTCTGTATCAATCTTGGTATACTGTCCATTATCATTAGCATCTATATATTGTATTAAATCTTTATCAATTTGTAAAAATAATTCTTCTATATGTTCTTTTTTCACATTACATTTTTCTAAATATTTTTTTCCATAACTTTTCCATATTAATCCACAAGATGCATATTTTACTCCATTATCTCTTTGTCCATTTCCACCTGCTTGATGATGGTCAAACTCACCGCCACCAATATCATATACTAATTTTTTAGCAATACTTTCTCTCATTGAGTCTGTTACTTCATTTACTCTAATTAACTTTATGTTAGTTAATATTTTAGATAATATTACAGTTGCAAAAATTTCATCAGAATGGAACTTACCTCCATGAGTTACACAATTTGCTTCTTTTAATTCTTTTACTATCTCTATCATGCTCTTTCCCTTTCATATTATTTTTTCTATAAACGTTATCAAACCAAATTTCATTTTGATAAACAAGGTCAAACTCGCCTTTTGAGAAGTCCTAAGGGGTTTCTACCAAGAGCGATGTGCCGAGGTTAAAAAAAAATGAATTTGGTTTGTATAAATGCTTACATTACATATAACAATATTGATAAAAATTGCAATACACTCGCTAATACTATAAATAAATGAAATATTGAATGTATATATTTGTGTTTTTTTCCTACTCCATATAGAACTGCACCTATTGTATAAGCTATTCCGCCCGACACTAATAGAACCGTCCCCGGAATGCCTACTAATTGCACCAATAATGGAAGTTTTATTATTATGCACCAGCCCATTGCTAAGTAACAAATCATCGAAAATATTTTATATTTTTTTAAGTCTATAGCGTTTAATACAATTCCAAGAATCGCAACTCCCCAGATTATTCCAAACAATGACCAACCTAAGGCTGTATTGTATTCTCTAAATGTGCATAAGGCAAATGGTGTATATGACCCTGCAATTAGTAAAAATATTGTACAATGGTCTAGTACTTGAAATACTTTTTTTGCATTGTTTCTATGTAATCCATGATATATGCTAGACATCGTATATAAAATTATCATCGAAGCTCCATAGATAGCTCCAGATACGACACCATACACATTATGATGAATTGCTGCAAACACCACGCATAGAACCGTTGCAATAATTCCAAATGCACCACCAACAATATGTGAGGTCATATTAAATATTTCCTCACCTTTAGTATATGTTGGCAAAATTCTTTCCGAAAGTTTTGTTCTTTTCATATAATATTTCAATTAAATAGACTACTATTTAATTGCACCCTCCTCAGCTAAAATTTTACTCATTTCTTCGTGTCTTTTTATCTTGGCTGTTGATGTTTTTATCATTGGCTCATCTGTTATTATTAATTTTTTCATATGCTTGTAGTTTGTAAGTCCGCTATTTATTTCTTTAATATCTTCCCATATTTTTTCTTTTAATTGTTCTTGAGTAAGTCCTGCAAAATTATCTTTTACATAGTCTTTGTTATATACAATCTTTACAGAAATCACCAAATCATCATCTTTTGGATAGCCAAAAACCATACATTCATCCACATATGGAAGTTTTCCTACTAGTGTTTCTAGTTCCTCTGGATATATGTTCTTCCCATTTTTCAATACTATAACATTCTTTTTTCTACCTGTTATAAAGAAATATCCATTTTTATCTTGTTTTGCAAGGTCCCCTGTATGAAACCATCCATCTTTTATGGCTTCATTTGTTGCTTCCTCGTTTTCGTAATATCCAAGCATAACATTTGGTCCTTTTGCAATAAGCTCTCCTATCCCTTGCTCATTTTGATTATCAATTTTTAGAGTAACCCCTGGCATAGGAAAGCCAATTGAACCATACCTTATGCAATTTTCGTTTTCAGCAGCTAAAACTGGTGAAGTTTCTGTTAATCCGTATCCTTGAATTGTTAATATACCAAAGTCATTAAAAGCCTTTGCAACCTTTGGATCTAATCCAGAAGCTCCACTTATAATTGCTCTTAATGCTCCTCCCAAATTATCTATTACACTCTTGAACACTTTTCTTCTAATATCTATACCGAACTTCAACAAAAAATTACTAATCGTAGTCACAAATTTTATTAATTTATCTTTTCCTTGTTTTTTTATCTCTTTGTCAATTTTCTTGTACATTGACTCAATTAAAAGTGGAACGCAAACAAAAATGCTTACTTTATATTCTTTCATATTAGCTTGAATGTGTCTAATTCCATCACAAAATACATTTGTACAACCATGATTTAAAAAAATTAAAATTCCTGTACTTCCAAATGTATGGTGGAATGGCAAAAACGCCATATTAACATCAGTGCTCAAAAAATGTTCAACTCTATTCATGGCAGAAATATTTGATGCTATATTTCTATGAGATAGCATTACAGCTTTCGACTTAGAAGTTGTTCCTGATGTAAATAAAATAATACTCATCTTGTTATCATCAATTTTTGCATCTATAAAATCTCTATTTCCATTCTCTACTAGTTTCTTTCCTTCTTCTATTAAATCTCCTAAATACAAGAAACCAGCTTCTTTTTCTTCATCACTAATCTGATCCATACAAATAAATTTTGTAACATCTGTTGCTCCAGAAGCCTTGAATTTTTTCATTGTATCCATATAGTCATTTGCAAAAATTATAGCCTCGGCATAACTTCTCTGCAAAGATGACTCTGTTTCTTCCTCTGGCAATCCTTTATCTAATGGAACTGCAATTCCTGTACCATTTAAAATTGAAACATATGATAGAATCCACTCATATCTATTTTTGCTAATTATAGCAACTCTTTTGTCTTTTAGTCCTAAATTAATTAAAGCTGTTCCAAGAGCATTTATATCATTTTGAAAATTCTTGTACTTTATTTCTTTATAAGTAACCTGCTTGCCATTTGTTTCTTTTAATTTGAATGCAACATTATCAGGGTAATTTGTAAAAGCATTATCAAGAACCTCTCTAATGTTGTTATATTCCTTCGATTCATAAATCTCATATTTTTTTCTATTCATTTTATTTTACTCGTATAATTGTACGAATGTCTCCTTTCTAGGGATTTTCTCCTTTGTTTTTTTGCTAACTCCCACTCCCTATTTTCATTGATAGAATACCATAAAAAACAAAATTATACAAGAGCTATGACCAAGTGTTCAAGTAACAAAATTCTACAAATTTTTAAATTATTGCTTCTGCCTCTTTATTATATACATATAAAAGAACAGTAACTTAAAAATTACTGCTCCATTCATTGTTTTTTCATTCTGATTTCTTCTATTTCAAATTCCATGCTCCACTTGCATCTTTTGTTTCACTCAAGATACTAGATGATAGAGAAACTACGGGTCGAAGACGGAAGTTAAAGTAGTCAGAGTTGCCGTACGAGTAGAACAAGTAAGTACCGTAAGTATGAGTGTTAGCAAGGTGCAAACCGAAGTAAGCAATGTCTGAGTAAGCATAGACAAAGCGCGAAGCCACACAGAATGTTGTTGAATTACTTAATACACTTCCTGCTTTTTCTATTGCTTTTATAAACAGTTATATTTAAATTTATTATTATCTTAATAAATTTTTATTTTACTTTTTTTCTTCAGCTTTTTGTATTAATTCTGTTTGATTAACTTTCACATTCGTTACTACGTTTTTTAGAACTATTTCATTATCATTGTTTATAGTAGTATTTGGGATGAGTTTTGTTGAAGTATCTATATTATCTGTTACAAATATTCCACAACCTTCTTCGATTATTTTATATATACCCTCATCCATTTTACCAACTATAATAGTATATTCTTCTCCCTCTTTGATATCATATGAGAATTCCGATGAATACTTTATGAATTTATTTTCTTGTTCTTCTTGTGTTAATGTATCAAGTCCCATTCTATCTATGTCCACACTATCTAGATGCTTTATCAAATTAGATATTCTTATTTTTCCGCCTGTCATATATATAATATTTTCTTTTAGTGATATTTCTTCCCCATATATATTCTCTATTAATTCTACCTTTATTGGGGTACATGTTTGATATGGATTATAATAGTGTTTCATCTTTGGAAGAATTTCTCCATCCAATATTTCAAGTACCTTTATCTTCAAAATATGAGTATCAACCATATCTAATAAATTTTCTGGTATCCTAGGATCCTCATCGTATGAAGCCGAAGAACTTACCGTAAATAAAATTTCATTTTCTTCTATACTATTTTGTACATTTTCGTTAACTTTTCCAATAGATTTTGAGCTATGACTAATATTATATGCAAATATTAATCCTAAAATTGAAATGCAGACAATTGTTATAACTAATATTATTAATCTCTTTTTCATAATATCCCTCCTAATAATTATATTTTTGCACTAATACATCATTAAAATCACTACAAAGTCCTCTTATAGTAAAGTCAGTCTTATAATACATAATACAAGATTGAGGTTCAAATACATGGTTTCCACCATAAGCATGACATATTTCATGTAATATAATAGTAGATAATAAATCCGGATCATATCTGCACTGTCCATTTAAGTCTTGTGGGTATATAACTGCATCGTTTATATAGATTTTTGTATATGCCCAATCCATAGAATTTGCATCTGATTTAGACAAAGGATTTTGTTCTTTTCCATTTATTTTTGCAGGATATAGATTTGTTCCCGCTGGACTCGTTGAATTCTCATCGTAATATTGATAAAAATCCATCTTTGAATAACTCTTAGTAGTCGTTTTGTTTAATACCATTGGATTCCACATTCCACTTGGGTATCTAAGCTTGCTTACTGCTTGTGGAATAGATGCTGTGTATTGGCAAGAAGAATCTATCCAATAATATATATCTTTTCCATTAGTCATTTTGCCGTCAAAGTAAAGAAACGGAGCAGCATTTACTTTTGAACAGTTTCCTAAGCCAATAATAAAAAATAAAACAAATAACACCATTAATTTTTTAATTAATTTTAACATATTTTTCTCCCTTCTCTTTAATAATAAAATTTTATTTACAATAGTTATAACTATTGCAAATTTTACTAATATCTATAGAATATACCCCCTTTCTATATATTTTAATATATTTATATCATAGTTACGCAAATTTTTTCAAAAAGTGACAAAAAGTTACATTTTAATTTACTTTATTTCCAATCATATTAATTACATATTTTACTTTTGGTTTTGTGTCGAAATCCAAATAAAAATATTTTTTTAACTTATTAATTTCGCAATTATAATACATTAGCGTTGTTTCTTTGTTGATTCTGCTCTTTACATTACTTGCTTTTTCTCCATACATTCTAGCAATTTTTGGATAAACATATTTTTCAAGATTACTTAAGCTATCGCTATTTAAAATAGCATATTGAATAGTACTCAACAAATATTACGTACCTTTATGAGAAATATCATACCCTAAATATAATAATTCATTTAAAATTTTATTTTTTATACTTTTCTCACGTTTTAAGGTTTCTTTATAATTTATAATCTCGTTTATTTTTTTATTTATTTCGTACAGGGTTAAGGTTTTAAAAATTATGCTATGAACTAATGGATTATCTTTTAGTATAGTCACATCTTTTATTTCTCCTGATATAATAATACATGAATTTATGTACTTGTTCTTGTTTTTGATATTATCCAAAACTTGTTTTCCATTATAAAATGGCATTTTATAATCTGACAAAATTACATCTATATTGTTATTCGAATTAAGAATATCTAATGTTTCTATCCAGTTTTTGATACATTACATACTCTAGCATTAGTATTTTGTTTATTTATATAATTCATTAAATTAATTGCATAATCTATATTATCATCCGCTATTAATACATTTACCATCTCAACCGTCCTTTATTATATTTTACTGTATTTTCCACTCTTTTCCTGTAATCACATTTATATATTTTTCTTGATTATTTGACTTATTTACACTGAATATTCCATACCCTCCACACATAATTTGATATAAGTCTGAATTGGTTTTATGAATAATCATTACGTATTCATCTCCAATAGCTGGTTCAAAATACGGAGTTGTCCATATATACTCAATATATTTTTCTCTTTCCTCTTTTGAAAGATTTAAAACCCCTAAATTTCTTGCTTCTTCATTATTAATCGTTTTTAACAGATTAGAAATTTTTATTTTTCCGCCATTTATATAGGCATTTATTATTCCTGATAATTTATTTGTATCCATTAGATTATCCGTTATCTGAATTTTTATTGGTGTATAGCATGTATGTGGATTATAAAAATTCTCTTGTTTCGGTAGCATCTCACCTTCTCCAATTGATATAATCTTTACCTTTACAACATAATTTGATTTTGAATGGTTATTAATTAAATTATCCGGTATCGTTGGATCATCTGACATTATAGCTTCACCACTATTTATAGTTCTGTATATTTCTTTTTTGTCGGATATTTCTGTTGGTATTTTATTTTCAAGATTTTCTATCATTTTATTCATTTCTATATCCATAATACTATTATCCTTTACCATAGTATTAAGCAAAGTGGTATTTCTCTTTCCTACTAACAAGTTAGCTACATTATTATTTTTTAACATTAACACACATATTATTAATATAGTACACGAAGGTACTAAAGCATATTGAAACAATCTAATATAGATTTTTTTTTGATTTACATTTTTAATTATATTCTGGAAATTTGTATCTTTATCAAATTTACTGTACATAATTTTTTTTGCATCGTCATCCAGCATTATTTAATTTCTCCTTTCTTAAATACTTCTTTAATTCTTTTTGAGTTCTGTATAAATGATTTTTCACACTTGATTCTGTCATTTTCATATCATTTGCAATAGTTTTTATAGGTAAATCCATTACAAAAAACAAATAAAAAATTTTAGCAGTTATTTCGTTTTTTTTCCTTATGTACTTCCATATTTGTTCCACATTATCTTTTGTAATCAAATTAGATTCAATATCTATATTACTATCATTAGAGTCATCTATGTTCCCACTTATTTCAGACATAATCTTCTTTGAAACAAAAGAATAATGTACTTTTAATTTTTTTCGTGCGATTCCTATCACATATGCTTCTATATTTTCCAGAATCAAATTTCTTTTACTTATTTTATGATACAATTCTGTATATATGTCTTGAATTATATCATTTACATCTTCTAAATTATTGCAATGGCAAATAGTATATTTTAAAACACTTTTGTAAGTATCATCATAAAATTTTTCAAATGTATTTTTAGTTATTTGAGTACTCATATTATCCCCTTTCAATTAGAAGTACTAAAATATAAAAAAAAAGTTTCAATTATTTAGAATTTTTTTCCTTTTTCATATTATAAAACAATTATTAGATTTAGAAAAGAGCTCCAATCGTATAAAAAAACACTTACTATTAAAGTAAATGTCTAATTTTTTATATTTCATAATTTTATGACCATTAATCATAGTATTTGTTTTAATATTACATAATCCAACAATCTTCACATATATACCTCAAAAACAATAAAAATAGCTTTTTAAAAATTTTCTTTCATTTTAACGAGCTATCAATATTTTTTCATAAAAATTAGAAGAACTATGTTCTAACTTTATTTTTTTATTTCATACAAATCTGTTATTTCTTTATGAAAGGCTCTTGCAATTACTACCATTACCCATAAAGATGGCTCTTTTAGATTATTTTCTATATTGCTTATATGTTTGGACTTTACTGTGTTTAGTCAGCTTATCCATTTAATGAGCCTTTGTATCAAATTCTTGTTCATAGAGCCACGATTTTGCTATTGCTTCTTTTCACGCTCCATTACTGGTTTACGCTTTGCAAGTTGCTATCGAGTTCGCGACAAATACGCCTCTTAGGACTTTCACCTTAGATTTATGACATGCCCGTCATACTAAAAATTCGCCCAAAAAGGGGCGTACCTATTGGGCGAAATTCTTATAATATTATGCAGATTAAGCCTCCGCTTCCTTCGTTTATTATTCTTTCTAATGTTTCTTGTAATTTTTCTTGTGCATCTTCTGGCATTTTCATTAGTTTTGTTTGCAAGCCTTCGTTTACAAGCTCATGCAGGCTCTTGCCAAATATATTTGATTCCCATATTTTCTTTGGATCGTTTTCGAATTCTGAAAGTAACGATTCTACCAGTTCTTGTGATTGTTTTTCGCTTCCTACTATTGGAGATACTTCTGTTTCTATGTCTGCTCTTATCATGTGTATTGATGGTGCTTTTGCCCTTAGTTTTACTCCATAGCGTGTGCCTTGTTTTACCATTTCAGGCTCTTCTAATATTAATTCGTCTATTGATGGGCTTACTATTCCATAACCTTTTGTGTTTACTTCTTGCAATGCTGTGGATACTTTGTCATACTCCTTCTTTACATTTGCAAATGATATCATGCTAGAGAATAGTTCACCTTCGTTTGTTATTGGAACTCCAGAAATTTCGGTTAATACCTTATAGAATAAGTCATCTAATAAGTTGATGGTTATATTTATGCTTCCTGTTCCTAGCTGTATTTCGTTTATTATACTTGTTGATATTACCTCAGTATTCTGCAATTTGGTTATTCTGTTGTCTATTTGTTTTAGAATTTTTATGTCTTTAAACGCATCTTTGATTTCGTCATATAATTCTTCTTTTAGCCAATGTGTTTCTGGTAGTCCATCAACCCATCTTGGAAAACTGATGTTTACTCTTTCTATTGGAAATTCATATAATACTTTACCAAATATTTCATCAATTTTATCTGCAGTTAAATTTTCGCAATCTGTTGGAATTACCTGTGTATCGTATTTTTCTTGAAGTTTTTGAGCTAATGTTTGTGTATATTCAGAATCTGGTTCTACCGAATTTAATACTATTACGAAAGGTTTATTTAGTTCTTTTAATTCCTTTACAACACGTTCCTCTGGTTCTATGTAATCTTCTCTTTCTATTCCAGTCACACTTCCATCAGTTGTAACCAATATTCCAATTGTAGAATGTTCTTGAATTACCTTTTTAGTTCCAATCTCAGCTGCTTGTTCAAATGGAATTTCCTCTGTTGACCATGGTGTTTTTACCATTCTTGGCATATCATCTTCCAAATATCCAATAGCATTATTAACCAAATATCCAACACAATCAACCAGTCTTACATTCAACTTTATATTATCGCCAACAGTAATTCCGTACCGCTTCATTTGGAATAAACTTTGGCTCTGTAGTCATAATTGTTCTGCCACCAGCACTTTGAGGCAACTCATCTTGTGCACGCTCTTTTTTATACTCATTGTCTATGTTTGGAATTACTAGCAAATCCATAAATCTTTTTATGAAAGTCGATTTACCAGTTCTTACAGGTCCAACAACACCAACATAAATATCGCCATCTGTCCTTTTTGCTATGTCTTGATATAACCTATTGTCTTTCATTAATTTTATACCTCCTTATACATCTAATGTATATTTCAAATGTGTTATGTGTTTGTACAATAACTTTATTTAATGTATATTAGTCTTTTAAAAAGTTATGCATAAAAAGAAAATTAATTTTTACATATTTTTATATTTTTAGTAAAAACTATATTAAATTATTTTTTGGAGGATTGTATTTTGAGTTCCGTATTTAGTTCAATAAAAAATTATTTTCATGATATTTTTTATGAAGATAACCCTAATGATTATAATTTCTCGCTTGGCGAACAGACTAATCCATTAGTAACTAATGCTTCTACAACTTTTAGCAAAAATTCTGAGGCATTAAATTTAGATAATGAGTCTCTAACAGACACTAGTAATGATAAGATTTTTCCATCTTTAGATGTTAACCTAGAATATATAAGAGTTCGTTTTAATGAGATGATTAATTCCGACATTATAATTAGAGAATTTACGCTTACTGCACGAAACAAACAATATAGCGCTTTTCTTGTTTATATTGACGGAATGACTGACCAAGATGTTATGAATAACTTTATTTTGAAGCCTTTAATGTTAAAAAACACCGCAAATTCTTTCGAAGGCAATCAGAATAGAGTATTATCCGAAGTAAAAACAAATAACATAACAGTACGAAAAGTAAAAAAATTTAATATTGTGGAGTACATCTCTAATTGTTTACTTCCTCAAAATAATGTTAAAGAATTTACTAAGTTTGATGATATAGTGAAAGCTATAAATGCTGGAGACTGTGCTCTTTTTATAGATACTCTTGATATTGCATTTGATGTAGAAGTTAAAGGATACGAAAGGCGTAGTCTTACAACACCGCACAATGAAATGGTAATTAGAGGAGCTCAAGTTGGCTTTACAGAAAATTTACGTACAAATACCTCTCTTTTAAGAAGATATGTAAATAACGAAAATCTTATAATAGAATCTGTAAATATTGGCAAGTTGAGCAAAACTCCTTGTTCTATATGTTATTTAAAAAATATTGCAAATACAGATTTAATCTCAGAGGTGCGTTATCGTTTAAATAATTTAGCAATAGATTACTTAACATCTTCTGGACAATTAGAGCAATTAATTCAAGATAATGATAATACCAGCCTTCCTCAAATAATTGCCACAGAACGACCAGATAGAACTTCAAATTTACTATTTGAGGGTAGAATTGCAATTATTGTAAACGGAAGCCCATATGTGCTTATTGTACCTGCCATATTTTCAGATTTTCTAGCTTCTTCCGAAGATTATAATTTAAAATATCAATATTCTAATTTTGTTAGGGCTCTTAGAATTATAGCACTTGCATTTGCATTATTGCTACCTAGTATGTATATGGCTATTACAAGCTTTCATCAAGAATTGGTTCCAACAGAACTTCTTTACTCTATAATATCAGCTAGAGAAACTGTTCCATTTCCAATACTTTTTGAAATTCTAATAATGGAATTATCATTTGAACTAATTCGTGAAGCCAGTATACGTGTTCCATCTCCTGTCGGGCAAACTATTGGAATTGTTGGAGCTCTTATACTAGGTCAAGCAGCAGTAGATGCCGGAATTGTGAGTCCTATTTTAATTATAATTGTATCTTTTACAGCCATTTGCTCATTCTCAATTCCAGATTTCTCGTTAAGCTTTCATTTTAGAATAATGAGATTTATCTATATTTTACTAGGTGCTATGGCAGGGTTTCTTGGGCTTGCAGCAGGACTATGTGTTCATCTACTAGTATTAAATAATATGCATTCTTTTGGAGTAAGCTATTTAGGTAAAAATATATTTAAAGCAGATGAATTTGGTAATGGAATAGTGCTATCTCCTGCCTATCGCAGAGAAAAACGTTCTAAGGAGTTAAAAACCAAAAGGCCAAAATCTCAAGATAAAATAAGCATGAGATGGAAATACCCACAACATTAATTCTTTATAATATATAATTAAAAGTTTCATATTCTAAACAAAAAGGAGGATAGCGATTTTTCGCATAATTTATGAAGTTTTCAAAAATTAATTTAATTGAATCTATCGCATTAATATTAATACTTACAATTAACAGAATATCTATGAATAATCTACAATCTATATTGTTGTTTTGCGGTTCATCATCAATCTTAAATGTTATATTTGTCAGTATAATCACTTTGTTTTTAATTGTTGTTATAATACGTTTATTTAAAAAATTTCCAAATTCAGATATAATTGATATTTGTGAAGTTACTGGAGGAAAATTTCTTAAATGGCTAGTTGGTTCAATTTTTGCCCTATATATAATTGTTACATCCTCTTTATTGCTTAGGTATTTTATAGAAACAATTCACATTATTTATTACGGAGATGCTCCAATTATTTATTTGCTACTTTTCTTTTTAGTAGTGGGTGTTATTGCCAATATGCAAGGAATAAAAAGTATTGCTAGAACTAATGTTATTTTATGTGTAATTATGGTAATAAGCTTATTAACCGCTTTTGCAGCCGTAGTTCCCAATATGACAATTCAGCGTATTTTTCCAATTTTAGGTCATGGGGTTTCTAATACTTTTTTCACTGGTATTTCAAATATTTTTATATTTAATGGTTTTTCTATTTTATTTTTAGTACCACCACTACTCGAAAACAAAAAAGATTTTAAAAAATCGACCTTAATTGCAACATTAATCTCCATTTTTATTGTAATACTTGCAACTGCTAGTATGCTTTTAGCTTTTTCTTTTAGCACAGACATAGACCGTATTTCACCACTTTATTCACTATTATCAAATAACGAATTTGGTAAATACTTTCAACACCCTGAATCTTTATTTGTATTTACTTGGATTTTATCATTTATGAGTTACTTTAGCATTGGATTAATGACTTCATCATTAGTATGCCAAAAAGTTACTAATGTAAAAAACTCAACACCTTTTATAATTCCTATTTGTATAATTAGTTTGATAATTGCACTTATTCCAAACAGTATTATGCAAACACTTGCAATAAATGATTTTATATCTAAATATATTGGAACACCATTAACTTTTATAGTATTTCCAATTATTCTTATGATTGCTAATTTAAAATTAAAGAAAGGAACCAATACCAATGAGAATTTGGATTAATATAAAAAAAGTTTTAATTATTTTTCTATCATTATTTATTGTATTTTTCTCATTATCTGCACCATATAGCACACGTAATATAGATAAATTAGCCTACGTTCTTGCTTTAGGTCTTGATATAGGAAATTCTAATACATTAAAACTATCTGTTCAGCTTGCCAAACCATCTAATGGTTCAAATGGTTCATCTGGCACAGCATATGAAAAAATTGTAAATAGCGTAGAATGTGCGTCTATAGAAACTGGAATAAGTCTTTTAAACAGCTATATAAGTAGGCGTTTAGATTTATCTCATTGTAAAGCCATTGTAATATCAGAAAAACTCGCTCAGAAAGGAGTTTCTGAGTATATGTATACATTATTAAGTAGCCCACGAACCAGCCCTCATGCCAATATAATAATAAGTAAAATACCCTCTGAGGATTTTTTGAATATAGCCTCTCCAGAGCTGGAGGATTTACCTTCAAGATTTTACGAAATTACTCTTGCTTCAAATGAATATACATCTTATACACAAAACGTAACGCTTATAAATTTCTTTTCTGACTGTGTAGATTCCTTTAAGAATCCAGTTGCTACTCTTGGCTCTTCATCAAGTTTACCTATATCACCAGCAGATAATATTGAAAATATTGGGCTTGCAGTTTTTAAAAACGATATATTGGTTGGAGAATTAAATGCCGAAGAATCAATTTTGCATATGATGGTTTCTAATAAATTAAAATCTTGTACAATTAGCATACCTAATCCTATTGGAGATTCTGAAAGCATTAATTTAAGCATAAAACTTGCTCATAATACAAAAAACAGCGTTTCTTTGGTAAATGGCACTCCATTTATTTCATCTGATGTAAAAATTAATGCAAAAATAGAATCTGCCACTCAAAAATCATCCTACGGGAATTCCAGCTACTATTCGAAGGAAAACATACAGCTTATAGAAGAATCTTGTAATCAATATTTAAAAAAAGCTTTAAACGATTACTTATATAAAACTGCTAAAGAATACAATTGCGATATAGATGGATTTGGAAAATACGCTGTAAAATATTTTCCAACAATAAAAGACTGGCAAGATTATAATTGGCTAGATAATTTTCAAAATAGTACATTCAATGTAAACGTAGAAACAACTATAAAATCTGGAAACACTTTCTTATAAATTTTTTCAATTGTTCGCGTGATTTATTAGAAGCATATGGTATGATGTTACCAAGATATTTCTTTATCTCTATTTTATTTTCGTAGTAAATTCTTATTATTTCATGTGTAAATCTATAAATTATGTAACTTTATTAATTGTTGACACACCTCAAGATTTGCTATATAATTTAGGTTATGAGAACGATTAATATTGATAATAAAAATAATGAAAAGAAATTAATTAATATTTTACAAAAGGAATTCCCTACGCTAAGCTTAAATACTATTTATAAAGCTTTGCGCAAAAAGGATATTAGAGTAAATGATGTACGAATTAGCGAAAATGTAACTTTACACACTGGAGATGTAGTAAAAATATTTATTACTGATGAGTTTTTATTTTCTAAAAGCGTTAATATTAGCTCAATTGCAAATACTTCCTATAATTCTATTGATATTCCAATTATTTATGAGGATGATAATATCTTAATAGCTGATAAACCTACTGAAATTGAAGTAACTGGAGATAATTCTCTAACCACTATATTATCTACAAAATACGGCTTTGAAATATATCCATGTCATAGATTAGATAGAAACACCACAGGGCTTACCCTATTTGCAAAAAATAAACAATCAGAGCAAATTCTTTTTGATAAATTCAAAAATCATGAAATTGAAAAGCATTATATCTGTAAAGTTTATGGAATACCGCCTAAAAAACATGCTATATTAAACGATTATCTTTTTAAAGATAACAAAAAATCTATGGTTTATATTAGTAGCACACATAAAAAAGGCTACCAAAATATTATCACAGAATATTTTGTATTATCTTCAAATAAATCAGATAACACAAGTATATTAGAAGTAATTTTACACACTGGTAGAACACATCAAATACGTGCACACCTTGCTTTTATAGGCTATCCTATTATTGGAGATGGTAAATATGGGCGTAATGATATAAATAAAAAATTTAAGTGTAAAATTCAAAATTTGTGTAGTTATAAAATGAAATTTAAGTTCAATGAATCTGCTCAACAGTTGAACTATTTGAATGGAAAAGAATTTGAAAAGACTAATATTCAATTCTAATGAATATATTAGTCTTTTCATTTTTTTACATTGCCATATTTATGGCTCTCGAAATTATTTTACTCATATTTTCAATTAATTTATCTATTTCTTTTGGTGTTACAATCATGTTGTAATCTTTTGGAACAAGAGCTTCTTTTATTTCTTCGTAATTATCTTTTTCCTTTAATTTGTTTAGATAATCATTTGACATTGCTTTTTCTTGTAAACTTTCTATAAATATATCTATACATTCATTTGTTACAGTTGCTAAGTCAACAACTGTAGGAATCCCTATTGCTATTACTGGTATCCCGAGTGTATTTTGGCTTATTTCTTTTCGTTTATTTTCGACTCCTGCACCTGGAACAATGCCCGTATCTGCAATCTGTATGCTACTACTTATTCTATCTATACTTCTAGATGCTAAAGCGTCTATCACAATTAAAAGTTTTGGTTTTACATTGTCAACTACACCTTTTAATATTTCCATAGTTTCAATTCCCGTTATTCCAAGCACCCCTGGAGATATTGCTGAAACAGGTCTTGTATCCTCTGGCATAACTTTGGGCATATATTCTAAAATGTGCCTTGTTACTTCTATTTCTGGAACAACTTTAGGTCCTAAAGCATCTGGAGTTACATATAAATTTCCAAGCCCAACAACCATAATATCATCCGTATTCTTCACATGCTTTGATATTGTATTTCGAAGTTCATCTGCTACAATTTCTGCAATCACTTCGAGTCTTTCCTCGTCTGCAAGCTTTATTTGCTTTACATCCAATGTAATATAATTTCCAATCGGTTTATTTAAGGCTTTTTCCCCTTCTTCATTTGTAATTTTTATTCTTGAAATTTCAACTTCATTTTTCACATCATTTTCAATATCAACACCCTCTATTTGTTGAAGGTTATTCTGTTTCTTATAAACTTCATTTCTTTCTAGTGCTAAATCTGTTCTAAAATCCATAAAAAAATCACTCCCTATGCTTATTTTTGCATTTAAGGAGTGTTTTTATTCAAATTTGATTATTTTTATGTATAAAATTATGAACAATATCTACACAGCACTGCTTCTAATCCAACATTTAAATCTATCGCACCACTCTTCGATTTATAGTCCAAATCTATAAATTCTTGTAACAATTTTCTTAATTCTGCTTCTTTAAAATATTTTGATTGCATCGTATATTTGTTTACCAAGAATGTTTGATTTGGTTTTAAGTTTAGGCTTTCTGCAATGTTTAGTTTTTCGTTTATTGCTATTTTCGTTATATACAATTTTTTGAAGTGCCCATATAATGTGATAAATATTTTTTGTATTGGTTCTTTAGCATACAATAAATTTTTTAATACTTGTAATGCTTCTGATATATTTTTCTTTCCTAGACTATCTGTTAAATCGAATATTATACTTTCAAATTGCTTTATTCCTAATAAATCTATGTTTTGCTTTGTTATCGTTCCACCAGCTCCAACATATTCTATTTGTTTACGAATTTCATTTATTAATTCCTGTAACGATGTTCCACAATTTTCTATTAAATAATTTAATGTAACAGCATCTACGTTTACCTTATACATATTGCAAATTGATTTTAGCCTTTTTACTAATTCCGCAGGTTTCTGTTTTTCAAAATTACATACACAGCCCAACCTATCAATTGTTTTATATAGATTGTTTTTATCTGCGTCATTTTCAATAAACAATAATATTACAGAATCATCTATCATATCAGCATTTTCTTCTATGTATGTTGCTAGCTTATTCTCAAATTTATTGTCATCTTTTTTTGATGTTTTTTCTTCAGTTGTAGTGTTTTTTCCTCTTTTAGGCTTTTGGAATAATCCTGTATCTTTTGCAACAATCAGCTTTTGTGGATATCCAAACGCAGGCGTTTCTATATCTGCAATTATTTCTGAAACATTAGTGTTGTCAATTTGAATATAATTTATTCCATTTACTGTTTCACCAAATAATTTTTTTATTTTTTTTACGTTGTTATCTAATAAAAAACGCTCTTCTCCATATAGTAAATATATGTTATTTAGTTTTCCAGCTTTCAGTTCATTTTCTAATGCTGTGATATCCACAATTAGCCTCCTACCTATATTTTTATATTGTTTTTTCGTTTAGTATATTATTGCATATATGTTAATTTTGTATTTTATATCTTCTATTTTTTAAACATTCTTCAACAATTCGTGGTAATCTGCTTTATTTACCTTGCATTTTCACATTATCTCTTATTTAAAACTATTCTAAAGATTTCTGCCACGCTCCAAGCTTGTGCAAATGCTCCTCTTTCTTCATATGGTTCTGTTGAATCATATATTTCACTTATCGTGCCAATACTTGACCTTTCAAACATTTCTGCTTTGAAAGTTTCCTTTGTTGTATATACAAGCTTCGTTATTTTTTCTTCTAGTTCTTGTCTTTTGGTTCTATTCTTTTCTATTATCATAGTACTTTTTAATGCATCATAATATAATCCTAATAACCATGGCCAAGTAATTCCCTGATGATAGCTTGAATCTCTCTTGTATGCAGAACCTTCATATACATCAACATAACCGTCTTCATCTGAGCTTAATGTTTTTAGTCCATATTTATTTAATAATTTATTCTCCACTGTGCTTAAAACCTGTTCTGCAATCTCTGCATTATCAACAATCGGATGTGATAAACTTAATGCAAATAGTTGATTTGGGCGTACTTTGCTATCTCCTAGTACATCATATAAGCAATGTTTTCCTGCATTGTAGAACTTTTCATCAAATGATTTTTTAGTCTTTTCAGCCATTTCTAGGTATTTTCTACACAATTGCTTATTCTCATATTTTTCTGCAAGTCTAGCCATTATTTTTAATGCATTATACCATAAAGCATTAAGCTCTACAGTTTTGCCATTTCTAGGAGTTATTGCATGGTTATCTATTTTTACATCCATCCAAGTAATTTGAGTATTTTCTGTTCCAGCAGATAGTAAATTATCCTCTTTATCTAAATAAATGTTATCTCCGTCAACATCTATTCTATCTGAATACGCATCCATTATTTTTATCAAACTAGGATATATTTCATCTTTTATAAATTCATTATCATTCGTATATTTTAAGTATTTGTACACCTGTTCTATCAATAATAATGAGCTGTCAGCACTATTATATAATGGCCTATTATCATAACCTGAATATCCATTTGGAACTAGTCCATATTTTATGTCTCTTATATTTGTTAATAAAACTTCTTTTGCTAACTCATATCTTTTTGTTAATAGTAGCAAGCCTTCAAATGAAATTAATGAATCTCTTCCCCAGTCTAGAAACCATGGATATCCTGCAATTACCGTATGTAATCCAAATGATGGCCTATTTACTATAAAATTATCTGTTGCTAATATCAGAGCTTTTAACATATCAAGTTTCTTGTCATTCATTTTACTATTTTGAATTATACCAGTATCATAAATAATTCCGGTCATTCTTAGTAATTCCTTGTTAATAACTTTTATTCCATCTATTTCTTCTATATTTTCTTCTAATGAGCATACAAAAGTTATCTCTTTTTCTTCATTTGGTTCCAGATTTATCGAATATACCCCCGGAACGTAGTGATTTTCTTCTGCTTCAAAGCCTCTTTCTTCTTCTCTTAAATAATACATATTTCTGAATGTATCATCTATATGTTTAAAATATCTGCCATCAGAACAATTCATGTAAATTGGTGTTTCTGAATTTTTGTCTAGTACAACTCTAACTTTATTTCCAGAATGTGATTGTTCTGCATTAAATTGATGATCTTTATTTATAGAGTGAAAGTCTCTAAAATTTACTACTGGTGCTAAAGTTAATTTAGCTTCTGCATTTTGATTTTTTATTTGATAATATACAACTACTGTATTTTTACCATAATCCATACAAATAAACTTCTTGATTATTATATTTTCAACTTTATATGTAAATATTGGAATGTATTCCTTTTTAAAATCTACTAAATATTTATATCCTTCAGATATTTCTCCATTTGCCATATTTGTAAATAAATTATATTTAGTTCCATTTGTTTCAATGCTTTCATCTAATTTTGATAATATTAAAAATCTTCTTGCTGGTGGTGTGAGTGGTGCAATCAATAACCCATGATATTTTCTAGTGTTACATCCCAGTGCACTTTGGCTACAAAATCCACCTATTCCATTTGTAATTATCCAGTCTCTTTTTAGAGATTTCTTTACTTCTTCATCAATTTCACTGTATTTCATCTATCGTTTACCTCTTTTTATTTATTCTTGTTTACTTCCTTCATTCTTCTTAGAGTTTCTTCCATTCTAGACTCTAACATTCTACCCTCTTCAAGCTTTTTATTTACATCAATTTTACTTGACTGTCTATTATTTTCTTTCTTTTGTCTTATTTCACTCTTCTGTATTTCTATGTTTTTACTGTTTTTTTCATTCTCTTTATTTTTCTTACCAGTTTTTTCTATTTCTTTTATTCTCTTTTCTCTGTTGCTCTCACTATCTTGTATTGCCTGAATTCTATCATTATATTTTTCAAAGAATTTACTATTTCCTGAACGTTTTTTGTTTTTCTTCTTTTTACTCTTTGTTTGATTGTTTTTCATTTTCTTCTTTGTGTCTTTTATTTTTGAATCTAGTAGAATAACTCTTGTATCATTCTGCATATCTCTAAATTTCATATCATCACAAATTAGTTGGATAATACTTGTTGCTATCGCATCAGAATTATGTCTAATTCTTCCATTTTCGATTGTAGACATATTTCTTTGAATTAACTTAATTCCTGCTTCTTTTACTTTTGAAACATCTTGTTCAACAAGTTCTTCTCCTCCTTTATTGTACTGCCTTATATACTCTGGCACAATCTCTCCAGTATCATAAATACAATAATCTATTATGCCTTTTCCTGCATGGTCTATTATAGCCTTTATGTGGTCATATAGAGTATAACTATCAGTTTGACCATACTCTGTCATTATGTTACTTACATATACTTTGAATGCACTAGACTCTCTTATTGCTTTTGATACTCCCGGTACCAATAAGTTTGGAATTACGTTTGTGTATAAACTTCCCGGTCCAAGTACTATTGCGTCAGCGTCTTCAATGGCTTCTATAACACCTGGAGCAACTCTTGTGTTGGTTGGCGAAATAAATATTCTATTTATCTTACTTATTTTTTGGCTAACCATTTCTGGAATTTTATCTTTACATTCCACCACAGTTCCATCTTCTAATTCTGCACATATCTTAATTTGATCAAGTGTTACTGGAAGAACTTTTCCTGTCATATTAAGTATTTTTGAGCTTTCTTCTACTGATGCCGAGAAATCTCCAACAGCCTCTTTCATTGCTGTTAAATATATATCTCCAAATTTTAATCCTTCTAATTTTGGATTTTTAAAGGTTAAATTCATCAAGCAATCCATTTCATTTTCATTTGCAGCAAGTGCCACATAGCTACCCTTTACATCATCTAATGGAAGAGTTCCCAAGTCTTGTTTTGATTTGCTTCTTTGCTCTCCATAATCTGAAACTGTAACAATTGCTGTTATATTGTCTGTGTAATTTTTCAAGCCTCTAAGTACTGTGTTAAGTCCAGCGCCACCACCAATTACAACAACTTTTGGCCCTTGATTGTATATTTTTCTATTGAATATTAAAGATTTAACTTTACTTTTATCTTCTAAATCCCTTGTATCAGATTCCTCTACTAATATCTCTAATGTTCTTCTTTGAATACATATTATACTAATTATTGTGAATGTAAATCCTAAAACAAACACAAAAATTATTTTTGCAAGCTCCCTAAATCCCATTTCATCTGTTACAAGCACCTTTGCAATTCCATAACATACGAGTACTATTCCTATTAACATTAGAAAAATCCATCTTTTTATTTTGGCTCCTGATTTAAACCACTTAAAAAATCCGTTCATTTTTTATTTCATTCCTTTCAAACTTTGCCTAACATATTACATCAAAATCAATATTATGTAAATCCATATTAATACATCTCAAACTCAAATTACTTTTAACATATTTTCTGCTAATAATAAAATTTATTTAAACCATATCATTAGCTTTTATAAAAGGCAATTTCAATTATACAATTTCTATTTCCAATTCTATTTTCTTGTTAAATTTCTCATACACTTTTTTCTTTACGTATTCTGTAAGTTCTATAACGTCTTTTGCAGTTGCATTTCCGATGTTTACCACAAAACCTGCATGTTTTTCCGACACCTGTGCTCCACCAACAGTATAACCTTTTAATCCACACTCGTCAATTAATTGGGCTGTTATAAAATCTTCTCCTCTTTTGAAAGTACTTCCTGCACTTGGCTTATCAATTGGTTGTTTTTCTCTTCTGTTATCAAGATTGTTGCATAGTTTTTCTTCAATCTCGTCTTTATTTCCTGTTTGAAGTCTTAGAGTTGTATCTATTATTATAGCATTTTTATTTGAGAAAATACTGTGTCTATAACTAAATTCATGCTCTGCATTGTTAATTTCTTTTATTTCAATCTTGTCACTGTCTAAATCTATATATCTTGTACTTACAACTATGTTCTTCATCTCACTACCATAAGCACCAGCATTCATCTTCACAGCTCCTCCAAGAGTTCCCGGAATGCCTGATGCAAATTCGAAACCAGCAAGACTATGGTCTAATAGAATTCTTGCAACTTTCGCATTTAGAAATCCACTGTCAAGTCTTAATGTAGTTTCATCTATAAAATCATATGTACTAGTACATATCTTCGCCACAACTCCTCTAATTCCTTCGTCTTTTACTAAAATATTGCTACCATTTCCTATAAATTTTAATGGCACTCCTATTTTTCGTGTTGTTTCGATTGTTTTCTCAATTTGTTCTACACTCTTTAATTTAACGAATATATCTGCATTTCCGCCTATTTTAAAAGTAGTATGCTTACTCATTGGTTCATTTAAGTAAATATCTTCTTTTGGTATAAAAGTTTTTAATACATCATATGTTTCTGTTATTTTTTCATTGTTCATTATAACTCACCTCTACTATAGATATATTCCTATTTTTTTAATTTATTTATTACTGGTTCTGCTATTTTCTTTAGGAAGCTCATATTTGTAAATATACAGTACGCAAGCACTATTATAAACATTATTATATTTGCAATTAAATTGTTTTTGTAATATGTTATTAGTGTCGCTACTAGCAATATCCAAAACACATAATTGAATTTTTCTTTTAAAACTATGTACTCTTTTAATTTATATCTTCTGTATACAAACACAATCAAATTTGAAATTAATGTTGAAAACGATGCTGCATATATTCCGAATTTTGGTATGAATATTATGTTTATTACTATGTTGATAATCGCTGCCGCAACTGTTGTTGAGCCCATTATCTTAGTATTTTTATATGCTGTAAATATTCCACCATAGAAGTTTGACATATTTGTGTAATAAATCGATATTACAAGTATTGGAATGTATTTGTATGCATCATTATAGCTTGCGTCCACAAACAAAGAAAATACAAATGGCATTATTGCAATTAATCCTAATACGATTGCCTTTAAAAAGAATTTTATATCTTTATAAATACTGTTATAATATTTTACTTTGTTATCATCTTTTAATATTTTTGCAGCAGACTCTTTCCATGCAGTAGAAAAAAATCCATAACATGTATAAATTATATTTGGAAATTTATTTGCAATAGAATAAATTCCGTTTGCTTCTGTACCACTCATTGCTGTAAGCATGAGTCTATCTGATAAGCTTATGATTATCCAAGATAAATTGTTTGGTACAAGTGGTACTGAATATCTAAGCATTTCTCTTAAAGTAGACTTGTGAAAATCTTTTCTACTTACGAACTGTGGTAAATGTAATTTTAACAAAATTATTATTGCTGTTGCACTGTTTGCAACCGTATTTGCCCATAAAAGTCCACTGACACCAAGCTTTAGGCTTACTATGAATATTATGTTTAATACGATTGTAGAAGCTCCCAATATAAAGTTTGAGAAAGAATATAATTTTATCTTTCCAGTTCCTCTAGCCAATGCATTACTCAATCCCAGTAAAATATTTGAAATTATAAACAATATAAATACAAATGCATATTCATAATGCATTACACCCATTATAATTCCAGCAATGGCTGTAAATATAAAAGTTCCAACTAGTGTGTACGCAATTGTAGCCGTTATAACTCTTTTTTTACTCTTTAAGTCATTAGCATCAATTAAGAATCTAAACATAGACTCTTCCATAAGCAATGTTATTATTGGCAACAAAAATGTTGATAAAGTTACCAAAAAGTCATATGTTCCATACTCTGCCGGGCTTAATTTTGATGTATATAGTGGCAAAAGCAAGAAAGACACAACTTGTGTGCTTAGCTTGCCTATTGCTATTATTATAGTGTTAACTAATAATTGTTTCTTTTGATTCATTTTGCACTTCCAATTTATAAATTTTCCTTTAATATTTTATCATACAATCGTTGTATGTCAAGAATTCAGCTTCTTTATTTTCCAAGGTTTTATGTTTAGCATAATACTTGCAACTGGTATTAATGTTACTATATAAGGAATTATGTACCTCGATTTTGCCTCCCATAATATATGGAAACAAAATCCTCCTAAGAATATTGTTACCAAGAATATTAGTTCTATTGTTAATTTTTTTCTATTTTGAATTAGCACTATTATCGCCAATGTAAAAGTTAGTATTATCCAAGCTTTTTGATAGAATGTTAAAGGACTCTTTATCCAGCTTAGATTACTCTCTTCTGTTATTCCATTGTTAAATATTGCAGAATACGTACTTTCTGCCCAAGTAGTCGTAAGCTTTTGTCTGTAAAAATCTACTGTATAAGCAGGGTGTTTTGCAAAATATTCTAATCTATTCTTTATTTTTTCTTTGTATTCATCAGAAATATTCTCACCTGTTTTCAAGCTTCTTAATGCAGGTTCTGCAATTGATTCATTATACCAGCCATTTGCTCTAGGTCCCTCTTCCATAGCCATTAAAATATAACTAATGCTTGGATATGTTTTTCCTTTTTCTAGGTTGTATTTACTAAAATAATATGTTTTTACAAGTGATGATGGTACAAATGTTAATACTAAAAACATTGCAATTACAGCAACATTTATCAATTTTTCTTTTACTTCTTTTGCTTTAAAGTCTTTGAATATATTTAATACCAAATAAATTGCTGTTGCAATTACGAATATTAGAGTATTCATTCTCATCAAATATGCTATCATTGTAAAAATTGAAGCAAAAACTCCATATCTAACCTGCTTCGTATCTGTAAATTTCATCATAAAATATACAGAAAATAAACTTAACGCAAGCGCTGGAATATCCCCATACATAAATGTTGCAAGCATTGGTATTGTAAAGAATGTTAGAATTAATATAAACATTCGCGTATTATTCATTTTGTAATCTTTCGATAATTGTTTCGTTATTTTATATAATGCCAAAATAATTAACAAATTAAAGAATACATTAAATATTCTTGGTAAAATTATCAAATCACAGCGTAACACGCAAAATAACATATTATAAACAAATGCCAATGTAATTTGGTGTGGATATGCCTGCATGTATTGAATTAGTGGTATTCCCGCATATGTCAAATTTGGTAAGTATCTATCTGGATTATTCTCGTAAAATGTTTGTGCCAAATTTAAAACGTGTATAGAATCCGCTACTATTCCTGGTCTTACGAAAATTAACCATACTACATTTAAAATCAAATATAAAACAATAGCAATTGCCACCATCCATTTGCGCAATTTGCGTTTTTTCTCTTCATTTATTCCATTATATAAATGTTTATTTATTACTTCAGTTATAAAATAAATTAAAATTGCCGTTATAATTAGTCCTATTATATAAATAAAACTGTTAAAATTGATTGAGATTTGCTCTCCAGAATTCATGTCCGCCGTATAAACTATATTTAAAATTACTACTATTGCTAGTGCAACTATTCCTAAAATTTGAATTAATTTTTTCACGATATTCTCCCTTGTTTGTTTTTTATATTTATATCAAAATATGTGGAATTTTTCAATAGTTTTTAAGAACTCTTTACAGAATAAAAAACAACTTACGAAACTTTATTAATTCGCAAGTTGTTGTATTTTCTGGAGCAGATGATGGGAATCGTCGAGCCGCGTCGGGAAATTAGTCCACTGGACTAATTTCTATTCCTCCTTTTCGATTCCCTATAAAAAAAATTAAAGTTATATAAAACTCCAATTTTTCTTTTCGTTCTGGAGCAGATGATGGGAATCGAACCCACACTATTGCCTTGGGAAGGCAAAGTTCTACCACTAAACTACATCTGCATTTCTATGACTATATTTTATCACTTTAACAATTTTTTTCAAGTATTTTTTTATTTTTTATAGAAACGCACTGAGAGACTCATTTGAAGCTCTCAGTGCTTGACAATCTATTTTTCCTTATGTCAGACTACTTGATACTCGATATCACTCCTTTATTTTGCGGTATGCTAAATCCACCTCTTGAGGATTCGGATTGCCAAGAAAAGCATTAATTATTTCTGTTTCAACATCTTGGTTTAGCTCTACATCAGTAAGTTCAGGGGTATCTTTGTTAATATCTTTTACCTTTTGAGCTAACATTTCTACAAAATGTTGAATCCCGCTTTCCACATCAATTAAATATCCTAACCTTGCATCCTCAACTATCCATGTTTTTATAACATTCTTATCAAGCGTTACTATTTCTCCATTTGCAAGTTTGAAATACAAACAACTCTGAAGCAAATTATTCATATATTTCTGTATACTTTCTATGTCTTCGTATACAACATCTGGGTTTCCCTGTGTCACTAGCTGAAAATATATGCTATCCATTCCTGCATTAATTTGTCTTATAGCAAATTCTTCTGCCTCCTCCAAGTCAATTTGATTTCCTACCTTTTCTCTTGTAACATCAAATTTTTCGCCATTCCACGTTAATTGTGCATTTTGTGGAGCAATCATGTTCTCAAGTTGTAACTCTGGAAATGTTTTCAAAGTTTCTTTCAATTTTTCTTGATCGAGTTCAATTACACTTCCCAAATTATAGAAATGATGTCCACTACGGTATTTGTGCTGTTCTTTAAAAACAGATTCTAATTTTTTTTCATCAATACTTACACCGATTTTTTCATAAGTTTTTTCATAAATGTTGCCATCCATAAAATAAAACTTTATGGTTCTTGTATTTACTTCCTGTTCAATTTTATTGTAAGCTTCTTTTAAAGTAAGCCAAGAACAGTCAATTCCCGAAATAGTAGTATTTCGCCAAAAGTGTGTACAATCGAATATCCAAATTCCTACAATAAAAATTGCAAGAATTGAAACTAATCCAATGTACGAAATGTGACTTTTGCTCCGATTATTCTGTGACATAATATCCTGCCTTTCCTTGTAGCGGGCTTAATTGTACCCGCGAAAAAATAAGCGACAGCCTCAATTATACTATTCTATCACTAATATGTCAATGAATTCATTTCTTTTAATAACATTTTTTTCCTTCATAACTCTTTATTTTTTACTGAATGGTTATACATACATTTTCCATAATTTTTGGCTACTCACAGTTTCACTTCCAGTATAATTAAAATTATCATTTAAATATGAATCTATATTTATTTTTTTATATTTATTTGCAATACTGCTACGCATTCCACACTGCTCGTGTATGGGAACATGTCAACTGGTTGTATTTTTTCTGCAACATACACTTCTTCCATTTTTGAAATATCTCTTACCATGGTTGCTGGGTTACAGCTTATATACACTAATTTTTCTGGTTTTATCTTTAATATGTTTTGTATCGTTTTTGTGTCCAGTCCTTTTCTTGGTGGATCTACTATTATTGCCGTTGGAATTATTTTTTTCTTGTTTATTAGTTCATCAAATGCAAATTCAACATCTCCACATATAAATTCTGCATTTTTTACTTTATTTATTTTTGCATTTTCTTTTGCATCTTCTATTGCTTGTTCAACTATTTCAATTCCATAAACCTGTTTCACAAATTTTGATGCGAATATTCCAATAGTTCCAATACCACAATATAAGTCAAATAAAATATCTTTTTTGCTCAAATTTGCTGCTTCTATCGCAGTATTATAAAGTACTTCTGCTTGTATAGGATTTACTTGGTAGAACGACATCGGGGATATTTTAAATGTGTACTCTCCTAGCTTGTCCTCTATGTAGCCATCACCATATAAGTTTACATTTTGTTTTCCCAATATAACATTTGTATTTTTATTGTTTATGTTTTTTACTATTGTTTTTATGCCTTTATATTTAGTGCATAACATTTCCACTAACTTGTTTTCATTTGCTTTGCCAATTTCTTCGTTTACAACTAATATACACATTATTTGATTCGTGTATTTCCCAACTTTTATAACTATATGTCTTATTGCTCCGCTATGCTTTTCTTCATCATATATTGATATTTTATTTTCTTTGATAAATTCTATTATGCTTCTGGCAATTTCTTGCGATATCTCAGTTTGAATTTTACAGTTTTGAATTGGTATTATTGTATGACTTCTTTGTGCAAATACACCAACTGTTGGATTATCTTCCTTATCTATTCCAACTGGAAATTGTGCTTTATTTCTATAGTTATACGGATTTTCCATTCCTATTGTTTTCTCTGCTTCAATTTTATTTTGTAATCCCTTATTTATTAGGCTTTGCACTGTATTTTTCTTTAAATTCAAGGTTGCATCATATGTCATATGTCTTAAATCACATCCACCACATCTTTGATAAGTGGCACAATCTGGTTCCACTCTATCTTCTGATGCTTCTATAATTTTGATTACTTTCCCATACGCTTGTGATGATAAAACTTTTACAATTAGTACTTCACATTTTTCGCCTTTTAAAGCATTCGGAATAAAAATTGTGAAACCATCAACTTTAGCAATCCCTTCTCCTCCAAAACCATTATCAATTATATCTACTATATATTTTTCATTCTTTTTTACTGGAATTTGATTCATTATTTTCCCTCTCTTGTTTTACCAAAAAAATTCATATAAAGTATAGCATAAACTTCGGCTCTTTAAAAGCCTTTTAGAAATTTGTTGTGAAATTTTATATTTTTTTAATTTTATACTTGACAATCAAAACATTATTGTGCTATTATAATTAAGTGTTAAGAATAACATATGCGGATGTGGCGGAATTGGCAGACGCGCTGGTCTTAGGAACCAGTGTCAACGACGTGGGGGTTCAAGTCCCTTCATCCGCACCAGAATGAGATACTAATTTATAATTGGTATCTTTTTTTGTTACCTTTGAGAATTTCGTGGGACTTGAAAAGGAGGATTAGAAAAACGTCCGGTGGACGGTTTTCCCGACGCGGCTCGTCAAGTCCCTTCATCCGCACCAAATTAAAGTACTGATTTAAAAATTAGCACTTTTTTGTTGTTTTTGAGAAATATATTCTATATTTTATTAAAAAGCCCCGCCCAGGAACGAGTCCCGGGCGGGGTAACATTGAATTGGTTGTGTCAGATTTTATGCAGTGCGTTTGGTTGCCTTTCTTGCCTTATAAATGCACGCATGTGCATTGTTCCAGCAATCCTCGATGAAGAACACCTTTCTTTCTCCATCAGTGGCAATCCCCTTATTCAGCTCTCTCATGACTCGACAAAAGTCAAAAGGCTTGTAGTTGGCCATCCATTCGATCTGCGTGAATTCGCCATACCGACTGATTTTCACGTCTCCATCGACAGTGTGGAACACCGCCTCGGAATAATATGATTCCTTGCCTTCCTTCTCGCTGAAATTAAACTCATATTCCGTAAAAGAATAGGTACCACTTATCACGCTGGTAAAAAAATCGATTTCAGAAAGCTTCCTGAACTCCTGCCAGCACCTTTCATGATACACTTTACCATGCGCCTTCACACAAGGGTTGTTTTTCACATCATGAATTGTGATAGTTTGTCCACAACAAGGGCAAACCGAATGGGGTTCCGGAATGGTGTAAGCAGACTGACCAAACATACAGGTCTGCTCGTTACTGTTCTTGAAATATTGGAATATTTCAACATCCGCAGTGAATCGAGTCCTGTCTGTTGTAAAAGACACTCCACCAGCACATTCGAGTTTGATGTATCCGAACAAGACAAACTCGTTCAGCATAATCTTCGGATTTGCTTTATGGAAGATCTTCCGGTTTTTGATCATCTGGCTTAAGGTAGACAAACTCTGGAGAGATTCCTGAATGCCATTAACCGAATCAAAGCTGGTTCTTGGTACGTCAAACATTCTTTCTTCGTACGTGACTTCTGCTTTCAATTCAAAGTTGTTATCGTTCTTTTCTCTTCTGAGTGTTTCTTCCTTAAACTCGAGCATTTTGCACTGCTCTTTGGTAAAAACCGGTTGACCGTAGATATCGAAACCTGCCGGAACAACTTTTTCACCGTTCACAGTAATCTTTACCGTTTCAGGCACCGCTAATTTTGCAAGCCACAAGCATCCTTTTTCTCCGGTGCTTGTTTTCACCAAATTAATCCTTCTTCTTTCAATGTTCTTCATACTTATTGCCTCCTAATTTTCAATATATCGAAACTTCGGAGGCTCATGCCTCCCGAAATCTCGGACGGCATAAAAAAGTACCATCTATTTAATTATACTACATTTTTCCATATATTTCAACGTTTTCAGTTCTTTTATTTTATGTATACTTTATTTGTAAAAAAAAATTAGATCTCACATTGAAATCTAATTTTTATCTTTTTATTTATCAAACATTTTCAATATTTCTTCTTCATCTTGTACTCCTATGCTTGTTCCAAGTACTTCACCATTTTTTATTGCGACAAATGTTGGAATACTCATTACTCCAAATTTTTCTGCTAAATCTGGTTCTTCATCTACATTTACTTTGCATACTTTTATTTTTCCTTCATTTTCATCTGCGATTTTTGCTACTACTGGCATCATTGCTCTGCATGGTCCGCACCAAGTAGCCCAGAAGTCTATAAGTACTGGAATAGTAGATTTTTCTACTTCTTCACTATAGTTTTTACTTGTTAAAGTTATTTCACTCATATTTAATTTTCCTTTCTTCTCAATTTATTAATTATTGCTAAACCTGCTTTTGTGCCTTCATACACAGCCTTAGATATTTGAAGTATTCCTCCTGTGCAGTCTCCACATGCATATATGTTTTCTATGCTTGTTTGCATCTCATCATTTACCACAATATTGTTGTTTTCAGTTTTTGCACCTAATTTTTTTGCGAATTCTAAGCAGCCCGCTGTTCCTTGTGCAATGAATACTCCATCTATTTTCTGTGATGAGTCATCTTCAAATTCTATTTCTTCTATTTTATTTGTGCCTCTAAATTCACGTATCTTTTTTTCATTTATCTGTACATCGATACTTCTATTTTCTATTGGTTCTTTACCATTTGTAAGCATTGTTACTGATTTTGCAATAGGTAGTAACTCTTCAATTTCACCAATTGCATATTCTCCATTGCCTAGCACTGCTATATCTTTATTTCTATAAAATGGTGCATCACATACTGCACAATAACTTACACCTTTTCCTTCAAATTCTTGCAGTCCTTTCATGTTTGGCTTGTTTCTATTTACTCCTGTTGCGATTACTAATGTTTTTGCAACATACCTATCAGCTTTAGATTGATTTGCTACCATTACCTCAAATCCACTTTCAGTATATTTTATACCAATTACTTCTTTTTTTATTAATTCTATTCCAAGATTTTTTGCTTGTTTCTCGCCTTTTTCTATCAATTCTTTCCCTGAGATAGGCGTCTCAAAGCCATAATAATTTTCTATTTTTTCGGTTCTAATTAGAGCTCCTTCTCCCTTAGAAATTATTAATACTTTAAAACCTGCTCTTTTAATATATATTCCGGCTGTAATTCCAGCAGGACCTCCTCCTATTATTATAACATCATACATAAAAAGTATTCCTTCCTCAGATTATCTAATCCAATAAATCGTATATGTTTTCAAATTTATAGCCTTTTTCTTTTAAATAAGAAATCAAATCTGATAGCATTTCATATGTCAGTATTTTATCGCTGGAATCATGCATCAATATTACAACGCTATCTTTTTCTCCCATAGTATCTTTTACGTTTTGTAATAAGGCTTCTTTAGTTTTTGCACCTGCTGCATCTGAACTCAAGCTATTCCAGTCTAAGTGCATAATTCCATTTTCATGAAGTAATGCTTTGGAATTTTGTTTTGCCTCATCATAATATCCTCCATTCGAACCACCTGGGAATCTAAACAATTTTGACATATATGAATTATTTTCTAATGCTTTTCTTATTGCATCTTCTGTATAATTATATTCGTTTAATGTAGCCTCTGGTGATGCATATACTGTAGAATATTTGTGTGAATAGCCGTGATTTGCTACATAGTGTCCTTCATCAAATTCTCTTTTTACTAAATCTGGATAGTTGTTTACATTAGTTCCTAGCGTAAAAAAAGTTGCCTTAACCTTTTCCTTTTTTAGCAAGTCTAAAATTAGTGGTGTTACCGTTTCAGATGGACCGTCGTCAAATGTTAAAAATACTCTTTTTTCACCAGTAGAACGATAAATATGCTTTATTCTATCTTTTTCTTCGTCAGTGAAAGCCCTGCTAGTTTGCTCTATTCTTTTATTAATTTCTGCTTGCTTTGCAAGTTCTTCTTGTCTCTGTTTTTCCTCTTCTTCTTTTCTAATTTGAGCCTGTTGCTCTTCATATAATTTAGCTTGCTTTTTGATTTCATGATGTTCTGCGAGTCTTATTCCCAAAATTGTTGCTAAAGTTACAAGAAGAATTAATAAAATTATACAAGCAGTCACCTTTTTCTTATTTAATTTTTTTATAATTATTAGATCGTACATTTTCTACCTCTTATTTTTTTCTTATTCTATCATATGCAACTTTTATTTACAATATTCTACAATTTTTATTATAAATTTTGTATGCAATAATTTACTAAGGAATCCGTCATACTTTTCTAATAGATTAAAACCAAATAGCAATAATTTATATTTTTTAAAACGAAACTGGAAGTGCGCCTTTTGAGGGGTCCGTTAGGAGCCCCGACCAAGCACGACATGTTGAGGCTTTATAAAAATATAAATTATTGCTTAATTAATTGATTAATTTATTCATCCTTAGAAGTATTTATTTTTAGTAATTTGAATATTTCCACTATTACAACTGGTGCAATTACTAATGCTATTGTTTCAACTATTCTATCCATTGGAAGTACTGGAATACTGAATATTGCTCTTAAAACTGGAATTGCAAGTATTACTAGCATAAGCATTGCAGATGCTCCAATAGCCCAGAATAATTGCTTGTTTCCACCTATTCCTGTCTTAAATATCGACTCTTTGTTGTTTCTTATGTTAAATACATGAATCAACTCTGAAAATGCTAAAACAATAAATGTCATTGTCTGACCAATTTCAACTCTTACTTGTTCTGGTGTTAATCCTTCTATTACTGGAGGATTTGGAGTAGAAATTCCAATTACAAATGCAGCAAGTGATAAAAGCCCTATCATTATTCCTTGGTAAATTATACGCCATGTCATACCTTTTGTGAATATTCCAGAACTTGCCTTTACTGGTTTTCTCTTCATTACATCTTTGTTTGCTGGGTCAAATGCAAGTGCTAAAGCTGGCAATGAGTCCGTTACTAAGTTTATCCATAATATGTGTATTGGTAGTAATGGCTCTATTAATCCAATTGGAATTCCAAATTTTGTTGCTAAGAATGGTGTTAGTAAAATTGCAAAGAACAATACTATTACCTCTCCGACGTTGCTAGATAATAGAAACTGTATTGCTTTTATTATGTTGTCGTAAATACGTCTGCCTTCTTCAACTGCTGAAACAACTGTTGCAAAGTTGTCATCTGTTAAAATTACGTCTGCTGCTTCTTTAGCAACATCTGTTCCTACGATTCCCATCGCACAGCCAATATCTGCTGTTTTTAGGGCTGGTGCATCATTTACTCCATCTCCAGTCATCGCAACTATTTCTCCATGAGCCTGCCATGCCTTAACTATACGCACTTTATGTTCTGGAGAAACCCTCGCGTACACTCTTATATTTTCTACTCTTTGGATTAATTCTTCTTGTGACATTGCTTCTAATTGGCTTCCTGTTATAGCATCTTCGCCGTCTTCTAAAATTCCAAGTTCTTTTGCTATTGCAACAGCAGTCACCTTATGGTCTCCTGTTATCATCACTGTTTTTATTCCTGCCGATTTACACTTTGCAACAGCAACTTTTGCCTCTTCTCTTGGAGGGTCAATCATTCCAACCATTCCTATATAAATTAGGTCTTTTTCGATTGTTTCCATCTCTTCTTTTGATGGCATATGGTCTATTTGTTTGTACGCCATTGCAAGTACTCTTAAAGCATTCTCAGCCATTTGGTCGTTGAAGCCATCTATTGTTTTTTTGTACTCTTCAAGATTTTCTTTAGTTTCACCATTAATCTGATATTTACTACATCTGGCTAATAGTTCGTCTACTCCACCTTTTGTGTAAACCATATATTGGTTGTCATTTACCTTGTGAACTGTTGTCATTAATTTTCTCTCTGAATCAAATGGAACTTCTTCAACTCTTGGCATTTGATCAAACACAGCTGGAGTAAAATCCAATTTAAATCCCATATCTATAAGTGCTGTTTCTGTTGGATCACCTGTTAATTGCTTGTTTTCTCCTATTTTTGTATCATTACATAACATCGAAATATAAACAAGTCTTCCAAGCTCGTCATTTTCTTTATTAGTATCTACTTTATCGATGTCTATTATTCTGTTATTATAAAATAATTTTTGTACAGTCATCTTATTTTGTGTAAGAGTTCCTGTTTTATCAGAACATATAACAGTAGCACTTCCAAGCGTTTCAACAGCTGGTAATTTCTTTACTATTGCATTTTTCTTTACCATTCTTTGAACACCAATTGCTAAAACTATTGTAGAAATTGCTGCAAGCCCTTCTGGAATTACTGCAACTGCTAAACTTACAGCCGTCATAAACATATCTAGTGGTTCTTTTCCTTGCAACAATCCAATAATAAAAATTACCACACAAATTGCAAGCGAAGCAATTCCTAGAGTCTTTCCTAACTTGTTTAATCTACGTTGTAAAGGTGTGTCAGATTTTTCTGTATTATTTAAAATTCCAGCAATCTTGCCAACTTCTGTATTCATTCCAGTCTCAACAACAATTCCTTGTCCTCTACCATATGTAATCAAGCTAGAAGAAAATACCATGTTGGTTCTATCTCCAATTCCAACATCTTCGCTACTTATTGTAGTTGTATATTTATCAACTGGTACAGATTCTCCAGTTAGCGATGTTTCTTGAGCCCTTAAGTTTACAGCTTCTGTTATTCTCATATCAGCTGGAACGTAGTCGCCTGTTTCTAGTACAACTACATCTCCCGGAACCAATTCCTTTGATGGCACAACTGTTATTTTTCCATTTCTTATTACTTTGGCAGAATAACTACTTAATTTTTTAAGTGCCTCGAGTGATTTTTCCGCTTTATCTTCTTGAGCCACACCGATTATTGCATTAACAATTACAACAACCATTATGATTATTGAATCTGTTATGCCTTCTCCATTAATGTGCCCTACAATACCTGAAACAACGGCTGCAATAATTAAAACAATTATCATAAAATCTTTAAATTGTTCTAAGAATTTTACAATTAATGGCGTTTTCTTGCCTTTTTCCAGCTCATTTAATCCATATTTTTGTTTTCTCTTTTCCACCTCTTCTGCAGTCAAGCCTAACGTGTTATTCGTGTTGAGCTTTTTAACCGTCTCTTCAACCGATTTGTTAAACCAATTTTCTTTTTCCATAACCTCATCCTTTCCAAGGGCAATAATTTCTTATGTACTTTATCCCGAATTTTGCTATTAGCTTTACCATAAAGCTTTATTATAACACTGATTTAAAATTCATAAATAAAAACTAAAACTTTATATTTCTTTTAAATTTAATCTTTTTTTATTTATTATGTACAAAAAAGCAAGACTTTAAAAGAAATTCGCCCTAAAACATTGTAAATTTCTTTAAAAGTCTTGCTTACCACTCGTGGTTACTAGCCATGCTAAAAGCCGTGATGTTGACTAGTAGTTATCAAGCTACTCCCTTTTAATTTACGGATATCTTATCATTTTTATCATTAAAAATCAAGTACTATTGGTGGAACATTTTTGAAACGTATCAGAAATTGTACACTAGTTGAAAAACTTTTTATACATGCAGACTTGAAAATATTTTATAGAAAACCATTATTTTAAAAAATAGATGAATTAGCAAATATACCGAATTTTTTACATTAGTAAAAAATTTTGCAACATCAAATTTGACTATTTTATGTAAATATAGTAAAATAAAGGTGTCCGATTTTTAATCATGTAGCAAATTGCATGATTAAACTCACCAATTAACAAACTTGTTAAAGGAGACAAGAAAATGGTTAATTACACTTTAGGCGACTTGATCCACGACTCTTTCAGAGTCACACATGGCATGATTGCGGTGTTTCCGCAAACTGGTCACGAAGTGACGCTTAGCGTGGATTTCTTCATCGCGAAGTTCAATGGCCACTATTCGGCAAATAACTCAACGACGATTGGATTTATCTGCCAAAACCGGTACTATGTGACTCCGTACACTGCACGAGCCATTGCTACGCTTGCTGAAAATGGCTTCATAGAAGCTAGTTTCTATGTTCCTTTCTCCGCCTCGGATTACCCGAAGCGTGAAGCAAAACGGTGGAAGTTCTTGCAGGAAAAGGCAAAAAAGACACCCGAAGAAAACTTCTCGGCAGAATGTGAAAAATTCTGCAACGAGCACCACATTGGAGCTTTGCCTCCTCTCGTGATGAAAAAGAGCTTCATGATCCCGGTAGAGGGACTGCGAGTAAAGCATGTATGTTATGAAACTCATACTTACCCAGTAATCACTCAGTTCAAGCTTGACAACTTGGCTCGTGACTCGCTCGGCACCTATTACATGAACAACGGCATTGTTGTCTTTATTTATCGTGACGGGCACACCTATGTAACTAAGGGTTACAAGGTGCTCCAGTACCTGAACGATGCAGGATACCGAGAAAAGTGCATGTTTGTACCGTTCTCTAACGGCGAAGAAATCATGCATGATGCTTTCAGGGCAAAGTGGGAAGCCATTCGCAAGTGGCGCTAAAGTTTAGCCATTTTACGAGATTAGTTGTTTACTTATCTTGTAGCAAGAAGACCAGCTGTAACGGCTGGCCTTTTTGTTTTATTATGGAGTGGGTAACGGGAATCGAACCCGTGCAATCAGGTCGGAAGCATGATATTCTAGCCACTAAATTATACCCACAAATAAATACATGGATTATAGTTAAAATAACATTCAGATAAAAAATTATATTTTAACTCCATATTGACTTTTGTTTATTATTTGTATATAATAAGTATAGGAAATGAACATACAGAAATGTATGTTACCACATATATGTAATAAACACTACATTGCATGTTCGAAGCAAAATGTAGTGTTTTTATTATTCCTTATTTGTCCAAATTATGAATATAATTGTTAATAAGGCTACGTTTACAGTAAGGGAAAATCCCAATGCATATATTAAAAATAATATAAATTCCATAAACACCCACCTCACTTTCTCATAGCAAAACTATGTAGTAAAGTGGTAACACACATCTGCTTATTCTCATTTCCTATGTTTCATAGTATAGCATAGGAAATAAAAAATAGCAATACTCGCGAACAAAAATTCTGTAAAAGCAGATTTGGCATTATAATTTTATCGACATTAATCCTTTCATTCCTCTTTCATCACATCATACTTTCTTTCATAATCTTTTGTATCCTGATATGCCATATAAACCTGTGAACTGTTTCTTTTTAAGTATTCTATTATCTCATACACATCAATCCAAATCTGATTGTTTCCATCTTTTTGTACTTCATTAAATATAAGTTGCACTCCAAAATGCAAATGCGGAATGTTTATATTATTCACATTTTCATGGCTACTATAGCCTGTCATTCCTAAATATCCTATCACATCTCCGGCTGTTACAATTTGTCCTTCACATAAATCTTTTGCATAAGGGTGGTCTTTTCGTAGATGCGCGTAATAATAATATCTTTTACCATCGAAGCTTCGTATGCCAACTCTCCAACCACCATATTGATTCCATCCAAGGGCTTCAATATAGCCAGATTCTACAGCTACAATAGGTGTCCCAATACTTCCGTAGCAAATCATTTCCTAAATGTACTCTTCTATATCCATAAGACCTGGCAGAACCAAAATCCTTATAGTGGCTAAAATAATAATTTTTAGCTATAGGAGAAAATGCTTTTAAGCCATATTTTTTTACATATTTCTTGTTGCCTTGTTCATCTACAGTTGCTATTTCATATTCTCCAATATATTCATGGAAAATGGCATCATAACTCTGAAAAAAATAATTGTAAAGCTTCATATTTGCTGTCAACTCGTTCATAGTCTTCCCTTCGCGTAAACTGTTTAATAAATTTTCTAAATCTTTATCTTTAAATAAAGATAGGTCTCCGCCATACTTGCAGCCTAAATATGCCATTAATTCAATCCAATTAAATTGTATTTGTTCATTATTAACATGAGAATTAATATCAGTATCGGCTAATTTTTTCAGCACTACGGCAGTTCCTTTAAAATCCACCCACTTTATATATGATTTTTCTTTTTCTAAATCTTCCACTAGTTCTTCAGTTGATATATTTGACATCTGGTTTAAATATTCTGTTCCTACAACATTTGAATTAATTATACTATTTACAGAATTTGTTTTTGTTAATCTATTTATAATATCCGTGTTACAGCTTATTGTTGCAATTATGACTATTAATATAAAAATTAAACAAATCAATAATATTTTCTTAAATGATATGGCTCTAAAAAATTCAAACACACCAATACCTCCTAAACATATAATAAATATATTAGTATATTGATGTTTTATTCTTTTTTATGTTCTCAAAAATTAGCAATTATCTATAAATTTTAAATTTTTCCATATTTTTAATTTTAAATTATATTTTTTATTTTCATTTAGCACAAGCCCCCACAAGTAAGCAATGATTATTAATATTGCTATGTTTTTGTATTCTAATATGGCAAAACTTGCAAATGCGGTTAAAATTATTACAACTACATTTGATATTTTATTTGTAATAACATAAGCTGTAAATAATCCATATTTTATATGTACTATTTCCTTCAAAATTTGCCCACCATCAAGCGGATATATCGGTAACATGTTAAATATAAATATCAGTAAATTTGAATATATTAATAATTCTATTGATATGCCTGCTATTTCTGAAATTTCCGTTATTTTGTAATATATTATTGAAATTGCCATAATTATTAAATTTACAAGTGGTCCAGCAAAGGCTATTATGGCTTTTTTTAGCGCAAGCATATTACCATTTTTTATTTTTTTATTATAATTCTTACAGTCATTTTTGAATTTTACAGAAAAACCAGTTGGTATAATAGATATAGATTCGGGTTTGAACCCTAATATTATTCCAGCCATTACATGTCCCAATTCGTGTATTAACGCTAGACACATGAGTAGTGCGTATATTTTTATTTGCCTTGTTATTAAAAATATCAACAAAAAAAGAAAGACCTTCAAATTAATTTTTATTTGCATAATATTATCCTTTCTAATTATTTTAGCTCTGCCATTATAAACTTCCCAATATCAACTCTGGATTTATAAATCTATCATCTCTTCGTATTTCAAAATGTAGATGTGGACCAGTAGCCCTACCTGTTGCTCCAACTTTTGCGATTACATCTCCTTGCTTTACTGTGCTTCCTTCTTGTACTAGAAGTTCACTACAATGAGCATACAAGGTAAGTACTTCTCCACTTTGAATGCGTAAATGTTTGCCATAATCCCCTTCTTCAGAGTATTGTACAACTGTTCCGTCCATTGCAGATACTATGTTGTCTCCCATATTTCCTGCTATATCAAGGCCTTTATGGTTTGCAGTTACAATTTCGGTTGGAGTTCTGTTTCCAAACCTTGAAGTTATAACTCCTTTTATTGGCCAGATTATGCTCACATTTTGTTTTACATATTCTATATCTTGCTCTTCTTGTGACTTTTCTTCCTCTTGTTGAGTCTCATCGGCTCCACCAACTGCAAGCTGTGTTGTGTCATTATTTGTCACTTCTGTACTTGCATCATTTTGCGAAATCTCAGAATTATCAACATTTTCATTATTAGCTTCACTAGTATTTTCACTAGACTCCGCATTACTATTTTCAATGTTAGTCTCCTCTGTATTTTGGTCTTGAGCTTCCTCATTCACATTATCATTTTGTTCATTATTCATACCCCAATTAAATTTTTTCTGCAAATTCAAAAAAAGTTCATTTGATTTATTATACAAATTTTCTATGCTAATATCATAAGACAAAACCTCTTTTGTTTTATCCACCATATCTTTTGAAAATAAATAATTAGAATATTGAAGCATATATATGCAAGTATAAATTATCACGCACACAATCATTTGAATAATCATCTTATTAATCATTTTGCCTTTTATTTTTCTAGTCTCTTGTGGCTGATATCTGTTTCTCGTTTCACCGCTTCTATATAGGCTCTCTCCATATCTATTGTTATATCTTCTTCTACTATATATTTCCTCTGCTCTTCTAATGCGCTCCTCTTGGCTAATAGATTTTTCCATAAAAAAACACCTCTTCCTTTGTGTTTATCTTTTTATAGATTTATATTCCAAAGGTCAAGGTTTTATTCGTTTACATTATTTCTTTCAAATAAATATAGCAAGTAATATACTTATTATAGTCGTCATTGCAAGAAAAACATTTAATTTTTTTGTCTTTTTATACGATTTTTTTAATCTATCTATCTTTCTATCTGCCAAATTATCTTCTATTCTTTTTATATAATTTGAGACTACAATTTCCGCTTCTTTTATCACATATTTTCTGTCTTCCTTTTTCACATTTTCAATTTTCTTTAATGACTCTGTTTTCATTTCTCCATAAATTATACCGTTGTTATAAGTTTTACAATTAGAAACATCTTTATTTGCACCAAACTCAGATTCTTTCATGTATTCTGCCACCTGCTTTTTATCTTTTACAACTAATATAGCCTCGGCTATCAAGTTAGAAGGAAGATTTTTTAATATGATTACATTTCTAGTATTCTCTTTGCTCATTATGTACCTCCTATATTTTATATAGGAATTATTACCATAATTTATTTCTTTTATACTTTAAATAAATTCAAAATTTTAAAAATAATCTTACATGCCATATTTTCCACTAAATCTGTAGAAACACTCTCTAATTCTATTATATTTTGTTTTACATCATCATAATTTTGCCCTACAATACCTCTAATTGATATATCTCCTATTAATTTTTCTCCTCTATTTACACCATTTCCAGCACATAATGTTGTATTATCTATTAATATTTTTCCAATATTTTGATTGCTTCCAAGCGCTGAATCTATTGTAATTATTGTTGTATAATATTCTTTGTTGTAGTTTATATGTTTTGCAATTTCTATTAAATCATTATATCCTATCGGCTTTTCTAGTGTTCCCAATACTTTTACATTATTTCCAATATCAGATTTATTTCTTTCCAAAAAAGAACCTATTAATGGTCCTAAACTATCACCTATTAATTTGCTATCTCCAATACATAAAATTAGAATTTCCTCCAAAATTACCTCCCAAAACCCTTATGATTTATAATTTCATTTTTTTATGTCTTTATCTCTACTTATTACAATATTCACATTTTTATTATATAAATACTCTTTATTAATTTTTTCTGAAAGCCCCGCTACATCATTTGATACTATTATTGTATTGTAATTGCTTTTTATTAATTCATCTATTTTATTATCAACATTTTCTGTATTGTTAACAGAAAATACATCCATTCCCAGATTTGTTGGAATTCTAAAGTTTTTACTATCATTTTCTAATTTTAACCATGAAATCTTCATATAAATTCACCAATATTATTTTGCAAAAAATTTCTTATATTATGCAAAAATACTAGCATATTAAGCTAGTATTTTTAAGCCACTATTTTTCAATTAAGTTATCTACTTAATTACTATATTGTTGTTTTAAACAAGTCTATGTAGACTTGCTTATTTTTAATTTAATTATTTAGAAACCTGCAAGACTGGGCGGAGACTGCGACAACCAGAGCCCGTGTCGGCGTAAGAGTTGAACACACCGCTGTTCGCGATAGAACCACCTGACACATAGCGCAAGTTGAAGTAACTGCCGTTCCAATTCGCACCGACGCAGTGCGACGAAAGCCAATATTCTCTACCTATATTTATTCTTGCTGTATTTCTATTTGCTCCTTCCCAATAAGCATTATATATTACCTTTAATCCCGGGTCTGCATCATATTTCTCATATGCGTATGAGTTTTTTTGATCATTTGACACAAATGAGCTTGTTCCTGCATTACTTAATATATATGAACTTATTTTTGCATCTGAATATCCCTTACTTGGATTACTCGTATCTAAATTGTCTCCTCCTTCATATTGCGTAAATAATGTTGGTGCATATCTATTATTTGTCGAAGTTATCTTATTTGGTGTTGTGCTATCATTTGCATTTGTACTCCACAAACCTCCATATGAACCACTTAATTTACTTTCATCAACAAAATCCTCAAATTTTGCATTTCTTGCTAATACTACTTTTACCTTTTTCGTTGTTCCATCGCTCAATTTAATCCCTGTCAAGTTTCCATATAGATTATTACATACTGTATCCATGGCTAATACTCCATTGTTGTATCCTGCTGCTCCTGTTAATCTCATTTGCAAACTTGTTGGCCTATCTGCTATATAATAGTCATATTTGCTTGTATCAAAATTTCCTGTTAATGCATCATAACCACCATCTGTTAACTTTGTCCATGTCATATCTGCTTCTTTGGTTGGTAATCCTGAATTTATCTTGTTTGCTGATTTGATATCTATTCCTAATAGACTTGCTATTGAATCTGCCTTTACATATCCATGTGCCTCTGCTCCAGACTTTCCTTTATAAAATGGATCTGTGTTTACACTTGCTCCTATTGTTTTATATGGTACACTATCTGCTGATACTGTTATTACTGGTCGCAATGCACAATTGTATGCTGAATTTGAGCCTGTTGTATTAAATCCATTAACTTGAAATAAATTGTAATAAGTATATGCACCATCTGTTCTTATATAATTTATAGCATAACAATCATATGCTATATTTTCGGAATATTGTACTTTCCCACCTTGCGAATCATAACCATACCATGTTTCTCTTGATGCTAACCAATAATTATTTCCTGTATTTCGTATATCCGCTGATATTTTATTTGTTGCAGATTTTATACTTCTTATTGTTGGTGAAGTACTTGCTAAAAGCATATTTGTATTGCTTGCTTGAGCTCCTGATGTATTACTTGCATCTATATAATCACTAATCTGCTCCGTTGAATATCCATCATTTTCTACATCTTTTGTGTTTATAACCGGTTGTATTTTTTTCCCTTGTTCATATTTTCTATTTAACTGATATGTTACATCATAAAAGTCTGTTAAATTTGCGCTTCTTGCTGATAGCACTTTCTTTCTATTTATCTCTAGACCACTATATAATTTCGAACATATTTCATTTAATGCTTTTACTCCATTCGTATATCCATTTATTCCTGATAGTGATACTTCAAATCCTGTATTGTTATTTGCTATTAAATTTACTGTTCCATCTTTATTTATGCTTAGTACTTTCCAGCCTAAATCTTCCGTTTCTAGCTCTCCTGCTTCTACCATTGCTATTCCTGGAACGTCTTCATTATTATTGTTTAGAACTTGTTTTATGTGTCTGTTTACTCCCATTCCATCTGTTTTTCCTAAATATTCAAATGTATAATCTTCTAGATTTACAGAATATTTATTTCCTTTATATGCTACTTGGGCTGTTCCATCTCCATTATTTAAGAAGTCTTCTATTCCTTCATTTCCTATATTTGAACTTAAATAATCTGCTAATCTAAAGCTTGCATCTAGCTCTTTATCCATTCTCAATCCGGTTAAGAATAATTCCATGTCATTTTTTGCACTCGCTTCTTCTGTAGCTGACGCTGCCTGTTTTGCTTTTGTTATTATTCCATTATCCCCAATTACTAAATTAATACTTACTCCTGCTAATATTAATAAGACAACTATTGTAACAACTAATGCAATAAGCGTTATTCCTTTTTCACTAAGATTACTTGTGTGTACAGCCGTAAGACTTTCAGCCTTTCTAATTTTTTTATTCATTTTTTTCAAATCCTTTCCTATGTATTTTTATATTTCTTATATTTTTAGAAGTTGTTTTTCATTAGTATGCCTCCTTTTTTTATTTCTATAATTATTTCTACAAACTACTTATAGAATTTTAAAACGACATTTGTCGTTTATAATTTTATCAAACATAAAAAATATTGTAAATAGGTTTAAGGATTTTTTCGTTTTATTTTTGATGTTTATCAAAATAAAATACCATTTCAAATTTTATAAAAGCGTGCTAATAATACTATAAAATTTTAGTTTTTCCTATTGTTATCAAATTTTCAAACGCTAATTTGACAATATTATGTAAATATGTTATATTTATTATTGTATAACACTTTAGGAGGCTAATAACATGGTCGAAAAAGAAAAACTTAATAAACTTATTTGGCGTTTGCTTCGGGGCTTTCAAGAAGGATTCTCGGATTGCAAAAGAATTCAAGCGGGATTATCCTATAAAAGAATTATCCCAAAATCTTTTTGGGATGATCCCATAGACGGGTACATCGGAATTCTTGGACGAACTAAGTTAAAGAAAGACGAACTAAAAGAACTGCGCAAAGAGGTGGTTGAACGTATTATTCAAGAAATCAATCATCCTTCCCAAAAGAAAATGTACGCAGACAATTATTCTCGGCTTTTCCACGCACTAGCAATCCTTGGTGTTTCCAAAAGTGATACCCGAGTACCTGCACTTGGAAAAGATTATATGTACAACATCGCCTATTGCCTTTGGGCCTTGGATGATGGTACAGAACAGACCTACGAATTCATTGCTGATATAGCATGGTATTCTGCTGAAGCAGTCAAGAACAACAAGTTTAGGAAGGATATGTTAATAACAGGAGGAAGAATCACTTGACCTAGTAAAGCCTAAAAAAGAGAAGATACAGAAATAATTTTCTGGTATCTTCTCTTTTTATATAAATTTCTATCTACACAAATTTTTTACTTTCTCAACTTTAAATTGCATTATACTAAATATTATAAAAATATGTTGCTTCTAAATCTGCTTCATTTAATAATAATGCTATTGGATATTTTTTGTATGCTTCTCCAATTGTTCCATACAATTCCTTTGGCTCAGTGAAGCCCATATGCCAGCGAATTGCATACTTTTCTTCATTTGTCAATTTCATGTATTCTGTAATCATCATTACAGATTTTTCACCATGCCCATATGGTATTGTATCTTCAACAGCATAATATGGAACTTTCTCCCATTCTCCTCTTGCATTTTTTGCATTTCTATAATCTACTTTGTAGTAATTAGTTTTGCAAATGTCGTGTAGAAGTGGGACAATTATAACTGTATCTTCTGGAGTTGATAATCCACTTGCCTTTATTTTTTCTTTAAATATTTCATATACTTTCATGCTATGTTCTAAAAGTCCACCTTCATAATTTCCATGAAATCTTGTACTTGCTGGTGCTGTATAAAAGTCTGATTTTTCTAAGAAATTTAGTAGATTCTCTATTCCTTCTCTCTTAGTTGATCTTAATAATTCAATAAATTCCTCTTTCATAATGCTCTCCTATCTAATAAATTCTTTATTTTCGCTATATGGTATATCCGTCTTTTCAAAGCTCCATGGCTCACTTGATGCCATTTTTCTCCATAATGTTGCATATGGTTCTTGAGTAAATTCTTTTGTTAATTTACTCAAATCTTTTTTTGGTAATACTGTTAATGGGTCTATCGTGTAATCTAATCCCGTTTCTTCTGTGTTAGACTTTCTAACTTCTACATGTAAGTGTGGCACTCTTGAACCTCCACTACAACCAGTTATACCTATTACCATATCACGTGTAACCTTGTCTCCCGGCTTAACATAAGATTCTCTTAAATGTCCATACACTACTCTTCTACCATCATTGTTTAGTATTTCTACCTTATTACCATAACCATCGTTAAAGGCATCAAATCCTTCTGTGGTAGTACCATCAAATTCTGCAAGCAATACCGTTCCATCTGCTATTGGATGCACTTCTGTTCCAATGTCTGCTGTTATATCAAACCCAGAATGTGCTCTTTGTTTAAATAAAACGTAATGATTCTTTCTAATTCCATATTTATCATGTTCTGTTACTTTATACTTTGGCTCTATTGGCCATGAATATTCTTGTTCCATAATTTTTCCTCCTTTATCTTTCAATCTGTTCTTGTAGTTCTTTTATTCTCTCACTAAGTGCAATAATCTTCTCTATTTTTCTTTGTTTAAAATTTATCTTTCCGTTATATGTTTGTGACGTTCTTGCTCTTTTTAGCCTTGATATTTCACACTGTTCATATCCTAATTGTTCTTTTAATATTGCAATTTCTTCACTAGCATGTATTGCTATACCTTCTGGATTATATCCATACAATATTGCAACTTTCTTTTTTATATGGTCTAAATATTTTTTATACTCATCTCTTCCTACTCTACAAATGTGAACCTCTCTATCTCTGCCATCTCTTCTTTTTACATATAAGCTGTCTGTTAAACCAAAAAATTCAGATACATATTTTGATGAAAGATTATCTCTGTGCAATGTTGAGCATAAAAATATTTCTTGTTCACTCTCATTTTCAAAGAATTGTTCCATATGTTTTGTAATGCCTTCTGATAATAAAATTCTTGCAAGCCCCGACCTTCTATCTCGTGGGTCTGTTATGTATGTGTCTAATTCTATTGAGTTAGATGGTTTTGCCGTATAATATTTTTTTACATTAAATTCTGGTTTTTCGTGTATTACTAATGGTCCTTTATGTAATATTTTTTTATACTCTAGTTCTGCTTTTTCTCGCCCTATTATCGTTTCTAGCTCTCGTGCCTCAACATCATTTGGTTCTACGTCCTGTTTTCCAAACTCTTTTGCAATATCATCAGCGGTAATCCAGTAAAACATCTCATATCTTTCCATAATACCAGTATGAGTTTTATCTTGTTCTTGCATATATTCTGACATATACTTATTTAGTAATTCTCTAAGTACACTCTTTTCGTGAAAATGATTGTTTTCTTCATCTACTTCATGTTTCAAAAACGCGATAATATTTTCTCCATATTGTGGAAACTCTGCTAAAATTTTTGCTTTAGCATATTTAAAAGCCTGTACTTTCAGCTTATAAATATTTAACATGTCTTTTCTATAATCTTGCAAGGTTTTGTACTTGTTTTTTACGTATTGATTATAATCATCTCCATATTTGAAATATTTTGTTATATCATTGTACGTAAACGGTTGTTGCCCTTGTGTAATATATGTTGCAGCAATAACCTTGCCATTTTCATCAACTGCAACAAAAACCGAATTTTCTTTAGAATGTGCATATGCAGAAATATCCTCTCTGCCTGTTGGAAAAAGCTGACCGCTTTGGCCTCTTGCCTCCATGTTTTCCATAACCACTTGTTCTAAATTAGCAACCTGTTCTAAGTATTGTGCTTCATTGTCTTTTGTAAGTTCTTCTAATTTAAAATTCATTTTATACCTCTTTAGGTCTCAAATTAAGCCAATCTTGACTTAATTTTTATAATATGCTGACTAAATATAATTATATTTTATCGGGCTAATAATATCACAATTTTTTTCATTTGTCTATTCTGAAAAATCATATTTTTCTGTGTATTTCTCGTGTATAATCATTTAATCATGTTTTACTACAAATTCACAATTTTTGCCAATTTATCAGTGTTTTAAATTTATATTTTCGCATTTATTCTTGTAGAAAATTTACACAAATTCTTCCCATACTAAGTTTGCTAAATCGATACCTTTTTTACTCAATTTTATGCTATTTTCATCAACTTGTATTAAATCTTCATGAGTAAGTTTATCTAATGTTTTACAATATTTCATAATTGGATTCACTCCAAAAATTTTCTTAAAATCCCCTATATTTACTCCGTCTATTTTTCGAAGTCCAAGCATCATAAATTCATTCATCTTATCTTCTTCATTTAATGTTTCGTTTAACACCAAATTTCTATTTGGATTGCCATTTTCTATATTCTTAATATATTGCTCTAGACTTTCTATATTTGAATACCTTTTGTTGTCCATAAAAGAGCATGCTGCAGCTCCAATTCCAATATATTCTTTTTGTTTCCAACAATCTGTATTGTGTTTTGATTCAAACCCCGGCTTTGCAAAGTTAGATATTTCATAGTGTTTGTATTTATGTTTTTCCAAATAATCCTTTACAAACCAATACATTGCTCGCTCTTCTTCATCTGTTGGTAAAATTGCTGTTCCATCTTGTACCATTTTTTCCATCTTTGTATTTTCTTCAACTATCAAAGAATACACAGAAATATGCTCTGGTTTTAAATTTGCTATTGTCTTTACACTTTCCTTTAAATCATCAAGAGTTTGGTTTGGAAGAGCCAACATCAAATCCACATTTATATTATCAAATCCTACTTCTCTCGCCCATTCGAAGGTGTTTTCAAAATCACTATAATTATGAATTCTGCCAATGCTTTTAAGCAGTCTATCTTGAACTGCTTGCAGGCCAATGCTTATTCTGTTTATTCCCGCTTCTCTATATGTTTTTAGCTTTTCTTTACTAGCAGTGCCAGGGTTTACCTCGATAGTAATCTCAGCCTCTTCATCAATTTCAAAATTAGCTTTTATAGTCTCCATCACATTCAAAATATACAATTCATCAATGGAAGATGGCGTGCCACCTCCTATGTAAATTGTTTTTATTATAAACTTTGGTTCTAATCCATGCTCGTGCATAATCCTATTTTCATTAGCATATTGCACAATTTCACTCTTTAAACATTTAATGTATCTTTCCACCATTTCATATCTATTCGGATATGAAACAAAATCGCAATAATAGCATTTTTGCTTGCAAAATGGCATGTGTATGTATAATCCTATCTCTTTTTCTTCCATTTATTTCTACAAATACTCCTCTATTTTCTTGAATCTATGGCTAACACTAGACTTCCCAATTGGATTTTTAAGCATTGCTCCTAACTGCTCTAATGTTGCTTCCGGATTTTCTTCTCTTAAACTTGCAATTTCTTTTAAATCTTCTGGCAGATTATTAAACTTACCAGACTTCTTCAATTTTTTTATAAGTTCAGCCTGCTTAACAGCTGCATTTATAGTCTTATTAAGGTTTGCCGTCTCACAATTTACAATTCTGTTTACATTGTTTTTCATCTCTCTAAGCACACGTATTTCTTCAAACTTTAACACAGTAGAATGACCACCCACTAAAGCTAACATTTTAGATATTTCTTCTCCATCTTTTAGATAAACTGTTTTTTCTAAAATTTTAGCCCCAATGGAATATTCATTTAACAATTTTAATGTAAATTCCGCACATTCTTTATCTTTAAAAATTATTTCCAAATGGTATTTATTCCTTGGGTTGTTTATTGAACCTGCCCCCAAGAAGTTTCCTCTTATATATGCTTTTTTCAAATTATCTTGTTGTAAATAATTCTCTGCATCTTCTAAAACTGGGATTTCATCACACTTATATGTAATACTGTATGTTTTGCCTGTTATACTTATTTTATAATCCTTAATCTCTAGGTTATTTAAAAGCTTAGCAAACCTATTTATGTTGTACTCACTTTCAGTTGAAAACTTTACATTTCTACCTTTCACATCTATATTATTAGACGCCAAATAACCAAGAAATTCTGCATAAACTTCTTGTTTATTCTTCAAATTATTTATTTGACTTAGTTCCATTTTTAAATCTGATGAAAAAGACATCTCTATCACTTCCTTCTATATACACACTTTTGCTACTACGCATCTATCATTTCCAGATAAATCTTGTATAGTGTTTATTTCTGCATAATTCCTGTTTTCTTTAAGCAGATTTTTCACATCTTCTTTTTGGTCATATCCAATCTCTAATATTAAATATCCATTCTTTATGTGATTGCAAGACTGCTCTATGATTTTTTTATAAAATTCTAATCCATCTTCTCCGCCATCTAATGCAAGATGTGGCTCATTTTGAACTTGTTTTGATAATTCATTTATAACATCGCTTCTTATATATGGTGGATTTGAAACAATAATATTAAACTTTTGCTCTTGTATGTTTTCAAATAAATCTGATTCAATGAATCTTACATTTGTGTTGTTTTTTTCATTATTATATTTAACAACCTCTAGCGCTTTAGCACTAATATCACTCGCAAAAACTTCAGCCTTATCTCCGAGAAAGTTTGAAAGAGAAACAGCAATAGCTCCACTACCAGTACACAAATCTAATATCTTTATCTTGCCATTTTTTAGAAGTAACTCTTTGCATTTTTTCAAGGTTTCTTCAACAATAATTTCCGTATCTGGCTGTGGAATAAGCACATTCTCGTTTACAAAAAAATTCAATCCCATAAACTCTTGGTTGTTAGTTATATATTGTAATGGCTTACCATTAATTAACTTATTTATATTTTCTTTAAACTTTTTATAATCTTCTGCATTAAGCTCATCTTCTAAATGAATTACCAGATATTGTTTTTCTACGCCTAATACAAAAGCTAGTAATTCTCTTGTTATTATTACATTATCTTCTATATTATTCTTGCTTAATACATTTTTTCCTTCTTCAATTACTTCCTTTATTTTCATACTAAAACCTCTTCAACAATATGCAAATATTATACTATTTCCATGTAGTAATTGCAATATTCATAATAGTAATTACTGATATCGAGGTTGGAAAAGAATTAAATTTTGGCAAGGAAAATGATATTCAAAAGGCAAAAGATCATACTTGATGTATATGTAACCTCGTTTTGAATGAAATTTGACGAAGCCAAAATTCTAAGTATTTTCCAGCCAAAACAAAAGCACCACTTAAGTATCAAGTGATGCTTCAAATTACTATAGAAATCGCCCCACATTAGCCGTAAGCCGAATGAAATTTTAAGGACCTGCACCAAGCAGGTGGGTGTCTTGTTAAATGTTCCTGGGTTTCTTAAGTTTATAACCTAAGCCTACACGCCACATTTAAAGGCGGACTCCCTTTTAGAATTTGTTGGTTCTAAAATTCCTTTCTACACGTACCACGTAGGGAATGTTTCGTTTCTGCTATTATACTATCATAAACGGAATAACATTGCAATACTTTTTTTAATCTTTCACAGCAATTTCACAATCAAAATATGACAAATTTGGTAAATTTTTTTATTGCATTTTTTCTTTTTTCAAATTATAATATTAATACTAGTGGTTATAGGTAATCCTCAAAACCTAAATATTTTAATGTAAGGAAATTATATGAAAAATCAATCACCTAAGAAAAGTAAAAAAATTGTAAAATTTATTGTTTTTATACTGCTTGTTATACTTCTTGCAGTTTTAATAAAAATCAATTATACAGATGCTCAAAAAAAGATAGCTTTAGAAAATACCATTGCAGACATGACCTCTTTAAACTCTAAGCAAACATTTTCTATTGATAAAATTTACTTATACAGTTCTGCAAATGCAACAAATAATAAAACAAAAAAATCAATGTGGAATTTAAATGTTTATCAGTATACAGATATTGCATTATACATTTCGGGTAATGCTAATAATAAAGCCCAAAATACTATTAAAGAATTGTATATAGATAATATAAAGTTTGATTCTTTTAATGGCGGAACTCCTAATTTGCATTACAAAAACTTATTTGAATTTGGAAAGTTTAATATAGAAACAGATTATTTAATTACAGATAGATTAAATTATGAAATTGTAGAACCTGCAAAAATGGATTCAAAATTTAATACTTTAGATAATTCTATAAATGCTGAAACAACTGACACTGTTGATGATGTTGAAACAAATAATACAAATGCAGATTCATCTAACAATGTAAACGATATATCTAGTGTTTCATCAGTAGAGAACTTAGATTACGCAAAGCCACAAGTATATTCAGATTTGTCTAATCCAATTACATTAGAATATATGAATTTAATAAAAAGTAATTACTTGGTTTCAGATATTGAAAACCCTTTAGTTTACAATGGTTCTCTATTAAAAAGAGCAGGAGTTGATTTAACTTCTATTTCTGGAAATATTACTTTTAAAATTCATATAAAAAATATTCTTGGAGAAAATTATGTTGCAAATATCAAAATTGCCATTCCTCTAAAAGATGAAGTTTCTGGAAATACTATTTATGATGGAAGTTTTACAAAGGAAATTACAACAAAAACAAATTTTAGTATTGAAAAATAGACTTTAATGTTTTAGATATATTTTATTTATAAAAATTAACGAGGTATGTTATTAAAACTACCTCGTTTTTTAAATACATTTTATTTATTAGATAATATTTCTTTCACTTCTTTTTCAGTTAATTCAACTGCTTTAGCAATTTGTTCTATGGGAATATTTAGCTTATGTAAATTTTTATCACTTTCTTTTTTTCATTTTCTGCTTCTTTTTTAGCTTTTTCTAATTCTTCTTTCATTTGTAATCTGTCTGCTATTTCAAGAGTTCTATTTAACGCCTTTCTTCTTAGTATATCATCTTGGCTTATTCTTTCCAACTCTTCCTTTGCTT